>WBZL01001338.1_pt1 | contig 26142 bp, 24 predicted proteins | sample 5204291 | NCBI WGS metagenome assembly WBZL01 (sample SAMN12344345, study PRJNA552823) | activated sludge metagenome | biome: Activated sludge suspended growth; feature: Nitrification reactor; material: Wastewater; isolation source: activated sludge from nitrification reactor of wastewater...
ACTCCTGGCCCGTCCCCGACCCCCATACCCAGTCTCACCGCCACCCCCTCCCTGCCCGACTTGACGACCCTCATCCTGGATACCGAGGCGCTGAACCTAGTCGCCAACCTATGGGATGCCCCGCCCGAAGACATCACCGAACAATTAGAAGATTTGGGCGGCGAAGTGTGTGCGGTTGTCTGTATCGGTTTGGATTGGACTTCGCTGGATACGTTCGATTCCCTGGTTCTGACCGCGTATCGCACGATTGATTTTGAAGATGCCATTCAGGCGGCGTATAGCGCACAATTTTTGTATCTCGCCCAGGGATTTGAGCTGGAATCTCTGCCCCCCGGCGTAAACTTATCGGAATACACCTGGGCGGCGTCCAAATGGAATCAAGACTTTGTGATTATCACGTCGCAAGGTCCGGCGGTCTTGAGTTTCTTCTGGCACGCAGACTCTCCGATCAGCACCGGGCCGACCATCGCCCTCCTCGCCGAATATATGGACATGCAAGCCGAAATCCTACGGTTGAACGGCTATATCACCGTAGACCCGAACGCAACGCCGCCTCCGTAAATCGCTGACCGTTGAATCAACTTTTATCACCTGCTCGTAACCACCCATCCTTTTTTTTCGGAACGTCCTACTCTGGGCTGAGTAGTTACACCTGCTCCTTCTAAAACCCTTCTCTCTTCGTTACAAGCCATGCCCATTCACCTTTCTCGTCGTGCATTTCTCAAATTGGGGATTTTTGCCGTTGGCAGTGTGGTCGCGGCCAGGGGGTTGGCCGCCGCGCCTGAGTTCACCGAATATTTTCCCGAAGAACAAGAAGAATGGCTGGCAACGACCAACCTCGGGCGGGTGGCGACGAAACAAATCAGCCTGTACAGCCTGCCGCGGGATGATGCGCGGATCATCCAACAACATTACCGCGATGCAGTGCTGAACATTTACGAGGAAATCACCCCCCCGACCGGGCCGGCGTGGAATCCGCTTTGGTATCGGGTGTGGGGGGGGTATGTACACAGCGCCAACGTGCAGAAAGTGGCGATTCACCACAATCCGGTCGTGGAGACCCTGCGTCCGGAGGGGCATCTGGCCGAGATCACCGTGCCGTTTTCGCAATCCTTTCGTTTAGTGCGCAATCAAGGGTGGTCGCGGTTGTACCGCTTGTACTACCAAACCAATCATTGGGTGACGGGGCTAGAAGAAGGCCCGGACGGCACCCCCTGGTATCAATTGACCGATGAATTGGGGAATACGAAATTCCATGTCCCCGCGCACCACGTCCGGCTCATTCCCGATGAGGAATTGGCCCCCATCGCGCCGGGAGTGGCGGACAAACGGATCGAGGTGGAAATCGCCCGCCAGACGTTGACCGCTTACGAGGGGGACGCGCAGGTGTTTTTCTCGAAAGTTTCGACCGGGATCAGCGCTCGGGTTCCGGCAGGTAGTCTGCCAACGGAAACCCCGACAGGCTCGTTCAACATCAATTCCAAAATGCCGTCCAAACACATGGGGGAAGGGCGGTTGACGGATAACCTGGAAGATTACGAATTGGTCGGAGTGCCGTGGACGGCGTTTTTTGATGCGCGCGGATATGCCATTCATGGCACATTCTGGCACAATAATTTTGGGGTGACGATGAGTCGGGGATGCGTTAACCTGCCAAATGAGCAGGCAAAATGGTTGTTCCGTTGGATGACGCCGGAAAATGCTCCGTCCGTGGTGGAGCAGACGGGGTTTGGGACGAGGGTGGAGATAGGGTAAATACGCGGGAGATAGGGTAAATAAGGTAAATAGGGTAAATACCGTATTTACCCTATTTACTTTGTGTACCGTATGTACTTTGTGTACCTTGTTTCCCGTATGTCCCTTCTCTACTTCCCCACACTCAGTTTCTTCGTCGCTTCCACTGCCGAAAGGCCCTCAATTTCAAACGAAATTTCAAATTCTGCGGTCCCCTCTGCGGGACGGGCGCGTCCAAGAATGATGCGCTGACCGTGCTCTAACTTGGCTCGGCGGACGCGTTTGCCGTTGAGAAACGTGCCGTTGGTGCTGTTGAGGTCTTCGACAAACACCCCTTCCACGGTACGGAAAATCCGGGCGTGGTTGCGGCTGACCAAAAATAACCGCTCCGGCAGGGACACTTCGCACGTACTGGGGTCCCGCCCCAACGTGATGAAATCGTGATCCAGCCCAAACACCTGCAATTCCCGTTCTTTTTCGATCAGGGTGAGGTAGGCGTAGGGTTCGCCGGTGGGCATCAGTTCTTCGATTTCCGTCCAGGGGGACAGGTCAAACAACCCGCCTAAAAACCGCTGGATTTGGGTCGGGGTGAGACGATAGCGGCTGAACCCGCTCGCGCGATCCCCCCCCGCTTCGAACCGCAGGGAAATCGCCCAACCGGGCACCTGATCAATCGTCAACACCGAAAAATCTTCCCACGGGAGGGTGATCGGGCGACAGCGTTTCCGCAGTTGTTCGTCGAACTCGCTCAGATCAGCGTCCGGGTGAGTGAAACAGACCGCGGTGTGGAATTTAAAATCGGGCCATTCGATGGTTTTTCCCGGCAACCAGGGTTCTTGCCAGAGAGGGGGTTCGATGAGTTTTTGGCGGATGTGTTCCGCGTAGGATTGGACTTGTTCGTGCGGGTTTTTGAACCCACGTCCTTCGACCCCTGCAATCATCCGCTTGGGTCCGGCATACCATCCCCCATCAGAGCGGCAGGACATGCGTCCGTAATAGTGTTTCAACTCCATGATCCCGATGCCCCGCTCAGAAATGATCAGCATATCCGCACTATGTTCGGCCAGGTTCGCCACAACCGCGTAATAGGGTTGATGATGGTGAAACGCTCCCCATAATCGTTTGACGATTTCAATGAGGGAGGTCATTTCATGACTGTAATCGGGGGAAAGGGGTTGGCCTTCTGGGTTATGTCCAACGAAAATTTCAACAGGCATGTGTTGATTATAGCAGAAGGGCAGGAAGATAACCCGAATTTCGCGCCTGAATTTTATACGCCTACAAATCTCTACGAGAAAAGGAATAGATCGCCCAGACCAGAAGCAAGCTCGCGTACGCGATGGCATACCCAATCATGATCGGGCTTGGAACCGATTGACCGGAGGTAAAGGGGGAAATGCCAATTGCGGTGGCAACGGGGGAACTCATCTCGAAGGCGGCGCGTTTCCAAAGGGCCTCCCCGGGCAGGATCAGACTCGACACAATCCCGATGTTGATGGCGGATTGGTTATCGATCAAAGCGCCAATCTGCTCGATCCACCCTCCCACAAACGCGACCCCAAACAGGCCAAAGACCAGCACCCCATTCGCCAGTGTGGACAGCATCGTCCCCCCGACAAACGAAACGCTCAACATCAACGCCCCGTTGAGCCAGATCAACCCCAGCCCCCGTCCGAATCCCGGCACGACATAATCGCCAATTCCGTACACGATCCCTTGCACGCCCCCCGCCATCAACAGGACGTAGAGCGTCAGCATCATCATGAACCCCAACCATTTCCCGAGCACGACTTCCCAACGGCGGATCGGTTTGGTGACAATGCTTTGGATCGTCCCCGTATTAATCTCGCCGGAAATCGTATCCACGGAGGTCAGGCCGGTCATCATGATCGTCAGGAAATTGACGGCGTACAGTCCCGCTAACGTCAAGAGGTTATGGATTTCTTTGAGAAGCAATAAACGTCGCCCCGTTTCTCGCTGGAGGTCGAGATTGATGTAGTTAAAGCCAATGCCATACACGACGAGAAAGATCAGGCTGAGGATCAATGCGGCCAGCAATATTTTGCGGCGGGCGGCTTCAAAAAAAGTGAGACGGGCGATGACAAGAATTTGGGACATGGGGGAGATAAAGGATGAAGGATGAATTGGGAATTGGTGATCAGTCATTAAAAATTAATCATTCGCAATTCACAATTGACAATTAGAATCCCTCGTCCTTTTCCATGACCTGGACAAACAAGTCTTCGAGAGAAAGGCGTTGGGGGCGGATGGCGAAGACGTTGACGCCTTTTTCGACCAGGTAACGGTTGATGACGGGGATTTGAGCTTCGTCGGCCAGGGTGAGCGAGAGGTGTTCGTGTTCGTGGTTGATGTGGCGGCAGAAGGCTTCCAACCCGGTGAGGATGTCCGGGGTCAGCGGATCGGTGCGGACTTCGACGCTGATTTCGCCTTCCGCCAACTCGTTGAGGGAGGCGGTACGGATGACCTGACCTTGTTTGATGAATGCAACACGGTCACACGTCACTTCGATTTCGCTCAACAGGTGGGAATTCAGGAAAATGGCCGTACCCTGTTTTCGCTGGTCACGGATGATGTCACGGACGAGACGCCGTCCAAAGGGATCGAGGCCGGAGGTTGGTTCGTCGAGGAACACCAGTTCGGGGCGGTTGAGCAGGGCCTGGGCCAACCCCACGCGCTGGAGCATCCCTTTCGAGTACCCGCTCAGACGTTTGCCCGCGTGGGGGGTCAGGCCGACGAGTTCGAGCAATTCGGGGATGCGCTGGCGGGCATCGGTGCGGGAGAGGCCATACAGTTCGCTGTGGAGTTTGAGGAATTCGGTCCCGGTCAACCAACTGTGGAAGCGGAAATGCTCCGGGAGGAAACCCACTTTCGCGCGGGCGGTGGGGTCCCCGAGCGGGCGCCCCAACACCTGCCCCTGCCCGGACGTGGGGTGAACGAGTCCGAGAAGCATCTTGACCGAGGTCGTTTTCCCCGCCCCGTTCGGGCCGAGGAACCCAAACACTTCCCCCCGTTCGACGGTGAGGGAGAGATCGGCCACGGCGGTTTTATCGCCAAATTCTTTGCGGAGGTGGGTGATTTCGATGGAGGGGGACATGGGGGGAGGCGGTGGTCGGTATTCAGTATTTAGTGGTCAGTATTCAGTATTCAGTGGTCAGTATTCAGTGGTCAGTAGTTAAGTAGTCGGTATTGCGTATTGCGTATGGGTTTTTTAAGAGGATGCGAAATACGCAATAAAAAGACCTGCTGGGTGATTGATTGCCCAGCAGGTCTATTGTAATCTGTGCGGTGAGTTATTTGAGGGAGTTAGCGAGGTCGAGGGCTTCGGGGAGACCGCCGGGGCCGGAGAGGGAGTAGACGATGCCGTCTTTGACCCAGATCAGGTTGTATTGGGTGCGTCCCGAATCATACCGGCTGAAGAAAATGGTGCCAGTGACGCCCTGAACGCTGACTTCCTGGTATCGCGAACCCGTTGGAACGGGAACGAGGAGGGTGGTGGTCCAGTCCACTTTTGCGCTGAAGCTGGCGGCTTCTTCGGCGGACATGCCGAGGAGTTGGAGGGCGGCCTGACCGACTTCGTTGATCGGGAGGGTGGGCGGGGCATCAATGGTGGGGCTGGGGGCCTGCACGAGGAGAGTGCAATCACGTTCGGCGTAGGGGACTTCTTCGTAGTCTTTTTCTTCGAGGAGGCAGGCGCCTGCGGCGAAGGTGACGGAGCGGTCCACATGGAAGGTGATGGTTTGGCCATCGAGTTCGGCGGGGATTTGGATGTCACTGCGGCCAATTTCGTCGAGCAAACTCTGCCAGAGGACGAGGTCTACGGTGAAGGAGGCGGTGGTGGCGGGTTGGACGGTGAGGCGGGTGTCGCCAGTGAGTTGGGGGAGGATCACGTCAAAACCGGCGAGTTTGGAGGCTTCGGCGGCAGAGGCGGCGGTCAGAGGGTCGCCACTTTCTTCGATTTTGAGTTCATCGGCCAGAAGTTGGTCGAGGTTTTGCATACTCCCTTCCATATTTTGCGGAAGGTTGGCGGGGTTGAATTCGACGACTTCGATCTGCTGGACGCGGAAAAGGCCGAGGAAATCCACGGCGGCGGCGCGAATGGAGGGGACGGTGAGGCCGAGGGCGAGGAGGAGGACGATGAGGCCGGTTGCCAGGGCAGGGCGGAATTTGGGGGAGAAGAGTTTTTGGATCATAGTAGGTTCCTTATCGAGTTTTTGTTGCAGGTGTGTGAAGGCGCGGGCGGAGGGGATGGACTCTGCCGGGGTGGGGTCGAGGACGGTGAGGTGTGCCCCTGCGAGGGTCGCGCGGGTTTGGATTTGCCGGAGCGTGGTTTGGCAGTCCGGGCAGGTTTGCAGGTGGGCGGCGGCGCGTTCCCGTTCGGGGGTGGACATTTCACGGTCAAGATAGGTTTGGAGTTGGGGTTCGGTGAGGTGCATAGGTCGTATTCCGTATTTTTGCACGTGTTAGGTTTTGGGGTGCCTTTTCTCAAATTCCTTTTCCGCACGGCTGAGAAGTTTGCCGATGGAGGAAGGATTAAGTTGGAGGGCGGCGGCGAGTTCGGCATAGGAGAGGCCGCTGTGCCGGAGGAGGAGCAGTTGGGCGTCGCGGGGTTTCATGGCGGCGAGGGTGCGACGGACGTGGGCACGCTCGGCGGCGCGTTCGGCTTCACGGGCGGGGTCGGGGAAGCCGTTGATTTGGAGTTCGAGGTGTCCGGCTTCGGTTTCGTATTTTTGGCGGCGACGGGCGGCGCGGAGGGCGTTGTAGCCGAGGTTGGCGGCGACGCGGTGGAGCCACGCGGGGAGGTTTTGGTTGGGGTCAAACAGGCGAGGTTGGCGGTGCAGGCGGAGGAAGACTTCGAGGGCGAGGTCTTCGGCCTGGTCGCTGTCGCCGGTGAGGCGGAAGAGGAGGGCGTGGATGCGCGGCCAGTAGGTATGAAACGCGGTTTCATACGGGTCGTGGGCGAACGCCGCGGAGGTTTCCGAGGGGGAGTCCGCGCGGGGTTTGGCGGGCATGTTGGGGTGGGTGGGAGAGAGGTTCACCGGTGTTTTCCTGTTTCTATAGGGTTAACACCGGTGAGGGGAGGGTTTGTGACAGGGGATTATTGTGAATGAAGATTTACTTCAAAAATTTGAATAAATCCCACTAACCATACAATCAAGGATTGTTCCAGGAAGAGCAATTATCTCGTATTTCCTGAGTTTCAGGGAAATTAGGGTTCTCAATGAAAATTTATAGCTCCGTGCCGGAAACAGCGGTTGATGAAGTTAAATAAATAATCCAGTAACTTTAATTGCCGGACAAGGGCGTCCTGGCAGAAATTGTTACGGGATTTAATTCTTAATGTTCATAAACCGCCTCTACGAACGCATCGAATGATCAACTTCAATCCATCAGCGTACCTTCCCAAGCCAAAACCCTAAAGGTTTAGTTTGCATCAAAAGACTGAGCAAAAATTGGCTTTTCTTGCAAATGAGCGCCGAAACTTATCGAGAAAAACCTTTAGAGTGTGAGTGGTTACCCACTAGGACTAATTTTATTATTGTCAGGCTCAAGTAACTCAGTCCTTGGTAATTTTAATTTATAAAGTCTATTTTTGCACTATCGGGTAGACAGCTACACCTTCTGTAAAGAGAACATGAACATTTCTTAATATTTCTTGTGTTAATTGTTCCTTCTCGTCGTCCGATATACTCATTTTATGTATCTGCTCAATTGTTTGTAGGTACTCCCTTGCTGTGCTATTCATTTTCTGTTGGAATTCTAGATTGCTATTAGCTAACTCATATACAGATTTGTGTTGATTTACGCCTTTAAGTGCTTTTTTATTTGCAAACTCCTGCTGACTTTGTATAAAACCGAAAAGGCTTGGAGCTACAATTTTGGCTACATCTAAAATTGCACTCAACGGAGAACCATACTCAATTGACAATATGCGTAATGGAACACCGCCAATTTTTTCGAGTAATTTTTGATTAAAATCAAAAATTTCTAAATATCGTTTTTCTAAATTTATATCTTGAAAATTATTTTTAGAGCCTTTATGTCCTAAAAACCTCAGTAGACCCTCTGTATATTCAAGAGCTATTTTGATTTCAAACAAAGAAATTAAAGTTAATTGGGTATAAAGTCTGTCAAAAACAGAAATTATATGCAACAATTTTCCAAACAAATCCCTTGAAGTTAAGCTTCCCTGAAGTTCTTGAACCTCAATTTTTATGCTTTCGAGTTCATTACTATCGCTACCTTCGCTTGGCTTAAAAACAGCAATCGCAATTCCAAGAATATTTAATTTTTCGGGTTTTTCTAAGGTTAAAATCTGGTTTTCAGGATCAGTGCTAACAGGATGTAGTTCAATTTTAGTTTTCTGTTTAAATAATTTTTTAAGTGTTGCTTTAGTATCTATATCCTGAAGCGCGGCTAATACGATATCCATATGTTCAGCGTTTTGTTGTCGCTCTATTAAGACATAATCTCCATCGAGGATATTTAAGAGGTTCATGCTCGTGCCAAGAACTTTTATGATCGCATAATCTATACCTTCTCGAAGTGTTACACGCCCTTTGCCTCGCAAATCAATTGCCTGGTAATGCACATTTTCAATAATGATATCTTCAAGCTCAATATCAACATACGCCACTGCATCTGACCCTACTACCCCCCACCCTCCTGCGGGAACGTATTGGTAAACAGGAATATTGTAAATAACGCGTCTTTGCGGTTTTTTAGCAGACCTTTTTTCAGGTTGAGGTGTTTGTGTCTTTTCTGCAACAGGAGCCACTTGGGGGTACCAATGATACACCTTGCTAATCGCATAATAATTATCTCTTCGGCGGGTTTCATACATCGAATCCGTTACTCTCCAACGAATTTCTTGATACCAACCTGGTTCCTTTATCAAGAACGAGTAGCACAATTCATTGAGAACACGAACACAAAACGTCCAAGCCTCTATCGCATCCATTCGATATTGATTTAAGCGTTTAAAAGGATAATGAGGATCGGTCTGTTTCGGTTGTAGATACTCCCCAATCTTCCAACTGATATATCCTCGTAGCCAAGCAAAAACAGATAAGTAATGAAAATATCGGTCATTACTCGAAGCAGTTGATTCGTAGTAGTAATCAGCCACCAGTTCAACTAAATCTCTGGCAACAAAAAATTTTTGGGTATCCGAATCTTTTGTATCTAGCGTGATAAGCGCGATAAAAAGAGTGGTTTCCCTGGCTTGTTCAGGATTATTGATTAATTTAGTAATTTCAGCGTTAAGTGGTTTTACTTGTTCATAGGCACCAACGCCTATAGCGACTCGAACATCCAGCATCCTTTTCCCAATTTCCGGATCATTAATTTGCGTTCCATCAAAATGAGTGAACCATTTATAAACTAATTTTAGATCTGCATCTTCTAACATTCCCAATCTCCTGGGTTGCTTGTACAAAACACTTCTGGAAAATGCAACTTTTCCCTCAAAGCGAACCTACACAATTATAGTGACTCTCTCCAAATTCGCCACATTTAACAGCCTTGAATTTTGGAACAATGCAATTTGTCAATTACCGCTGTTTGCGCGAAAGAACCCCCGAAAAAAGATGGGAGGGGACATGTACATGTCCCCTTCCATCCTTTTTTCGGGACTTTCTGCATAAGTAGTTGGGAACAATTAATATGCACCTGTCGTTAACTCGTCATTGAATCCTTAACGGATTCGGGGTATAGTGTACATACGTCACTATGGGTACATACGCCCTTCAAAAGCACGCTACCGTATTATTTGTTTTAAGGAGACTCTTTATGAAAACCATCCTCTCAGCGAAATTCCTCTCAGCCAGATTTGTCATCTCCGCGCTGATCCTGTTGGGATTACTCGCACCCGTCCCCGCCACGCTGGCCTCGATGAACGAAGCAACCATTCCCACGTTCGTCATCCAAAGTGTAGTGAAAGACTCCACCGTTACCATCACCACCGCCAACTTCCCGGCGAATGACACCTTCAATGTGCGGATGGGCTATATGGGCACAAAAGGCATCAACGGTATCCTGATTGGCACGCAAGCCTCCGGCGCAGGTGGAACTTTCACCGCCACGTATGCCATCCCCGCCGCGTTGGCCGGGCAATACCAGATCGCCATCCGGCTGGAAAGCCCGACCAGTGGCTATTACGCCTTCAACTGGTTCTACAACAATACCGCAGGCGGCGGAACCCCCGCTCCCACCGCGACCCCTGGCCCAACCAATACCCCTGCCCCAACCAACACGCCCGGCCCGACGAGCACCCCCGGGACGCCTTTCGTCGTCCCCACCTTCTCGATTTCAAGTGTTGTCAAAGATTCTTCCGTCACCATCACGACTGCGAACTTCCCCGCCAATGACTCCTTCAACGTGCGGATGAACTACATGGGCACGCAGGGCATTGGCGGAACGCTCGTCGCCACCCAGGCGTCCGGCACCGGCGGCACCTTCAGCGCCACGTACACCATCCCCGATTTTCTCAAAGGCCAATACCAGATCGCCATCCGCCTCGAAAGCCCCACCAGCGGGTATTATGCGTTCAACTGGTTTTATAACAACACTGCGGGCGGCGGAAGTGGAACGCCCGTCCCTACCCCCACCAATGCGCCCCCCGTCACCATCCCGACCTTCGGCATTCAAAGCGTCGTGAAAGACTCCACTGTGATGATCATCACCAACAACTTCCCCGCGAATGACAACTACACTGTCACGATGGGGCTGATGGGCACGAAAGGGATCGGGGGCGTTGTCGTCGGAACACAGGCCTCGGGCACGGGAGGATCATTCACCGCCACGTACACCATCCCCGCCTCCCTGGCCGGGCAAGATCAGATCGCCATCCGTCTGCAAAGCCCCACCACTGGCTATTACGCCTATAACTGGTTTTATAACAATACCGCGCCGTAAGGCCGCACTTATGTCCCCGTCATTCCGCTTTGAGAATGTACAGGAATAGACACAACCTTTTGAAACGGAGCCTGGAACCATGAATCCAGACTCCGTTTCTTTTTCCGGCTCTTCCGTTTTTGACGGGAAAAGTGCAGAATTGTTGAAGGTGAAGAGGATGTCCATTCCCTTCACCTTCAACAATTCGGGTTTCCATCCCGTTAATCCCGGAAGAACCAAAAGACAGTAACCTAAACCTGCGGTAAACTTAAGCCAAGTGTATTTTCAGCCCGTGACGGGAAAAGACCCGGAATTACGCAAGGATCGGAATACCCATCCCCCTCCAAATTCGGCATCTTTCCCCACACGGAAGCCCATTTTTATAGAAAGGAGCACCCCATGAAAAAGACCCTGATTCTCCTCTCCCTGATTGTTTTATTGATCCTCATCGGCTTCACCGCGGTGAACACGTTCCGCCCGGAAAAAGCGGTGGCCGCCCCGGATGTTTTCGCCAGCGGGCTGAATGGAGGATGTTACATTGCCGCCCCCAATTCGTGCAAACTGCATGTGGATGAATTCACCATCAATGTCAATGATGGGGGGGGCTTTAAACTGGTCGAATTCCAGTTACAAGCCAATGGCAGTACGATTTATGCGTTTAAAACCGATTCACAGTCCGTTTACCGCCCCGAAGGAGATTACACCCCCTCTTTGGTGGCGCAAGATTTCGCCGCCACCTGTGGAGAAACCTATACGCTGAACCTCATCGCCCGCGATGAAGGCGATGCCACCCTCTTCAATGTCGCAACGACCGCGCCGTTCACCTGCCCGAACAATGTCCCTTAATGTGGATGATTCTCGAAAAAAGGATGGAAGGGGAAATGTACAGGCCTCCCATCCATCCTTTTTTCGGAACTTTCTGTGGGGAACAAACGGAGTTTTATACTCCCAGGCGAGTAGTTACCACAAAAGGAGCCTACAATGAAAAAACTATGGATCATAATCTTGGCCCTCGCCGGGGTGATCCTCGCGGGCGGCATTTTCCGTTGGCAGACCCATCGCGTCACCGCCGCGCCGACGGTCCTGGTGGGGTCTTTGCAAGGGGGCTGTTACCTGGAAACACCGACGGTATGTAAACTCTCTGTCGAGCCATTTGCGCTGAACATCGCGCCCGGGGAGGAATTGTTGGCCTTTCAACTCAGTTCCAATGGGCAAATCGTGTACGATTACACCACGTCCACGTTCTACCGCCCGACCGGAAGTTATATTCCCTCTTCGGTCGCGTTGGATTTTGCCGCTCACTGTGGCCAAACATACGCACTCAAACTTCAGGCCCTCGACACGGGGGACCTGGATTTTGTCACCGTCGGGCAAACTGAGTCATTCAAATGCCCTGCCGCCACCTATCATATGTATATGCCGTACGTGAAACGCTGATCCTGCTTTTTGAAACAGGTTTGCGTTTGAAAACACAAAAAAAAGGATGACGAGTTGATCACTCGTCATCCTTTTTTATAAAAGTCTGTTAACGCTACTTTTCCTGGGCATCTTCCGCTTCCCATGCCGCTTCCTGGCGGGCACGTAATTCGGGATCGTCCACGGTAAACAGAAAGGTTTCGGTAATGTCCGGGGCATTGGGAATCCGCGCAATCACCTCAATCCCCCAGGTGATGCTCCTGCTTGCGCTGAGGGCGGTACTGAGTTCCGCATCTTTGGGGATGGTCACAGTGCAGGTTTCCTGCCAAATGTCGGAATACGTGGGCGTTTCGGGGTACAGATCGGTTTCAAACAGGATCGTTGTCTCCGCAATTTTTCCCGAAGATCGGGTTTGCGTCTGCGTGATCGTTCTCCGGCAAATCAACTTCACCTGAATGCTTTCCGTGACTAATTTTCCGGGCTGATGCCGGACGAACACCGAAAAACTTTCCTCCGGCTTGACCGTGAGGGCGGAGGCTTCCACGATTGTTTGACTGCCGTTCACCCGAACATACAGCTTTTGCACCCCCAAATAAAGCGTCGCACCTCCGATAATCACCCCCATCAACGTCAGCCCGGCCCAGATCAGCGTCATCTCGGCGAGCACCCCTTCCACGTTCAACACAAACATTATCATCGGAAACACCGGCGCGCCAAACGCAAACGCAATCGACAACATCGGCCAGGGGCTGAACACCTCAGCAAATGGTTGTTCCAGTCGGTAGGGCAACGCGAACTTGGGGACGGGGAGTCTGTAACCCAATTCCCGCAACGGCCCCACCAGATTGATTTGGGCGAGGCCGAAAAGAAAAATCGTCAACGCCAATGCACCCCAAAAAGAGGCCGGTAAAACCCGAACTGTCTCGCGCCAAAGCCGCCACGTCCAGACCGCGGACATCAACCCCAGGATCAATTGAATCCCGCCAAAGATCATGATCTTGGATTTGAAAATTTTTGAGGGGGAGCCAGGAATAGGGAGAGTCATCGCTTCCGGTTATCCAAAGAATTTAATGATCGCTACGCCCCCTGCCACAAAAAAGGCCCCTACGATCCGCATCATCGTGCCCTCTTCTTTCAACAAAAACATCCCTACCAACACGCCAAACACCACACTGATCTCCCGCACCGCGCCTGCATAACTGGCAGGTGTGCCATTAAAAATCACGTACAGCACTATTGCGTACGCGGCGGTCGTCGTAAACCCGGCAATCATCAACCCCCATTTGGACGCTTGAAATTCATCCTTCAACACCTGCCACCCCACCTCACGAAACGTTAAGGGCGTCAGCATCAACCAGGTGATCCACAACGCTACATAAGTGTACAAAAAAGGCTCCAGAAACCCGATCCCGATCCGGTCAATGAACGAATACAGCGAAATACACACCCCCGCCAACAGCGCCCACTGCGGCCCGGGACGCGCCAACGCGCGGAGCGGTTCCCGCCACGCACTGAAACTCGGCAGATTGATGAAATACAACCCCAGCGCAATGGTGAAAACGCCCATTGCCCCCCCAACCTGCACGGGTTCTTTCAGCCCCAACCCGGCCCAAATCAGTAAAAAGACCGGGGCAGTCCCCCGCGCGAGGGGGTAAACTATCGAAATCGTCTCAAAAGAATACGCCCGGGCAATGGCATAAAAATATCCGGCCTCAAAAATCGCACTCAACCCCATCACCCCCCAGGCTTTGACCGAAATAGGTTCCCAAACCCACACCGCCACTGGCAAAAACAAGACGCCCCCAAAAAACAGCATCCACCACACCGCCGCCGTGCGATGACGCGCCCGCCGGAGCACCACATGCGCCACGACATGAATACATGCCGACCCCAGAATTGCAAACAAACCAAGAGAAGTCACAAACAATCCTATGTAACGGCTCAGGCTTAGAGAGAAAACTCCCAAATAAAGGGTAAAAAAGGGATGTCCATCTCCCTTTCTCCCTTTTTTTCAGGCTAATCTCCTGGCTGAGTAGCTACAATCCTTTCTAAAATTGAGAATTGCTGATTATAGCATTTCCCAATCGCCCGGTAGCAATTCTCGATATGGCCACAAAAGCACGAACGGCGTTCCTTCAACAGCCATCCTGAAGTTCAAAAGTTCTTCAAAAGGAACGCCGTTCGTACAAAAACAGAATTGCTGATCGCCCGGCCTGGTCAGTGCTATAATTTCCATACAAAAAAATTATCCAAGCGGATCCCTACTATCTCTCTGTGATCCGCCAACCATCCAACCCAAAACCCCCGACTCGCTGAATCGCCGAATCGCCGAATCGCTGAATCGCACCCCCAACTCCCATGTGGCACACTTACCTCAACGCAACTTCCCTCGAGGACGTCCTCCTCACCCTCTCCGCCCACAGTTCCCGCGCCCGGATCGTCGCCGGGGCCACCGACCTGATCCTGGAAATCGAACGAGGCGTCCGCAAAGGGATTGACACCCTCATTGACATCACCCGCATCCCCGGCCTGGACGATATTCGCTTGGGCGAAGACGGGATGGTGCATCTCGGTCCGCTTGTCACCCACAATGACTGCGCCGCGTCCCCCCTCATTCGGCAATATGGCCTCCCGCTGGCCCTCGCTTCCTGGGAGGTGGGTGCTCCGCAAATCCGCAACCGAAGCACCGTCGCCGGGAACATCATCACCGCCTCCCCGGCCAACGACACCATCTCCCCGCTGATGGCCCTCGGCGCTCAGATCACCCTGCGCTCCACGCGCGGGACCCGTACCGTGCCTTTTTTCGCCTTTTACGCGGGGTTCCGCCACACGGTCATGGAACCGGACGAAATGCTGGTGGACATCGCCTTCCCAGCCCTGAAACCCAACCAGCGCGGCATGTTCATCAAACTCGGCCTGCGCCGTGCCCAGGCCATTTCCGTCGTGCATGTTGCGATGGTCATCACCTTCAATGCCCCCTCGCCGTTTGCGGAGAGAGAACTGGGGGGTGAGGTAAAACAAGCCTCCATCACCCTTGGCGCGGTGACCCCCGTCATCGTCCACGCTACGGAAGCGGAAACCTATCTGGCGGGCAAACCCTTCACCCTCGAACACCTCGAACATGCGGCGCGGCTCGCGCAACACGCCGCCCATCCTATTGATGATGTCCGGGGGTCCGCCGCTTATCGAAATGAAATGGTCCGCGTCTGCACCCTGCGCGGGCTTCGCGCCATTTTGAACGGGGAAGAGCAAGCGCACATCCCCCAAACCCCGATCCTCCTCCGTACCCCGCTTCGGGAAACGGTTCCCCTGGACGAGGGGGGGCAAACGCCCGTCAGCGTCATCCGCGCAAAAGTGAACGGGGAATGGGTCGAGACTCATTCCGGGCACGATAAAACCCTCCTCCGCTGGTTGCGCGAGGACGCGGGGCTGATCGGCACCAAAGAGGGGTGCGCGGAAGGCGAATGTGGCGCATGCACAGTCTTTTTGGACGGCGCGGCGGTGATGAGTTGTCTGGTTCCCGCCCCCCGCGCGCATGGGGCCGAGATCACCACCATCGAGGGCTTATCCCAAAATGGGCATCTCCACCCGGTGCAAACAGAATTCATCGCGAGTGGCGCGGTGCAATGTGGGTACTGCACCCCCGGTTTTGTCATGTCCGCCGCCAAACTGCTCGAAGAACGCCCCCATCCCACCGCCGAAGAACTCCGCCAGTCCATTACCGGCAATCTCTGTCGTTGTACGGGCTATTACAAAATTTTAGAAGCGATGGCGAAGGCCTCGCAATAATCCATCTTTTCCTATTGGAGGTTTTTTCATGTCCCAACGCTTTCGCGAACCCGAACCCAAACGCAAAGAGCCAGTTCACCCTATCTGGCGCGGGATAGGCTGTCTGCTCATGATCCTTATTCCGATCATTTCCTTTGCCAGTGCCACGCTGTTGGTCCAACAAGGCATTCCACAACGATATATCGCCATTACGGGTAATCTCGCCTTCCAGTACCCGGTGCCAGGGTTTGGAACCCTGCCGATCTTTTACGTCCTGATCGTAACCGCCGTCATCACCTTTCTCGGGTTCGTCTTTGTGAGTTTCCTTTACTCGATGATCTTTCGTATGGGAAGCGGATCGCGCTACGGCCCCCTGGACGCTCCGCCCATCAAACGCAAAGTCAAGAAGAGTCGTTAAGACCGTCTCGGTTCCTCCCTGTTTTCTGCGAACGTTTCATCCACCTTTAGCCCATCCTTCAACTATGTCCGCCTTTGGTCTTCCTTTCCCTCGCCCCGATGCCTATGGCAAAGTGACCGGTCAGGCCCTTTACCCTGGGGACCTCAATTACCCCCGTCAGGCACACATGAAAATTCTGTTTGCCCGCCGGGCACACGCTATCATTCGCCGGTTGGACACCTCGCGGGCAGAAGCCCTCGAAGGCGTGCTCGCGGTATTCACCGCAAAAGATGTCCCGCATAACGAATACGGCCTGATCACCTCCGACCAACCCGTGCTTTGCGGCCCCGGCTCCAGCAAACCCTACGCCGACCGCGTCCGCTTCATCGGGGATCAAGTCGCCCTCGTGGTCGCGGAAACCGAGCGCATTGCCGAAAAGGCCGTCCACCTCATCGAAGTCGAGTACGAAGACCTGCCCATCGTCACCGACGCGGTCGAGGCGATGAAACCCGGCGCGTTTCTGCTTCACCCGGATGTGGGGACCTACGCCTCCATTCACCCCATCGCCAACAGCAATATCATGCACCATTATCGCATCCGCAAAGGCGATGTGACCGCGGCCTTTGCCGACGCGGACGTTGTGATCGAAGGCGAATATCACACCCCCGTGCAGGAACACGCTTTTCTGCAACCCGAAGCGGGCGTGGGATACATCGACGAAGAGGGGCGCGTCACCGTGCAAGTGGCCGGGCAATGGACGCATGAGGATCAAGAGCAGATCGCGCACGCGCTCGGTCTCCCGCGCGAACAGGTACGGGTGATTTACCCCGCCATCGGGGGGGCGTTCGGCGGGCGGGAAGATATGTCCGTGCAGATCGTCTTGGGTCTCGCGGCCTTTCGCCTCCACGAGCGGGGGATCAACCGCCCGGTCAAGATTATTTGGTCACGCGAAGAGTCGATGATCGGGCACCACAAACGCCACGCGTACGTGATCCGAGCCCGTTGGGGAGCGAAACGGGATGGCAAACTGGTGGGCGCGGAGGTAGAGGTCATCGAAGATGGCGGCGCGTACGCGTACACCTCCACGAAAGTGCTGGGCAATGCCACCCTGATGTGTACCGGCCCTTACGAAATCCCCAATGTGAAGGTCGATTCCTACGCAGTGTACACCAACAACATCCCCGGTGGCGCTTTCCGCGGGTTCGGTGGCCCCCAGGCCGCGTTCGCCGCCGAACAGCAGATGAACAAACTCGCGGAAGCCCTGCGCATGGACCCCATCGAACTCCGGCGTCGGAACCTTATCCACGAAGGCTCCGTGCTCTCCGTCAATAGCCCCTTCCCCCCGGGCGTCAGTATGCCCCAAGTCGTGGAAGCCTGCGCCGAGGTGTACGAAAAGCTCAAAGAAGCCTCTTTTATTCCGCCGCCATCCACCCTCAAGCGCGGGTTGGGCTTCGCATGTGGATACAAAAACGTCGGTTTTTCCTTCGGCGCGCCGGAAGAATGTTGGGCCACGGTGGAATTGCGCGGCAAGGCAGAGGTCGAAGAAGTAATTCTCTACCACGCCGCCGCCGAAGTCGGCCAGGGATCGCATACCGTGCTCTTACAAATGGCCGCAGAAGCGGCGGGCTTGCCCTTTGAAAAAGCCCGTTTGGTCGCCTCCGACACCGCAACGTCGAAAAATTCCGGCAGTGTTTCGGCGTCCCGCATGACCTTTATGGCGGGCAATGCGGTCCGTGGGGCGGTTGAAATGGCCCTGCAAAAATGGAAGGACGAAGATCGCCCGGCGATAGCCACCTACCAGTACAAACCCCCTCGCACCACGATGTATGATCCCGAAACCGGGGCGTGCGACCCGAATTTTGCCTACGGCTACGTCGCCGAAGCCGCGCTGGTCGAAGTGGATACCGAAACCGGACATGTCCACATTCTCGATCTGGTGTGCGTGGACGATGTGGGGAAAGCGATCAACCGCCAACAAATCGAAGGCCAGATCGAGGGGGGCGTCGTGCAAGCCGCCGGATATGCGCTTCTGGAAAATTTCATTCAAAAAGATGGCCGCGCGCTCAACCCGTATTTTTCCTCGTACTTGATTCCCACCGTGTTGGACATTCCCAACCGCGTACACTCCGTCATTTTGGAATATCCGGCGCCGATTGGGCCGTGGGGGGCGCGCGGGATGGCCGAAATGCCCTATATCCCCCTGGCCCCCGCGGTGACCGCCGCCGTACACAATGCGTTGGGCATTTGGTTTGACGATTTTCCGCTGACCCCGGAACGGGTCTTGCGCGGCTTGGGTAAAATTTGACGAACGTCGTTCTCCTGCAAGGCGGAGGTGATCTGGCGAGCGGGGTCGCCCTGCGCCTGTCTCGGGCGGGGGTACGAGTCCTGATCACCGAACTGGCCCAACCACTCGCCGTCCGCCGCACAGTCTCCTTCGCCGAAGCAGTGTATCGTGGGGACATCACCATTGAAGGCTTCACCGCCCGCCGCGCGGAGGATGCCGACCACGCGCTTCGGATTCTCGAAGCATGTGAAATCCCTGTGCTCATCGACCCTCTTGTAAATATTCTTCGCGCCTCCCCATTCACGTTTCCCGTGTTCGTCGATGCACGCTTGACCAAACACCCTCACGACGCGGACATGCATGCCGCCCCCCTCGTGATCGGTCTCGGACCCGGCTTCATCCCCGGACAAAACTGCCACGCCGCCGTGGAAACCCAACGCGGCCACACCCTCGGGCGCGTGTTTTGGGACACCCCACCCGCCCGCGATACCGGTCAACCCGAAGGCAACCCCGCCCGCGTCCTCCGCGCCCCGACAGAGGGCCTTGTCCAAACCCACGCCGAAATTGGGGAGCATGTGGAAGCGGGGCAACGGCTCGCCGAGGTGGAAGGGCAACTGATCAGAGCGCCGTTTTCGGGCGTTTTACGTGGGATGTTACACACAGGCTTGCGCGTCACCCGCGGGATGAAGATCGGCGATGTTGACACACGCGATGATCCGGCGCATTGTTATCAGGTTTCAGACAAAGCCTTGGCGATTGGGGGCGGCGTGTTGGAAGCGATTTTGACCCGGCCAGATATACGGAAATCTTTGTGGAATTAGCCAAAGCGCTCCGCATAAACGCCCAAACGCGTTTGGCCTTTGTCGGTTCCGGGGGGAAAACGACGGCGATGTTCCAACTTGCCCGACAGTGGACTTCTCCCATCATTGTCACGGCCACCACCCATTTAGCAACCGACCAATTGAAACTGGCCGATCAACATGTTGTGGTCACCTCCCCCGCGGAGGTGCGCGCGGCGCGTTTGGGATCGGGTGTTTGTCTGTTCACCGGCCCGAATGGGGGGGATGAGCGCACGCGCGGGGTGGATGCCCGCGCGCTGGCTGAAATCCGCGCGGTGGCGGAGGCGTTGAATTGCCCGTTGTTGATCGAGGCGGACGGCTCCCGCCAGCGTCCGTTGAAAGCTCCCGCCGATCACGAGCCAGTTATTCCCGAATTTGTAGATACAGTGGTCGTCGTCGCGGGGATGAACGGGTTGGGAAAACCGTTGCACTCGGACTGGGTTCACCGCCCGGAACGGTTCGCGGCCCTGACCGGGTTGGCGTTGGACGCGCCGGTGACGGGGGTGGCGCTCGTGCGGGCGCTCACGCACCCCGCGGGAGGGTTGAAACATATTCCCGCTCATGCGCGGCGCGTGGTCTTGCTCAATCAAGCGGATTCGGTCGAATTACAAAGTCAGGCGCGGGGGTTGGTGGAAGGGCTGTTATCCGCTTTCGATGGGGTGGGGATTGCATCGTTAGCGCAGGGGGAGGTGTTTGCCCTGCATGAACATATCGCCGGCATCGTTTTGGCTGGGGGTGGCTCGCGGCGGTTAGGTCAACCGAAACAGTTATTGGATTGGCAGGGGAAGCCGTTGGTCCGGCACATTGCGGAGGTGGCGCTGGAGGCTGGATTGTCGCCAGTGATCGTGGTGACGGGGGCTGGGGACGAGGCGGTGCGCGCGGCGGTGGAAGGTTTGCCGATCACGGTGGCGCATAATCCGGCGTGGGAGGCGGGCCAAAGTACGTCCGTGCGGCGGGGGTTGGCGGAACTGCCGACGACGACGGGCGGGGCGGTATTTTTGTTGGTGGATCAGCCGTTTGTGTCTGCGCCGCTGGTGCGCACATTGGTGGAGGAACACGCGCGGACGCTGGCCCCCATCGTTGCGCCGTTGATTGATGAACAACGCGGAAATCCGGTGTTGTTCGACCGGGTGACGTTTGCGGAGTTTGAGGCGTTGGAGGGCGATGTCGGGGCAAGGCCTTTGTTTGCCCGCCACCGCCCCATGTGGGTCCCGTGGCACGAGGCGCGGGCCTTGTTGGATATTGATACGGTGGAGGATTATCAACGTTTGCAAACGGAGAATGAATGAGGTTTTTTGTAACTACTCAACCTGCGAAGACAAAACCCCAAAGTCGAAGGGTGTCTGCAAAGCGGGATTTTGCGCGTCCCCCGCATCCTTCGACTACGCTCCGAAGACTACGCTTCGCTCAGGATGCTACATCTCGTTTACTCCTCATGCCACTTCAGCCAGTTCCGAAGACCACGCTCCGCTCAGGATGCTAGAACAGGCACCTGAAGAGTTATGTTTTTTTGGCTCTACCGGAATTAACGGGATGGGAACCCGAATTTTGAACGAACGGCGTTCCTTATGTGCGTCTTGTAGCTTCTGGGAGGTCGTTTTAAGGAACGCCGTTCGTCGGCCTGGGTCCATATCGAGAATTGCTCGTTAAAGCGTTTGCCTCTTGATTTATCTTTCGTCTTGTGCTATTTTGACGGGTAAGATGAGTGTATTTCGAGCCTTTATTGCTGTCGATCTATCCCCTGAGGTGCTGGACCGGTTATCTCAGGTGGTGAAAGGTTTGCGCGAGGAGATTGGCGATCAGGCCGTGCGCTGGGTTCCGATTGAGAATATGCACTTAACGTTGAAGTTTTTGGGGGATGTGTCGCTCTCGAACGTGGATCGGGTGAAGGAGATTATTCGTACCTCTGCCGCTGGATATCCGCTCTTTGCGGTGAGTGTGGGCGGGGTGGGAGCGTTTCCCAGTCTGTTACGAGCGCGGGTCGTGTGGGCCGGGGTGGAAGGGCCGCCCGATCTGATCTCCGTTCAGCGGATGATCGATGTGGAAACCGCCCGGTTGGGGTACGCCTCGGAAGACCGTCCGTTTAAGCCGCACTTGACCCTGGGTCGGGTGTCTCGGAATATCAGTTCCAGGGATTTGCAAAAAATCGCCCAGGTGTTGAAGGATAAAAAAGTGGGATTCCTAGGGGTGACGCAGGTGAAAGAAGTGCATTTGTTCCGCAGTGATTTACAACCCAGCGGGGCGGTGTATACTCGTTTATTCTCGGCCCCGCTGGCCGATACAACCAATGGTTCTCTGAAAAATTTGAGAGAACCGAATAAATAATTGCGCTTAGAGCGTCACGAAAAAGACGTTGTCTGAGCCATTATCCATTTTCTTTGGAGGTCGTTTTTGGAAAGCTTAGAAGTTGCTCGTGCGATTGTAGATATTTTGGAAGATAGAAAAGCAGAAAATATTGTTTTATTAGATATTCAGGAATTGACGACGATTGCAGATTATTTTGTCATCTGTTCGGGGACCAGTAACCGGATGTTGGATGCACTGGCACATGCCGTGCAGGATCAAATGCGCGACAATCACAAACGGAAAAGCCGGGTGGAGGGGGTGGCTCAAAATGGCTGGATGCTGGCGGATTATGGCGATGTCGTCGTGCATATTTTTTCCGTCGATCAACGGGAATATTATCGTTTGGAAGAATTGTGGGCGGAGGCGAAGACCTTGCTCAAATTGCAATAACAAAAAAAGACCTGCCCGGTTTCAGAAACCGAGCAGGTCTTTTTTTTCGGAACGTCCACCTCTGGGCTGAGTAGTTTTCTATTCAAAAATCCACGGATCGACGGCGCGGCCCCAATTGACCAGTTCCGCGGGGGTAAACCACAGCGCGACTTCCGCTTCCCCGTTTTCGACGCTGTCGGAGGCGTGAGTGAGGTTGCGGCCCACTTCGAGGGCGAAGTCGTGGCGGATCGTGCCGGGGGCGGCTTCCCACGGGCGGGTGGCCCCCATCGTTTGGCGGACGGCGGCAATCGCGCGGGGGCCTTCCCAGACCATCGCCATCACCGGGGCGGAGATGATGTAGTTGATCAGCCCTTCGTAAAAGGGTTTGCCTTTGTGAATAGCGTAGTGGGTTTCGGCCAGTTCGCGGTTCACCTGGATGAATTTGGCGGCAACGAGCCGCAGGCCGCGGCGTTCGAGCCGGCCAATGACTTCCCCGATCAGGCCACGTTGTACGCCATCGGGTTTGACTAAGACGAATGTTTTTTCCATGTGAAAGGTCTCCAAAAGAGTTGTTTTATGGTGACGGCTCAGGCTTAGAGAGGAAACTGCCCGAAAGAAAGGGTGAAAGGGCGATGTGCATCGCCCTTTCACCCTTTCTTTCGAGCTAATCCTGGCTGAGTGGTCACCTTCATTTGTTACAAACGGCGGGTATTGTACCTGATTTCACTTGAGGGTCTATACCTTATGCGCGCCAGCGGGAAAAGATCGCCATCGAAAGCAGACGCCCCGCGCTTTGTTCCTGGAGGGCGAGTTCGCCGGAGGTGAGCGTGCCGCCCAGGTCTTTGACCATGTCTTCGACGGCGTAGTGGATGCTGAGGGCGGAGGCGCGGATGGCGTAGGCGGTGAGGATGATGAAGAGGGGGCGGTCACTGAGCAGGGTTTTGCAATTGGCGAGTAAATCTGTCATCGCTTCGAAAAACTCCCACACTTCGCCGGAGGGGCCGCGCCCGAACTTGGGGGGGTCGAGGATCAGCCCGTCGTAGTGCGCCCCCCGACGCGTGTCCCGGCGCACGAACTTTTCTACGTCATCGACCAGCCAGCGGATCGGGCGGTCTTTCATTTTGGAGAGTTCCTGATTCTTCTGCCCCCAGGCAATGGCCTTTTTGGACGCGTCCACATGGGTCACGGACGCGCCCGCCTGGGCCGCGGCCAGACTGGCAAGGCCGGTGTAGCCAAAGAGATTCAGCACTTTCACCGGACGCGCCGCCCCCTCTATCGTCTCCCGCATCCAATCCCAATGCGTGGCCTGTTCGGGGAAGACGCCCAAATGCCGGGAGCCGCCGACCTGGACTTCCATTTCCAACCCTTTGTAGGTGAGATTCCAGGGCTGGAGGGGCGCGGGGAGTTCCCATTTGCCGTGGCCTTCATCGCCGGTGGCGACGTATTCGCCGTGGGCGGCGCGCCAGTGTTTTTCGGGCAGGGCCGGGTGCCAGATGGCCTGGGCTTCGGGGCGGATGAATGTGTATTTTCCGAACCGTTCGAGTTTTTTGCCGTGTCCGGTGTCGAGGAGGGCGTAGTCGGTCCAGTCGGGGGAGGTGAGGAGGGTGAGGGTGGGGGGCATAGAGACCTTTTTGAGAGGCAGGATTTTTGCGTGTATTATCGCATAAAATTTGTGCGAGGTTTCTTTTGTTGTCTGCCAAAGATCCTTTTGAATCCAGGCTGAGATCCTTTTGCTTTTTAAAAAAATCCTTTTGCTTTTTTGGAAAATCCTTTTGCTTTTTGACCTAGATTCAAAAGGATTTTGGTAACCGTTCAGATATACTTGGAGAATCCCCGAAAAAAAAGGATGGGTGGGGGAAGGCCTTCCCCCACCCATCCTTTTTTTTTCGGAACTTTCTTCTCTCGACTGAACGGTTACGGATTTTGTGAGGTGTGGTTATGTTTTACGTGGGGTACTCAATCCAAAGGACTTTTGACGCCTTGGGGGCCACGGTTGAGGACGTGGGTGTAGATCATGGTGGTTTTGACATCCTTGTGGCCGAGGAGTTCTTGTACGGTGCGAATATCATACCCTGCTTCCAGAAGGTGGGTGGCGAAACAGTGGCGGAGGGTATGGCATGTGGCGTGTTTGTTAACGCCTGCTTTGCGAACGGCTTCTTTGACTGCCTTTTGGAGGGTGCTCTCGCTCATGTGCCAGCGACGCATCAGGCCGGTTTCTTTTTCTTGGGCTAAGGTCGCAGAGGGGAAGGCATATTGCCACCCCCATTCCCGATCTACGTTGGGGTATTTGCGGGCGAGGGCGTAGGGGAGGCCGACGCGCCCGTTACCTTGTTCCAGGTCACGGGTATGGATTTTTTTGACTTCTGCCAGATGTTTTTGGAGGGGTTCGATGAGGGAGGTGGGCAAGAGGGTGACGCGGTCTTTTTCGCCTTTACCGTCGTGAACCACGGTTTGTTTGTACGCAAAATCTATGTCTTTGACGCGGAGTTGGAGACATTCGGAGATACGGAGGCCGGTGCCATACAAGAATTTCGCCATGAGGAGGTGAAGACCCTGCAAATGAGGAAAGATACGCTGTACTTCCTCTCTGGTTAAAACGACAGGCAGGCGTTTGGGTTTATTGGCACGCATGGCCTGGGTGTTGAGGGGAAGGTCTATTTTCAGAACTTCACGGTACAAAAACAAGAGGGCACTGAGGGCCTGGTTTTGGCTGGAGGCGGACAGATTTTGTTCTGTGGCTAGATATGTGAGGTAGGCTTCAACTTCGGCGGCCCCCAAAGTATTGGGATGGCGTTTGTCGTGAAAAAGGATGAAACGTTTGATCCATTGCACATACGTTTCGCCGGTTCGGTCAGAATAATGCTTGAGGCGGATAGTATCCATCACCTGTTCAAGAAGTTTTTTGGGTTTTGTAGGAGGGGTAGACATTGCAGATTGCCTTGCAAATAATGAGTGTATAATAAGCGGAAGGTTAAAAACCCATTGTACTTGAAAGGATGTTATGCGGATGGGAATTTCCGTATAACACGCCAAAATCGGAGGATATGCAGAATGAAATTCCAGATAACACCCCAAAATGGGAGATTAGGCGGACGGGTTCCGTCCGCTGAAGTAACTGCGGAGCTTATTAATGTGTTCCGCATAATTAATAGTTAGGCGGGCTTCGCCAAGTAGTACATAGGAAAATTATGAACTGGTTTACTCAAACATTCAGTGACACAAGCATTATCTGGCTCTTAATATTTACAGTTGTGTCATTAATATCTGGTTTCGTGTCTAGTTGGTTTACATATCGTTTTATAAAGCGCCGAGAACTTATTGATACACAGAAATTAGAGAGCGAAAAACAAAAGCAAGAACGTATCCGCCATGAAATAATTCGTTGGTCTAGCCCAGTCTTATTTTCTGTCCAAAGCCTGCACAAGCAATTGACAAATATTCTTGAAAAAGATGGTTATATGGCGATGAGGAAAGATTATAAGAGGCGGGTAAATCCAAACTGGTCAATTTCTTACGATTATTTTATGAGTAGCATTCCGTTTCTGTTTGGTCAATATTTCGCATGGACACGAATGCTTCAAGATGATTTGAATTTCGAGTTGTTTGAAACGCAAACTGAAAAGGATTTGTTCTTTCGAGCAATTCGCAATGTTAGCCACTCGCTTTCTAGTTTTCCACTTTCAAACAATCACGATTGTAAAGGAAAAGACACGCAAGTGTTTTCACTTCAACAAAGAGCAATGGGTGAATTACTGATTGTTCGAGAAGGCGACATCAAACGATGTATGAGTTACCCAGAGTTCCTTGAGAGCATGAAAAGCAAAGAATTTCAATATCACTTTCAGCCTTTGATGATTTTGCTTGATGGAATTCGTCCAAATGAGGACTGCCGATGGGAAAGGTTAGAAGCCACAGCCATCGCATTAAAAGATTTAGAAAAGGTTTGCAAAGAGTTACTTAACATCCAAAACCAGCCCGCCTAACAAAGCGTTCTCAGAAACCCTCCCCAGTTTGCCCGCCGACTACCCCCTCAAAACCCCATTTTGCCCTGCTCTTTTTCGCAAAAAAGCCCTGAA
>WBZL01001340.1_pt1 | contig 26113 bp, 24 predicted proteins | sample 5204291 | NCBI WGS metagenome assembly WBZL01 (sample SAMN12344345, study PRJNA552823) | activated sludge metagenome | biome: Activated sludge suspended growth; feature: Nitrification reactor; material: Wastewater; isolation source: activated sludge from nitrification reactor of wastewater...
GTTGTGGCAGTGCACCGACCAGATGGCCTTGTCGGAGTTGGGAATGCGCGCACGCAGGTCGCGCAGGAACTCACCGTACAACTCCGGCACCGCGTAGCCGACGGTGTCGGGGATGTTGATGGTGGTGGCACCCTCGGCGATCACCGCCTCGAGCACGCGGCACAGGAAGTCCGGATCGGAACGGGACCCGTCCTCCGTCGAGAACTCGACGTCGTCACACAGGTTGCGGGCGAAACGCACCGACAGCCTCGCCTGCTCGAACACCTGATCCGCCGTCATGCGCAGCTTCTTTTCCATGTGCAGGGGGCTGGTGGCGATGAAGGTGTGGATGCGTGCCCGCGCAGCGCCCTTCAAGGCCTCGGCCGCCAGCGAGATGTCGCGGTCGTTGGCCCTGGCCAGCGAACAGATGACCGACTCGCGGATCGTCGCCGCGATGGCCTTGACGGCAGCGAAGTCCCCGTTGGACGAGGCGGCGAACCCGGCTTCGATGACATCGACGCGCAGTCGCTCGAGCTGACGGGCGATGCGCAGCTTCTCGTCGCGCGTCATCGAAGCGCCGGGCGATTGCTCGCCGTCGCGCAAGGTGGTGTCGAAGATGATCAGCTTGTCGGTCATGGTCATGCCTTGCGTTGGTGGGATACGCACGCAGCTTTGAAAACGCCAACGGCCCGCTGCGATGCGCTGGCGGGCCGTTGATCTGGGAATGAAAGACGAATTCGATCAGCGCGCCCGCGGCACTCCTAGAAGCGCTAGTCCGAGCAGGCGGGCGGTCGATCGCATCGGCGAAATATAGCACGCCGATTCAGTGGTGCAGGCCCTTCTCGTCGGGCTCGTCGGTCGAGATGGCGATCACGCTGACCGGCTTGCCTTTCATGCGCCGCCAGACGTACACGCCATAGCCCGAAACGCCATAGGCACAGAACAAGGCGAACAGCACGATCGGAGGATGCAGCGCGACGATCGCGATACCCATGGCGATGGCGACGATCACGATGAACGGAACGGTGCGCTTGCCGCCCACCACCTTGAAGCTGTAGAACGGCGCGTTGGTCACCATCGACAGACCTGCATACAGCGTCATCGCGAATGCCGTCCACGACAGCCAGTCGATGCGCGTCACCGTGCGGAACCCCGCATCGTCCATGACCCAGATCAGGCCCATCACCAAGGCCGCCGCCGCAGGGCTGGGAAGGCCCTGGAAGAATCGCTTGTCGACGATCGCGATGTTGGTGTTGAAGCGCGCCAGGCGCAGCGCGGCGCCGGCGATGTAGACGAAGGCCGGAATCCAGCCGGCCTTGCCCAGGTCCTTGAGCGCCCATTCGTAGACGATGAGCGCCGGCGCCGCCCCGAAGCTCACCATGTCGCACAGGCTGTCCATCTGTTCGCCGAAGGCACTCTGCGAATGGGTCATGCGGGCCACCCGCCCGTCCAGGCTGTCGAGCACGGCGGCACAGAAGATGCCGATCGCGGAGGCTTCGAAGCGGCCGTTCATGGCCATCACGATGGAATAAAAGCCCGCGAACAGGGCCGCCAGCGTGATGGCGTTGGGCAGGATGTAGATGCCCTTGCGGCGGCGGCGCTCCGGCGCCGCGGGTGGGCTGGTGAGCTCGCTCTCGTCAGGCACCGAGGCAGGCGCCTGCGTGTCGTGGATCATGGACGGAAGGATAGCGCAGGCATCGCCCATGAAAAGGGCCGCACGCGGCGGCCCTATCCTTCAACTCGGCGACTGCCGCGTCAGTTGCGCGAGCGGTCGACCAGCTTGTTGGCCTTGATCCACGGCATCATCGCGCGCAGCTTCTCGCCGACCACTTCGATCGAGTGTTCGGCCATCAGGCGGCGCCGCGACAGCAGCGTCGGCGCGCCGGCACGGTTCTCGAGGATGAAGCTCTTGGCGTACTCGCCGCTCTGGATGTCGCGCAGGGCCTGGCGCATCGCCTCGCGAGCCTGCTCGTTGACGATCTTCGGGCCGGTCACGTACTCGCCGTACTCCGCGTTGTTGGAGATCGAGTAGTTCATGTTGGCGATCCCGCCCTCGTAGATGAGGTCGACGATCAGCTTGAGCTCGTGCAGGCACTCGAAATAGGCCATCTCGGGCGCATACCCTGCCTCGACGAGCGTCTCGTAGCCGGCCTTGATCAGCTCGACCGTGCCGCCGCACAGCACCGCCTGCTCGCCGAACAGGTCGGTCTCGGTCTCCTCGCGGAAGTTGGTCTCGATGATGCCGGCCTTGCCGCCGCCATTGGCAGCCGCATAGCTGAGCGCCAGGTCGCGCGCCTTGCCCGACTTGTCGGCATGCACGGCGATCAGGTGGGGCACGCCGCCGCCCTGGGTGTAGGTGCTGCGCACGGTGTGCCCGGGCGCCTTCGGTGCGACCATCCAGACGTCGAGGTCCTCGCGCGGAACGACCTGCCCGTAGTGGACGTTGAAGCCGTGTGCGAAGGCCAGCGATGCTCCCTTGCGGATGTTCGGTTCGACGTCGTTCTTGTACACGGCCCCGATCTGCTCGTCGGGCAGCAGGATCATCACCACGTCGGCGCTCTTCACGGCCTCGGCCACTTCGGCCACCTTCAGGCCCGCCTTCTCCACCTTGGCCCACGACGCACCGCCACGGCGCAGGCCGACGGTGACCTTGACGCCGCTGTCGTTGAGGTTCTGTGCGTGGGCATGGCCCTGCGAGCCGTATCCGACGATGGTGACGTTCTTGCCCTTGATGAGGCTCAGGTCGGCGTCCTTGTCGTAGTAAACCTTCATTCGTTCTCTCCGTTGGTGGTCAAACGCGCAAGATGCGCTCGCCGCGACCGATGCCGCTGGTGCCGGTGCGGACGGTTTCAAGGATGGCCGTGCGGTCGATGGCCAGCAGGAACGCGTCGAGCTTGGAGGCATCCCCCGTCAGCTCGATCGTGTAGCTCTTCTCGGTGACGTCGATGATGCGGCCGCGGAAGATGTCGGCCATGCGCTTCATCTCCTCGCGCTCCTTGCCGACGGCGCGCACCTTCACCAGCATCAGCTCGCGCTCGGTGAAGCTGCCCTCGGTGAGATCGACGACCTTGACGACCTCGATCAGCCGGTTCAGGTGCTTGGTGATCTGCTCGATGACGTCGTCCGATCCTGAGGTGACGATGGTCATCCGGGACAGGGAGGCGTCTTCGGTCGGCGCGACGGTCAGGCTCTCGATGTTGTAGCCACGCGCCGAGAACAGTCCCACCACGCGGGAAAGGGCCCCGGGCTCGTTCTCGAGCAGCACGGCAATGATGTGTTTCATGATCGGTCTCTTCGCGTCGTCCTCGAGCCTTCCGGCGGTGGCCGGCGACCTCTGATGACGCTAGTCGATAGTCGGGTGAAAGCTCCGGTCCGTTCCTCGGTGGCACGACACCCGGCCCCCACGGACAGGCGGTAACCTGCCCGGTCGTGCCGGGATCGTGCCTTCAGAGGTCTTCGGACCCCAACAGCATCTCGGTGATGCCCTTGCCGGCCTGGACCATCGGCCAGACGTTTTCGGTCGGATCCGTGCGCACGTCCAGGAAGACCGTCCGGTCCTTCAGACGGATCGCCTCGCGCAGCGCAGGCTCGACGTCGGCAGGTCGCTCGACCTTCAGGCCGACGTGGCCGTAGGCCTCGGCCAGCTTGACGAAGTCAGGCAGTGCGTCCATGTAGCTGTGCGAGTAGCGTCCGCCATAGTCGAGCTGCTGCCACTGCCGCACCATGCCCAGGTAGCGGTTGTTGAGCGAGACGATCTTGACCGGCGTCTTGTACTGCAGACAGGTCGACAGCTCCTGCAGGCACATCTGGATCGATCCTTCACCGGTGATGCAGAAGACGTCGGCGTCCGGCTTGGCGAGCTTGATGCCCATCGCATAGGGCAGACCGACACCCATGGTCCCCAGACCTCCGGAGTTGATCCACCGGCGCGGCTCCTCGAAGCGATAGAACTGCGCAGCCCACATCTGGTGCTGCCCGACGTCCGAGGTGATGTACGTGTCACCGCCGCGCGTCAGTTCCCACAGCTTCTCGATGACCGCCTGCGGCTTGATGACCTCCTGGCTGGAACGGTAGGCCAGGCACTCGCGCTTGCGCCACTCGTTGACCTGCCCCCACCACGCCGACAGCGCCGTCGTGTCGGGCTTCTGCGCAGCCTCGCGCAGCTGGGCCATCAGCTCCACCAGCACGTCCTTGACGTCGCCGACGATCGGCACGTCGACCTTGACCCGCTTGGAGATCGACGACGGGTCGATGTCCACGTGGATGATCTTGCGCTCGACCTGCGAGAAGTGCTTGGGATTACCGATCACCCGGTCGTCGAAGCGAGCTCCGACCGCCAGCAGCACGTCGCAATGCTGCATGGTCATGTTGGCCTCGTAGGTCCCGTGCATGCCCAGCATGCCCAGGAACTTGGGGTCGCTGGCCGGAACCGCACCCAGCCCCATCAGGGTGCTGGTGCAGGGGAAGCCGAGCAGTTCGTTGAGCTGCCGCAGCTCGCTGGAGGCGTTGCCCAGGATCACTCCGCCACCGGTGTAGATGTACGGCCGCCGGGCCTGCAGCAGCAGCTGAACGGCCTTGCGGATCTGTCCGCCATGGCCGCGCCGGACCGGGTTGTACGAGCGCAGCTCGATCGATTCGGGATAGTGGAACGGGGCCGTCTTGAGCGACACATCCTTGGGCACGTCGACGACCACCGGCCCCGGACGGCCGGTGCGCGCGATGTGGAAGGCCTTCTTGACCGTCGACGCGAGGTCGCGCACGTCCTTGACCAGGAAGTTGTGCTTGACGATCGGCCGGGTGATGCCCACCGTGTCGCACTCCTGGAAGGCATCGAGTCCGATGGCCGGCGTCGGAACCTGGCCGGTGATGATCACCATCGGGATCGAATCCATGTAGGCCGTGGCAATGCCGGTGACCGCATTCGTGACGCCGGGACCGGATGTCACGAGCGCGACACCGACCTCACCGGTCGCCCGGGCGTAGCCGTCGGCCGCATGGACGGCGGCCTGCTCGTGCCTGACGAGCACGTGCTGGATGCTGTCCTGCTTGTACAGGGCGTCGTAGATGTACAGAACCGCGCCGCCGGGGTAGCCCCACAGGAACTTGACGCCTTCGGCCTGAAGGCAGCGGACGAGGATTTCCGAGCCGTTGGGCTCGGCGGGGGGAGTGTGCGGCTGTGCCGAGGCGGCACGCTTGATTTCCGCGGCAGACATGTCCATGAAGAACCTCTGTGAATTTCTCTGACGAAAAACCATCGGTGCACCTCGGCTCGTCCTCGTGAGACGGTTTCGGCGCCTGCGCGGTCGAACCACCGTCGCCCCGGTCGGACGATCGGCATAGGACCCATGATGCGTTGTGCGAAGCAGCATTATGGCATCCCCGGATGACGCAGCCCTGGCCGGCCGATGCCCCATCTCGGCGCGGATGCCCGATGCAATAATTCGCAGCAGGTCGACCGGCGGCACAAAGCCCGCGGAGGGTTGATTGGCCACCGACAAAGAACTGACCGACTTCCTGAAGAGCGTCGAGAAGCGTGCATTCAAGCGCACGGTCTACGCCGTGCGCAATGACGAGTCGGCCCTCGACATCGTCCAGGATTCGATGATCCGGCTGGCCGAGAAATACGCCGACCGACCGCCCGCCGAACTGCCGATGCTGTTCCAGCGCATCCTGTCCAACGCGACCATGGACTGGTTTCGGCGGCAGAAGGTGCGCAATGCGGTGCTGCAGAACCTCTCGGACTTCGAGGGCAACGACGAGGACGGTGATTTCGACCTCCTGGAGGCCCTGCAGTCCCAGGACGGCGCGCTGGGGGCCGAAAGTGCCGCGGACGTGGTTTCGCGCTCCCAGGTCTTGGCATTGATCGAAGCCGGCATTTCCGATCTGCCTGCGCGTCAACGGGAAGCCTTTTTGTTACGTTACTGGGAAGAGTTCGACGTAGCCGAGACCGCCGAGGTCATGGGCTGCTCGGAAGGCAGTGTCAAGACGCACTGCTCCCGGGCCGTTCAAGCCTTGGCAAAGGCGCTACGAAACAAGGGTTTGGCGCCATGATTCGCGATCGCTCACGAGAACACCTCGATCCCGATGGGTCGGAGGGCCGCTTCGCCTTGTCTTTGGCTGCCGCCCTCAACGAGCGGCTCGCCGATGTCCCGCACGACGTGGCCGAACGGCTGCGCGTGGCCCGCGAGCAGGCGGTCGACCGGGCTCGCAACGCCCGGCGCGTGTCTTCTGCCGCAGCCCAGTCGGCAGTGGCCCACCGGGACGGGACGATCTCGCTGTCGGGCCCCGCTTCGTGGTGGCTGAGGCTGGCCAGTTGGGCGCCGCTGGTGGTGCTGGTCGCCGGCCTGGTGCTGATCCACCAGGACATCGATCGGGAGCAGGTCCTGGCGGCCGCCGAGATCGACTCCGTGCTGCTGGTCGACGACCTCCCGCCGGACGCGTGGTCGGATCCCGGTTTCCGTGAGTACCTGAAGAGCGTCAACCGGTGATGGCGGGAGCCACGCCTTCGCCAACCGGGCACCTGCCCGTGCTGCGTCGGGTCGGGGTCGGGGCGATCCTGGCACTGGCGGCAGCCACGGGCGTCCTGCATGCCGGTCCGCCGGACCGCGCGGCAGCGCCGGCCGTCGCGCGCAGCGAGTCCGCCCCGACCTGGACTGAGCTGACGCCTGGTCAACGTCAGGCGCTGGCGCCCCTGCAGGCGCAGTGGCCGACGCTGGATGCGAACCGCAAGGCGAAGTGGCTGGTGGTGGCCGGGCGATACGAACGCATGTCACCGGATGGCCGGCAGCGGCTGCAGGCCCGCATGTCCGAGTGGGCACGCTTGTCCCCTCAGGAACGGGGACGCGCCCGTCAGAGCTACCAGGAACTCAAGGACGTTCCGACCAGCGATCGGCAGGCGCTCTGGGAGGCCTACCGCACCTTGCCGACCGAGCAGAAGCGCGAGCTGGCCCAGCGCAGCCGGCCCGCGCCGCCGGCTGCGTCATCGGCCGCCGCCGCGCGCCCGACAAGGACCGGCAAGCTGAACATCGTCGATGTGCCGCCGCCCAGCCAGGCCAAGGCCGTGGCACCCACCGTCGTCCAGGCCAAGCCCGGTGCGTCGACCACGCTGGTCACCAAGGGCTCGAAGCCACCGTCCCACAACCAACCGGGCCTGCCCAAGATCACGGCGACCGAAGGCTTCGTGGACCCGACGACCCTGCTGCCCAGCCGGGGCGCGCAGGGCGCCGCGGTGCTGACCGCGCCGCCCGCGTCGCGCCCCAGCGCCAAGCGGTGAGCGGCACCGGTTTTCCGGCCGGATCCTCTCCCGGCTATTGGCGGCGCTTGGCAGCCTTCGTCTACGAGGGCGTGCTGCTGTTCGGCGTGGTGATGATCGCCGGATACCTGTACTCGAGCCTGACCCAGCAGCGTCATGCGCTGCAAGGCGTCGATGGCCTGCGAGCCTTTCTGTTCGTCGTGCTTGGCATCTACTTCGTGGCCTTCTGGTCGCGCGGGGGCCAGACGGTCGCGATGAAGACCTGGCGCATCCGGCTCGTCTCGCGCCAGGGTGGCGCCGTCTCGCAAGGCCGAGCCTTGGTCCGGTACCTGCTGACGTGGCTGTGGTTCCTGCCGAGCCTGGCCATCGTCTACGCCGCGGATCTCCACGGAGGCGTCGAGATCACGGCGGTCGTCGCCGCAGGCGTGCTGGGCTACGCGGCAGTGGCACGCTTCCATCCCCAGCGGCAATACCTGCACGACCTCCTGTTGGGCACGCGGCTGATCGACTGGCCAGCCGCGAGCCAGCGCTAGGTCGGGCCTTCCGGTGCCAGCCTGCCTTGCGGCGCTGGCAGAATGAATCCGCATGAACAACCCGCACAAGGGCCGCCGCGGCTTGTCCCGCATCGTCCATGCCACGGCCAACTCGTGGTCGGGCGTGCTAGCGGCCTGGCGGCACGAAAGCGCATTCCGCCAGGAGACGGTGCTGGCCCTCGTCATGCTGCCTGCGTCCTGGTGGCTCGGCAACAGCTGGCTGGAACGGGCGGTGCTCGCGGGCAGCGTGCTGATCGTTCTGATCGTCGAACTGCTCAACTCCGGCATCGAGTCCACCGTCGATCGGGTGTCGTTCGAATGGCACGAGCTGGCGCGACGCGCCAAGGACTATGGCAGCGCGGCGGTGATGCTGTCCTTGGTCCTGTGTGCCGGCATCTGGACGGCGGCGCTTTGGCAACGATGGAGTGCTGTGTGATGACCGCCCCGGCGATAACCCTGTGCGTGTACTGCGGCTCGCGCCGCGGCGCAGATGCCGCGTTCGAGGCGGCCGCACGCCGCGTGGGCAACGAGATCGGCCGGCGCGGCTGGGGGCTCGTCTACGGCGGAGGCAAGGTCGGCCTGATGGGCGACGTGGCCGACGCGGCCCTCGCGGCAGGCGCCCGCGTCGTCGGCATCATTCCGGACGCGCTGATGCAGCGGGAAGTGGGGCACCGGGGCCTGCACGAGTTGCACGTCGTGCCGACCATGCATGTGCGCAAGCAGCAGATGGCCGAGCGCGCCGACGCTTTCGTCGCCCTGCCCGGCGGGCTCGGCACGCTCGAGGAACTGTTCGAGGTGTGGACCTGGCGGCAGTTGGGCTACCACCAGCGGCCGATCGGCCTGCTCAACGTCGCCGGCTACTTCGACCCGCTGATCGAGTTCCTCGATCGCACCGTCACGCAGGGCTTCGTCTCCGCCGAGCAGCGCGCGCTGCTCGTCGTCCACCACGACCCGGCAGAACTGCTGGACCTGATGTCACGCCTCCGTCCGCCGCGCAGTGGGGACGCTGACTTCGAGACCGTCTGAGCGACGCTCAGACCGCCGCCTCGTCGATCTCGCCGGTGCGGATGCGCACCACCTGTTCCACCGAGGTCACGAAGATCTTGCCGTCACCGATCTTCCCGGTCTTGGCAGCCTTGACGATCGCCTCGATGCAGCGGTCGACATCGTCGTCCTTGATCACCACCTCGATCTTCACCTTGGGCAGGAAGTCGACCACGTACTCAGCCCCACGGTACAGCTCCGTGTGGCCCTTCTGCCGCCCGAACCCCTTGACTTCGGTCACCGTCAGACCGGACACGCCCACGTCGCCCAAGGCCTCGCGAACCTCTTCGAGCTTGAACGGTTTGATGATGGCGGTGATCTGTTTCATCGCGTCTCCACGGCTTGTTGACTGACCCGATTTAAGCACGGAACCTGGAGGTGATGGGATAGCGCCAGTCCCTCCCGAAGGCCCGGTGCGTGATGCGGATACCCACGGGCGCCTGCCGCCGTTTGTATTCGTTGATCTTGATGAGGCGCGTGACCTTCTCGACCGCGGCGCGGTCGATGCCCGAGGCGACGATCTCGTCGATGCTCTGGTCTTCCTCCATGTATCGCGCAAGGATCTCGTCGAGCACCTCGTACGGCGGCAGGCTGTCCTGGTCGGTCTGGTCGGGTCGCAGTTCGGCCGACGGCGGCCGGGTGATGATGCGCTCGGGGATCATCGGGCCCTGAGTGCCGTCGGGACGCAAGGCGGGACGCTCGTTGCACCAGCGCGCCAGCCGGTACACCAAGGTCTTGGCCACGTCCTTGATGACCGCAAAGCCACCGGCCATGTCCCCATACAGCGTGCAGTAGCCGGTGGCCATCTCGCTCTTGTTGCCGGTGGTCAGCACGATCCAGCCCGTCTTGTTCGACAAGGCCATCAGCAAGGTGCCGCGGATGCGGGCCTGCAGGTTCTCCTCCGTGGCATCCTCGGGAAGACCGGCGAAGGCGCCGGCCAGGGCCTGGCGGAAGGCATCGAACATCGGCGCGATGGGCAGCTCCTCGTAGGACACGCCCAGGCGACCGGCCATGTCGCGCGCATCCACCCACGACATCTCGGCGGTGTAGGCCGAGGGCATCATCACGGCGCGCACGCGCGCCGGTCCGAGGGCCTGCACGGCCAGTGCAAGGACCAGCGCCGAGTCGATGCCACCGGACAGGCCGATGATGGCGCCGGGAAATCCGTTCTTGCCGACATAGTCGCGAATGCCGGTGACCAGCGCATCCCAGGCCTGATGCTCGATGCTGGGTGCGTTAGCGAGCGGCCCGTGCAGCACGCCCGCCGGGCTCAGCTCCAGCTCGAAGGCCTCGTCGACGAAGCTGCCGGCACGGGCCGTCACGCGCCCCTCCGCGCTGACGGCGAACGAACCGCCGTCGAAGACCACCTCGTCCTGCCCGCCCACCAGATGGGCATAGACGAGCGGCAGTCCGACCACGCGTGCCCGGTCGGCCATGCGGCGCTCCCGCTCGTCGGCCTTGCCGAGGTGGAACGGCGATGCGTTGAGCACGCACAGCAGTTGCGCGCCCGCGCCGTGCGCTATCCGCGCAGGCTCGTCGAACCAGGCGTCCTCGCAGATCAGCACGCCGACACGCTGCCCCTCGACCTCGAAGACGCAAGGGCCCAGACCTGCGTCGCGTCCCGACACGAAGTAGCGCCGCTCGTCGAACACCTGGTAGTTCGGCAGCTCCCGCTTGGCGTAGGTGGCAACGACTCGACCCGCGGTGATCACCGAGGCGCCGTTCAGCCGCTGCGGCACGGCGAGCGACCGCGAGCGCTGCTCCTGCAGCCCGGGTGCGGACCGCGGGTGCCCCACGACGACGTGCAGGCCCGGGCAATCGGCCAGGCCTGCGGCCAGGCGCGACAGCTCGGCGGCGCACGCGTCCATGAACGAGGGTCGAAGCAGCAGGTCCTCGGGCGGATACCCGCACAGGGCGAGCTCGGGCGTGATCACCAGGTGGGCTCCGCGGCCATGGGCCTGCCGCGCTATGCTGGCAATGCGCGCCGCGTTGCCAGCGAGGTCGCCGACGATGGCGTTGAACTGCGCAACCACGACCTTCATTTCAAATCGCCTTGGACTGACCGACGGGGACCATCATCGCTGCTGCCGAGTATCGCATCGGTGTCCTGGAGTCCTTCGCCCAGATCGACCGCGAGGCCTGGAACCAACTGCTGGCCGCGCAGGCCCGGCCGACGCCCTTCATGCGCCACGAATACCTGTCGGCGCTCGAGCTCTCGGGCAGTGCCGAGGCCGGCACGGGCTGGGCGCCCAGGCCCCTGACGATCGAAGCCGACGGACGCCTGCTGGCGGCCTGTGCGCTGTATCTGAAGTCCCATTCGTACGGCGAGTACGTCTTCGACTGGGCCTGGGCCGATGCCTACCGGCGGCACGGGCTGCGCTACTACCCCAAGGGCCTCGTGGCATCGCCGTTCACGCCGGTCCAGGGCAGCCGCCTGCTGGCCCGCGACCCGGCGGCGCGCTCGGCACTGGCGCAGGCCTTGCGCCGCGTGGCGGCGCTGGCCGGCTTGTCGTCGCTCCACATGCTGTTCGGCGACGACGCCGACGTCAGCGCGCTGCACGCCGATGGCTGGGCGCTGCGCAGCGGCGTGCAGTTTCACTGGTCGCAGGACGAAGACCGGCCGGTGGTCGACTGGAGCGACCTGCTGCAGCGGATGCAGCGCGACAAGCGCAAGAAGATCCAGCAGGAACGGCGCAGGGTCGCCGAGGCGGGGATCGAGTTCCAGGCCCTGGAGGGCCGCGCCATCGGCGAGGCCGACTGGGACTTCTTCCACCGCTGCTACACCGCCACCTACCATGCCCATGGCTCGGATCCCTACCTGACACGCGACTTCTTCAGGCGCGTCGCCGAGGATCTCTCGCCACACTGGCTGCTGTTCGTCGCGCGCCGCGGCGGCGTGCGGGTCGCGTGCTCGCTGATCGCGATCGACCGTGCCCGTGCGTGGGCCTGGGGGCGCTACTGGGGCGCCCTGGAGTACGTGCCCTGCCTGCACTTCGAGGCCTGCTACTACCAGCCGCTGCAGTGGTGCCTGGCCGAGGGAATCCGTCGCTTCGAAGGCGGCGCACAGGGCGAGCACAAGATGGCCCGGGGCCTGATGCCGGTGACGATGCGCTCGGCGCACTGGATCGCCGACGCGCGCTTCCGCGAGGCGATCGAAGACGCGGTCGACAGGGAGACTGCGGGGCTCGTGGAGTACGTCGACGAATTGCGCGAACGCTCGCCCTTCAGATCAGGCCCCGGGACCGGAGCCGGATGAGTGCGGAAGTCAGGCGGATCAGGGCTGGCGCAGCTTCTGCCAGGTGGACATGCCGACGCGGATCTCCTCGCGCGCGCTGTCCGCCCCTTCCCAGCCGATCACCTTGACCCACTTGCCGGACTCGAGGTCCTTGTAGTGCTCGAAGAAGTGCTGGATGGTCTTCAGGCGCAACGGGTTCAGGTCCTCGGGCTTGCGCCACTGCGAGTAGATCGAAAGGATCTTGTCGATGGGCACCGCGAGCAGCTTGTTGTCGCCACCGGCCTCGTCCTCCATCTTCAGCACGCCCAGCGGTCGGCAGGTGACCACGACGCCAGGGATCAGGGGCACCGGCGTGATGACCAGCACATCGACCGGATCGCCGTCGTCGGCCAGGGTCTGCGGGATGTAGCCGTAGTTGCACGGGTAGTGCATCGACGTGGCCATGAACCGATCGACGAAGATCGCCCCGCTGTCTTCGTCGACCTCGTACTTGATCGGATCGGCGTTCATCGGGATCTCGATGATCACGTTGAACTCCTCGGGCGCAAGCGACCCCGGTGTCACGTTGTGCAGGCTCATGGGCGGACTTCCTCGATACTGCCGGCATTCTAGGTAAGGGGCTTGCCCGGGCCTGACGCCTGTTGAGGTGTCGCAACATCCCCGGCCATCGGGCGCCATCGCGGGCAATCCGGATTCTGGCGGCGCGCCACATCCATTAGCATCCGCGCGCGCGCCGCCGGGTGCCCGCTGCTGGGTGGGCTTGAGGTTGGCCCGGCCTGATCCGAGACACTCACCACAACGATCGAAACGAGGAAGGAGATCCCTCCATGTCCACCACGATGGCGCTCTACGTAGCGCTGGCCTGCGGCCTCGCGGCCGTGATTTACGGATTCCTGCAGCGAAGCTGGATCCTCAGCCAGGACGCGGGCAGCGCCCGCATGCAGGAGATTGCCGGCGCGGTGCAGCAGGGGGCTGCGGCATATCTGGCTCGCCAGTACCGCACGATTGCCATCGTCGGCGTGGTGTTGGCGGTGCTGATCTTCCTGTTCCTGGGCAAGTCCACGGCGGCCGGGTTCGTGATCGGTGCGGTGCTTTCCGGCGCCTGCGGCTTCATCGGCATGAACGTCTCGGTTCGGGCCAACGTCCGCACGGCCCAGGCAGCGACCAAGGGCATCGGGCCGGCACTCGACATCGCCTTCAAGGGCGGCGCCATCACCGGCATGCTGGTGGTGGGCCTGGGCCTGCTGGGGGTGGGTCTGTTCTTCATGCTCATCGGCGGCTTGGCGTCGCCCGACTCGACGACTCTCAAGCCCCTGCTGGGCCTGGCCTTCGGATCGTCGCTGATCTCGATCTTCGCGCGGCTGGGCGGTGGCATCTTCACCAAGGGCGCCGACGTCGGCGCCGACCTGGTGGGCAAGGTGGAGGCCGGCATCCCCGAGGACGACCCGCGCAACCCGGCGGTGATCGCCGACAACGTCGGCGACAACGTCGGCGACTGCGCCGGCATGGCGGCCGACCTGTTCGAGACCTACGCCGTGACGCTCATTGCCACGATGGCCCTGGGCGCACTGATGGTGGTGGGGGGCGGTGGCGCTGCCGTCGTGTACCCGCTGCTCCTGGGCGGCGTGTCGATCATCGCCTCGATCGTCGGCTGCAGCTTCGTCAAGGCCAGCCCTGGCATGAAGAACGTGATGCCGGCGCTGTACAAGGGCCTGATCGTCGCCGGCGTGATCTCGCTGATCGCCTTCTACTTCGTCACCACGATGATGTTCCCCAGTGGCCTGGACGTGGTCGGTGGGACCAAGGTCAGCGCCATGGCGCTCTTCGGCACCTGCGTCGTCGGCCTGCTGCTGACGGCGGCCATGGTGTGGATCACCGAGTACTACACCGGCACCGACTACAAGCCGGTCAAGCACGTGGCGCAGGCCAGCACCACCGGCCACGCCACCAACATCATCGCCGGCATCGGCGTGAGCATGAAGTCCACCGCTTGGCCGGTGATCTTCGTGTGCATGGCCATCCTGGCGTCGTATGCGCTGGCCGGCCTCTACGGCATCGCCATCGCCGCCACGTCCATGTTGAGCATGGCGGGCATCATCGTCGCTCTCGACGCCTACGGCCCGATCACCGACAACGCCGGCGGCATCGCCGAGATGGCCGAACTGCCGGACAGCGTGCGCGACATCACCGACCCGCTGGACGCCGTCGGCAACACGACCAAGGCCGTGACCAAGGGTTATGCCATCGGCTCGGCAGGTCTGGCCGCCCTGGTGCTGTTCGCCGACTACACGCACTCGCTCGAGGCGCGCGGCATCATGGCCAGCTTCGACCTCAGCAGCCCGAAGGTGATCGTCGGCCTGTTCATCGGCGGCCTGATCCCCTACCTGTTCGGCGCCATGGCGATGGAGGCCGTGGGCCGCGCCGCGGGCTCGGTGGTCGAGGAGGTGCGCCGCCAGTTCCGCGAGATCAAGGGCATCATGGAGGGCACCGCCAAGCCCGAGTACGGCAAGGCGGTGGACATGCTGACCAGCGCGGCGATCAAGGAAATGATGATCCCGTCGCTGCTGCCGGTGGTCGTTCCCATCCTGGTCGGCCTGCTTCTCGGTGCCGAGGCGCTGGGCGGCCTGCTGATGGGCACCATCGTCACCGGTCTGTTCGTCGCGATCTCGATGTGCACCGGCGGCGGAGCCTGGGACAACGCCAAGAAGTACATCGAAGACGGGCACCACGGCGGCAAGGGCAGCGATGCGCACAAGGCAGCGGTCACCGGCGACACCGTGGGCGACCCCTACAAGGACACCGCCGGCCCCGCGGTCAATCCGCTGATCAAGATCATCAACATCGTGGCGCTGCTGATCGTGCCGCTATTGCCCGTGGGCACCTCGACGCCCAAGGCGGCACACGCGCCGGCCGCTCCGACGGCCACTGCGCCGGCTGCACCGGCAGCGCCCGCCCCGGCCACGGCGATGTCGGCCGACGAGGCCTCGATCAAGATCGAAGGCGGCGTCGTGAAGTTCTACTTCGGTACCGGCAAGGCCGAGCTGGCCAGCGGCGCCGCGGGGGCGCTGGCCGACGTCGTCAAGGGCGTGGCGGCCGGTCAGAAGGCCGTGGTCAGCGGCTTCACGGACGCGTCCGGCGATCCCGAGAAGAACGCCGAGCTCGCCAAGCAGCGCGCCTTCGCGGTGCGCGATGCGCTCAAGGCGGCTGGCGTGGCCGAGGACAAGATCGAACTCAAGAAGCCCGAGAGCTCCACCGGGGGCGGCAGTGCCGCCGAGGCCCGGCGAGTCGAGGTGGCGCTGCAGTAGTCGTCGACCCGGCCGGCCCCGCGGGCTACCGGCAAACGACTCGCGATGAACGACGGGCCCCGTGGGGCCCGTTCTTCATGGTCGGCTGCGCCGCGGAACCAGGCCCCCAAAATGAGCAACGGGCCCGCTGGGCCCGTTGCTCACGAGGGACAATTGGCGGAGTCGGAGGGATTCGAACCCTCGATGCAGGTTTTGCCCACATACTCCCTTAGCAGGGGAGCACCTTCGGCCACTCGGTCACGACTCCTGAGCCGGTGCGCATTCTAGCCCCTTCGAGGTCGGCTCAGGACGCGCTCGGCGGCTGGTCGAGCCCGAAGGCGCGGTGCAAGGCGCGCACGGCGAGCTCCATGTACTTCTCGTCGATCACCACGCTCGTCTTGATCTCGCTGGTGGTGATCATCTGGATGTTGATGCCCTCCTCGCTGAGCGTGCGGAACATCTTGCTGGCCACGCCCACGTGGCTGCGCATGCCGATGCCGATGATCGACACCTTGCAGATGCGCGGGTCCCCCAGCACCTGCGTCGCGCTGATCGCCGGGGCGACGGATCCGCGCAGCAGTTCGAGAGCCCGGTTGTAGTCGTTGCGCGGCACGGTGAACGAGAAGTCGGTCCTGCCGTCGTGCGAGACGTTCTGGATGATCACGTCCACGTCGATGTTGGCCTCGGCCACCGGCCCGAGGATCTGGAAGGCGATGCCCGGCCTGTCGGGCACTCCCATCACGGTGATCTTGGCCTCGTCGCGGTTGAACGCGATGCCGGATACGACAGCCTGCTCCATCTTCTCGTCTTCCTCGAAAGTGATCAGCGTGCCCGACCGCGACTCCTCGTCGATCGGTATGTCCCAGGGCGTGAAGCTCGACAGCACGCGCAACGGCACGCGGTATTTGCCGGCGAACTCGACGGAGCGGATCTGCAGCACCTTGGAGCCGAGGCTGGCCATCTCCAGCATCTCCTCGAAGCTCACCGCGTCGAGCCGACGGGCCTCGGGAACGATGCGGGGATCGGTCGTGTAGACACCGTCGACGTCGGTGTAGATCAGGCATTCGTCGGCTTTCAGGGCGGCCGCCACCGCCACTGCCGACGTGTCGGACCCGCCCCGGCCCAGCGTGGTGACGTTGCCGGCGGGGTCGAGTCCCTGGAAGCCGGTGATGATGACCACCTTGCCGTCGGCCAGATCGCGGCGGACACGGGCATCGTCGATCTTCGAGATGCGTGCCTTGGTGTAGGCCGAGTCGGTCTCGATCGGGACCTGCCAGCCTGCATAGCTGACCGCCGGAACGCCCTGCGCCTGAAGCGCCAAGGCCAGAAGGCCGACCGACACCTGCTCGCCGGTGGCCGCGATCGCGTCGAGCTCACGCTGGCTCTCCATCGACGTGGAGGCCGGCGCCAGCTCCTTGGCCAGTCCCAGCAGGCGGTTGGTCTCCCCGCTCATCGCCGACGGCACGACGACCATCTGGTGTCCGGCGCGCGCCCATTTGGCAACGCGCTGAGCCACGCTGCGGATGCGCTCCGTCGACCCCATCGACGTGCCACCGTACTTGTGAACGATCAAACCCATGGTGCTCGCTGCTCGACCGGCCCATCGGCCGCGGAAAAACGACGATTTTAGGTGCTCGGCCGATCGCCAAACTGACACCGCTGGCCGCGCCGCCAGTGCCTCAGCGCTCCCAGCGCAGCGCCATCAGGTCATTGCCGCGCTCGACCAGCACACGGGCATCGGTGCCCAATCCGGGTACGAACAACAGGCGATCGCCGATCCACAGGACCGATTGGCCACGCTGCGGCGCCGGGATGCCTGCCGCCTGGAAGGCCTTCTTCAAGGTTCTGGGCACACCGCCACGATGACTCTGGAACCGCGCGTCACCGGATCGGGGTCGCACGGCAACGGTGAGCAGGTCGACGCGGGGCACACCGGGCCCCCGCGCGACCTCGACGTGGAGATGTCCACGTGATGCAGGCAGGTCGTAGCGCCCAGGTCGGCTCAGGTCCAGGATAGCTTCGGTGACCGCTGCCAGGGGCTCGTTCTTCAGCCAGGTCAGCCGGCCGCGGTAGACCATCAGCTCCCCGCCCGGTGCCGGCCAGCGTCCGTGGGCAACAGCCGGCAGTTCGCGCATCAACCGGCTCAGAAGCGACTCCGGCAGGCCCTGCGCGATCTGGGCCCGAGCCCAATGCCGCAGCAGGTTGTGCTGCCGGGCCGGGCTCAGCACCCGCCAGCGCCCGATGGCCAGCGCCGCCCCGTCGGCGACCATGGCCAGGTCCAGCCGGCCCACCTCCTCGAGCACGGCCTGCGCCTCCTGCGCCCGCTGGGCCACTGCCCACAAGGTCGTCTCGGCACCTGCCGACATGGCCTCGAGCAACGGCAGGACCTCGTGCCGCACGCGGCTGCGCGCAAAGCGCGGGTGCACATTGGCCGGATCCTCGACATGTCGCAGCCGGTGACGCGCGACATAGGCCTCGATGCAGCGATGCGGCAGGTCCAGCCACGGGCGAACCCAGGTGATGCCGTTGTGGACGCGCACCCGGGGCATGGCCGACAACCCCGCCGGGCCCGCGCCTCGCAGCGCCTGCAGCAGCACGGTCTCGGCCTGATCGCGGCGGTGATGGGCCAGCAGCAGCAGCCGGCAGCCCACCTCGTCGCACATGCGCGTCAGTGCGCGGTAGCGCTCGCGCCTGGCCCAACCTTCGACGCTGTCGCCACGACCGGGTTGTCCGGACAGGCGCACCTGGTGGAAGTGGATGTCGCCATAGCGGCGATCCCAGCGCCTGCACTGGGCGGCCACCTGATCTGCCCACTTGGAGGCGTCGGCGTGCAAGCCGTGCTGCACGTGCAACGCATGCAAGGCCAGGCCGCTGTGCGCGCGGGCCCTGGCCACGCAATGCAGCAAGGCCGTCGAATCGAGGCCGCCGCTGACGGCGACCGCCAGGCCTGGATGGGTCACGTCGATGCGGCGCGCCGCCGCAGCCCCGGCAGGGCCGGACGGTCAGCGCCCCTTGGTGTCGGTGAACCGGCCGTACGACTGCAGCCGCTCGTAGCGTCGCTGGAGCAGTTCGGGCGGCCGCAGATCGATCACCTGCCGCAACGCATCGTTGAGCGCGCGCTTCAGGTGTGCCGACATCCACTTGGGATCACGGTGTGCACCACCCACCGGCTCGGCGACGATCTTGTCGACCACGCCCAGGGCCTTGAGTCGATGGGCCGTAATGCCCAGCGCTTCGGCCGCATCGGCAGCCCGTTCGGCCGTCTTCCAGAGGATCGACGCACAGCCTTCCGGTGAGATCACCGAGTAGACGGAATACTGCAGCATCAACATCTGGTCGGCCACGCAGATGGCCAGCGCACCGCCCGATCCCCCCTCGCCGATGACCGTCGAGACGATCGGCACCTGCAGCTGGGCCATCTCGAAGATGTTGCGTCCGATCGCCTCGCTTTGGCCGCGTTCCTCGGCCCCGATCCCCGGATAGGCGCCCGGCGTGTCGACGAACGTGAACACCGGCAGGCCGAACTTCTCGGCCAGCTTCATCAGCCTCAGGGCCTTGCGATAGCCCTCGGGTCGCGACATGCCGAAGTTGCGGGCGGTGCGCTCGCGCGTGTCACGGCCCTTCTGGTGTCCGATCACCATGCAGGGCTGGCCGTTGAAGCGGGCCAGTCCCCCGACGAGCGACTGGTCGTCGGCGAAGTGCCGATCGCCATGGAGCTCCTGGAACTCGGTGAAGACGTCGGCGACGTAGTCCAGCGTGTAGGGCCGCTGCGGATGCCGTGCGATCTGCGTCACCTGCCAGGGGCTGAGGCTGGCGTAGATGTCCTTGGTGAGCTGCTGGCTCTTCTGGCTCAGCCGGTCGATCTCTTCGGAGATGTCGACGGCAGATTCGTTCTGGACGTAGCGCAGCTCGTCGATCTTGGACTCGAGCTCGGCGATCGGCTGTTCGAACTCGAGGAAGTGTCGCTTGCTCATGCGGAGGGCCTAGACATGGAGTGACTCGATGGCAGGCAGGAACCCGATGCGGACCTGTTGCAGCCGCTGGTGGGGCATGACGGTCCAGCCTCGACGATCGGCAACTCGAAGGCGCCCGATCAATAGTCCACCGGAAGCGGGTCGAGGCTGCGCCAAATGTACCATGTGGCCACCGACCGGAATGGGCTCCACGCCTCGCCCACCTCGCGCGCCTCGGCGCGCGAGACGGGCTCGCCGCTGAAGTAGTTGCTGCTGATGCCCTTGAGCAGACCCAGGTCGTCCAGTGGCAGGACGTTCGGACGCATCAGGTGGAAGATCAGGAACATCTCTGCCGTCCAGCGACCGATGCCGCGAATGGCCACCAGTTCGGCGATGATCGACTCGTCGTCCATCGAGCGCCACTGCGCGACGTGGACGCCGCCTTCGGCGAAATGGCGGGCCAGGTCGCGCAGGTACTCGCCCTTGCGCAGCGACAATCCGGCATCCCGCATGCGCGGGTCGGACAAGTTCAACACCTGCTTGGGAAGCAGACGGGTCGAGGGCGCATCGAGCCCTGCGGTGAAGCGCTCCCAGACCGTCTGCGCCGCACGCACCGAGATCTGCTGTCCGACGATCGAGCGGGCCAGGGTCGTGAATGCATCGCCGCGGCTCTGCAGCCGGGCCTCGCCAAAGCGCGGGATCAGCCGCTTCATCACGCGGTCTCGCCGTGCCAGGTGCTTGCAGGCCTCGTCCCAGTAGTCGGGGGTCACCACCCCGTCGGTCGCGCGCGCCACGGCTCGATGCTACCGCCGGGCCCGAGTCCATCCGGCTCGACAAGAGGCCCCGTCGACGAATGGACAGGCTGTCATTGCCGGACCCAGGTGGTGCCTTGCGCCGAGTCCTTCAGGGCGATGCCGGACGAACCGAGTTCCGCGCGGATTCGGTCGGCCTCGGCGAAGTCGCGCGCAGCCTTGGCCGCCGCACGCGCCTCGATCAGCCGTTCGATCTCGGCCTCGGACAGGCCGGAACCCTGCTGCAGGAACTCGCGCGGCCGCTGCTGCAGGATGCCCAGCGTGCCACCGAGCGCCTTGAGCTGCCCGGCCAGCGCCGGGTCGCGCCCCCGGTTGACCTCGCTGGCCAGTTCGAACAGCACGGCCACGGCACCAGGCGTGTTGAAGTCCTCGTCCATGGCCGCACGGAATGCAGCCGCCGGGCCGACGGACCAATCGATGGGCGTGGCGCCGTCGCCCGCTTCGGCCGGCGCCGCGTCCAAGGCGGTGTACAGCCGGCGCATGGCGCTGCGTGCGTCCTCGAGGTTGGCGTCGCTGAAGTTGAACGGGCTGCGATAGTGCGTGCGCAACATGAAGAAGCGGACCGTCTCGCCATCGAATCGTTGAAGCACGTCGCGAATGGTGAAGAAGTTGCCCAGCGACTTCGACATCTTCTCGTTGTCGACGTTGAGGAAGCCGTTGTGCATCCAGTAGTTCACGAAGCGCCGGCCGGTGGCGCCCTCGCTCTGGGCGAGCTCGTTCTCGTGGTGCGGGAACTGCAGGTCCATGCCGCCGCCGTGGATGTCGAAGTGCTCGCCGAGCAAGGCACAGGACATGGCCGAGCACTCGATGTGCCAGCCCGGGCGCCCCGGACCGAAGGCACTGTCCCACTTGGCGTCGTCGGGCTCGCTCGGCTTGGCCGCCTTCCACAGCACGAAGTCCAGGGGATCGACCTTGTCGGCCTGCGCCGCCACGCGTTCACCCGCCCGCAGCTCGTCGAGCGACTTGCCCGACAGCTGCCCATACCCCGGGAACTTGCGAACCGCGAAGTTGACGTCGCCGTCGGTCGCACGGTAGGCCAGCCCGCGTTCCTCGAGCCGAGTGATCAGGTCGAGCATGGCGGGAACGTAGGCGGTGGCGCGCGGCTCCTGCGTGGGCGGGAGCAGGCCGATTGCATCCAGGTCCCGGTGCATCGCGTCGATCATCTCGTCGGTCAAGGCCCGGATGGACACCCCGCGCTCGAGCGCGCGACGGATGATCTTGTCGTCGATGTCGGTGATGTTGCGGACGTAGTCCACCTCGAACCCGCTCACCTTGAGCCAGCGGTGCACGACGTCGAAGGCCAGCATCATCCGCGCATGCCCCATGTGGCACAGGTCGTAGACGGTGATGCCGCACACGTACATGCCCACCTTCCCCGGGCGGATGGGGACGAAGTCCTCGAGACGTCGCGTCAGCGTGTTGTGGATGCGGATGGTCATCGCAGTGCGGCGTGCACATCGGGCCGCGTGTCAGTACGGTCCCGTCTACGCGGTGCAGCCGCTGGCGCGGACGTGCCGCGGGTGACTGACCGGGCCAGGGCACCCTCGGGCTGCCGATAGAATCGTTCAGTATAGCGGCGGGCTCGCAGGGTTCTCGCACGCACAGGCTGGAGATGCACGAATGAACAGGTTGTGGATGGGCGCCGTGGTGGTCTCAGTGGCTCTGGCCGGATGGACCGGCGACGCCCTCGCCCAGAAGGTCCGGCTGGCCACCAGCCTCGGGGACATCGTCGTCGCGCTCGACAGGGACAAGGCGCCTCGCACCGTCGACAACTTCCTGCAGTACGTCAAGGCCGGTCACTACGACGGCACGGTGTTCCATCGGGTCATCGAGAACTTCATGATCCAGGGTGGCGGCATGAAGCCGGACCTGAGCGAGAAGCCCACTCGCGCGCCGATTCCGCTCGAGAGCCGCAATGGATTGAGCAACCTGCGCGGAACCATCGCGATGGCGCGCACGATGGTGCCCGACTCGGCCACGGCGCAGTTCTTCATCAATGTCAAGGACAACGGCTTCCTCGACGCCTCCCAGTCTCGCGATGGCCATGGCTACGCCGTGTTCGGCAAGGTGATCGAAGGTCTGGACGTCGTCGACCGCATCAAGGCCGTGCCCACGACCACCAAGGGACCCTACGAGAACGTCCCGAGCACCGATGTCGTGATCCGCAAGGCCACCTTGGAGAAGTGAATGTCCCAGACCGTCTGCATCGAAACCACCGCCGGCAACCTGCGCATCGCGCTCGACGAAGAGAAGGCGCCCGAAAGCGTCCGCAACTTTCTCGCCTACGTGAACAAGGGGCACTACGATGGCACCGTGTTCCACCGCGTCATCAAGGGGTTCATGATCCAGGGCGGGGGCTTCGAGCGTGGCATGAAGCAGCGCTCGACCGATGCGCCGATCCGCAACGAGGCCGCCAACGGCCTGAAGAACCGCCACTACACCCTGGCCATGGCGCGCACCTCCGACCCCCACTCGGCCACCGCACAGTTCTTCATCAACGCGGCCGACAACGCCTTTCTCGACTTCAAGGCCGAGAACAACCAGGGATGGGGCTACGCGGTATTCGGCGAGGTGATCGAAGGCACCGAGGTCGTCGACGCCATCGAGGCGGTACGCACCGGCCGCAGCGGCTTCCACGACGACGTACCAGTCGAGGACGTGGTCATTCTCAAGGCCTACGCCGTGTCGTGAACGGGCCGGGCGCCGGATCGATGTCTCCGGACGCCCCGGTCCCCGACCCTGCCCCGCCTCGAGCCAGCCCTTGGCCTGTGCCCGACCATTGGCGGTGCATCGACTTCATTTCGGATCTGCACCTCTGCGAAGCCCTGCCCCGCACCGCAGCGGCCTGCGCCGGCTACCTCTCGTCGACTCCCGCCGATGCCGTGCTGATCCTCGGCGATTTGTTCGAGCTGTGGGTTGGTGACGACCTGCGCACGCGTCCGTTCGAGGCCGCCTGGCTGGAGACGATGCGGCAGGCCAGCGTGCGAAAGAGTCTGCACGTGATGGTGGGCAATCGGGACTTCCTGCTCGGAGCGGCGGCATTGGCCGACGCCGGTGCGCGCGCCTTGACGGACCCGACGGTCCTGCAGGCCTTTGGGCGGCGCTACCTGCTGACCCATGGCGACGCCCTGTGCCTGGGCGACGTCGACTATCAGGCCTTCCGGCGGCTGGTTCGCAGCACGACCTGGCAGGCGGAGTTCCTCGCCCGCCCCCTGACCGAGCGACTGGCGATCGCGGCGGAGATCCGTGGTCGGAGCGAATCGCGTCGACGCTTCGACGGCGACATGCAGGCCGATATCGATGCCGAGGAAGCCCGGCGCTGGCTCGACGCGGCCGGTGCGTTCGAACTGATCCATGGTCACACGCACCGCCCCAGCGGTCCCGGCGACACGCTGAACGGGGTCCTGCGCACGGTGCTGAGCGACTGGGACCTGGACGACCCCGCCCGTCGCCGTGCCAGCGTGTTGCGGCTCACGCAAGACGGCCTCTGCCGCCTGACGCTCGAGCAGGCGATGATGCCGACGTGATGCTCGGGGGCGCAGCCACCTGGTGGCGCCAGCGTCGCGAACGCGCGGCGCTGAGGCGTCGGCCGATACCGGACGACCTGTGGAAGCGCACCCTGGTCCGCTATCCGTTTCTCAAGGCCGAAGCCGACCCCGGAGCGCCGGCCTTGCGACGACTGGTCAGCCTGTTCCTGGATCGCAAGGAGTTCTCCGCCACCGCGCCATTGCGCCTGACCAACGATGTCGTCGTGGCCGTCGCGGCGCAGGCCTGCCTGCCCGTGCTGCAACTGGGCCTGGACCGCTACGACGGCTTCATCGGCATCGTGCTGCACCCCGACCAGGTGGTGGCTAGGCGCGAGGTCCTCGACGAGCAGGGCATCGCGCACGAGTACGACGAGATCCTCAGCGGCGAGGCCCAGGTGGGAGGGCCGGTGATGCTCTCCTGGCGCGACGTGCGGACGGCCGGCCGCAGTTCGGCCACCGGCTACAACGTCGTGATCCACGAGTTCGCCCATGTGCTCGACATGGCCGATGGCCAGGCCGACGGCGTCCCCTTGCTGCCCGCGGACCTGCCGCGGCCCCACTGGATGGCGATCCTGGAGCGTGAGCTGACCACGCTGCGCGAGTTGCTGGCCGGCGGTACCGAGTCGGCGCTGGACCCCTATGCAGCGGAGTCCGCCGAGGAGTTCTTTGCAGTCAGCAGCGAGGCCTTCTTCGTCTCGCCGTCGATCCTGCAATGCCGCCACCCGGACTGGTACGCCCTGCTGGCGCGGTACTACCGCCAGGACCCGCTGGCGTCACGTCGTCCCTGAGTATCGGCCGGCATCGCTGGGTGCCACGCCGCCAGCGACCCGTGCGGGCGCTGGTCGGGTGAAACCTAAGCGGCCGTGGCTTCGGTGCGCGGCTTGTCGCTGCGGCGCGGCGGCTGGATGTCCAAGGTCACCTGGCCCGACTCGTCGATGTCGACGGTCAGCCGCCCCCCGTCGACGAGGCGCCCGAACAGCAGCTCGTCGGCCAGCGCCCGGCGGATGGTGTCCTGGATCAGGCGCTGCATCGGACGCGCGCCCATGAGCGGATCGAAGCCCTTGACCGACAGGTGCTTGCGCAGGCCATCGGTGAACGTGACCTCGACCTTCTTCTCGGCCAGCTGGCTCTCGAGCTGCAGCAGGAACTTGTCGACCACGCGCAGGATGATCTCCTGGTCGAGCGGCCTGAAGCTGACGATCGCGTCCAGCCGATTGCGGAACTCAGGGGTGAACAGGCGCTTGATGTCGGCCATCTCATCGCCCTGCTCGCGCGCATTGGTGAACCCGATCGTCGCGCGGTTCATCGTCTCGGCGCCCGCGTTGGTGGTCATCACGATGATGACACTGCGAAAGTCGGCCTTGCGGCCGTTGTTGTCAGTCAGCGTGCCATGGTCCATCACCTGCAGCAGCACGTTGAAGACATCGGGGTGTGCCTTCTCGATCTCGTCGAGCAGCAGCACCGCGTGCGGCTTCTTGGTGATGGCCTCGGTCAGCAGGCCGCCCTGGTCGAAGCCCACGTACCCCGGGGGCGCACCGATCAGGCGGCTGACGGCGTGGCGCTCCATGTACTCGGACATGTCGAAGCGGATCAGCTCGATGCCCAGGATGTAGGCCAGCTGCTTGGCGACTTCGGTCTTCCCGACGCCCGTGGGGCCCGAGAACAGGAAGGCGCCGATCGGCTTGTCGGGCTTGCCGAGTCCCGAGCGCGCCATCTTGATCGCCGCGGCCAGCGCGTCGATGGCCGGGTCCTGGCCGAAGACGACGCTCTTGAGGTCGCGGTCCAGCGTCTTGAGCTTGCCGCGATCGTCGGTGGACACGCTGGCCGGCGGGATGCGCGCGATCTTGGCGACGATCTCCTCGACCTCGGAGCGCGTGATGGTCTTCTTCTGCTTGCTCTTGGGCAGGATGCGCTGCGCGGCACCGGCCTCGTCGATGACATCGATCGCCTTGTCGGGCAGGTGCCGGTCGTTGATGTACTTGGCCGATAGTTCGGCCGCAGCTTGCAGGGCACCGAGGGCGTACTTGACGCTGTGGTGCTCCTCGAACCGCGACTTCAGGCCCTTGAGGATCTCGATGGTCTGCTCGACCGAGGGTTCGACCACGTCCACCTTCTGGAAGCGGCGTGACAGCGCCGCGTCCTTCTCGAAGATGCCGCGGTACTCGGTGAACGTGGTGGCGCCGATGCACTTCATCGCGCCGCTCGACAGCGCCGGCTTGAGCAGGTTGCTGGCGTCGAGCGTGCCCCCCGAAGCGGCGCCGGCACCGATCAGGGTGTGGATCTCGTCGATGAAGAGAATCGCGTTGGGCTGGTCCTTGAGCTGCTTCAACACGCCCTTGAGGCGTTGCTCGAAGTCGCCGCGGTACTTCGTGCCGGCCAGCAGGGCCCCCATGTCGAGGGCATAGACATTGGCATCGGCCAGCACCTCCGGCACATCCTTCTCGGTGATGCGCCAGGCCAGACCTTCGGCGATGGCCGTCTTGCCGACCCCGGC
>WBZL01001342.1_pt1 | contig 26063 bp, 22 predicted proteins | sample 5204291 | NCBI WGS metagenome assembly WBZL01 (sample SAMN12344345, study PRJNA552823) | activated sludge metagenome | biome: Activated sludge suspended growth; feature: Nitrification reactor; material: Wastewater; isolation source: activated sludge from nitrification reactor of wastewater...
GGGGGAACAAGTCGGATTTCCTCGGCGCTTTTCCCAATGAGATCAACAGCTTAGGTCGCCGTTTCGCATCCCATCAGCCACCCCAGGGTCCTGTCGGGCAGGGCCCCTCCAGCGGCCCCTCATCGCAAGGTGAGGGGCCGTTGTCGTTGCCACCGGTGCTGCGCGTGGGCGCGAGAACCCGCCGCTGCCCGGCGCCGTCAAGAAGGCGGTTGGCGTGACTGCGTGCGCCTCCATCCGCACGCCGCGGGTGGGGAGCCGGTCGGGTCGATGTGCGGACCTCGCCGATGACTCAGGCCTTGACCGCTCCCGAGGCCACCAGCGCGTCGATCTCGGCGTCCCGGAAGCCGGCGCCGCGGAGGACGGACGGTCCGTCCTCACCGAGCCGCGGTGGCGGACGCCGGGGAGGCGGGCGTTCCCCATCGAAGCGCAGCGGCTGCGACACGGTCCGCCAGTCGCCGATCGCCGGGTCGTGACAGGTGCGGATCATGTCGCTGGCCAGGCTGTGTGGGTGCGCGGCCAGTTCACCCAGCGTGTGCAACGGCGAGCAGGGAATGCCGGCCTCGGTGAGGGCAGCCATCCAGGCATCGCGGGCTCGCTCATTCAGCTTGGCCCGGACCAGCGCCACGGTGGCCTCGCGGTGCCGGACACGATCGGCATTGGTGCGGAACTCGGGCCGGTCCACGAAGGCTTCCAAGCCGGACAGGGCGCAGAAGCGTCGCCACAGGCCGTCGTTGGCCACGCCCAGGATGAGCGGCTTGTCGGCAGTGTCGAACGCCTCGTAGGGGCACAGTGACTCGTGTCCGGAGCCGGCACGCTCGGGCTCGGTGCCGCGCGCCCAGTAGGACTGCAGGAAGTAGCCGAGAAAGCCGGTGGCGGTGTCGAAGAGCGACGCCTCCACGCTGCCGCCGCGGCCGGTTCGTTCACGCTCGTGCAGCCGGGCCAGGATGCCGATCAGCGCATGCAGCCCGGTTGCCTGGTCGACCGGCGAGAAGGGACTGCGCGCCGGAGGGCCACCCCGCTCGCCGGTGATCGACAGCATGCCGCTGAAGGCCTGCAGGATCACGTCGTAGCCCTTGCCCTGGCGCATGGGCCCGACGCTGCCGTAGCCGGAGATGCGGCAGTGCACCAGCCGAGGGTTGTCGGCGCACAGGGTCCCGGCGTCGACCCCCAGCCGCTCGGCCACGCCGGGCCCGAAGCTCTCGATCACCACGTCGCTGGCCCCGGCCAGGCGTTGGACCACGCGCCGGCCTGCGGCCTCGCGCAGGTCGACGGCGATGCTGCGCTTGTTGCGATTGGCGCTGAAGAAGACTGCGCCGGTGGCCACGTCCTGCGCGTCGTGATGGAACGGTGGCCATCCGCGGGTTTCGTCGCCCGCGGGAGACTCGACCTTGATCACATCGGCTCCCATGTCGCCGAGGTACATCGCGCACAGCGGGCCAGCCAGCACCTTGGACAGGTCCAGCACCTTCAGATCGGACAGGGGGGTCGTGCTCATGGGGGTGAGGATGCCCTGCCACGGGTCGCTGCCGGGCGAGGGCGATCCCGAGGTTCGACGTTCATGAGCGAGTCATCGGCCCCGGCACGACGACCGACGGATCGGCCGGCAGGCCGGGCCCGGCTTGGCGGGGTCGACCAGAGCCTCGGGCGGTCCGGCCACCGCCAGCGGCCGCAACTCGCGGCCTCGGCCCCCTGGGCACGCGACCCGGATGGCGCGGCCGGAGCCGATGGCGAGGGCGGGGCACCTTGTCCTGACTCACGTCGTGGAGCCGCCGCAGCAGGCGACGTTCTCGGTGGCCATGGCCGATGGCTCGAGCCGTCGCGACTCCTCGACGGCGATCCCGTCGAAGGGATGGATGCTCACCCTGGCGCCGGCGCGGCCGATGCGACCGCCCTCGGGCCCGGCGCGTGGCTCGACGCGTTCATCGAGCACGTGCTCGACGGCGGCGTGAACCCTCATGTCCGCGCGCTGCCGGGGTCGGTCGAGGCGGCGCGCAGCGCGCGGCGCAGCAACTTGCCCGTGGGCGTGCGGGGCAGCTCGGTCAGCAGGTGGATGGACTCGGGCTGCTTGAATCGCCCGAGGGCCTGCGCGCAATGGCGGCGCACGGCGTCGATCACCGCGTCGGGATCCTGGTCGCGCCGGACCACGACGAAGGCGTGCGGGCGCTCCCCGAACCGCTCGTCGGGCAGGCCCACGACGGCGCATTCCCAGACGCCGGGGACCTGGGCGATGGCGGCCTCGATCTCCTGCGGGTAGAGGTTGACCCCACCGGAGATGATCATGTCGTCGAGCCGGTCGGTGAGGTAGAGCCAGCCATCGGCGTCGACGTGGCCGATGTCGCCGAAAGTCTGCAGGCCGCCGGGCAGCGTGCGCGCGGCCGTCTTCTCGGGCGCGCGGTGGTAGGCAAAGGGCGCGATGCCCGAGAAGCAGACGAGGCCGGTCCGGCCCGGTGCCTGCTCGCGGCCGGCGTCGTCGACGACATGCAGCCGGCCTTTGCGCGCGCGGCCCACCGATCCCGGATGGGCCCGCGCTTCGTGCGAATCGATCATCGTCAGGCCCACGCCTTCGCTGCCCGAGTAGTACTCCAGCAGGATCGGTCCCCACCAGTCGATCATCGCGCGCTTCACGGCGACAGGGCAGGGGGCGGCGCCGTGGATCGCAACCCGATGGTCGGGGGCGCGGAACGCGGCGCGCCTGGCGTCGGGCAGCGCCAGCAGGCGCTGGAACATCGCCGGCACCCACTGGCTGTGGGTGATGCGTTCGCGTGCCAGCAGCGTGAGGGCCTGGTCGGCGTCGAAGCGGTCCATCACGTGCACGCAGCCGCCGCCGGCGGTGACTGCCAGGGCGAACCTCAGCGCGGCCGCGTGATACAGCGGCGCCGTCGACAGGTAGCGCACGTCCTGGCCACCGACGCCGAAGAGCGCGATGAGGTCGGCGGCGAAGGGCGGCGTGCCGCGCCAGTCGGGCGGCAGCAGCGGACGGATGACGCCCTTGGGTGCTCCGGTCGTGCCCGAGGTCGTCATCATCAACGCGCCCGGAGGCTCTTCGGCGGCGGGTGCGGCATTGAACCGGGCGAGCAAGGGCTCCAGCGCTTCGAAGCCCTCGAGCGCCCCGGCCAGGCACAGCCAGCGCAGCGGGCCCGCCGGTGGGGTGACGCGGGCGGGCAGGCCGCTCAGCAGCGCGGGCAGGGCGCCGTCGGCCAGCACCAGCCTGGCGTCGCAATGTTCGATCAGCCGCGCCAGCTCGGGGGGCGCGAGGGAGGTCGACAGGGGCGTGAGGTAGACGCCGCTGCGCCAGGCGGCCCAGGCCAGCGCCAGCAGCTCGGGTCGGTTGCCCAGGATGGCCACGACGTGGTCGCCGCGCTGCAGGCCGCTGGCCCGGACGATGGCGGCGAGCCGGTTGGCCAGCGCTTCGAGATCGGCATAAACCAGGCGACGGGCACCGCACACCACGGCCAGCGCATCGGGGCTGCGGCCGGCATGCAGCCGCAGGTCCTGCACCACCTCGGCCATGTCAGGCCCTCATGCTGCCGGGCAGCGCCCACGGGTCAGCGCCAGGCAGGCCCCAACGACCACCGCGGAACCGGCGCCGCCGGCGCTTCGGGGGGGATTCATGTCACCCGGTGCTGCGCTGCGTCTTCTCCACCGCCGCCTTGGCGCGCACGCTGGCCTTGGCCTCGGCCCAGTCCTCGGGCGTGAGCCGGCCCAGCGCGGCGAAGGTGGACGGGGCCGCCAGGTGATGGCCGCCGTCGATGGCGATGTTCTGGCCGGTGAGGTACTCGCACCCGTCGGACTGCAGGAAGGTCAGCAGGTTGCACAGCTCGTGCATGCGGCCGAAACGGCCCATCGGCACCTCGTCCGACGAGGCGGCGCCGACGTTGGCCTTGGGGATGGGCGCGAGCTTCTCCCACGCACTCTCGGTCGGGAAGGGACCGGGCGCCACGGCGTTGACGCGGATGTTGTGGCGCCCCCACTCGACCGCCAGCGACATCGTCATGGCATGCACCGCCGTCTTGCTCATCACCGACGGCAGCACGTAGGCCGAGCCCGTCCACACCCAGGTGACCAGCATGCTGACCACCGAGCCCGGCAGGCCCTGTGCGATCCAGCGCCGGCCGCAGGCCAGCGTGGCGTGCAAGGCGCCGTCCATCACCGTCGAGCGCACCGCCTCGAAGCCGCGCGGCGAGATATCGATCGACGGCGAGATGAAATTGGCCGCCGCGTTGTTGACCAGGCCGGTGAGCGGGCCGCCGGCCCAGATGCGCTCGACCATGGCGTCGATCTGCGCCGGATCGCGCACGTCGCAGACGTGGTGCTCGACACTTCCGCCATGCGCGGCCAGCGGGCGCAGCTCGTCCACCGCGGCCTGCAACACGGTCTCGCGGCGGCCGCAGATGTGCACCTGTGCGCCCTGCGAGACGAAGGTCCGCGTCAGCTCCTTGCCCAGGCCGGTGCCGCCGCCGGTGACGAGGATGCGCTTGCCCGCGAGCACGTCGGGTCGGAAGGGGATGGCGTTCACGTGGAGGGTCTCCTGGGGAATCGGCGGAAGGAGGCGGAGGCGTCGTTCAGGCCGGGTTGATGTCCGTCAGGCGGGTGTCGCGCGGCCTGTAGCGGGCAAACATCTCGCGCCCGATGATGTGCTTCATGACCTCGATCGACCCACCGGCGATCTTGACCACGCGCGCGTCGGCATAGGCGCGAGCGATCGGGTACTCCCACATGTAGCCCCAGCCGCCGAACAGCTGGAGGCACTCGTCCACCACCTTGCAGTGCAGGTTGGACAGCTGCATCTTGGCGATGGCGGCGTCCACGGCGTCGAGCTCGCCGTTCATGAAGCTGGCGATGCACCGGTCGGTGAAGACGCGGGCGACGGTGGCCTCGGCCTTGAGCTCGGCCAGCTTGAACTGCGTGTTCTGGAAGTCGCCGATGGTCTTGCCGAAGGCCTTTCGGCCGGCGGTGTAGTCGACGGTCCAGTCGATCACCGTCTCGGCCACCGTGGCCGAGCGGATGGCCTGCGCCAGACGCTCCTGCGCCAGCTTGGTCATCATCAGCTCGAAGCCCCGGCCTTCCTCGCCCAGCATGGCCGAGGCCGGCACCCGCAGGTCGTCGAAGAACAGCTCGGAGGTGTCCTGCGCCTTCATGCCGACCTTCTGCAGGTTCTTGCCGCGACGGAACCCGGGCAGGCTGGTGTCGACGAGGAACAAGGTCACGCCCTTGGCGCCGGCAGCGCTGTCGGTCTTGGTGGCCAGCACGATCACGTCGCAGAGCTGGCCGTTGGAGATGAAGACCTTCTGGCCGCTGATGACGTAGTCGTCGCCGTCGCGCACGGCCTTGGTGCGGATGGCCTTGAGGTCGGATCCCGCGTGCGGCTCGGTCATGCCCAGCGAGCCGATGGCCTGGCCGCGCACCATCCTCGGCAGCCACAGGCGCTTCTGCGCCTCGCTGCCGAAGCTGGCGATGTAGGTGGCCACCAGGTCGCAGTGGATCATGAAGCCGGGGCCCGTGAAGCCCGAGCGCGCCATCTCCTCGAAGACGACGACGTCGAAGAGGTAGTCGGCGCCGGCGCCGCCGTAGGCCTCGGGCACGGTGCAGCACAGCAGGCCGGCGGCGCCGGCCTTGAGCCACAGCTCGCGCGGCACCAGTCCTTCGTGCTCCCACCGTTCGTGGTGGGGCGCGATCTCCTGGTCGATGAAGCGGCGGACGGTGTCACGGAAGGCTTCGTGATCCGCGTTGAACAGGTCGCGTTTGAACATGCGCTTGGCCTTCAGTAGGACTTCGGGAGGTCCAGCACCTTCTCGGCGATGAACGACAGGATGAGCTGCTCGGTGACCGGTGCGATGCGGGTGATCGTCACCTCGCGAAGCAGGCGCTCGACGTGGTACTCCTTCGCATAGCCGAAGCCGCCATGGGTCAGCACGGCCTGCATGCAGGCGTCCTGGCCGGCGCGCGCGCCCAGGAACTTCGCGGTGTTGGCCTCGGCGCCGCAAGGCTGGTGGTGGTCGTACAGCCAGGCGCCCTTCATCACCATCGTCCAGGCCGCCTCCAGCGCCATCCAGCGTTCGGCCAGCGGGTGCTGGATGCCCTGGTTCTGCCCGATCGGCCGATCGAACACGATGCGCTCGCGTGCGTACTGCGTGGCGCGGCGCAAGGCATCCTGGCCGATGGCGATGGCCTCGCTGGCCACCAGCAGGCGCTCGGGGTTCAGGCTGTGCAGGATGTACGAGAAGCCCTTGCCCTCCTCGCCGATGCGGTCGGCCTCGGGGATGAACAGGTCATCGATGAAGATGGCGTTCGAATCCACCGCCTTGCGGCCCATCTTCGGGATGCGGCGCACCTCGATCCTGCTGCGGTCGAGGTCGGTGTAGAAGATCGTGATGCCCTCGGTGGGCCGGCTGCAGTCCTCGAGCTTCGTCGTGCGCGTCAGCAGCATGATCTTGTTGGCCACCTGCGCCGTGCTGGTCCAGACCTTCTGCCCTTGCACCACGTAGCCGCCCGGCACCTTGCGGGCGTAGGTCTTGATCGCGGTCGTGTTGAGACCGGCATCGGGCTCGGTGAAGCCGAACGCGCACTGGTCCTCACCGGCCACCAGGCGCGGGATCCAGCGCGACTTCTGTTCCGGCGTGCCGAAGACCACGATGGGGTGCGGCCCGAACAGGTTGATGTGCACCGTGCTGGCCGCCGCCATGCCGCCCCCGTGGCTGGCCACCTCGTGCATCATGATCGCCGCCTCGGTGACGCCGAGTCCGGCGCCACCGTGTTCCGTCGGCATGGTGATGCCGAGCCATCCGGCGTCGGCCATCGCGCGGTGGAACTCGCGCGGGAATTCGCCGTCCTCGTCGCGCGCGAGCCAGTAGTCGTCGTCGAAGCGCCGCACGACGGCGGCCACGCCGTCGCGGATGGCGCGGTGGTCGTCACTGACCGAGAAGTCCATCGGGCTCTTGCTCCTGGGCGGCCGGCGTGCGCGAGGCCTGGGTGAGGTGGGGCCGGCCGATCACGAGGCCGGCGATCTGCGGCGGGGCGGCCGAGGGGGTGGCGGCGAGGGCGTCGCTCGCCACCGATCGGGCGCACCTGCGGCCGGCGCCGTGTCGCTCCCGGCCCGGCCGAACCCCGGGGCATCGGAGTCGGTCACGGTGCGATGGGTCGCACGGTCGAACAACCGGCCGACTGCGAACCGCTCGAACCCCTTGCCGGCCATCGGTGTCCCCCCTCGCGTGAGCGCGCCGCCCCGTGCATGGATTGGATGTACACGGTACGCATGCGTACTATATCAAAGGGCCCGTGCCTGCAACTCGGGTGCAACCTGGATCGGGGCGTGGTGCCGAAGTCGCGCAAGCGACAGATCCTCCTCGGGCGCAACGGCACCAGGCCGGTAGGGGCCGCGGCCTGCTGCACGTCATCCGCCACCGGTGGGCATGCCGGGCAGGGCGAGCCGGTGGTCGCTCTCGGAATCGGGCAGCAGCGGCCCGCGCCGGAAGACGCCGCTGGCGCGGGCCACGATCTTGCCGGCACAGGTGATCAGGCCCTGGGAGAAGACCAGCCTGTTCGTCACCTGCAGGATGTCGGCCTCGCCCTGCACCCAGCCGCCCAGGGGCGCGCCGTTCATGAAGTCGAGTTGCAGGCTGACGGTCGGCAGGAACTGGCGCGGAATGTCGGTCTGGTATTGCGCGGCGCCGGACAGCACGATGTCGGCCAGCAGGCTCAGCATGCCGCCGTGGCAGTGGCCGCCGGGGTTGGTCTGGTGCGGCTCGACGACGAAGCCGACCTGCAGCCTGCCCGCGTGCCAGCGCGCGAACAGGTGGGCGCTGTGGCTGGCGAAGTGGCTACCGAGCCTGGCGGGGACGAAGCCCTCCGGGATGGCGGGAGGGGTCATGCGGTGCGCCGGGTGTCGGCCCACGCCGTGCGGGACGCGGGTGGCTGATCGGGTGCCGCCGTGGCGATCAGCGGAAGCGCTCGCCGGGCCGGGGACCGGTCGCGCCGCCCGGGGATGCCCTGCCCGAACCCGCGGTTGCGGTCGATCGTCACGTCGGCGCCCCGGCGTCAGCCGGCGAACTTCTTGAAGTCCGCCTGCCGGCGCTCGTTGAAGGCGGCCACGCCTTCCTTGCTCTCGTCGGTTTGGTAGAAGTGCTTGACCGTCTGGATGCCCTGGAAACTGATGCCGCGGATGGTCTCGGTGTCGGCATTGAAGCTGCGCTTGGCGATGGTCAGTGCGGTCGGGCTCATCTCGTTGATCATGGCGCACCACTTGTCGACCTCGGCATCGAGCTGGTCGTGTGGCACCACCTTGTTGACCAGGCCCATCTCCCTGGCCTCCTGCGCGCTGTAGCGCTGGCAGGTGAACCACATCTCGCGTGCCTTCTTCTCGCCGACGATGCGGGCCAGGTAGGCCGTGCCCCAGCCCGGATCGACCGACCCCACCTTGGGACCCACCTGGCCGAAGGTGGCCTTCTCGCTGGCCAGCGTGATGTCGCACAGCGTGGCGAAGACGTTGCCGCCGCCGATGGCAAATCCCTGCACGCGGGCGATGCTGACCTTGCGCAGGTCGCGCAGCGCCGTCTGCATCTCTTCGATCGGCATGCCTACGGTGCCGCGCGGACCGTAGAGGCCCGACTCGTTGTGGTGGATCTTCTGGTCGCCGCCGGTGCAGAAGGCCTTGTCGCCGGCGCCCGTGAGCACCATCACGTTGGCACTGCGTTCCTCGTCGGCGCGGTGCAGCGCGTCGATCAACTCCTCGAGCGTCTGGTTGCGGAAGGCGTTGTAGACCTGCGGCCGGTTGATGGTGATGCGCACGACGCCGTGGCTCACGCCGTAGAGGATGTCCTTGTAGTCCTGGGTCATTCGAGGCTCCTGGATGGATCAGCCGTGCATGGTCAGCCCGCCGGACACGCTGATCGTCTGGCCGGTCATGAAAGATGCGTCGTCGCTGGCCAGGAAGGCCACGAGTCCGGGGTAGTCGTCGGGCACGCCGATGCGGCCGAGGGGCACGCCCTTGACCATGGCATCGCGGATCTTCTGCCCCTGTTCGCCGGTGCCGACGAACGCCGTCATCGCCGGCGTGTCGGTCGGTCCGGGGCACACGGTGTTGATGGTGACGCCGGAGCGCGCCAGTTCGCGCGCGAGTGCCTTGCTGAAGGCGATGGTGGCGCCTTTGCAGCCGGAATAGACCACCTCGCCGCTCGATCCGACGCGGCCGGCGTCCGATGCGATCTGGACGATGTGACCGGCCTTGCGCGCCGCCATGCCCTGCGCGACGGCATGCGTCATGTGCAGCGGGCCGAACCAGTTGATGGCCGTGACCTTCTGCCAGAAGGCCGGTTCGGTCTTCAGGAAGGGGATGGGTGTGTCCCAGCCGGCGTTGTTCACCAGCACGTCGGTGCCCTGGCCGGCCTGCAGCTCGAAGCTGGCGACGCCCGCGGTGACGGCGGCATAGTCGGTGATGTCGCAGGTCACGGCCAGGGCCTTGCCGCCGGCGGACTCGATGATGCCGACGGTCTCGGCGGCGCCGGTGGCGTTGATGTCGAACACGCCGACCACGCAGCCTTCGGCCGCCAGCCGCGTGGCGATGGCGCGGCCGATGCCGCTGCCGGCGCCGGTGACGATGGCGGCCTTGCCGCTGAGTCCTCGCATGTCCTGGTTCTCCTCTGAACGGGAAGTCGAAAGGCGGCGCCGCAGCCGGGGTAACCTCCGGACCACGGGTGGCATGGCGACACCATGCTCTGCCACATCATATGCTAGTGAACGATATCGCCGGGCCGCTTCGGCCCTCGATGTGATGCGGGGTTTCCCTGGCGCCCACGGGGGTGTGGAGCGTGAGCGTGCGCGCGGCACCGGCGGTGCGGGGCGCGAAGCGGAGTGGCGAAGCCGAGTGGCGGTGCGGATCGGCGCGCGGCGAGAAGGCCCGGCTGCGGCCGACCCGCGATCACTTGAAGTTCGGCTCGCGGCGTTCCTGAAAGGCGGCCAGCCCTTCGGTGACGTCGGGATGCAGCAGTGCGTGCAGGCCGATGTCCTCTTCCATCACCAGGGCCTTGGCCAGCGGGATGTCGGCGCCTTCGCGCGCCAGCCGCTTCATCGCCGCCAGGCCGTGCCGGCTGCGCCGGCCCAGGCCCTGTGCATAGGCCAGCGCGCTGGGGTGCAGTTGGTCGGGCTGCTCGCAGACCTGGTTGACCAGGCCCCAGGCCAGCGCGGTGGAGGCGTCGATGCGCTGCGCCGTGAAGAACAGGTGCAAGGCGCGGCGCATGCCGACGAGGCGCGGCAGGCGCTGGCTGCCGCCCCAGCCCGGCACCAGACCGAACTGCGCATGCTGGTCGCCGAATCGGGCGTTGCCGGCCGCCAGTGCCACGTCGGCCGCCAGCATCAGTTCCAGGCCGCCGGCCAGGCACAGGCCCTGCACGGCCACCACCACCGGCAGCGGGCTGGCCTCCAGGGCCAGCATGGCGCGATGGCCCACCCGCATGTACGCGCGCAGCACCTCGGGTTCGCTGCGTCGGTGCTGCACGGCGTCGAGGTCGGCGCCGGTGCAGAAATGGTCGCCCACGCCTTCGATGAGGATGGCACGCACGGCGGGGTCGCCCTCGTGACGATGCAGCGCCTCGAGCATGCCCTCGAAGACCTGCGGCGACAGGGCGTTGAACTTCTGCGGCCGGTTGAGCGTGATGAGGCCGACGCAGCCGTCGACGCGGGACAACACCGGGTTGGGATCTTCGCTCATGGTGTCTGGCTGGATGGGGTCGGTGGCGGACAGCAGGGCTGCAGACAGTCTTGCACGCGGGCTCAGGCGCCCTTGCGCCCGACGATGGACACCGCGCACACATTCTGGTGCGGGTGGCCACCGAGGTTGTGGGTGAGGCCGACGTCGACGCGCGCCAGCTGGCGTGGGCCGGCGCGGCCGTGGATCTGCAGCCAGATCTCGTAGACCATGCGCAGACCCGAGGCGCCGATGGGGTGGCCGAAGCACTTGAGGCCACCATCGGGCTGCACCGGCAGGGCGCCGCCGCGGTCGAAGGCGCCGTCGAGCACGTCGTGCACCGCGCGCCCTTCGTCGCTGAATTGCAGGTCTTCCATCAGCACGGCCTCGGTGATGCTGAAGCAGTCGTGCACCTCGGCCATGTGGATCTGCCGGCGCGGGTCGGTGATGCCGGCGCCGCCATAGGCGCGGGCGGCGGCCTCGCGCGCGGTCTGGATGCAGGCGCCGTCCCAGGCGGCGGCGCCGCTGAAGCTCTGCTCCTCGCCGTTGCTGACCGAGACCTCCAGCGCCTTGAGGGTGACCACCTCGCGGTCGGGGTGCAGCGCGCGCGCGATCTCCGGAGTGGTCAGGATGGCGCAGGCCGCGCCGTCGCTGACGCCGCAGCAGTCGAACAGGCCCAGCGGCGCGGCGATGGTGGCGGCCTTGAGCACGTCGTCCTCGGTGATGAGGTTGCGCAGGTGGGCCTTGGGGTTGAGCGCGGCATTGGCGTGGCTCTTCACCGACACGTGCGCCATGGCGCGCTTGAGGTCCCGGCTGTCGACGCCGTGGCGTGCCGCATAGGCCGAAGCGAGCTGCGCGAAGGCACCCGGCGCCGTGCTGTTGGGCAGCCAGAGGTCGTTGGCCACCCCGCGCGTGCGCACGGGCAAGCCGCCGTAGCCGGTGTCCTTGAGCTTCTCGACGCCCATCGCGAGCACGATGTCGTAGGCACCGGCCGCCACCGCATAGGCGGCGCCGCGCAGCGCCTCGGTGCCGGTGGCGCAGGCGTTCTCCACGCGCGTGGCGGCGATGCGCGGCAGGCGCAGCGCGGTGGCCAGCGGGCCGGCGGTCTTGCCGACGTTGTTCTCTTCCAGGCACACGCCCAGCCACGCCGCCTGCAGCTGCTGGGTGCCGATGCCGGCGTCGGTAGCGGCCTCGTTGAAGGCCTCGAGCATCAGCGCGTCGGCATCGGCATCCCAGCGCTCGCCGAAGCGCGAACACCCCATGCCGAGGATGGCGACCTTGTCGCGAATGCCGCTGGCCATCAGGGGTTTCCTCCACGCCGGGGGGTGGCTTTCCAGAAGTAGCGGCGAAAGCCGCGTTGGCGGTCGAATTCCTTCACGCGGTAGACCATGCGCAGCGGCAATCCCACCGCCAGCTCGCCGGCGTCGGCGTCGGCAAACTCCATCAGCACGCGGCCGCCGCCTTCGAAGTCGACGTGACCGAACTGGAACGGCGGATGGGGGGTGTAGGCCAGGAAGTCGCTGGTGTGGGAGAGCACGCGCGCCGGCGCGTCGGCCAGACTGACCACGACCTGCGTGCCCTGGGCTCGGCAGGCCGGGTTGACGCACAGCCCCGTGCGCGGAAACTGCACCGTGCCGCAGGCGCTGCAGCGTCCGCCCTCGAAGCGCGCCATGCGCCCCTGCTCGCGCCAGGCGGCCGTGAGTGCGGTCTTGTTGTCCATCTCGGAGCGCATGCCCCACTCGAGCGCGATCTGCCCGGTGAACGACAGGTACTTGAAGTAGCTGGTCTCGGGGCGACCGTCGTCGGGCACGCCACCTGGGCAGGGCCGTTCGCTGCGGCGCAGCAGCAGCGCGTCGCAGCCACCGCCGAAGGCGGCGACGAGGATCAGCGCGCCCGGTGCCGCGGTGCGCAACGCCACGTCGAGCAGGGCCAGGGGCTGCGCGGTGCCGAGGTCGCCGCCGGACTCGTGGCCGGTGGCGACCACGGCCGCGGGGGCGATGCCCAGCTTTCGGGCCACCGCCTCGTTGACCTTGGCCAGCGGCGCCGGCATCACGAAGTGAGCGACGTCGGCAGCCGTGTCGCCGCCTGCGGCCAGGCACTGGCGCAGGGCGTCGACGGCGAGCTTCAGGTAGCCCTCGTCGCGCACCCAGCGTTCTTCCCAGCCGTAGTCGTGATCGTGGCCGGCCTCGCGGAAGTGGTCGACGAAGTCGGCATGCCGGGTGACCGAGGCCACGTGGGTGGCCAGGACGGCGCCGTGGCCCACGGCCACGCCGGCGGCGCCATCGCCGATGATCATCTCCTGCGTGCTGGCCGGACGCGCGATGCGCCGTTCGGCGGCCAGCAGCAGGTGGGTGCCGGGCGACGGCAGGCGCAACGCGGCCGCCAGCTCGGCCAGCGCCGCGCGCGGGCTCGAGGTGACGTCGCGCGTCAACGCCGCGTCGGGCAGGCCGAGGGCGGCTGCCACGATGGCGGCATTCAGGCGGTCGGCAAAGGGCAGGGTGGTGGAGGCCAGCGTGGCACCGGCCGGTTCACAGCCCGGCAGCGCCTGCAGCAGCTGGCGCCCGGCCTCGACCGCCATCGTCACGCTGTCCTCGTCCCAGCTGGCCATGCTGCGGCGCCCCTTGGCGAGGCCACGCAGGCCGGGTGCCATCCACTGGTGCTGCGCGAGGACGGCGCTGCGCTCCAGCCGCAGGCGCGGCAGGTATCGCGTGGAGCCGAGCACGCCGTGCAGCGTGACGGCCGGGCTCCCGGGGCTCGGGGTCAACATGGAGGGCGGGCCTTGATGCTGCGCCAGATGATACGCTAGCGAACAATCGGGCCGACCCCCGGGGCATCCCGGATGCCACCCTTGGAGGAGCGGGCCGAAGCCTCTTCACGCCGTGCCGGCACCAGGGTCCCGGAGCGCCGGGAGGCCGGATTGGTTGCACTTCTCGCCCCCGCCGTGGATCGTCCATCCCCGCGGCACCACCGGGCTGCCCATGGCCGTCGGGCCCGACAGTTCCGGTGGGGAGATGTGCCACCTGCAGGGGTCGGCGCTGCTGCTCGGCACGACCGCGTGCTGGGGTGACGACCCTGCGCACCGCGGGCGCCACCGGCCCGCCGCGGCAGCCCAAGGCCCTGGCCGTGGGGCTCGCAGCCGCTGAGGCGTGGCCTGAGGCGGGCGGCGCTCTCGGGTGGCCGGTGCCGGCGAGCCGAGACCCGGGTCCGCCGGTGCCGCGCGCCGGCCTCCACGGGTTAGACCGGTCGGCAGACGTCTTCACGTGGCATGCAGTATGGCGCCACAATATAAGCAAACATACTTTAAAGGGTCGGTGCGCCGGCCCGCACCCCCGGAATGGCCAAAGCCCCTGCCACGAACGAGCCTCACACCGTCGATTGGGAGCTGCGCCTGGGCTTCCTCATCCATGACGTTTCGCGGCTGCGGCGCAGTGCCTTCGATCGCTGCCTGAAGCCGCTCAACGTGACCCGTTCGCAGTGGTGGGTGCTGGCCTATCTGTCGCGCGAGGACGGGATGACGCAGAGCCAGCTCGCCGAGGAGCTCGACCTCGGCAAGGTGGCCGTGGGTGGCCTCATCGACCGGCTGGAGAAGTCCGGGCTGGTGCGCCGCGAGGCCGATGCCGGCGACCGGCGCGTCAATCGCGTCTTCCTCGAATCCAAGAGCAAGGCGCTGGTCGCGAAGATGCGCAAGGTCAGCCACCGCATGAACGCGCAGATCCTCGCCGGCCTGCCCGACGTCGAGCTCGAGGCCACGGCGGTGACGCTGGACGCCATGAAGCGCAACCTGCTGGCCTACCTGCAGGGCGAGGAGGCCTGAGCCTCCCAGGGCCCGGGTTTGCTCCGGGGCGCAGCGAGGCGGTCACCCGTTTATAGTACGCTAGTGCACTAAACGTGGGTGACGCCGGCCGTGGCGGCGTCCGCACCGCCCGGAGAACCTCGATGACGGCTGGCCGCTTCGACCTCGACGCCCATGCCCGCGCCATGCGCGCCGGCGGCTACTGGCTCGACCAGTCCTTCGACGACTTCATCGTCGAAGCCGCCTCGCGCACCCCCGACAAGCCGGCGCTGGTGGGCTACCGCGCCGACCGCGCGGACGTGCGCCGCTTCACCTGGCGGCACTTCGCCGACAGCGTCGCGCACTGCGCCGCCGGCCTGCAGGACCTGGGCATCGGCGCCGGCGACATCGTTGCCGTGCAGCTGCCCAACTGGTGGGAGTTCGTGGTCGTGTCGATGGCCGCCAATCGCATCGGGGCGGTGGTCAATCCGCTGATGCCGATCTTCCGCGAGCGCGAGCTCGGCTACATGCTGGGCTTTGCCGGGGCCAGGCTGCTGGTCGTGCCGAAGGCCTTCCGCGGCTTCGACCATGCCGCCATGGCCAGGGGCTTGCAGCGCGAGCTGCCCGCCCTGCGGCACGTGGTGATCGTCGACGGCGACGGAGAAGACGGCTTCGAGCGCGTGCTGCTGTCCAGCGGCCGGCGCGTGGAGCCGGTGCAGCCTCCCCGCCTGGCGCCCGATGCGATGGCGGTGGTGATGTTCACCTCCGGCACCACCGGCTCGCCCAAGGGCGTGATGCACTCGCACAACACGCTGCTGGCCTGCAACCGCGCGCTGGCCGGGCGCTTCGGCCTGGCCGGAAACGATGTGCTGCTGGCCTGCTCGCCACTCGGCCACATGACGGGCTACGCCGCCGTCATGCTGCTGGGCATCTCGCTCGGCGGCACGGTCGTGCTGCAGGACGTGTGGGAGGCGCGCCGTGGCGTGACCATCATGGCCGGCGAAGGCGTCACCTTCACGGCCGCGTCCACGCCCTTCCTGTCCGACATCTGCGACGCCGTGGCCGGCGGGTCTCCGCGCCCGGCAGCGCTGCGCAACTTCCTCTGTGGCGGCGCGCCCATTCCGCCCGTGCTCATCGAGCGCGCGGCTCGCGAACTCGACCTCATGGTCTGCTCGCTGTGGGGCATGACCGAGTCCCTGTCCAGCACCTTGACCGAGCCCGCGCGCGCGGCCGACAAGTCCGCCCGGACCGACGGCCGCCCGCTCGAGGGTGTCGACATCCGCATCGTCGACGGGGACGGCCGCTCGCTTCCACCCGGGCAGACCGGGCGCCTGCTGGTGCGCGGGGCGCAGATGCTGCTGGGTTACTACCAGCGGCCCGACATCCAGACCTTCGACGCCGAAGGCTGGTTCGACACCGGTGATCTGGCGTATGCCGACGAGGAAGGCTACATCCGCATCAACGGCCGCACCAAGGACGTGCTGATCCGCGGCGGCGAGAACGTGCCCGTCGTCGAGATCGAGGCCTTGCTCTACAAGCATCCGGCGGTGGCGGCAGCGGCCCTGGTCGGTTATCCCGACGCGCGCCTGGGCGAGCGCGGCTGTGCCTTCGTGGTGCTGCGCCCGGGCACGGCCTTCACGCTCGAGATGCTGCAGTCCTACATGGCCGAGTGCAAGGTGGCCAAGCAATACTGGCCCGAGCGCGTGGAGATCCTGGACGACCTGCCGCGAACGCCCAGCGGCAAGGTGCAGAAGTTCAAGCTGCGCGAACGCGTGGCCGCGCGATGAGCGGGCGGATGGACCGTCGGGCGGGCGGCCGGCGGGGCGCGCGGTCAGCGTCCGGCAGGGCCGGGCATCTGCCGGTGAGCCTCACCGGGGTCGAGCATGGATGAGGGCCTGCAGCTCGAGCGCCTGGACGGCGGCCTCGCGGTGCTGCGCCTGGCGCGTCCCGAGCGGCTGAATGCGCTGACCGATGCCCTGGTGGCCGACCTGCACCGCTTGCTGGACGAGCTGGCGCGGGACCGCGTGCTGCGCGTCCTGGTCCTCACCGGCGTGGGGCGTGGCTTCTGCGTCGGCTTCGACCTCGGCGAGGCCACTGCGGCGCCCGACGAGGACACCCTGGGCCGTGCCGCGGCCTGGACGGCGCGCCAGGAGGCCTTCGCCGGTCTGGTGCTCAAGTTGCGGACATTGCGCGCGCCGGTGATCGCGGCTGTCAACGGTCTGGCCAATGGCGGCGGGCTGGCGCTGGCGCTGGGTGCCGAGATCCGCTACGCGGCCCGCTCGGCACGCTTCAACGCCGCCTTCGTCAAGGTCGGCATGACCGGCTGCGACATGGGCGTGAGCTGGCTGCTGCCGCGCTGCGTGGGCCTGTCGCGCAGCTTCGAGATCCTGATGACCGGGCGCATGGTCGACGCCGACGAGGCCGAGCGCATCGGCCTGGTCAGCGCGACCGTGCCCGACGAGCAACTCATGGAACGGACCCTGGCCACTGCGCGCGCCATTGCCGACAACGACGCCTTCGCGGTGTGGATGACCAAGCGCGGCGGCTGGGCCAATGCCGAGGCGGCCAGCCTGCAGCAGGCCATGGAGCTGGAAAACCGCTCGCAGATCCTCGCCCAATCGACCGGCGGCCTCGAGCGCGCCGCTCGGGCGTTGCTGGCACGCCGGCGCAGCAAGGCGTAGTTGTCGTCGGCTGCCGCCGACAACGCGCATGGGCGCTCGGGAGCACCGGGCGCGTGGCGGCGCAGGATGGCGCGCGCGGCCAGGCCCGGTGTGTTCAAGCCACGCAAGCTCGGCCTTCCGAAGCTCGCCTCGCGCGCGCTTGCCGGATCGGCGTGGATGGGCATCGTGTCGCGGCGGGTCAGGCGGCAAGGCAGGGCGATCCGGGGCCGCGTGCCGATGTCCATCGTCCCGTCGGGCGCCGCTCCTGCCGGCTGCGGCCTGCGGCCACCCAGGAGATGCCGGCGGCCGCTGGTTGTGGGGACGACGGCCATGCTGGCGCGCAGCCCGGGCACTCGTACACAGGTGTATGACTTGCGGAAAACCCGGGGGCTCGGCGTGGCTGACCTGCCTATGATGGTGATCGTACGGTAGTGAACCAAACACGGGGCAGGCCGATGCGGCGTTTCGAGGACACGGTGTGCGTCGTCACCGGCGCGGCGCGCGGCATCGGCCTGGCGATCGCCGAGCGGCTGGCCGGCGAGGGTGCCCGCGTGGCGCTGTGGGACGTGAGCGAACGCCGGCTGAACCCCGCGGTGCAGGCGCTGAACGCGCGTGGCCTGGCCGTGCAGGGCTTCGTCTGCGACGTCGGCCGCCGCGAGCAGGTGCACGACCGCATGGCGGCCGTGGCCTCGCACTTCGACGCGCCGGTGGGCGTGCTGGTCAACAACGCGGTGTGGGCGCGCTTCGGCCCGCTCGAGACACTGGACGAGGCGACGGTCGAGCGGACGCTGGCCGTCGGGCTCGAGGCCTTGCTGTGGACGACGCAGGCGGTGCTGCCGCAGATGCGGCAGCGCGGCGGCGGCAGCATCGTCAACCTGTCGTCGACGTCGGCCCATCGGCCGGTGACCGAGGCGGCCGCCTATGCGGCCATGAAAGGCGGCGTGCTGGGGCTGACGCGGGCCACGGCGGTGGAGCTGGCCCCGCTGCGCATCCGCGTCAACGCCGTGCTGCCCGGCATGGTGGGCACCCCGGCGTCGAAGGCCCAGTTCGACGACGCCACGCTGGCCGCGCGCGAGGCCGCGATGCCGCTGGGCCGCTTCGGCGCGCCCGAGGAGATCGCCGCGGCGGTGGCCTTCCTGGCCAGCAACGATGGCGCCTACGTCAGCGGCGCCGAGCTCGTCGTCGATGGCGGCTGGACCGTCGCCTCGCGGTGAACCCGATGGAGGAGACAGCATGAACCGGCTGCAGGGGCGCCGCTGCGTCGTGACCGGCGGCGGCAGCGGCATCGGTCGCGCCAGCGCCGAGCGCTTCGCCGCCGAAGGGGCGGTGGTGCTGGTGGTGGGGCGGCGCCAGGGCCCTGTCGACGACACCGTCGACCGCATCCGGGCCACCGGCGGCCGGGCGCTGGCGATGGCGGCCGATGCCACGGAGGAGTCCGACGTGCAGGCCATGGTGGCCCGCTGCGTGGCCGAACTGGGAGGCCTGGATGTCTTCCTGGCCAACGCCGGTTCGCCAGGCACCAATGCCGGCATGCTGGCGCAGACGGTGGACGAATGGTGGACGGTGTGGCGCGACAACGTGCTCAGCAGCATGCTGGCCGTCAAGCATGCCGGCAGCGTGATGGTCGAGCAGCGCCGCGGCTCGATCATCCTCACCTCGTCGGCGGCTTCGCTGCGTGCCAACGCAGGCGCCATCTCCTACAGCGCCACCAAGGCGGCGGTGAACAACCTGGCGCAGACGGCGGCCAATGCCTTCAGCGGCACCGGCGTGCGTGTCAACGCCATCCTGCCCGGGCTGGTGGAGACGCCGATGACGCGCAAGGTCTTCGACTACGCACGCGAGCGCGGCAAGGAAGGCCGCATCGGCCACATGACGCCGCTGCAGCGCGCCGGACAACCGCACGAGGTGGCCGCCATGGCCGCCTTCCTGGCCAGCGACGACGCGTCCTTCGTCACCGGGCAGCTGTACGCGGTGGACGGTGGCGTGAGCAGCACGCACCCGCATGGCCGCATCCCGGTCTGAACGCGCTGAAGTCGCCGCCCTCCGCCGGGCGCGCGGCCAGCTCGTCGTGCGGCGGCGGGAGGCGGCGCCGTCGAGCCTGCGGCTTGCCGGCGGACCGATCATTTCCGCGGATTCGCCGTCCCGGCGCCTGCTGCCGACAACGAGGTGGACGCCGGGGAAGCCCGGCATTGACAGAGATCGTACGCATGCATACCGTGTGCTACGCACACACAGCGACCCGCATCCGGGCAGCCGGACTGCCGCACCGACGGAGCATGCCTGATGGACTTCACCCTGCCGGCCGAGATCACGGCCAAGCTCGCCGAGCTCGACGCCTTCGTCGAGGCCGAGATCCAGCCACTGGAGCGCGAGCACATCCAGTACTTCGATCATCGCCGCGAACATGCCCGCACGGACTGGGCCAACGACGGGCGCCCGCACCCGCAATGGCGCGCCGTCATCGAGGAGATGGAGCGCCGTGCCGATCGCGCCGGCCACCTGAGGCTGGGCCTGCCGAAGAGCGTGCCCGGCGGCGGTGGGGCCAGCAACCTGATGATCGCCGCCATCCGCGAGCACCTGGCCGCGCAGGGGCTGGGCCTGCACAACGACCTGCAGGACGAGAGCTCCATCGTCGGCAACTTTCCCATCGTGCCGGTGCTGGCCGAGTACGGCTCGGCAGCGCAGAAGAGCTACATCGAAGGCATCATCACCGGCCGCCAGCACCTGAGCTTCGCGCTCACCGAGCCCGGCCACGGCAGCGATGCCACCTGGCTGGAGACCACCGCCGTGCGCGACGGCGACCACTGGGTGATCAACGGCATGAAGCGCTGGAACAGCCAGGTCGCGCGCGCGCACGGCAACCTGGTGTTCGCGCGCACGTCCGGCCAGCCGGGCGACGCCCAGGGCATCACCGCCTTCATCGTGCCCACCGACGCGCCGGGCCACCGCATTCTCTACAACCACTGGACCTTCAACATGCCCAGCGACCACGCCGAGGTGGAGCTGAAGGACGTGCGCGTGCCCGACAGCGCCATCCTGCACCGCGAAGGCGAAGGCCTGATGGTGGCGCAGCGCTTCGTGCACGAGAACCGCATCCGCCAGGCGGCGGCCAGCGCCGGCGCGGCACGCTTCTGCATCACGCGCGCTGCCGCCTATGCGCGCGAGCGCAAGGCCTTCGGCGAACCGCTGTCGAAGAAGCAGGCGATCCAGTTTCCGCTGGTCGAACTCCACGCCGAGTGCGAGATGGTGCGCAACTACATCTTCCGCACCGCCTGGGAGATGGACCGGCGCGACGCGCTGGAGATCAGCGACATGGTCTCGATCTGCAACTTCCGCGCGAACCGGCTCGTGTGCGAGGCAGCCGACCGTGCGATGCAGGTGCACGGTGGTGTCGGCTACAGCCGTCACCAGCCCTTCGAGCACATCTACCGCCACCACCGCCGCTACCGCATCACCGAAGGGTCGGAAGAGGTGCAGATGCGCCGCGTGGCGCAGTACCTGTTCGGCTTCGCCGGCAAGAGGGCCAACTCGACCGCCCCATGAACACGGCGGGATTCGACTTCGACCCCGCGCGGCTGGCCGACTACCTGGACGGCCTGTCCGACGCCGGCCACGGGCCGCTGGACGTGCGCCGCACCGAAGGGGGCATGTCCAACCCGACCTACTTCCTGCGCCGAGGCGACTGGCGGGCCGTGCTGCGCAAGCAGCCGGCGGGCGAACTGGCGCCGTCGGCCCACGCCATCGATCGCGAGTACAAGGTCCTGCAGGCCCTGCATGGCGGCAGCGTGCCGGTGCCCCGGCCCTTGCACTACGCCGTCGACCCCCGCATCGTCGGCACGCCGTTCTACCTGATGGAGCAGCTCGACGGACGTGTCTTCCATGCCTTTGCCACGCCGGGGCTGACGGCCGAGGAGCGCAGCGCGCTGTACGACGCGATGGTGTCGACCATGGCTGCCATCCACCGCGTCGACGTGGCCGCGGTGGGTCTGGCCGACCATGGCCGTCCCGGCAACTATTTCGAGCGCCAGCTCCTGCGCTGGGGCGCGCAGTGGCGCAACCGCCTGCGCCGCGACGACGACGACAACCCGGCGCTCGACCGCCTGCTGGCCTGGCTGGAGGCACGCGTGCCGAGCAGCGCGCTGCAGACCCTGTGCCACGGCGACTTCCGCATCGGCAACCTGATGTTCCACGCCACCCAGCCGCGCGTGATCGGCGTGCTCGACTGGGAACTGTCGACGCTGGGACATCCGTTGGTCGACGTGGCCTTCAACAGCCAGGCCTGGCGCATGGCACCCGACGAGAACGGCGGCTTGCTGGGCCTGCCGCTGGCCGCGCTGGGGATCCCGACCGAGGACGCCTACCTGGCGCGCTACCACGCGTTGGCCGGCAGCACCGAGCGCATGACGGCCTTCCACCAGGCGTTCGCGATGTTCCGCGGCGCCGTCGGTTCGGCCGGCGTGGCCATGCGGGGCGAGCAGGGCAACGGCTTCCTGCCCGAGGCGGCACGCATCGGCCGGCATCTGGCGCAGGCCTATGCGCGTCGCGGCCTGGCCATCGCGGAGGCCGCGACATGACGCTCGACGACGCCATCCGAGCCCGGCGCTCGGTGCGTGGCTATCTGCCGCACGAGGTGCCCGAGACCACGCTGCGCGAGATCTTCGCGCTCGCGCAGTGGTCGCCGTCCAACTGCAACATCCAGCCCTGGGTGCCGCACGTGGTCAGCGGCGCGCGGCTGCGTGCCCTGGGCCGCGCGATGATCGAGGCGGCAGGCCGCGGGTTGCCATACGTCCCGGACTTCGAGGCGCGCGCCTCCTATCCGGGCTTCTACCGCGAACGCCAGGTCGACGCCGCACGGCGGCTGTACGGCGCCATGGGAGTGGCGCGCGATGACCGGGACGGCCGCGACGCCGCCTATCGCCGCAACCTCGACGCCTTCGGCGCGCCGCACGCGGTCTTCGTCTTCCTGCACGAGCCCTTCGGTGCCCGCGAGGCCACGGACCTGGGGATGTGGGCGCAGACGCTGATGCTGCTGCTGGCGTCGCGCGGCATCGCCAGTTGCGCGCAGGGCGCCCTGGGGCTGTACCCACCGATCGTGCGCCGCCACCTGGGACTGGACGACACGCACCGCCTGATGATGGGCATCGCGCTGGGCTACGAGGATCCGGCGGTTGCGGCCAACACCGCCCGTACGGCACGCGCACCGGTCGACGACGCGGTGGTCTTCCACGACGCCGGCAGGGGGGCCACCTGACGATCGTGCCGTCGATCCACCAGGGCCGGCGCCTCGGCAGGCTCACCTGCTGCCCGGGCGGCCGGGCCATGCGCTGCGTCGCGCACGTGCGCGCGGGTGCGCATGGCGGGCGCATTCATCCCCCGGCCGGCTCGCCGAACAGGCCGCCCGTGGCGGCGGCCTGGCGGCCCACCGTGCCCCCTCTTCGATCGGAGTGATGTCCTCATGAGTGGTCCCCTCGGCGGTGTCCGCGTGCTCGAGCTCGCGGCCATCGGGCCCTGTCCCTTCGCCGGCGCGCTGCTGGCCGACCTGGGCGCCGACGTCGTGCGCGTCGACCGCCTGCCCCGTGCCGGCGTGCCGCAGGAGCCACCGCCGCGCTTCGACTTCTACAACCGCAACAAGCGCTCGGTGGCGGTGGACCTCAAACGCCCCGAGGGCGTGCAAGCCGTGCTGCAACTCGTGCGCAGTGCCGACGTGCTGACCGAGGGCTTCCGACCCGGTGTGCTCGAGCGCCTGGGCCTGGCGCCGTCCGTGTTGCTGGCCGCCAACCCGCGCCTGGTGATCGGCCGCATGACCGGCTGGGGCCAGGGCGGGCCCCTGTCCCAGGAGGCCGGCCACGACATCAACTACCTGGCGCTGACCGGCGCGCTGCACGCCATCGGCGAGGCCGACGGTCCACCGGTGCCGCCGCTCAACCTGGTCGCCGATCTCGGCGGTGGTGCGATGTACCTCGCCGTCGGCGTGCTGGCCGCGGTGCTGGAGGCGCGGCAGTCCGGTCGCGGGCAGGTGGTCGACGTGGCCATGCTCGACGGCATCACCAACCTGATGTCGGCCTTCCAGGCCTACCGCCAGCGCGGGCTGTGGGACGACGCGCGCGGCCGCAACACCGTCGACGGCGGTGCCCCGTACTACGGTTGCTACGAGACGGCCGACGGCCGCCATGTCGCCGTGGGTGCCATGGAGCCAGCGTTCTACGCCGCGCTGCTGGCGGTGACGGGCCTGGATGCGGCCGCGCTGCCGGCGCAGAACGACCGCACCCAGTGGCCGGCGATGCGCCAGCGCTTCGCCGAGATCTTCCGGACGCGCACCCGGGACGAATGGGTGCGGGCCGCCGCCGGGCGCGACGCCTGCCTGGCGCCGGTGCTGTCCATCGACGAGGCACCCGGTCACGAACAGATGCGCGCGCGCGCCGCCTTCGTGGACTTCGAGGGCGCACGCCACCCCGCGCCGGCCCCGCGGCTGTCGCGCACGCCGGCCGCGCTGCGGCGAGTCGCACCCACGGCCGGACAGCACAGCCGCGAGGTGCTGGCCGAGTGGGGCCTGTCCGCCGATGCGGTGGCCGCGCTGCACGGCAGCGGCGTGATCGCCGATGCGGCCTGAGCCGACCACCTTGCAGGAGTGAAACCATGCCCTATCAGAGTGTGTTCCGGCCCGGCCTGTTCGCCGGCCAGGTCGCCATCGTCACCGGTGGCGGCAGCGGCATCGGCCGCTGCACGGCGCACGAGCTCGCCGCGCTGGGGGCCACCGTGGCGCTGGTCGGGCGCACGCCCGAGAAGCTCGAGGCGGTGGCCGCCGAGATCGCCGAGGACGGCGGCCGCGCGAGCAGCCATCCCTGCGACATCCGCGACGAGACGCAGGTGCGTGCCACCGTCGAGGACGTGCTGGCGCAGCACGGTCGCCTGGATGCCCTGGTCAACAACGCGGGCGGCCAGTACCGGTCGCCGATGAAGGCCATCTCGACCAAGGGCTTCGAAGCGGTGGTGCGCAACAACCTCACCGGCGGCTTCATCTTCATGCGCGAGGCCTTCAACCAGTGGATGGGCGCGCACGGCGGAGCCATCGTCAACATCATTGCCGACATCTGGCACGGCTGGCCCGATTTCGCGCATTCGGGTGCCGCCCGCGGCGGCATGTTCACACTCACCGAGACGGCGGCCTGCGAGTGGGCCACGGCCGGGGTGCGCGTCAACAGCGTGGCGCCGGGGGGTATCGCGTCGAGCGGCTTCGACACCTACGCGCCCGAGGCCAAGGCCAAGATCCTGGAGTTTCCACCCACGGTGCCGCTGCAGCGCTTCGGCACCGAGGCCGAGGTCTCGTCGGCCATCGTGTACCTGCTGTCGCCGGCGGCCGCCTACGTCACCGGCACCTGCCTGCGGGTGGACGGCGGCACGCCCAACAACCGGGGCAGCTACTGGAAGCTGCCCCCGGCGCAGCACAACCAGCCCTTCGAGGGCTTCCACCGCAGCGTGCTGCCGGAACTGCTGCGCCGCCGAGGCTGACTCCGACGCGTCCGGATGGCAGGTGGTGCATCACGTCGAACGCCGTTGGGCGGGCCCGGCCGACTCGACGCCGGTCGAAGCGATGCCCCTCGTGCTCGTCGACGCGGTCGGCCACCGCTCGTCTGCACGGCGATCGGGTCGCCGGCACCGATGCGCTCGGGCCGCCGCGCGCCGCCTCGTCCATGCCGGCCGGCTCGCCAGCGGATCGGTGCCGCTGCAAGCCCCCGGCCGTATCGTTCGCTAGTGTAAGATACACCCCACGTCGGCTCGCCCGACCTGCAGCCATGATCCTCGACGACGACCAGAAGGCCCTGCTCGAATCCGCGCGCCGGTTTGCCCGCGAGGTGTTGCTGCCCGGCTACCAGAAGCGCGAGCGCGACGGCGTGCTCGACCGCGAACTGGTGGCCGAGATGGGCCGTCTGGGCTTCCTCGGCATGGACCTGCCCGAGGCCCATGGCGGCATGGGCCTGGACGGCGTCACCACCGGGCTGGTGGCCGAGGCGCTGGCCTACGGCGACTTCAACATCAGCGCGGTGCCGGTCGGCATCTCGCTCAATGGCGCCATCCTCGTCCGCCATGCCAGTCCCGCGGTGCGCGACCACTGGGTGCCGAAGATGGTGCGCGGCGAGGCCGTCATCGCGATCTGCCTGACCGAGCCGCGCGGCGGCTCCGACGCATCCAACCTGCAGCTGAGGGCGCGCCGCGATGGTGACCACTGGGTGATCAACGGCGAGAAGACGAGCATCACCTTCGCCGACCGTGCCGACGCCTACCTCGTCTTCGCCCGCACCGGCACCCCGGAGCAGGGCGCCAAGGGGGTCAGCGCCTTCTTCATCCCGGCATCGACCCCGGGCATCCAGACCCTGAAGTTCGACGACCTCGGCAGTGCGGTGATCGGGCGCGGCCAGGTCTTCTTCGACGACGTGCGCATCCCGGCCGACCACATGCTGGGCGACGAAGGCAAGGGGTTCACGCAGGTGATGCAGGGCTTCGACTACAGCCGGGCCCTGATCGGCCTGCAGGCCTGCGGCGCGGCCCAGGCCAGCCTGGACGAGGCCTGGGCGTACACGAAGGAGCGCGAGGCCTTCGGCCGCCCCATCGGCCAGTTCCAGGGGGTGACCTTTCCGCTGGCCGAGGGCGAATCGCAGATCGAGGCCATCCGCCAGCTCTGCTACCACACGCTGGCCCTGCGCGATGCCGGCCTGCCGCACACCAAGGAAGCGGCGATGTGCAAGTGGATGGGTCCGCGCTACGCCGTGGACATCATCCACCAGTGCCTGCTGACCTTCGGCCACTACGGCTGGAGCAAGGACCTGCCGCACCAGCAACGCCTGCGCGACGTGATGGGGCTGGAGATCGGCGATGGCACCGCGGGCGTGATGAAGCTGATCATCGCCCGCGAGCGCATCGGCCGCACGGCCGTGCATTCGCCGGTCTATGTGAA
>WBZL01001344.1_pt1 | contig 26049 bp, 31 predicted proteins | sample 5204291 | NCBI WGS metagenome assembly WBZL01 (sample SAMN12344345, study PRJNA552823) | activated sludge metagenome | biome: Activated sludge suspended growth; feature: Nitrification reactor; material: Wastewater; isolation source: activated sludge from nitrification reactor of wastewater...
GCATCTGGGTCGTGAGCATCACGAGGAAGGTCTCGAAGTCGCTGTCGATCAGCGTTCCCTGTTTTGGGGTTGCCTGCCCGGGGGTGGGACTTTGCGTGGTGGCCGAGGTGACATCCATCGGCGGCTCCTTTCACAGTCTGAGGTCAAGTCCGCCCCCGGCCCCGGATTGCGCGCGACGATCAAGGAGGCGCGGCGCGCGCGCGCCGTTGTTCTCAGGCCGGTCAGCGGACCGTTGGTCGGTTGTCTCCTGCTCTTGCCGGTTCCCCGCCGTGGAATCGCCGTGGCCGAAGCTGAAGTTCAGGTTCGTGAAACCGAGGTCCCGGAAGTCCTGTGCGAGCTGATCGATATGCCTCCGCATCAGGTCGATGGTTTCCGGGCGATCGGCCTGGATGGCGAGCGTCAGCGTACCATCCTGAGTGGTGAGCGTCATCCGTACCCGTCCGAGTTCCTCCGGCGACAGCGTCAGTTCGACGGGCCGGTCGGGAAACGACGCAACGGTTTCCGCGAGACGCTGGCCGAAACCGGCCGGAAGGGCCGATGAGGGGAGTGGCTGCGGCCGATCGGAGAGAGGGTGCGTCGCCGCCTGTTCGGGGCCAACCCCGTGATCCGTGGTGACCTCGGCTGCGCCGGGAGGACCGGGATCCGGTCCTTGAATGTCGATCCCGGGTAGGTTGGTTCTCGCCGAGGTGATGACCCGTGCCCTTTGCTCCGGCAAGGCAGTTTCCGGTTTCCGGTCGTGATCGGCGGAAGCCCCTTCGGCCGGTACCTCGGCCGGGTGTCTGCCCGACGGCGTGGCACCTGTTGCCCCGTTGTCTCCGGTCGCAGCGGGCGGAGCGCGGCTGGGCGATTCAGGTACCGAACGGGTCGGGGGCGCGGCAACTGGTCCGAGGCCGCCACGTTCAGTTGGTGGTGATGTCTCCGAACCCGGCTTTGCCGTCGTTGTGTGCCTGCCGGATTCCGCCGGCTCCGGTGTCGCGCCCGTGCCGGTTACCTTTGCCGGGGTGCCATCATCATTGTCCGGACCGGGTTGAAGGCCCGTCAGGTGGCGCGTCGGCGTCGTTGCGTAGATGTGATTCGACTCCGCCGCGTCGATCGGAGGCGGGGAGACGGATACGGCCACCATCGCGGGCAGGCCCGTCGGCGAGGCCCCTGTCAACGTTACGCCCGCCACGATCGGCTGGGCGGGCGTCGGGACCTGGCCCTGGGACGGCACGCCGCCGCCATGATCGATCCCGCGCGGGCCCGCTGCGGGTGCCTCGGCGGGTCCGCTGCCCGACGGTGGACGGCCCGATGCAGGCGGAGCACCCGCGGATGAGGCCGGCGGCAAGGTATCCGGGGTCGCGCGTTGCGCGGGCTGGGGCGCGTCCGGCGTGCTGACCGGCCGCTGCCAGGACGCAGGTTGCACGGGGATATCGGCCGAAAGTCCCACTGGAGGCAGAATGTCAGGCGTGAGTTCGGTGACTGCGGTGCTGACGAGGCGGGAAAGGGCTGGCGCCGGAACCTCAGGCGGCTGGGGCGACACAGGCACCGGCGTCGGGGGCGAGGCGCCCGCGACGGCCGTCTTGTCCAAGGCGTCCGCGCTGTCGAGGTCCCTGTCTTCGCGTGCCGGGGATTGCGGTGCGGCAAGATCGCGATTGGCTGCCGCTTCGGTCGCTGCGGACGCTTCTGCCAGGCCCGGTGCCTCAGGCTGCGGGAGACGTCCGAGCACGGCCAGGAAGGCGGCGAGGGTGTCCGGATTGCCCGGTACGGCGCCATGTCTTGGCGGCGTGTTTTCCGCCTGGGGGATGCTGATCCGGCCGGGATCGGTCAAGGGAATCGGTGTCATCGGTTCACGACTTCTGCCAGTGCGACACGGACTATTTCAGCGGTGGGTTACCGATCCTTTACCGTGATGGAGCCATGGTTCGGCGAATGCATGCATTTGGAGCTATGCCGATGGCCGACCTTACCCTTCCCGGCACACGGTTTTCTCCGTCGGTCTCGCTCGGCCGCGAACCGGTCGTTGGCGACCGCGCCCTGCGTGACGCCGCCGTTGCGCTGGAGGCGCAGTTCCTCTCCGAGATGTTGAAATCCGCCGGACTGGGCGAAACACCAAAATCCTTCGGCGGCGGCGTGGGCGAACAGCAGTTCGCCTCGCTGCTGCGCGACGAGCAGGCAGCCGCGATGGCCCGCCGGGGCGGAATCGGCCTTGCGGAGACCATCTTCGAAGCGATGAAGCGGAGGGCCGGTGATGAGGGGTGAACGTGAGGACGTGCTCGCGGCGCTGCGGACGCTGATCGAGCGCGAGTCAGACGCGATCCGTCGGGGCGCCCTTGCCGAACTACCGGTGCTGGGCGCCCGAAAGGCAGCGCTCATCGAGGCGCTGTCGCCGGCGCTGGATGTGAACGCGGCAGCCGATCTGCATGGCCTGCGGGCTGATTGTGAGGCCAACGGGCGTCTCCTTAAGGCGGCGCTCGACGGCATAGCGGCCGCCCGGGCGCGCCTCGCGGCGATCCGGCATGCGGGTTCGGGGCTTGATACCTACGACAGCGCGGGGCGCTCGCGGCGTGTGAGCTTCGCCACCCTCACGGTGGAGCGCAGAGCCTGACCGCGGGCCGGTTCGTTAAAATCCTGCGCAAAGAACGAGCGCATTTAGCGAAGTCTTAGATTCTCGCCCGCAAGTTCGACCCTGCATCCGGAAACGGGTGGCGCGATCCGGCTACCGCCGGCCCGCACCGGTCAGAACGCCATGGGCGCCGTCCAGCGACGGCAAGCGAAACCCGGCGCAAAGCGCCGATCTACGAAGGATCAAAGCATGTCGAGCATTCTTACGAACTCGAGCTCCATGGTGGCGCTCCAGACGCTGAAGGGCATCAACTCCAACCTGTCGAAGACCCAGGACGAAATCTCCACCGGCAAGTCCGTAGCCTCGGCCAAGGACAATGCCGCTGTCTGGGCGATCTCGAAGGTGATGGAGGCGGATGTGAAGGGCTTCAAGGGGATTTCGGACAGCCTCGCGCTGGGCGAATCCACCGTCGCGGTGGCGCGCCAGGCGGCGGAGACGGTCACCGACCTTCTGACCGAGGTGAAGGGCAAGATCGTCGCCGCGCAGGAAGACAACGTCGACCGCGCCAAGATCCAGACCGACATCGACGCACTCGTCGATCAGATCAACACCGTCGTCGGGGCGGCCCAGTTCAATGGCCTCAACCTCGTGGACGGGTCGCAGACGACGGTCGATGTCCTCGCGTCTCTCGACCGCCAGTCGAACGGGACGGTGACGACGTCGTCCATCTCGATCACGGCGCAGGACCTTTCGACCGGCGGCTACACCGCTTCCAACATCTTCAGTGCGTCCACCGCGGGCACGATCTCTACCGCCGGCGACACTTTCGTCACCACGCTCGATCAGGCGGGCGGCTCGGACGACCTGACGATCGCCAACGGCGGCACGTGGGCGGCGGGCGACAAGGTGTCGATCACCATCGGCGACAAGACCGCCTCCTACACCGTGACATCGAACGATGTGCTCGCGTCCTCGTCGACCGACGACCTCGTTGCCGTAGGGCTAAAGAACGCGATCGACTCGCTCGGGATCGCGAACTTCTCGGTCGACTACGACAGCGCAAACCCCGGCCAACTGGTCTTCACCAACGGCGGGACCGCCGATCTCTCGGTTACGGGTCAGTTCCGCAACGCCGGCTCCGGCGGGCTCGGCACGCTTTCCACGATCGACGTCTCGACCGCCTCGGGGGCTGCGGCGGCACTGACCGAGATCGAGACGCTGATCCAGACGGGTATCGACGCCGCCGCCGAGTTCGGCTCCGCGGAGAAGCGGATCGATATCCAGAACACCTTTGTGGGCAAGCTGTCCGACGCCCTCAGGGCGGGCATCGGCTCGATGGTGGACGCCGACATGGAGGAGGCCTCGGCACGGCTGCAGGCGCTGCAGGTGCAGCAGCAGCTCGGTATCCAGTCGCTGTCGATTGCCAACCAGGCGCCGCAGAACGTGCTGTCGCTCTTCCGCTGAGGAGCGTTTTCGGGGCGCCCGAACGGCGCCCCGGGTCCCACGGAAAACCCGTGATCTGACGAAAACCGTCATCGGAAGGTATCCCAGTGAACGCTCACCTGATGGCCAGATCGGCCTATTCCGGCGCTGCAATTCCCACCCGCACGGGGCGCGGCACCGAATACGAAATCTTTGCCCGCGTCACCCGCCGCTTGCGCCAGGCGCAGGCTGGCGAGGGCGGGTTCGCGGCACTTGTGCGCGCGCTGCACGATAATCGCAGTCTCTGGACCGCGTTGGCGGCCGATGTCGCGGTCGAGGCGAACGAACTGCCAAAACCGCTCAGGGCGCAGATCTTCTACCTCGCACAGTTCACCAATGAACACAGCCGCCGCGTGATGGCCGGCGACGCCACCGTCGATGTTCTGATCGACATCAATACCGCCGTCATGCGCGGGCTGAGGGGCGAGGGGGAGGGTGCATGAGCGGCCTTGTCCTGAAGCTCGCCCCGCGCGAACGGGTCCTTATCAACGGCGCGGTGATCGAGAATGGCGACAAGCGTTCGCGCCTCGCCATTCTCACGTCGAACGCCCACATTCTCAGATTGCGCGACGCCATCCATCCCGAAGAGGTGAACACGCCCGTCCGCCGGGTCTGCTACATCGCCCAACTGGTGCTCTCCGGCGATGCCGACCCGCGAGAGGCGCGCCCGCAGATCATCCGCGGGATCGAACAGTTGAGCCAGGTTTTTACCGATCATGACAGCCGTTCGCACCTGACCTTGGCCACGGAAGCGGTGCTCGACGCCCAGTTCTACCAGGCAATGAAGTCGCTCCGATCGCTCCTGCCGCGCGAGGCACGGCTCATGGCCGCGGCGGGGCCATGAGCTTCACGCCCGTCGTCCCCGTCGGCGGCTACGCAGGCTGGACCTTCCTCGCCCGTACCCGCGAGGCGCAAAAGCAGGCCTTCGTCGCCTCCGCGTCCCAGCAGCGGGACGAAGCGTACTTCAGGGCAAAGATCGGCGGCATCTCCACTGCGGAAGAGCTGGTGGCAGATCGCCGGCTTCTCTCGGTTGCCCTCGGCGCCTTCGGGCTCGAGGCGGACATCGACAACCGCTACTTTATCCGCAAGGTGCTCGAGGATGGCACGCTGACGCCCGGGGCGCTTGGCAACAAGCTCGCCGACAAGCGCTACCTCGAGTTCTCGAAGGCCTTCGGCTTCGGCGACTACGCCACCCCGCGGACGAAGCTTTCCGACTTTGCCGACAGGATGCTCGAAAGTTACGAGACCCGCAGCTTCGAGGCTGCCGTCGGTGCGCAGAACGATGACATGCGGCTTGCGATGAACGCCGAAAGGGAACTCGCCAGGCTCGCCGGCCGCGCGGGCAGCGATGATGCGAAGTGGTTCGAGGTGATGGGCTCGCCGCCCCTGCGGGAGGTGTTCCAGACCGCGCTCGGCCTGCCCTCGGCCTTCGCCAGGCTCGACCTCGACCAGCAACTCGGCGTCTTCCGGGAGCGGGCGGAGCGCGTACTCGGCGATGCAGAGATCAGCCAGTTCGCCGATCCCGGCAAGATCGGGAATCTGGTGCGCGTCTTCCTCTTGCGGGCCGAGAGCGGCGCCGCGGCCAGCGTCTATTCGGCCCGGTCCGCAGCGCTCACACTGCTGCAATCCGCGGGGCCGCGCGGAACGCTCGTGTCGCGGCTGGTCTGACCCGTGCCGGCCCTGGGGCAGGGTCTCGGACGACCCCCGGTCCACCAGGGCGGAGCGCCCCTCATCCGTCAGTTCCCCCGTTCCGGTCCCGCCCGGTCGAGGATCGCCCGGAGGCGTGCGAAGCTCTCAGTCGCCCCCTCCGGGGCGTCTTCCGACAGGAACGCATCGAGCGCCGGCCAGACACGGATCGCCGCATCGACCTGCGGGTCGCTGCCCGCGGCGTAAAGGCCCGCCTGAATCATCATCTCCGCCCGGTCATAGGCGCCGAGGAGCCGTCGTGCTCGGGAGATGAGCGCATTCTCTGCCTCGGTCGCCGCGTGGGGAAGCGAGCGCGATACCGAGCGAAGAAGATTGATCGCCGGGTAGCGTCCGCGCTCGGCGATCTCGCGCTCCATCACCACATGACCGTCAAGCACGCCGCGCAGGATGTCGGCCACGGGCTCGTCCATGTCCGACCCCGCGACGAGAACGGAGAAAACGGCGGTGATGTCGCCCGTCCCCTCCGTGCCGGGGCCCGCGCGCTCGGCCAGCGACATGATGAGATGAGAGGTCGAAGGCGGAAAGCCGCGGAGCGAGGCCGGCTCGCCGGCCGCCAGCGCCACCTCGCGGTGCGCCTCGGCAAAACGGGTGATCGAATCGGCAAGGAACAGCACCTGACGGCCCTCGTCGCGGAAATGCTCGGCCACCGCCATCGCGGTCCAGGCGCAGCGCCGGCGGACGAGCGGCGACTGGTCCGACGTCGCTGCGACGATCACGCATTTGGCCATCCCCTCGGGGCCGAGCACGCCTTCGACGAATTCCCGCAGTTCCCGGCCGCGTTCGCCCACGAGCGCGATGACTGTCACGTCCGCTTCGACGCCGCGCGCGAACTTCGCCAGCAGCGATGACTTGCCGACGCCGGAGCCGGCGAAGAGGCCGATCCGCTGCCCGCGGACGAGCGGCAGGAGCGTGTTGAAGATGGCGATGCCGGTTTCCAGCCGGGACCCAAGGCGGCGGCGCCGGGCCGGGGCCGGCGGGGATGCGCGCAGCGGCCGTTCGCGCGTCCCGCGCAGAAGCGGCATCCCGTCGGTCGGGCGGCCGAAGGGATCGATGATGCGGCCGATCCAGCTGTCGTCGGGGGCGACTCCGACGGTGCCGAGGTTCTCGACCCGGTCGCCGAGGCGAACGCCGTCCGCGGGCTCGTCGGTCAGGATCGTTGCGCGGCCGTTGCCAAGCGCCACGATTTCGCCACCGGCATGGCTGCCGCCGGCCAGTCGCACCCGGTCGCCGAGCCGCCAATTCTCGCCGATCCCCCCGACGGTCAGTACACCGCGGCCGACCTCCGTCACGCGCGCAAGCCTGCACACCGCGCTGCAGCCGCCGATTTCGGCCCGCAGAATCTCAAGCCCGAGGATCGCCATTCTGGTCTCCTTTTGTTCGCAACCGTTTCTAAAGGAATCGGGGTTAAGGCTTGATTGAAAGTTCGGAGGAGAAACCCCGATGTTCGAGAAACCCGAAGTGCTGACGATCGCCTCCTCGCTCGCGGCGCACGCGGCAGCGCGGCAGTCCGCGATCGCACGGAACGTTGCCAACGCCGATACGCCCGGCTACCGCGCCCAGGATCTTCCCGATTTCGCCGAACTCTATCGAGCCCGTGACGCCGTGCCGCTCCGTACGACGCGCGCGGGCCACATCGCGGAATCCGACCGCACGACATCGTCTTCTCCCTCGGACCGGGCCGGGCCGGGGTCACGCTCACCCAACGGCAATTCGGTGTCGCTGGAGACCGAGATGGTGAAGGCCGCCGATGTGAAGCGCGAGCACGATCTTGCGCTGGCGGTCTACGGCAAGTCGCTCGCCATCCTGCGGGCGAGCCTCGGGCGGCGCTGAGGGGCTTGAGAAATGAGCGGCTTCACCCCTTCCCTCTCGATCGCGGCGAGCGGCATGGAGGCGCAGGCCATGCGGTTGCGCCATGTGTCCGAGAATATCGCGAACGCGGACACGCCCGGCTATCGCCGCAAGGTCGTGAGCTTCGAGGCCGTGATGCAAGATGGCCGGAAGACCGGGGAGGTCCGGCTCGGCGAGGTGGAACTCGACCGGTCGGAACTCGCGAAGGTGCTCGACCCGGGCAATCCTCTCGCGGACGAGAATGGCTACTACGACGGCTCGAATGTCGATCTGGTGGTCGAAATCGCTGACGCGCGCGAAGCGCAGCGCAGCTACGAGGCGAATCTCAGGATGTTCGATCAGGCCCGGCAGATGTCGGCAAGCCTGCTCGACCTCTTGCGCCGATAATCCGAGTGGAGGTCCAGAATGGACATCAGAACCTCATTCGCCACGCAAGTCTACGCGCAGGCCCGGCCGGCGACGCAACCGGCTTCGAACGTGGCCGGGCCGGCCGGCGCCCTGGGCGGGTTCGCACAGGCGCTGGGCAGTTTCGCCGACACTTTGAAGGCAGGCGAAGCAACCGCAAGTTCCGCAATGACCGGTGGCGCGGACCCCCATGCATTGGTCGAGGCGCTTGCCGCAAGCGAACTGGCGGTGGAGACGGCCGTTACGCTGCGCGACAAGGTCGTCGAAGCCTATCAGGAAATCCTCCGGATGCCGGTGTGACGATGGAAGAGGCGGTCTTCTTCGACACGATGCGCCAAGGCCTCTGGATTTCAGTCCAGATCTCGGCTCCGCTTCTTGCGGTCGCGTTGGTCATGGGCGTGGCGATCGGCCTGCTCCAGGCGCTGACCTCGGTCCAGGAGATGACCCTCACCTTCGTGCCCAAGGTGGGCGCGATGATCGCGGTCTTCTGGGTCTCGATGAGCTACATGTCGGGCGCGCTGGTAAGCTTCTTCCAGGATCGGATCGTGCCGATGATCGCGGGGATCTGAGCCATGGAGAATGCGGTCTATACGACGCTCAACCGTCAGTCGGGTCTCATGGCCGAGATGCGGGCTGTGGCGAACAACATTGCCAATCTGTCCACAACCGGCTTTCGCAAGGAAGGCGTGATCTTCACCGAGCACGTGGCCGACCTTGGGCGCGACGAGCCGTCGCTTTCGATGGCCACCGCAGAGGGTCGGCTCGTCAATCTCGCACAAGGCACCCTGGTCAAGACCGGCGGCACATTCGACCTCGCCATCGAGGGCGAAGGATTCTTCCAGATCGACACGCCCGAAGGCCCCCGGCTGACGCGGGCGGGCGCCTTCACCCCTTCGGCGGAGGGTGAACTGGTTACGGCGGACGGCTACCGGCTTCTCGATCTCGGAGGCGCACCGGTCTTCGTTCCGACCGACGCTGGCTCGGTCGCGGTTGCACCGGACGGCACCTTCTCGGCGGGCGGGAACCCGGTGGCGCAGATCGGGCTTTTCCGCCCTGTCGATCCGGCGGGACTGCTGCATTCCGGCGGCACTCGGTTCGAGGCGCCGGCAGGCATTGAGCCCCTTGATGGCGGCACTATATTCCAGGGTTTTCTGGAAAACTCGAACGTCGATCCGGTGGCGGAAATAGCCCGCATGATCGAAGTTCAACGCGCCTACGAGATGGGCCAGGGATTTCTCGACAGCGAGGATCAGCGCATCCGCGCCGTCATCCAGACTCTCGGCAGAAGCTAAGGAGGAAGACGCATGCGCGCACTTCAGATCGCCGCGACGGGCATGAGTGCCCAGCAGATGCGGGTGGAGGTGATCTCCAACAACCTCGCGAACATGTCCACCACCGGCTACAACCCGCGACGGGCCGAGTTCGCGGACCTGCACTACCAGCAGTTCACCCGCCCCGGCACGATCAGCGCCAGCGACGGCACGGTGGTACCGACCGGGGTGCAACTCGGCCTCGGCGTTCGCCCGGCCGCGGTTACGATAAACGTTTCGCAGGGATCTCTCTCGGCCACCGGTGGGGATCTCGACTTGGCAATCGAGGGTCTCGGCTATCTCGAAGTGACGCTGCCATCGGGCTTGTCCGCCTATACCCGCGACGGGGCGCTGAAGAGGTCCGCAGACGGGTTGATCGTGACATCCGACGGCCACCAGGTGGCGCCGGGCATCACCATTCCCGCGGACGCGCGGACGATCTCGGTCAATGCTGCGGGCGAGGTCTATGCCTACTTCAGCGACCGGGTCCAACCGGAACTCCTCGGCCAGTTCACCCTTGCCGGCTTTGTGAACGAGAAGGGGCTGGAGGCGATCGGCTCCAACCTCTTCCTCGAGTCCGCGGCCTCCGGCCCGGCGGTGGTGGCCGCACCGGGGGAAAGCGGGGTGGGCACCCTGCGGCAGGGGTTCCTGGAGGAAAGCTCCGTCGATTCGGTGCGCGAGATCACGGACCTGATCGAGGCGCAGCGCGGCTACGAACTGAACGCCAAGGTGATCACTGCAGCCGACCAGATGCTCTCTGCCACGACGCAGGTGCGCTGATGTGGTGGCTGGCGATTCCGCTCCTTCTGACGCTGGTGGTTCCGGCCAGGGCGGAAACGGTCGTAGCGGCGCGTACACTTCGGGCTCAGTCCGTCCTCGGCCCCGACGATGTTGCTGTGGTCGACGAAGTGGTTCCCGGAACAGCCAGCGACCCGTCCGAGGTCATGGGGCTTGAAACCCGGGTGACGATCTATCAGGGCCGACCGATCCGGTCCGTCGACCTCGGAGCCCCGGCGATCGTGGACCGGAACCAAACGGTGATCCTGATGTATGCGGCCGGACCGCTCATCATCACCGCCGAGGGCCGCGCACTCGGCCGGGGCGGTGCGGGCGATCGGGTCAAGGTTATGAACGTCGCTTCCCGCGCGGTCGTTCTCGGCGTTGTTGCCGACGATGGATCCGTGCGGGTCTCGGCCAATCGATGACGGGGAGTTACCGGATGAGATACGGAGCGGTGCTGGCCTTCGCGGCCATGCTGTGTGGATGCCAGCGGCTAGAGGATGTGGGCAAGGCGCCTGCCTTCACGCCGGTCGAGGCGGGCGGCGAGTACTACGCGATGACGACACCCGGACTGCCCGAGGTGCAGCCGCAGGGGTACTCGGGCGACGAGGCTTCGCTCTGGACTGGCGGACGCGGTTCGCTTCTCGGAGACCGCAGGGCAGGCCAGCGCGGCGACATCCTGACCGTGGTGATCGAGATCGACGACAAGGCGGAGATCTCGAACACTACCGGACGGTCGCGCTCCGGCTCCGACAGGATGGGCATTCCGAACCTGCTCGGCATCCCTCAGAGGATCGACGGGAACATGCCCGCCGGCGCGAGCCTCGCCGATGCCTTTGGCACCAATTCATCCTCCGACTACCAGGGCAACGGCAGTGTCGCACGAAAGGAAAAGCTGACCCTTCGCGTCGCTGCGACCGTGGTGGAGGCGCTGCCGAATGGTGTCCTTCGAATCCAGGGCTCGCAGGAGGTCAGGGTCAACTTCGAGGTGCGTGAACTGATCGTGCAGGGCTTTGTCCGACCTGCGGACATCTCGCGTCAGAACGAGATCACATATGACAAGATTGCCGGCGCGCGCATTTCCTACGGTGGCCGCGGGCAGATCACCGATGTCCAACAGCCACGCTACGGACAACAGATCGCCGATGCCGTCCTGCCATTCTGAGGTGCCCGATGCGCAAGCTTCTGCCCATGCTCCTCGCGGTTGTCGGCCTCATCGGGGGGGGTGGCGCCGGCTTTCTGCTCCGGCCGCCGCCCGAGGAGAAGGTGGCGATCAATCCTTGCGGCGATCCCGAAGCAGGCGAATCCGCGCATGACGCTGCCATACCCGGCAAGGCGGCGGAGAATGACCCTGAAGCGCTGCCCGCGCACGAGTATGTCAAGCTCAACAATCAGTTCGTCGTGCCGGTGGTCGAGAGTGGCGAGGTCGCCGCACTCGTGATCCTGTCGATCACGCTCGAGGTGACCGCCGGCGCAACCGAGCAGGTTTATGCCCGCGAGCCGAAGCTCCGCGACGTGTTTCTCCAGGTGCTGTTCGATCATGCCAATACCGGCGGCTTCGGCGGAGCCTTCACGGAATCGGACAACATGGAAGTGCTCCGAAACGCGCTTCTGGAGGTCGCGCGAAAATCGCTCGGCGCGGTAGTCGCCGACGTTCTGATCGTCGATATCGTCCGCCAGGACAGCTGAGGTTCCGCAACTGTGGTGACTTCGCGCTGCGACCCGGAAACCTGCCGGCAGCGGCGAACGGCCGCCGGCACACTTGGGGCGCGACTCAAACGCCGACAACTGCCCGGGCGGCTTTTCGATCGTCTCTGCGTCGGGATTGGTCCGGCAGTCGAGACATCGACTGCCACCCGGGCATCCGCGCGGCCGGGCGTCACCTTGGCTCACATGCCGGGTCGGCGACGGGTTCGCGCCGCCTCCGCCAGCCGGGCCAGCACGTCCGAACGCCCGAAAGATGTTCGGGCGCGGTCCCGGGCGACCGCGGCCTGACGTCCCGATGCCTCAAGGCGGTCCGCAAGCAGGGTCCTCTGCGCCGCAGACCAACGTGCAAAGCCTTCGAGGGTGGCGTGCGTCGCCGGATCGGCTGTTCCGGCCGCTGTGCGCCGCGCCTCGGCGAGCGCGGCATCGAGTTGCCCGACTTCGGCCAGGGTCGCCCGGACACTCGCGTCCGCTCTGGCGAGTGCGGCGAGATCGCTCTCCTTCTTGACGGCAGCGAGGCGCGCAAGCGCCGCAAGTCGCCGCGGGTCGGTCATCGGGCGCGGCCTGCACCGGCGCGGCGTCGCATGGCTTCCGCAAAGCGGATAGCGGCGGCGACGGGCGCATAGTGATCCCGCAGGATCTCCTGCCCGACCTGAACGGTGGCATGTATCGCCCGCGCGGTGGGCGGATCGGACCGGATCGGCACGCCGGCGGTCGCTGCGGCCTCGCGTATGCGCGCGGCGACCTCGTCCACGCCCTTTGCTACACAAACCGGCGCCCGCCGGCTGGCGCGGTCCCAGCGAAGCGCGACGGCGTAGTGGGTGGGGTTCACGATAACGACGTCGGCCTTGGGGACATCCGCCAGCATTCGGCTGGTGGCCACGGCCTCGGCCCTCTGGCGGCGCTGTCCCTTGACGTGCGGATCGCCCTCCGCCTCCTTGAACTCCTCCATCAGCTCCTGGCGCGACATCCGGTTTCGGCGCAGATGTTGCTGCCGTTGCCAGAGATAGTCGATGGCGCCGGTGACGGCGCTCAAGGCCAGAACGAGAAGCAGGAACTCGAGGATAAGGCGCGCAAGTTCCGCAGCCACGGGTCCGGCGTCATGGCCTTGTGCGCGGAGCGCGCCAGGCAGGTGCTGCGCGAGAAACCAGCCGAGCAGGCCGGAGACCAGGCAAAGCTTGACCGCGCTCTTGGCAAACTCGAAGAGACCCTCGCGCCCGAATTTCCGGCGGGCGTTCGCGATGGGGTCGATCCGGTCAAGACGCGGCATGAGACGCTCGGGCGTGGCCACGATTGACCTCTGTGCGAGAAGGCTGACGAGAACGGCAACTGCCGGGAAGATGAAGAACGGAAGCACCGGTGTGAGCATCGCCGCCATCACCTTGCCGGTGCCTGTGTTCCCGCCGTGAAGCACAAGGGCCGAGGTTTCCTCGGCCCGGGCGAGGAGTGCCACTCCGGCGTCGCCGAAGCCGCGCAGCGCGGATGCTCCGGTTACGATCGCGGCGACCAGGAGCCCGCCATAGGCGGCGGCGAGCGAGATTTCGGCAGAGCGGACGACCTCGCCGCGCTTTCGCGCCTCGTCGAGCCTTTTCGGTGTCGGCTCGTGTTCCTTCTCGCCGGAGTCGTCGGTGCTCACGCGGGCACTCCGAACGGATCCGCGAACAGGGCGTCAAGGCCACCGAGCCAGAGTGTCAGCGCCGTGGGTGCGGCGATGGCGAGAAGGATCAGAGCCCCTGCCGTCAGCGCTGGGGCGCCCACAAAGGAGACCATGAGCTGCGGCATCGCGCGATTTATGGCGCCGAGTGCGACATTGTAGATCGCAGAGACGAGCACGAAGGGGGCGGCGAGGCTGAAGGCGAATGCGAAGCCGTGCGCGATATGGCGAAGACCCCAGCTGCTCATGCTTTCCGCGCCCGGCATCGTCGCGGGTGGAAGCACCTTATAGGAGATTATGAACAGACCTGCGATCCTGGTATGCAACCCCGCCATCATCGCGAGCGCGAGGCCCGCCGTGACCAGAAGATGAGACATCGAGGGCATCGGCTCGCCCCCGGCGCCGAAAAGTTGCGAGAGCGAGGTGGATTGTGCGGCGATCGTCCCTGCGACCTCGAGCGCAATCACCATGAGCCGAAGCACGACGCCGATGGCGAGGCCGATCAGGGTTTCTGTCCAAAGGCAGGAGAATAGCGCCGCAGGGTTGTCCGAGACAGGGGCGATGGCGGGGGATACGGCCGGGGCAACCACGGCGGTGAAGGCGACGGCCACGGCGAGCTTCACCCGGGCCGGCACGGTTGCCTCGCCGAAGCCCGGCAGGAACGCCATCGCGGCCGCGATCCTGAGAAAGACGACGAAGCCGGTGACGGCCGCTCCGTCGATGACGTCAAGCAGGGCGCCAAGCGTATCTGTCAAGTCGTCACCATGCCGATGATCGCGGGCTTCGTGTCGAAGCCCAGTTCGTCGAAGGACAGGACGGGCGCCGAGATGCCGCGCGCGCCGAGAACCGTCCTCAGGAACCGGCGCCGGCGCGAGGATGTGACGACGGCGGGATAGATCCCCCTCTCGCCTGCCTTCGAGATCTTCTCCGCCACGTTCGCCGCCAGCCGGTTGAACTTCTCCGGCGGCAGCGCGACGTCGGCGAGGCCTCGCTCGCCTTCGACCTGGTGCATGCTGAATGCGTCCTCCCACTCGGGCGCGAGTTGAACCAGCGGTACCGTTCCATCCTCGCGCCGGATCTCGGCCACGAGCTGAAATCCTAGCCTGCGACGGACATGTTCGCAGATCGCCTCGGGGCTGCTCGCGCCGCGCGCCTCGGCAATGCCCTCAAGGATCAGCGGCAGGTTGCGGATCGATACGCGCTCGTCGAGGAGGAGGCGAAGAACCGAGAGCAGCAAGTCCGCGGGCACCTTTTCGGGGATCAGTTCATCGAGAAGCCTCTTGTTCGCCTGGGCGCGCGCTGGATCGGAGAGGTTGACGCACTCGTCGAGCAGCCGGCGCAGCGACTTGAGCGACAGCAGGCGTGCGAAGTTGCGCTTGATCACCTCCAACAAGTGTGTGGCGAGAACCTCGGTCGGACCCACGACGGTGACGCCGGCCAGTGCGGCCTCCTCCTGCCTGGCGGCCGGGATCCAGCGTGCGGGCGCCCCGTAGACCGGCTCCCGGACGTCGCGGCCATCGGGCACGCGCGATTCGTCACCGGCGACAAGTGCCAGTGCATGATCGGGCACCAGCCGGTCGCGGGCCTGTTCGACCCCCTGGATGCGGATGCGGTACTCACCCGGCTCGAGCAGCGCGTCGTCGGTGAGCCGAATCTCGGGCAGGATGAGTCCGTAGACGGCGGCGACATGGTTGCGCATGTTCACAATCCGCGCGTCCAGCCCCGTCGCGGGGTCGAGCACCATGGCGACGAGCGAAGGCGCGAACTCCACATGGATCTCGTCGAGATCGAGGATGTCGCCAATGGATTTCTTCCGTGGCGCGTCCGGCTTCGGCGCCACAGCCCGGGCTGCCTCAGCCTCGCTTCTCTGCGCCTTGCGCCGCATCGCCTCCCCCGCCACTCCGAGGATGAGCGCGCCGGCGACGAACGGCACGAACGGAAGGCCCGGCACGAGCGCAAAGAGCGCCATCAGGAAAGCCACGGTGAGGAGCGCTGGGGGGTAGCGACCGAGTTGCCGGAACAGTTCGCTGTCGGCTGTGCCTTTCGCGCCGCCGCGGGACAGCAGCAGCGCCGAGGCAATCGAGATGATCACGGCCGGAATCTGACTGACCAGCCCGTCGCCCACGGTCAGGATCGCGTAGGTCTCAAGCGCCCGGTCGATGGGCATTCCATGCACGGCGACCCCGATCGCGAGGCCAACGACAAGATTCAGGAGCGTGATCAGGAGCCCCGCAACCGCATCCCCCTTGACGAATTTCGATGCGCCATCGAGCGAGCCGAAGAAGGTCGTCTCCGCCTGTTCGCGTTCGCGCCGGGCCTTGGCCTCGGCGTGATCGATGGCGCCCGCGTTCATGTCGCTGTCGATGGCGAGCTGCTTGCCGGGCATTCCGTCAAGCGCGAAGCGTGCTCCGACCTCGGCCATCCGGCCCGCGCCCTTGGTGATGACGATGAAGTTGACGATGAGGAGCACGCCGAAGACGACGAGCCCGATAAGGACCGAGCCCGACATGATGAACATGGCGAAGCCCTCGATCACTTCGCCGGCGGCATTCGTTCCCTTGTGACCCTGTCCGATGATGAGCTTTGTCGACGAGACGTTCAGCGAGAGCCGCAGCATCAGCGAGGCGAGAAGGATCGTCGGAAAAGCCGAGAAGTCGAGCGGGCGTTCTATGAAGAGAGTGATCGTGAAGATCAGGATCGCTATGGCGAAGGATGCGGCGAGGCCGATGTCGAGCACCAGGGGCGGCATGGGCAGGATCATCATGACGATCACCGCCATGAGTGCGAGCGCCAGAAGCACCGTCGGCCGGAACAGGTCGGCGACGCGGAAGCTCGACATTAGTCCGCGTTCCTCTCGCCTGCGGGGACTGGCGCGCTCGCCGCGAAGAGACTGCCGCCGGTGCCACCGTTGCCGAGCGGTACCAGCGAGCCTAGTCCGGTCGGCGCGCCCGTCTGCAAGAGCGGATAGCGGTTGACACGGATGATCGCCGGCAGGGCATCGGCGCCGGCAGTGCCGTTGGCTACCGCCACGATGTCCGGAATGTCCGGGACCTCGGTCGAAATGGTGCCGGCGAGCCCGGCGAACAGTCGCTCGAACCGGGCCTGGTAGCGGTTGGCGAATTCGGGTGTCCGGGAATGGTATGCGCCGGCGGCACGACCCCAGTCACCCTTTTCGGCATGAAGCCCCTGCAGCAGGCGCGCCGCATAGAGCGCATTGGCAAGGGGATCGAACATCTCCTCGATCGAGCGGAAGGCCTCGCCATGCCATCTGTAGTTGATCTGGAAGCAACCGACATCGAAGCTTCGGGCTCCACGCTTGTATTCCCGATAGACGTAGGCGCGGGCCTCGTCCGCGCTCTCGAACCAGTGGCCCTCGCCTTCCATGTTCACGGTCCAGGGCCAGGGACGGAGAGCACCGCCACGATTCCGTCCCGTTTCGGTCAGGGAGATCGCCTTAAGGACCGAAAGCGGCACGCCGGTGCGGCGCGAAGCTTCGGATGCGACGTGATCGCAGACGGCGGAGGCGTCCGTGCTGGCTTGGATGCAGTTTGCGCTCGCAACGAGGAGAAGCGCCGCGACAGCGGCTCGGCCAATGGCGAGCGACGTAAGCTCGATGAAGAAGGGCGGCGGGTGTGTCATTCTGACTCTCGGACGCAATCCTTGCCTGGCTGCGACGTTAGGCAGCGGAGGTTTAGATTCGGTAAGCGGGACTGGGTCGTCGTGGGCGTTTCATCCGCCGTTCGGACCGGCTGCGGTTGGGCCGGTCACGGCGTTGGGCGAAAGGAGGCCCGAGATCGCAGCGCGTGTCGACCGGCTGTCGTCCACCAGAGCCCTCGCGCTTGCCAAGGGCCCGAGCTCGGAAACGCCGAAGTTCGAATCCGCCAGCGCTGCCGCCGCGGGGGGATGATCTAGCGATTCGAGCGCAGCGCGAACCGGTTCCGGCCCGATGGCGGATGCAAGCGGCAGGTTGCCGCCGCGCCAGGCTTCCAGCCCTGCGCGTGCGTCCTGCCCGAGCGCGCGGAACTCTGCGGAGGCGCCGGAGTGGTCCCCCGACATGGCCATGGCCTCGGCCCTGACTTCGGTCGCCACAGGGCTGGCAACGCCGGCGACCTGGGCCATCGCCTCGACCGGATCGTATTCGCCGAGGGCGGCCCGGGCGAGCAAGGCTCTTCCGCGTTCGGTGTAGCCGGCCTCTCCGTGAAGCAGGCGCCTGACCTCGCCCGTGAACCCGGCCGCTGCAAGTCGGTCTGCTAGATCGAGCCGTAGCACCAGATCGGCCGCAGGCCAGTCGACAAGGCGACGCTGGCGGAAATATTGGACCAGGAAGGTCCGGTCATCTGCGCTTTCGGCGAGCATCGCGAAGAGCCGCGTGGCCGTGGCGGCGCGAAGGTCATCGGGCGCTGATCGAGGCCAACCTGCCCAGCCGGCGAAGGCGCGGTCGAACTCGCCTGTTGAGGCCCTTGCGAGGATTTGGAGCGAAGCCAGAACCGGGCCGCTCGCTCCGTCCTGCAGTTCGAAGGCGAGCGCTTCGGCGCTGTCGGCAAGCGCTGGTTCGACCGCTTCGCCGCGCGCGAGCCGGGATTCGACGGCCAGGATCAGGGCATCGGCCGAGAGGGGACCGTTCGCGCCCGCCAGCGTGCCGAGCCGTGTTTCGCCCGCCGCGAGGTTGCCAGACGCGAGATCGACCTGTGCCGTGACCATATCGAGGGTGTGTCCGTCGCCGCTCGGCATCCGGGCGATCGCGTTTCGGACAGACCGGGCGGCGTCGGTCGCCCCGACAGCGATCAAGCGTTCCGAAACGCCGGGGCCGAGAACCCGGCGCAGGTGCGGGGGAAGGGCCGAAAATGCCTGGACAACCGCCCCGGTCTCCACCTCCGTCGCCGGCGGCGGCGCTGGCCAGGCCATCAGGGCCCAGAGCGCTGCGGCGGTGTCGCAGCCCGCCATATCGGAAAAGTACGCCGAACCGCCGGGCGGCTTTCCGTCGAGGATAAGTCCAATGTCGCTCAGGATCGCCCCGTCCCGCGGACTGACGTCGAACGACCTCAGCGCTGCGCGGGCTTCCGCGCCGAAGCCGAAGTAGAGATAGAGCCGGGCAAGGGTCAGCACCTGCTCCGGAGACGGACGATCGAATTCCCCGACGAGGCCGGCACGTGTCTCGGCGATCTGAACGGCGAACGGCCGATCGTCGCCCCAGGTGCCGATGCCTAATGCCTCATCGGACAGGCAGGCCCCGCCTTCCGCGGTTGTGGGCATGCGCTTGGAGAGCGAAAGTGTGTCACGATCGACACTGGTTTCCGCGTGGACCGCGAGCGGCCTGCGGGTGGTGCCATGGGTCTCGCCAGCCACCGGAGCAAGGGGCGTGGTACCAGGCGCCCCGAGAGGCGGATCGCGGTTCTCAGGCGCCTCCATCTCGACGAGACCCTGGGACGCCGCGCGGCTCAGTTCGCGAAGGAGCGCAGCCTGAGCTTCCAACCGTCGGGTGGCTGGAAGGTCCGGCGCGGAAAGTTCGGCTCCGCGCGCGGCAGGCGGGTGGAACTCCACGGCGGTTTCGGGTGGCACGGCCGTGAAGCCCGCTCCCTGGTCAATGCCGGACGAGGCCGGGATGCCTTTCGGCGGAACTGAAGATCGCGCTTGGCCGGTGGCAGCGGCGTCAGCCGGGGGTGTCGTGTGTGGGCCAGTTGGTTCGGGAGCGCTGGTCGCCGCGGGTCTGGCCGCGAGGCCCGTATCCTCCTCCTGTGGGATTGCCGGCGTGTCGGCAAGTACCCGATGGACATTTCCATCCGGCACCTCGATTCCGCGCCAGAAGAAGGCGAGCTTGGGGTCGGCGATGGCGGCCAGACCATACCCGCCGTCGCCACTGAGTGCGTCGTCGGAAGCCGCATACGCGCGGCGGTGGCCGTCAGGGCCATCTGTGTTGGCCTGCGACGACGGCGGATCGCTGGCGGCCGGCTGTTGTGTCACGGGTGCCTCGAATGGGGAGTCCGGCGATGGAGCCCCGTCGCCGATGTCGATGACGAGAGCGCCTTCAGCCGTCACGAAGGCTGTCGCATGGCATGCACAGCCGAGGTCGATGCGAAGCGACCCCGGCACCCCGCCTTGTGTCAGCGCGGAGACGCGAGTACGCCCGATCAGGCGGAACGCCTCGGAGAGGTCGAAATCGTCGCCGGTGCCGAGCCGCAGTTCGTAGCCATCATTGGTCCGGCCGAGCGACCAGCGTTCTCCTCCCCGCTCGGCCACGATCCGCGTGAACCCGTCGTGTTCGCCGCTGCGGATCCGCACGGATTCTGCCCACAGCGGATCTGCGGCCAATGCGCTGGCAGCCACCATCGCAAGGCCGAAACCCTTAGCCGGCCGTCGCATCACGCCGCCTCCGACTTGACGGCCTTCAGCGCCTCCTCGAGCGCCGAGTAGCTCGGCCGGAAATGGTGCGGCGTATTCTGGCGGCCGACCTCGATGCAGATGTTGGCTGCGTGGTTGTGGAGGTTGGCGACGAGCACTTCGCGGATCAGCTTGTAGAAATGGCTGTCCTCCTCGATCACCGTCTTGAGTTTCGCCGCGAACGGACCGACGAGCCCGTAGGCGAGAAAAACGCCCAAGAATGTCCCGACGAGTGCGCCGCCGATCATCTTGCCAAGGATTTCCGGCGGCTGATCGATCGAGCCCATCGTCTTGATGACGCCAAGAACAGCCGCGACGATGCCCAGAGCCGGAAGACCGTCCGCGACGGACTGCAGCGCGTGGGGCGAATGCATCGCGTGATGCAGGTTCACTTCGAGCTGCTTTTCCAGAACCTCTTCGACCTGGTGAGGGTCGTCGTAGTTCATCGAGGCCGAGCGCATGGTGTCGCAGATAAGTTCCACCGCTGCATGGTCTTGCTGGATCCTCGGGTACCGGCCGAACATCGCGGATTTAGCGGGAGCCTCGATGTGCTCCTCAACGGCCACGGGGTTCTGCCTGGCGAGACGGATGAGCTCGAAGAGAAGACAAAGGAGATCGCGGTAGTCCTCCGGCCGCCATTGCGGCCCCTTGAAGACCTTCTTCACGTCTTTCAGCGTGTGCTTGATCGCCGCGCCGTCGTTCGACAGCACGAACGCACCTGCGGCGGCACCGGCGATCATGATCATCTCGAACGGCAGGGACTTGAGAATGATACCCATCTTGCCGCCGGCGGCCATATAGCCGCCGAAGACCATGATGAAGATGATCGCGATGCCAATGATGCCAACCATTTCCCGTCCCTTGCTTCGTCCGGCAGATCAACGCCGGATCGCGCCGACCCTTGCAGGCGCGCCTTAAGAATCCCTCTCCGACCTAGTCTTTGGGTGCGGCGGCGTTGCGCCCCGCAAGGACCACGCTGATCGTATAGGCCGCCTTCGGGTCGAGTCCCGCCATCACCGCCGCGGCGGCATCGGGGCGCATCCGGGCGAGGAAGCCCGCGGCGAAATCCGGATCCATCTCGGCGAAGAGCGAGGCTGCGTCCTTCGGCTTCATCTGCTCGTATACCGCGACGAGTCGGGTAACGTCGCCGTCCGCCGCCTCATCGGCAAGGGTAAGCGTGGCGGCGAGCCGTTCCTCCGCGGCCACGAGATCGGCGAGCTTGCCGTCAATCTCGGCGCGTGCGAGGACCAGCGCCTGCGCCTGGTCGGCGGCGGCAGCCTCGCGTTCCCTCAGTCGTGCTTCGCGCCCCCTGAGTTCCTCGAGCATGGCGAGCGCGCCGGCGTCGGGTTCGCACGCAGGTGACGCCGCGGCGGGATCCGCCCCTGCCGACGCGGGGTCTGCATTCGCCAGGGCGTTCCCGGCGCTGAGACCGAACCGCAGCAGGCCCGAGCCACCAAGAAGGAGGGCGATCAGGAAGAGCGCCCCCTGACCACTCTTCCTGGACTTCCGGGCCGGCCTGCGACCCTGTGAACGCTCGGGAAGCGCCGGTTTCATTCCGCCGCCTCCATATGCTGATGCAGACGGCCTCGCCGCCGCAGGATCCGCATCCGCCGCGGTGCCGCGTCGCCGCCCTCCGGCAGGTCGTGCAGCGTCGCAAGCATGAGTTCGAGCCGACCGGCGGCACGTTCGGCCCTATCGGTCATGTCGCACAGCGATCGTGCCGATTCGTTCGCTGCGCCGCGGGCGGAGTCGAGCGCCTTCGTCATGTCGTCGACCTGCGCGGACAGGACGGCAATCGCACCACCCATTCCGGTTTCGAGACGGTTGAACGCCGTGAGTCGCCGCGAAAGGACAAGGCAGTAAGCTCCGGCGGCGATCGCGCCGGCACCAAGGAGAATGTCGGCAATCAGCTCCATCGCGGTCTCCTAGTTGATGACGAATCCGGTCACGAGCAGGTCGCGGACGCGCCCGTCGCCGGCGACCATCTGCACCCGGCGCAGCATCTGCGCCCGAAGCCGTACGAGCGCGGTCGGGTCCTCCAGATCCGCGACCTCGACGGCTCGAAGATAACTGTTCAGCACGTCGATGACCCGCGGCAGGAGGAGCGTGACATCGGGCTGGAACGCCTTTGCAACCTCGAGTTGGGCGGTGAAGTGCAGGTACCGGCCGGCGGGTTCCGAGCCGAGCGACACGACCAGAGGGTCGATCGGCACGAAGGCGATGTCCGGCAGCGCCGCCACTTGCGGGGCATCCTCGGAGGTGTGCTCGCCGGGCTGGCCAAACACCAGGCCGGCGTAGACCGCGTAGAATCCGCCGCCCCCGAGCGCGAGCATCAGGAAAAGGCCGACGATCAGCGGCACCTTCGAACGCTTCTTCGGAGTCACCGTGGCTTCGGCATCGGCATGTGACATCGGACCATCCCGTCTGGCTGCCACACCGGTATAGCCCCGCGAAAACTAACCGATTGTTAAGCGCAATCGGCGAAGCATCAGCCAGACGATGGGCAGAAGCCCGCTTTGCGGAGATGTGTCGTGCGAGAGCTGACAGCCGTCTGGCAGAACCTCGAGCCCCGCCGCCGACTGATCGTGGCGTTGGCGACAGTGGCGATGTTCGCGGCCGTGATTGCGCTGGCCAAGGTGGCGACAAGACCATCCATGGCGGTGCTCTATGCCGGACTTGATGGGGCGCGCGCGGGCGACGTACTGGCCGCGCTCGACCAGCAGGGGGCACCCTATGAGGTTCGCGGCACGGCAATCTACGTCGAGTCGCCGCGGCGGGACGAGTTGCGGATGTCGCTTGCGGCCGAAGGCCTGCCTGCCAACAGCGGCGCCGGCTACGAACTGCTCGATTCGCTCACGGGGTTCGGCACAACCTCGCAGATGTTCGATGCGACGTACCTGCGGGCCAAGGAGGGGGAACTCTCCAGAACGATATCCGCGCTCCCGCAGGTTCGCAGCGCACGCGTTCACATCGCCGATACGCGTGCCCAGGGTCTCAGGGCGCAGGCGAAGCCATCAGCGTCGGTCGCGGTTACGACGACGAGCGGAGGCATTTCGCCGGCTCACGCCAAGGCGCTCAAGTTCCTCGTGGCCTCGGCCGTGGCAGGGCTGTCGCCCGACGACGTCTCGGTCATCGACGGCGAGGGGGCCCTGGTCGATGCCGGCGACGAGGCGACAGGCGCGAACGGCGATGACAGGGCGGCAGTGCTGCAGCGGAATGTCGAGCGCCTGCTCGAGGCGCGTGTCGGTTATGGCAACGCGGTGGTCGAGGTGGCGGTCGAGACGGTGACGGAGCGCGAGGCGGTCACGGAACGCAAGTTCGACCCGGACGGCCGGGTGGCGATCTCGACCGACACCGAAGAGCGCACCAACTCGGCCAATGACGGCGGGACGAGTGCCGTGACGGTCGCGTCGAACCTTCCGACCGGTGCCGCCGGCGGGTCGGGCGGCTCGTCGCAGAGCCAGGCAAACGAGACGCGGGAGCGGACGAATTTCGAGGTGTCGGAGACGACGCGCGAGGTGCTTCGTACCCCGGGCGCGATCCGGCGGCTGACGGTCGCGGTGCTCGTGGACGGGGTGACGGTGACGGCGGCCGACGGTACTGCCACGATCGAGCCAAGAAGCGAGGAAGAACTTTCGGCGTTGCGCGATCTGGTGGCTGCGGCAGTAGGCTTCGACGAGGCGCGCGGCGATCTCATCACGCTCAAGTCGATGTCGTTCGAGCCGGTTTCGGCGCCTGCGGATGTGGCTGGCCTGCCGTTCATCGACAGGCTGGGGCTGGACGTCATGAGCCTTGTGCAGCTTCTTGTGCTGGCGGCCGTCAGTCTTGCGCTCGGGCTCTTCGTCCTCAGGCCCATCCTCGCCTCGCGGACACCGCGTGCGGATGGGACCGGCGCGGTGCGCCCGGCGCTTGGCGCACCCCTCGGTCCCGCCCCGGCCCTCAGTGGCGTGATCGATGACGGCGATTTCCTCCCGGCCAATCTGCCCGAAATTGCCGAGCGTGTCGGCAGGAACGCAACAGGCGACAATCCGCCTGCCGATCCGGTCGAACGCCTCCGCCGCATGATCGCAGACCGGCAACAGGAGACGGCAGAGATCCTGCGCGGCTGGATGGAAGACTCCGAGGAGGAACGGGCGTGATGCCGCGGCTGCTGCAGTTCGAGGTTTTCGAGGTTGCCGACCGAAGCACGCCTCGCGCGGAACTCGCGCAGGACGAGCTGGAGGAGGCGCGGCTTCAGTCCTACGAACAGGGCTATGCCGCGGGATGGGACGATGCGGTGGCCGCGCAGGACGGCGAGATTGCGCGACTCAGGGCGGATCTCGGTCGCAACCTCGAGGATCTGTCCTTCACCTATCACGAAGCGCACAGCCACGTGCTGCGGACGCTCGAGCCGCTCCTGCACGACATGGTCACGAAGGTGCTTCCGGCGATCGCACGCGAGTCGCTCGGACATGTGGTGCTCGACCATCTCAGGCCGCTGGCAAGGGAACTCGCAGGTGCGCCGATCACGGTGGTGGCCAATCCGATAAACCGGCCGTTGATCGAGACGCTTCTGACAGCCGGGTCGGAGTTCCCCTTGAGCTTCGCGGACGAAGCCTCGCTGGGCGAGGGGCAGGTCTATCTGAAACTCGGCGAGGCGGAGGCGCGCGTCGACCTCGACGGCGTCATCGCGGCCATCTCGGCGGCGGTGTCCGCCTTCTTCCGGATAGAGAAACAGGAGGATAGACGTCATGGATGAGGCGGGCATGGCGGCCCTGGGCACGAGCCCGTTCACGCAGGTGCCGATCGAGATCACGGTCTCTGTCGGGCGGGCGCGGCCCTTGGTGCGGGATCTCCTGCGGCTGAAGCGGGACGCGGTCCTGCCGCTCGACCGGAAGGTGACGGATCAGGTGGAACTTTATGTCGGTGACCGGCTGATCGCGCGGGGCGAACTGACCGAGCTAGATGGCGAACAGGCAGGCCAACTCGCGGTGCGACTGACCGAAGTCGCCCAACTCGGCGGCGGGCTCTGATCCATGCGTTATTGCCTGGCCTTGCTTGGGTGCCTGCTCCTAGCGGTCGTGCCTGCCGCCGCGCAGGATCTGTCCGCGGGGGCGTCCGGGGTGGAGGGCGGTCTGCGCGGTATTGCCGGTACGGCGCTTTCCGGCGAGACGCTCACCGGCCAATCGCTTCTCCTCATTGCACTGGTCACGGTTCTGAGCCTTGCGCCAGGTCTCGCCGTGATGGTGACCTGCTTTCCGTTCATCGTGACGGTGCTGTCGATCCTCCGGCAGGCCATAGGGTTGCAGCAGTCCCCGCCGAACATGCTGATCGTGTCGCTCGCGCTCTTTCTCACCTGGTTCATAATGGAACCGGTCTTCGCCGAAGCCTGGACCGTCGCCGTCGAGCCGCTGCTTGCAGGCGCGCTCGACGTCCCCGAGGCCTTTGAGCGTGGCGTCGCCCCCTTTCGCGCCTTCATGGCGGCACGGATCGACAGCGACACACTCGCATCCCTCGCCGCGCTGCGGCCCGAGACCGCGCGCGTCACGGATGCCGCGACCGCGCCGCTCTCGCTTCTCGTGCCCTCCTTCATGCTGTCCGAAGTCGCCCGCGCCTTCGAGATCGGCTTTCTTCTCTACCTGCCGTTCCTCATCATCGACCTCGTGGTTTCGGCGATCCTGATGTCGATGGGCATGATGATGGTGCCGCCGGCCGTCGTCGCGCTGCCGTTCAAGCTTGCCTTCTTCGTCGTGGCCGACGGCTGGTCACTTGTCTCGGGCGCACTCGTCCGAAGCTACTTCTGACACGCCCAGGCGCGTAGAGGGCGGATGTCTTTCGCTCTCGGGTTTGGGATCGTCACAGGCGGCTGGCGACGTAGCTGTCCATCGTGGCGTCGATGGGGGACCGTCAACGCGCGGCATGGCCTTTGCAGCCCTTCGCGGGTCGTTCGTCGCTTTGGGCCGCGGTCGGGTGCGGGCGATCGCCGTCCGAGGCGTCAAGGTCTGAGCAGCCCGACGAAGGTCTACACTCAGCGGAGCGCGCTGCGGATCGCGCGCCAGAGCGGCTCGGGCGCCGCGATGATTCCCCGTGCCAGTGGTTCGGGCGCATTGTAGCGGATGGCATCGCCGGTACCGTCGGAAACATGGGCGCCGGCGCGTCGGGCGATGAGGTCGCCCGCGGCTACGTCCCATTCCCAGGTCGGCCGGAGCGAGAGCATCGCGTCGAACCGGCCTTCGGCGACAAGGCAGAGCCGCCAG
>WBZL01001345.1_pt1 | contig 26041 bp, 27 predicted proteins | sample 5204291 | NCBI WGS metagenome assembly WBZL01 (sample SAMN12344345, study PRJNA552823) | activated sludge metagenome | biome: Activated sludge suspended growth; feature: Nitrification reactor; material: Wastewater; isolation source: activated sludge from nitrification reactor of wastewater...
CGGATCCTGCATTTGCTTTTCGGTCATCATCAAGTCAGCGTCCTTGCCGATGGTATTTGGCGCGCCATGGAACATGCTGACCGCATCTGGCATGTCATGTTCGACAACTGCCTTGGCATCATGCGCGTTGAATTCCTCCACAAGTTTGGCGACGTCGGCCTTGATCGCCGCTTCGGACTTGCTTGTGTCCGCTTTGGCGTTGGTCGCAGACTGGTTACAGGCCGCCAGCGACGCGCAAGCCAGGCTGATTATGACGCCGCGAGTCAAACGATTGAGTGTCATTCGATAAACCCCAGATTGAGCAATTCCGATGCAGGATGCTCTTCCGGATCAGCCCCGAAGTCAAGGATCAGCTGCCCGATGCCGCTGGCCTCGGGAGCAGTTCGTCAAACACAATTCTCCAGCCGGAGGATGTGATTTGCCAGATCCGCGCATAGTGCCCAGAAAGGGCGGTCCCGGATTCCTGTGGCCACCGGGCAGGGCCGAGGGTGAAGACAAGATCTCCGGATCGTGACGCAAAGGCGCGTTCCGCTGGCAGGTAAGAGATGGATGGTGTTGGAAACACCATTTCCCGTGGTGCAGCATCGCGTGTCGCGGGTGGACGACCCGGGCGCAAGATCCGCGCATTCCTGGCAACAAGCCCAGCCAGCGACCCAGCCAGGGCGTGCCTGGCTTCCAGCCGCGCCACAGCTGCCAATGCTGCCCGTTCACTGCTTCGACGATGTGCCGAGGCCTCAAATTCGGCCACAGGACCATCGCGCGGGATGGCGACAGGCTCTTCGGTACCGCTGCCGCCGTCAAACAGCCAAAGCCAGCGGCCATCTGGCTGAAGCTTCCACACCGTGAAATATTGGCCCTGAATGCGGCCACTGTCATCGATGGAATAAGGGCCAGTCGTGAATCCGAGGTCGCCGGACCGGGCAATAAGAGCCACTGCGGGCCACCATTTCAATGACTTGGAGCCTGAGCTCTGCTGGGCATCGAAATAATCGTGGGCGTTCGTGATCTTGCCGTTCGCAATGATCACGCCATTGGGTGCGGCATAGTTTTTGAAGGCGGTGATCCACCCATGCTCGGCGGCAAACGCTGCGAAAGCACGTTCGGCTGCCACGATGGGCGCTCCGGCCTGCTCTGGCGCGGCACGGCTGCCGGTTGCCCAGACAGTGCTCAGTGCAAGGACTGCCGCAAAGATCAGCCTGGTCTTCATGGCCGATCTGCCCGCGTCCCGGGTCGGCGACTATAGGTCAGGTCCCAGGTTACGACCCAGGTCTGGCCTTTTTCATCCCATCCTTCGCCCCATTGGCGCACCGAGGAGTCATCTATTGCACGAAAACTCATGCGCCTTTTCGCAAACTTCGAACCCGATGCCTGCTGACTGCCAAGATCCTCCATGATCAGGGTGCCGGCGATCATGCGCCCGGCATAAGGACTGATCCGGCCCGTCGCATCGATCCATGTCTGTTTCCATTGGCCGGATTCAGAGTCGTAACCGTTGATGCTATGGCCTGACGCGCCCTGAAATGGTCTCCAGTGCTCAAGAATGACGCACCCTTGATCTGCAAGCACGATACTGCTTTCTGCCACGAGCTCGGTCGTGCCGGTCATTGATACGTCCCATTCACCGAGCCAGAAATCAAACTGCCTGCTTTGCGAAGATGTGCACCCAGCAGGCCGCTTGCGAACCACTGCTCCGTTTGTCTCAAGGGCGCGGAGCCTTTTGAGCTCACCGGCAACAGTCGCACTCACAGGTTCCGGCGGTTGGACGGCGGCAAATGCAGCCGATTGCCAGAACGCAAGTGCCGCCAGACCAAGTCCCGCTGCAATTGGTCTTGTCATTTTCCGCCCTCCCATCGTGTCCCGACACGCTAGACGGTTCCATGTGAGGCGGTCGCCATTTTCGACAATGTTATGGACAGGAACGACCAATGACATCGCGCTTGACTTTTCGGGCCAATTGTCGCTTAGGAGCCAGCAATCACGGCGGGGCGGTTACGCTCCGCCTTGTCTTTTGGGCAAAGGGCGGGCCCGTTGACTCCGCCTGGTCTGGGGTACCTGATACGGCCCCTTAACGAACGAAGGAAATAACGATGCGTCATCGCGTTGGCGGCCGCAAGCTGCAGAGAACCTCTTCCCATCGCGCGGCCCTGTTTCGCAACATGGCTGCTGCTCTTATCAAGCACGAGCAGATCACAACCACGCTGGCAAAGGCCAAGGAACTTCGCCCCTATACGGAAAAGCTGGTGACGCTTGCAAAGAAGGGCGGGCTTTCGAACCGCCGCCTTGCTCATGCGCGTCTGCTTGACGATGCGCAGTTGACCAAATTGTTTGATGTCCTTGCAGAACGGTATCGGACCCGCAACGGTGGTTACATCCGCATCGTCAAGGCTGGCATCCGCGCCTCCGACGCTGCATCGATGGCAGTGATCGAATTTGTCGACCGTGACGAAAGCGCCAAGGGCCAGGATTCAGGTCCTGTAGCGGGCGACGAGGATATGGCTGAAGCCGCTTGAGGCGCTTTTGATGTCTGACGACGACTATGTCTATGATGAGGCGTCGGGCGAATGGATCAGCGCGGCCGAGGCAAAGTCGAAGTCAGACAATGACCATGTGATTGAAGTGCGTGATGCCGTCGGCAATCTTCTTGCCGACGGGGATCAGGTCACGCTGATCAAGGACCTGACGGTCAAGGGTGCGGGCCAGACCCTCAAACGCGGGACGCTCATCAAATCCATCCGGCTGACCGGGGACCCGCAGGAAATCGACTGCCGTTATGACGGCATCAAAGGGCTCGTCCTGCGGGCCGAATTTGTGAGAAAACGCTGAACGCCGCCGTTTTTGAGGTGACGGGCCAAATCTGGCTCTGGACACCAGCCCCGCCAGCAAATGGCGCATGGCATTTCATGACAGTGGATCCTCAGACATCCGCTGAAATTCGCTACGAAGCTCTTGGGCGAACAGGCGGGTTTGGCAGCGTGAAAGTGATCGCCACGATTGGCAGTACCAGATGGTCCACGTCCCTTTTTCCACATAAGGAGTCGGGAGGCTTCCTCTTGCCGATCAAGGCCGCTGTCCGTCAAAACGAGAGCCTGGTCGCAGGAGACGAGATCAAGGTGCGGCTTGAAATCTGAAGGAGGGTGATGTGGACATCAACGCAGCAATGGCCAGCCGGTCAGTTTCGGGTCGCATTGCACTCGTCACGGGGGGCTGCGAGCGGCATGGGGCGGGCCACGGCCGGGTTGCTTGCCGCCATGGGCGCGAAAGTCGCGGTGACGGATTCCAATGGCGCCGGTGCGGAAGAGGTTGCGCAGGCGATTGTGGATAAAGGCGGTGATGCGAAAGCATGGGCGCTCGATGTTGCGGACGGGCGCGCGGTCAAGGCCGTGGTGAGCGACGTAGCGCTGCATTTCTCGGGCCTCGACATTCTGGTCAACAATGCCGGAATTTCCGATGCTTTGCCGTTTGATGATCCGCGGTATGAGGATTCCTGGCAGCGGTTGATTGCCGTCATCCTTACCGGGACACAGCAAGTTACGCGTTCAGCCCTGCCGTTCCTGAGAAAATCGGACGCTGCACGCATCGTCAATATTGCCTCGACGGAAGCGCTTGGCGCAACCTCTGGGCACAGCGGTTACAGCGCCGCAAAGGCCGGCGTCGCAGGCCTGACGCGCTCGCTTGCTGTCGAGTTCGGCCGGTCGGGCATCACGGTCAACTGCATTTGTCCCGGTCCAATCAACACGGGCATGACAGCGCGTATTCCAGACGATGCAAAGGCCATTTTCGCCAAGCGCAGAACGGCCATGAACAGATATGGGGAACCGGAAGAAGTCGCCCAGATCATTGTCAGCCTTTGTCTGCCGGCGGCGTCCTATATCACAGGGGCCGTCATTCCCGTGGACGGTGGCCTTATGGCGCGCAACGCCTGAGACCTGTGAGCGGGGGGCGTCCTTGCTTTGTGGCGGGGACTTTCACATAAGTGGAGCATGGATTCCAGCAAGACCCCAATTTCCGTTGCGTTTCTCCTTTTTCCTGGTGTGACTCAGCTTGACCTGACGGGCCCGGCACAGGTCCTTTCGCGCCTCGGCAATGCAAGGCTCGATCTGGTCTGGTCATCGCGTGATCCGGTCCCGACGGATGCGGGATTCTCGATCGTTCCGACCGCCACATTTGAAGACGTGACGGAAGTGGACATTGTATGCGTGCCTGGGGGCATTGGCGTGACCAGCGTGATGAAGGACACGGCTGCAATGGCTTGGCTGCAAAAGGTCGGCCGGGACGCACGTTGGGTCACAAGCGTGTGCACGGGTTCGCTCATTCTCGGCGCGGCAGGCTTGCTTGAAGGGTATAGGGCGACGTCGCACTGGGCGTGGCACGAAGAACTGTCGCTGTTTGGTGCGGTGCCTGTGAAAGCGCGCACAGTCTTTGATCGCAACCGGGTGACCGGAGGGGGCGTTACGGCGGGAATCGATTTCGCTTTGGCCCTGATGGCCAAGATCAGGGGGGAGGATCACGCCCGCATGGTTCAGCTTGCGCTGGAATATGATCCATCACCACCCTTTGATGCCGGGTCGCCAGACAAAGCCAGCGCAGAGCTTGTGGCTGCCTATCAGGATAGGGTTGCAAGCCTTGCGCCCAATCGATTGGCCGAGATGCGGGATGTGGCGGCTAGCCTCGGATTCCCGCGCTGACAGCCCGCCTTTGTTCCTTCGGTCGGGTCTGTTCCTGTTCAACCTCCAAGCATTGAAAAATGGAAACCGGCTCAGGACGATGCGTGCAGCCTGCCTCTTGCGGCTTCCCAATTCAGTCCGTCAAAGGGCACGATTTTCGGCTCGATACCTTGCGCGTCATCAAGGCAACGCCAGTTGACGCTCCAAGAATTCGGGTGCGAACGCGGCTGATAAAAGCTTTTGGTTCCGCAGTGGCTGCAGAAAAGATGCTCCGCGGATCCAGTTCCAAAGCGATAGGATGTGAGGGCAGATTGCCCCTGTGCGAGGGTGAAATCGTCATGGGGGATGATAAGATGGAGGTAGCCCGATTTGCTGCAGATCGAACAATTGCAGTCGAGCACCTCGGGTCGGATCGGCATGCGGATGTGGAAGCGGACCGCACCGCAATGGCATCCGCCCCTCATTTCCGCATGCGCTGACATGCCCTGATCGTGGGCGGATCGCGGCCCGATTGCAAGCCGCCACGTTCCAGCCATTGCCCTGAATGTCGGGCTCTGCCAATCTAGGCCGGCATGCTGGATTTTCACGATTTCGACATGATGGTTCGCGGCGGATCGATCGCGCTGCTTGCTTTGTGGAGCTGGCTCTTGCTCCGCGATCATTGGCGCGCGCTTTCCGCTCGGCTTGCAGTGGCCATGAATCTGACCATTGTCTGCCATGTTCTTGCAACGGTGCCAGGGAAGCCGCCGTTCGGATTTGTGTTCAACTGGATCATCGAACTGGGTTCTGTGTCGGTTCCGGCCCTTTTCTGGCTTTTTGCGCGCACCTGGTTCAACGATGAACGCAAGATTCCGATTGCGGGCTGGGCGCTTTTGCCCGTGTGCATGATCCTGTTGGTGCTGGTCGAACTCAATGTCGCAACTCGTCCACCGCTCTTCTATGCCAGTGCCGCGGTCTTGCGCGTCTTCATGTTCGGGTTCGCGATTGCGGGCCTATGGATTGCATGGAAGGGCAGGGAAGACGATCTTGTGGAGGAGCGCAGGAGGCTGCGGGTGCAGTTGATCGGCGTAGTCGGCACCTATGTGGTCCTGACCAACGGTGTTGAAGTTGCAGTGTTCAATGGTTTTGCGCCTGAATTTCTGCGGTCCCTGCTGCAGGTTGGCATTGTGGTGCTGACCTTTGCCTTTTGTGCAGCCATGTTCGCAGTTCGGCGTGCGGACCTGCTGGGCCCTTCGCTGCGCGAAGAAGGGAGTTCGGTTCCGCCAGTACAGGATGATGCTCTGGCGGGGCGACTTATTGCCTACATGGATGCGGAGCGGCCCTATCGAGATGAGACTATGACCATTGCCAAGCTTGCCGTGCAGCTCGGTGAACCCGAGTACCGCCTGCGCAGGCTGATCAATGGTCAGCTAGGCCATCGCAATTTCGCAGCCTTTCTCAACGGATACAGGCTGGACGAAGTCAAGGCGGCCCTTGCCGATCCGGAACAAAGGCAAGTGCCCATCCTGACCATAGCCCTTGATGCCGGCTTTGGTTCGCTTGGCCCGTTCAACCGCGCGTTTCGTGAACTCGTGGGGATGACACCCACTGAATATCGCAGCCGCGCGGGCTGATTGATTCCGGAATCGGCTAGTCGGTTTTGAAACCGGTCGAGCCCTGACGCCATTTTTCCAGCATGCCGACCGCACTGGTAATTCGGGAGACGGTCGGTGGAAACTCTGGCAATGCTTTTTGACATCACGCGGACTCACGCGCTGAATATCTTCGTGTTTGATTTTGGCCGTTATGCGGTCGCTGCTTCACTGGTTGCGGCGCTTGTCTGGGCGCTCAAGCGCACACACTGGCGCAGCCGCCAGATACAGAAGCGGACCCCGTCGACGGCCGATGTGCGAAGGGAGTTCCTGGCCTCGGTTCGAACGGTGCTGGTCTATGTTCTTGTCAGTATCTTTGTGATCTGGGGAGTGCGGAACGGAGTGCTGCGCAAAATGGATGGCAACTTTGGATTTGCCGGGAACCTGCTGGTGCTCGTTGCAATCATTGTTGTCCATGATGCCTATTTCTATTGGTGCCACCGGGCGATGCACCATCCGCGACTGTTCAAGCATTTTCATCGCTTCCACCATCGCACGATCACGCCGACGCCTTGGGCCGCTTATAGCTTTGCGGTTCCTGAAGCCATTGTCATGGCGCTTTTCGTTCCGCTCTGGCAGTATTTCGTGCCAACCCCCGGTGTTGTGATCTTTGTGTTCCTGTTGATCATGATTGTGCGCAATTGCATGGGGCATGCAGGCTTGGAGCTTCATGCGCGTGGCTGGGCGAGCCACCCTGTCCTCAAATGGATCAGCACGACCACCCATCATGATCTTCATCATGCGGGAAGCTTCAACCATAATTACGGATTCTATTTTACCTGGTGGGACAAGGTGATGGGAACCGAGCATCCCGACTATGTCGCAACCTATGATCGCGTGACTCGCCCGGTTTCCGATCGCAAGGCGCTTGCCGTGGAGCCCGCCTGATCAGATTGCCGTTCGGTCCATCTCCCGCCGGCAAGACTGGCCGGGACGAGACCAAGGTTTCCTTCGTCCCGTTCCGGCCATTTTCATTTGCTGGCCCGGCCCGGTTGTGCCAGCCTGGACAGCATTCCGGGAGGATCGAGATGTTCAGACGAATTTTTGGGGCTATGCCTCTTGCGGCGGCGCTGTTCGCAACAACGGCGCATGCCGCGCCTGCGGACGATCTGCAAACGGTGATTGCCGATCATTGGAAATGGTGGCTGTCGACCAATCCGGTTCAGGCAACCATACTTGGCGTGCATGATTATGACGACAAACTCGGCGACCTGAGCCTGGCCGAACAAGATCGTCAGGCCAAGGATGCCCAGTCATTCCTGGATCGGCTGAATGCAATCCCGGACCAGAATCTCTCTGCTGCCGATCGGACGAACAAGGGTGTCTTGGCGCGGCTGCTTTCGGATCAGGTTGAAGGAAATCGTTATGGCGAGCGGATGATCCTGTTCACGACCTATTATTCCTGGCATCAGGGATTTGCGGGAATGGCGGATGATTTGCCGTTCCGAACGCGCGCCAATTACGAAAGCTATCTGAAACGGCTTGCGGCGTACCCAAAACTCAATGGCGATGCGATCTCCGTTTCGCGGCAAGCAATCACGAAGGGATTTGTGCAGCCCTGCGATGCCATGGCTGGCTTTGAAAACACGATCACGGGCGCTGTTGCTGGCATGCCGGAAGAAACCCGCTTCTTTGGTCCATTCAAGCGGCAGCGGCCGCAGGATGTAAGCGAAGCCGATTGGGCCGCGCTGAAGGATCAGGCAATCGCGTTGATCAGGGACGTTGTGGTGCCCGAGTATGGCAAGTTCGCGACCTTCTACCTCAAGGAATACAAGCCCAAATGTCGCAAGACGGTTGGTGCATCCGCGATGCCGGGAGGCGCTGCATGGTACGCCTTCCAGGCGCGATCCCATACGACAACGACCCTTTCGCCCGAACAGATTCATGCCATCGGGCTTTCGGAAGTTGCCAGGATCAGGGCAGAAATGGTCAAGGTCGCGACTGCCGCCGGCTATCCGAGCAGGGAAGCATTCATTGAAAAGCTGAGAACCGATCCGGCCTATTTTGCCAAAAGCCCTGAAGAATTGCTGGCAGCTGCCTCACGCGTGGCAAAGCAGATCGACGGAAAAATGCCGAACTATTTCGGCAAGCTGCCCCGACTTCCCTATGGCGTGCGAGAAATCCCGAAGGAAACAGCCGAGACGACGACAACAGCCTATTACAATGGCGGATCTCCCGAAAGCGGGATTGCGGGAAACTATTATGTGAACACCTCAAAGCTGTCGCAACGACCCTTGTGGGAGCTGCCAGCCCTGACGGCACACGAAGCAGTGCCCGGTCATCATAACCAGATTGCGTTGCAGCAGGAGTTGCCGCTCCCCGGATTTCGCAAATATGCCGGAGGATTCACGGCATTCGTCGAGGGCTGGGGCCTTTATTCCGAGCATCTGGGCATCGAGATGGGTCTTTATGACACGCCTGAAAAGAACATGGGCCGGCTCTCTTACGAGATGTGGCGCGCCTGCCGGCTCGTGGTCGACACCGGCATGCATGCGAAGGGATGGACGAAGGCACAAGCCGTCGCATTCATGCGAGACAACAGTGCCCTATCGGATGCCAATATCGAGGCGGAGGTGAATCGGTACATCAGTTGGCCAGGCCAGGCGCTGGGGTACAAACTTGGCGAATTGAAGCTCCGGGAACTCAGGGCGCGCGCCGAAGCTGCCTTGGGGCCGGCATTCGACCTGCGACGATTTCATGATGCAGTGTTAGGCCAAGGGGCAGTTCCGCTCGAAGTTCTGGAACGGCAGGTGATGGACTGGATCGACGAGGAGAAGGCTGGGCATTGACTCCCTGGGGCACCTAAAGACTCGTGACCGTGGCATAGGCGGATATGGCGGCCAGCGCGGCCAGCCCGAAGGACAGCAACAACGCCGCGCGACTCCGTCGCCCTGAAACGATCTGGATCAGGCCATTCAGGATCCCGGCAATTCCGAATGCCAGGACAATGAAGAGCAAGCTCATGATCTGTCGTGCCTGTTCCGGCGTTCCGTTGAAGCGTGTCGTGTTCTGGATCCCCTGAATGGACACAAATGCGGGCAACAGGGACAGGATGATCATGCTCATCATACCCGCGATAGCCACGCCGGCCAGCAGAAGGAGCCAGCCCAATCGCTGCACGGTTCGCGATGAGCGCATGCGCCCGCCACACTTTGGGCACGTGTCTACGTGTCCGGAAACGATCTCTCCGCAAGTCCACGTAAAACAGCTGCTGGTATCCGCCATCGCCGAGTCCTCCCCCCAACCATGGCCATTTTAGGCACGCGCGCCGGTGTGGGCAATCTCGGTTCAACTCCCCATAAGGTAATCGCGGGTCAGCGGAAGGGCATGCCGACTACGCGCATATTGAACCTGATAGTTCACCATGCCGCCCTGTTCAAACACCGTCGCAGCACCGGCAAGGTAAAGCGTCCACATGCGGAAAAACCGTTCGTCGTACAGCGCAACGATGGCATCATGCGCGGCAACGGTGCGCCGATACCATTCACGCAATGTGAAGGCATAATGAAGCCGCAACACCTCGACATCTGTCACCATGAGCCGGTTCGGTTCGCTGCCCCCAAGGATTTCGGAGAGTGCTGGAATATAGCCGCCGGGGAAAATATATTTCCGCGTGAAGGCGTCGGTGCTCCCAGGGCCGCCCATCCGCCCGATGGTATGAATAAGCATCACGCCATCGTGCGTGAGCAGATTGTGGCACTTGCGGAAGAACTCCCGGTAGTTCGGAACACCGACGTGTTCGAACATGCCGACCGAAACGATCCGGTCGAAAGACCCGTCAAGATCGCGATAATCACGCAATTCAAACCGGACATGATCCGAGACGCCGGCATCCTTCGCACGCTGGCGGGCGACCTCAAGCTGTTCCTCTGAAAGAGTGATGCCGAGCACATCGACGTGATGGTGCTTATGGAGGTAAAGTGCCATGCCTCCCCAACCGCAGCCGATGTCGAGGACTTTCTGCCCAGGTGACAGCGCCAGTTTGGCGGCAATATGCGCTTTCTTGTCTTCCTGCGCTTTTTCAAGGCTGTTGGCGGGATCCCTGAAATAGGCGCAGCTGTATTGGCGGTCACGGTCCAGAAAAAGGTCGTAAAGCTTGCCCGAAAGATCATAGTGATGGGCGACGTTGCGTTTCGACTGTTGTCGGAAATTGATCTGGTTGAAGCGACGTGCTGCCCGTTTCATGGCGCGGGCGAACGGGCCTTTCCTTTCTATGTCGAGGCCCTTTTCCCAGGGGTTGTTGGCGCGAACCAAGCTAAGGAAATCAAGGATGTCCCCCTGATCGAAGCTGATCCTGCCATCCATGAATCCTTCGGCGAACCCAAGGCGTGGCCCCCGAATGATATCAAACCCGACCCGTCTGTCGTGAAAACGAACGACAATGTCGGGAAAGGCGGGATCTGCCGTTCCGAAGACATATCGATTCCCGTCAGCCTCGATCAGCGTGACCACACCCTTTGTGATCAGGCGGCGAAAGACGGCATGGAGCAATGACATTCCCGAGTCCCTGTAGTTGAACACGTTATACGCCCGACGCAGGCGTTTGGTTGCATTCCTGGCAACCAATCCCTGTGAAGCCGTGTAATGTCCTGCCTGCCCCAGAGCCGGGTGCAGGCGAAACAGGGGTCTCAGCCCCGTTTGCGAGCCTGCGGATATGTACCAAGCAAGCGAAGCGAACGCGAATGGAATTGCAGTTCCTCAAGCGCGCGGGCCACAGCCGGATCATCCGGATGTCCCTCTATGTCTGCGAAGAAGGTCGTGGCTGCAAAGCTTGCCCCACGCTGATAGCTTTCGAGCTTGGTCATGTTGACGCCGTTGGTCGCAAATCCGCCCATTGCCTTGTACAGCGCAGCCGGGATGTTTTTGACCTCGAAGACGAAGGTCGTCATGACCACGCCTTCGTTTGGAACGGGCTGGCCGGATCTGGCAAGGATCACAAAGCGGGTCATGTTGTCATTCGAATCCTCAAGGGATTCGGCAAGGATGTTGAGCCCGTACACCGATGCAGCTCCCGGAGGAGCGATTGCGGCCACGCTTGGATCGCCAAGTTCCACAACCCGCGCCGCGGCCCCTGCGGTGTCAGGATAGCCAATGGGCTCGATTCCCCGAGCACGCAGCCAGTGCCGACATTGGCCGAGCGCCTGTGGGTGGCTGATGGCCTGCCTGACTCCGGTGAGCGGACCAATGCCCATAAGGGCATAATTTATGGGAAGAAAAAACTCGCCAGTGATGACAAGTCCAGACTCGGGCAAAAGAAAGTGGATGTCCGCCACGCGCCCATGGAGCGAGTTTTCGATTGGAATCATGGCCTTGGCTGCGCGTCCTTCACGCACGGCATCAATGGCATCGGGAAATGAGAAGCAGGGCAGGGGCAGCGCGTCCGGCAAGGCCTGCTGCACGGCAATATGGGAATTCGCACCCGGAGCGCCCTGAAACGAAACAGCCCTTGACGGATCTTCAGCAGCCTGCGCGATCATCGCTTCGACAAGGGGCTGGGCAGGTGCAGGGTAGTTTTCCATCGGAGGCAGCGCTTAGGGGCCTCTTGGTCGCTTCGCAAGCATTGGTGCAAATGGATCAAACCACGTGCTTGCGAACCGTCCATTCGCCGACTAAAGCGAGCGCGATTCACGGGGCATTCGCAAAAGGTTTCAAGCATGGATGATCGTTTCAATACAGCTGCCGGGTGGGCGCTTTTCGCGGGCATTGTCGCGCTAGGAGGAACGATCCTTTCAGGCGAATATTTCAAGCATGAAAAGGTTGAAAAGGGCGGCTTTGAGGTTGCTGATGCGTCGCCTGAGGGTGGCGCCGGCGGCGCGGCCGCAGCCAAGCCAATCGATTTTTCGGCGGGTGACCCTGCCAAGGGCGCAGAAGTCTTCAAGAAATGCGCCTCGTGCCACACCATTACCCCCGGCGGGGCATCGGGCGTCGGGCCCAACCTTTATGGCGTCATGGGCCAGAAGCATGGCCATGTGGCTGGCTTTGCCTATTCGCCCGGAATGACGGCCATGGCAGGCGTTTGGGATTGGGAAGCCATGGACAAGTGGCTGACATCGCCCAAGAAGTATGTCGATGGCACCAAGATGAGCTTTGCAGGTCTGTCTAATCCGGAAGATCGTGCTAACCTTATCCGGTACATCAACGAACAGGGATCAAACCTGCCGGTTCCGCCGCCGCCAGCCGCAGAATCCGCTGCCGCGCCTGAAGCCGGTGCTGCTCCTGCGGAAAACGCCGCAGAACCTGCTGCGGACGCCGCAAAGAAGTAAGCTGCGCTATTCCATGCCGTAGAAGCGCTGGATTGCCGTCCAGCCTTCTTCGGCGGTCTCGACATAGGTCAACAGCTCAAGATCTGCAGGTGAAATCACACCTTCTTCGACCAGTCCGTCAAAGTTGACGATTCGTGTCCAGAATTCCCGCCCATACAGCAGGATAGGCATTCGACGTGTCTTGCCGGTCTGCATGAGTGTCAGCAGCTCGAACATTTCATCCAGCGTTCCAAATCCGCCGGGAAAGACGGCAACCGCGCGCGCGCGCAGCAAAAAGTGCATCTTTCTGAGCGCAAAATAGTGGAACTGGAAGCTGAGGCCGGGGGTGACCCAGGGATTTGGTGCCTGTTCATGTGGCAAGACGATGTTGAGTCCGATTGATTCTGCCCCGACATCGGCCGCGCCCCTGTTTGCGGCTTCCATGATGGATGGGCCTCCGCCTGAGCAGACTACGAACTGGCGCATTCCATCCGAATCGGGGGGCGTTTGGCTGGCAAGTGCTGCCAATTTGCGGGAAATGTCATAATAATGGGACTTGGCTTCCAGCCGTTTTGCTATTTCCGCAGTGGCCGCAACAGCCTTTTCACCTGGCGCAGGAATCCGGGCAGAGCCGTAGAAGACGATGGTTGAGCCAATTTTCGCTTCATCCAGCAGAAGCTCGGTCTTGAGCAGTTCAAGCTGAAATCTGACTGGCCGCAAATCGTCTCTCAAGAGGAAGTCTTCGTCCTGGAATGCGAGCCGATAGGATGCCGCCTCTGTCTGAGGGGATGACGTGGCTTTCTTGGCGGCTTCTGCATCCTGGGCGGCATGCGGGAATATGCGCGAAGGCAAATGTTTCTCGTTCATCAGCCGTGCTTAGCGGCAAAAAGGGCCGCGACCCAAATCGAAATGAAAATGGTCCTGATGGGCGGCATTGAAATCGGGGCTGAGGACGGTCCGGAATCGCTTGCACGCCGCTGCCCTGATAGACCGAAGGAAGCGTCGTTCCTCCTCTGTCCCGTTCCATCCGGCATTGACCGTGATGCGCCGGCCATCGGCAAGGACAAACCCAGAAATGTCGACGGCATTTGCGGTCGCATGTTCCGAGCGGGCACCTGCCATTTGGGGTCGCCCCTTGATGTTCCGGCAACTGTAGCTGCCAAAACTTTCGAGCCGCACTACGCGTTCGCCGAAGATCTGTTTTGCGGCAGGCTGCACGGACTCGCGTGTCCACACCGCCAGGTTAAGGGCAAGCGGGCACTGGATCGCAGTGATATTGGAAATCGGGATGCCCACTCCGGTTAACTGGACCGAAGAGATGGTTGAGCAACCGCCCCCAAAATTGCGGTCGGGCAGGAGCGCAAATCGGGCCTGCAAGCGGCCAAGGTCAGCAAGGCATTGGCGAAGTTCAGGGCGCTGCGGCGCAAGCACCACTGGCCGGTTCCCGCCGGGGCGGCGGCCACTGGGTGGACCGACGCATGCCGATGTCATGGCCAATAACGCAAGCGAGGAAAACAGCCACTTCATGCAGCGATTGTGCCGCCATTATGGTTAACGATCCACTAATTTTGCACCGCATGTGCGGTGAACTACGGGTTGACATTCACTGCCACACGACTAGGGGCGGCTCCGGGCCACGCGGTCCCAACGCCGCGCGAGCTCTCTGCAAGGAGATGCAAGACATGACTGTTACCAAGCCCGCGGGCAAACCCGCGCGCCCTTTCTTTTCCTCTGGCCCCTGCGCAAAGCCGCCGGGCTGGGATGCCACAAAGCTCAAGACAGAATCCCTTGGCCGTTCCCATCGCGCCAAGATTGGCAAATCTCGTTTGCAGCTTGCAATCGACCTGACACGCGAAGTGCTGCAGGTGCCAGACACACACAGAATTGGCATTGTCCCTGGTTCCGATACCGGAGCCGTTGAAATGGCGCTGTGGTCGATGCTCGGCGCGCGAGGGGTGACGATGCTTGCATGGGAGAGCTTCGGCGAAGGCTGGGTGACAGACGTGGTCAAGCAACTCAAGCTGGACGCGACGAAACTGACAGCACCCTATGGAGAACTGCCTGACCTCGGCACTGTCAACTGGGCCGATGATGTCGTGTTCACATGGAATGGAACAACCTCTGGCGTGCGCGTCCCCAATGGGGACTGGATTGCTGGCGACCGCGAAGGGCTCGCAATCTGCGATGCGACTTCTGCTGTGTTTGCCTACGACCTGCCATGGGACAGGCTCGATGTCGTCACCTTCAGCTGGCAGAAGGTTCTTGGCGGGGAAGGAGCCCATGGTGTGCTCATTCTCGGCCCGCGCGCTGTCGAAAGGCTGGAAAGCTATACACCGGCTTGGCCGCTCCCAAAGATTTTCCGCATGACCAAGGGCGGAAAGCTGATCGACGGCATATTCAAGGGTGAAACGATCAACACCCCCTCCATGCTGGCTGTCGAAGATGTCATCTTCGCGCTTGAATGGGCAAAGTCGGTCGGAGGACTCCATGGGCTGATTGCCCGATCCGATGCGAATGCAGCGGCATTGGGCAGGATCGTGGCCGAACGACCCTGGCTCGGCCATCTCGCCGCAGATGCGTCAATTCGCTCGACCACTTCGGTCTGTCTGACTGTCGAAGGGGAGGATGAAGCTTTCATCAAGAGCTTTGCCGGCCTGCTTGAGGCCGAAGGCGCTGCATTCGATATCGCCGGATATCGAGATGCCCCGCCCGGGCTTCGAATCTGGTGCGGTGCTACAGTCGAGGCGTCCGATATCGTCGCTTTGGGCCCTTGGTTGGACTGGGCCTGGGCCTCTCTCAAGGCTGCCTGATCGTCCCGTCGCCCGCGAGGCGCACAAAACAGCACAATTGCCAATTTTCGCTCTACAAGGAGCAACGGAGTTTACCCCATGACCAAGCCAAGAGTCCTTATTTCCGACAAGATGGATCCCAATGCAGCGCAGATTTTTCGCGAACGGGGATGCGACGTTGATGAAATTACCGGAAAGACTCCTGAGGAGCTGAAAGCCATCATTGGCCAATATGATGGCCTCGCGATCCGTTCGGCAACGAAAGTCACGCAGGATATCCTTGATGCGGCTACAAACCTCAAGGTGATTGGCCGTGCTGGTATCGGTGTCGACAATGTCGATATTCCGGCGGCGTCAGCCAAGGGCGTCGTGGTCATGAATACACCCTTCGGGAATTCGATCACGACAGCGGAACATGCAATTGCGCTGATGTTTGCGCTGGCCCGGCAACTGCCGGAAGCCGATGCTTCGACCCAGGCCGGCAAGTGGGAGAAGAACCGCTTCATGGGTGTTGAAGTCACTGGCAAGACGCTCGGCCTGATCGGCGCTGGCAACATCGGTTCGATCGTGGCATCGCGTGCACTGGGCCTCAGGATGAAGGTGGTGGCCTATGATCCTTTCCTCACGCCTGAACGGGCGGTGGAAATGGGAGTTGAGAAGGCCGACCTCGATACCCTGCTTGCAAAGGCCGATTTCATCACCCTGCACACGCCGCTGACAGACCAGACCCGCAACATCCTGTCTCGCGAAAACCTTGCAAAGACCAAGAAGGGCGTCCGGATTATCAATTGTGCGCGTGGTGGCCTTCTCGATGAAGCAGCACTCAAGGACGGGCTGGACAGTGGCCATGTGGGCGGCGCGGCTCTGGACGTTTTTGCCGTTGAGCCAGCCAAGGAATCGCCCTTGTTTGGTACTCCCAATTTCATCTGCACCCCGCACCTTGGGGCTTCCACCAACGAAGCGCAGGTCAATGTCGCTCTGCAAGTTGCTGAGCAGATGGCGGATTATCTCGTGAGCGGAGGTGTCACCAACGCCCTCAACATGCCATCGCTTAGCGCGGAGGAAGCCCCCAAGTTGCGGCCCTACATGGCTCTTGCTGAAAAGCTGGGCAGCCTGGTTGGCCAGTTGGCGCACGACAATCTGACCAAGATCGCGATCGAAGTCGAAGGCGCTGCGGCACAGTTGAATATCAAGCCGATTTCAGGCGCAGTCCTGTGCGGTCTGATGCGCCGCTACTCCGATACTGTGAACATGGTCAACGCGCCGTTCCTCGCAAAAGAACGGGGTCTCGACGTGCGGGAAGTCCGCCATGACAGGGAAGGCGATTATCACACGCTTGTCCGCGTCTCGGTCGAAACCAGTCAGGGTGAAAGATCGGTGGCAGGAACTCTTTTCGGCAATGGCGAGCCGCGCTTGGTTGAAGCCTTCGGCATCAAGGTTGAAGCTGATCTTGACGGACACATGCTCTACATTGTCAATGAAGATGCGCCTGGCTTTATCGGCCGGATCGGCACGCTTCTGGGAGAAGCAGGGCTCAACATTGGCACCTTTCATCTTGGTCGCCGTTCAGCAGGGGGGGAGGCCGTGCTGCTGCTGTCCATCGATGCGCCAATACCGGAACCCGTCTTGTGGGACGCCTGCAATCTTCCCGGCGTGAAGATGGTCAAGGCGTTGCAGTTTTAGGCACGGATTACAGTCGGGCAGCAACCTCATCGGCCGCAAGTGCCCTTGCGAGGCGATCCCTGATCGCCCGCAATTCCTGAATTGGCATCTGCAGGGCGGCCGGTGGATGCTGCGGTTCCGGTCTTTGCGGTTCAGCAGCCATGGGTCCTGTCCCTCCACCCGATGAGAGGAGCTTCTGCACGCCCTTAACCGTGTACCCTTCATTGTTCAGAAGGCGATGGATCCGTTTGGCGAGCGCAACGTCTTCAGGTCTGTAGTAGCGGCGGTTGCCTGCCCGCTGCAGCGGCCGAAGCTGAGGAAAACGTGTTTCCCAGTAACGCAGGATATGCTGCGGCAATCCAAGTTCGTCCGCCAGTTCGCCAATTGTCCGGAATGCGGAAGCACTTTTTTGCGTTGCAGCCATGCCCTGTCCTAGCCTGATCTGGCAATGCGTGCCCGCATTTTCTGGCTGGCCCGGAAGGTCAGCACCCGGCGCGGCGAAATCGGAACTTCAACGCCCGTTTTCGGGTTCCGTCCAATGCGTTGGGACTTGTCACGCAGAATGAAGGTTCCAAATCCGGAAATCTTCACATTCTGTCCTTTGGCCAGAGCATGTCCCATCTGGTCCAGAATCGCTTCCACAAGGTTTGAGCATTCGGCTCGCGACAGCCCGATTTCATTGTGAATTGCATCAGACAGGTCAGCGCGCGTCAGTGTGCTCCCATCACTCATGAATTACCCCCCATGGCCGATTTTCCGAGCCATTCTATCTCTCTTGCAACGAAGGTCAATCGGGCGGCGCGTTAGATTCGCGCGACACACGCTCCCCACGTAAATCCGCCTCCCATCGCTTCCAGAACAACCACATCGCCGGCCTTGATCCGCCCATCGCGAACTGCGAGATCCAGCGCAAGCGGCACAGAAGCCGCTGAAGTATTGGCATGCTGGTCGACCGTGACGATCACTTTTTCGGCAGGGAGTCCGAGTTTCCGTGCGGTGGCATCGAGAATCCGGGCATTGGCCTGATGGGGCACAACCCAATCCACGTCATCTGCCGAGAGTTCGGCCTTGCCAAGGACTTCGTTCATGACCGACGCCAGATTCGTGACCGCGTGGCGGAACACTTCGGAGCCCTTCATCCGGACCTTGCCCACTGTACCTGTCGTTGACGGGCCACCGTCCACGTACAGCAGTTCATTGTGTCGGCCATCCGCATGCAGGGCCGTCGCAAGTATCCCGGAGTCTCCATCTTCTGCGCGCAGAAGGGCCGCGCCCGCGCCGTCTCCAAAAAGGACGCAGGTTGTCCGGTCTTCCCAATCCAGGATTCGGCTGAAGGTTTCCGAACCAACCACCAGCGCGATTCTTGCAGATCCTGACCTGATCATGCTGTCGGCGACGGACAGCGCATAGAGAAAGCCGGAACAGACCGCAGCCACGTCAAAGGCAATGCAATCATCAATGCCAAGCGCGGCCTGAACCTTGGTGGCGCTGGCGGGGAAAGTCTGGTCCGGAGTTGCGGTTGCAAGTATGATCAGATCCACATCGCTCGCTGAGACGCCAGCGGCTTCAAGAGCCCGTTGGCAGGCGGTGGTTGCAAGGGTCGCCGTGGTTTCTCCGTCGCCCGCAACATGGCGGAACCGTATGCCGGTCCGCGCGACAATCCATTCATCCGAAGTGTCGACACGTTGCGCGAGCTCCTCATTGGAGACTCTCTTTGCTGGAAGCGCTGAACCGGTTCCAACAATCCGTGCGCGCAACGTCATTCGGCTACATCCTTCACATTCGCAAGATCGTCAGAAATCCGGCTGGTGATGTTTTCAGCGACAAGCTTTGCTGCGACTCCGATCGCATTGGCAACGCCATAGTCGGTCGCGCTGCCATGGCTTTTGACCACCACTCCATTCAGGCCAAGGAATACCGCACCATTATGGTTGTTGGGGTCGAGGTGGTGCCGCATCAACTCCGTGGCCGGGCGAGAAATCAGGAAACCGAACTTGGAACGGATGGAACTTGTAAAGGCGCGCCGCAACAGGTCAGTCACGAACCGCGCCGTTCCTTCCATTGTCTTCAGGGCAATGTTGCCGGAAAACCCATCGCAAATGACCACATCCGTTTCGCCTCGCGAGAGCTTGTCGCCTTCGATAAAGCCCTTGAAGGACAGTTGCAGATGGCCCGAACTCCTCAATATCACAGCTGCATCGCGAATGGCGTCCGTGCCCTTCAGATCCTCGGTGCCAATGTTGAGGAGCGAAACGCGCGGGCGTTCAATGCCAAGTGCGATACGGGCGTAAGCTGCACCCATGACCCCGAATTCCACGAGGTTGCGAGAGGCGCATTCCGTATTGGCGCCAAGATCCAGCATGACAAAATCGGTGGCGCCAAGGCTCGGCAGCAAGGCAGCCAGCGCCGGGCGATCGATGCCCGGCATTGTCCGCAAGGAAAGCTTGGCCATGGACATCAGGGCGCCGGTATTGCCGGCAGAAACAGCTGCACCGGCCAGCCCCTGCTTCACGCGGTCAATGGCGATGCCCATGGATGTCGTCTTGGCGCGGCGGATGGCCTGCGCTGCCTTGTCATTGCCCGAAATCACTTCCGGCGCGTGGATGATCTGCGAATTCGCCTTGAGGTTGGGGTGATTCTCAAGCGCAGCCGCAATGGCCGACTCGTCTCCAACCAGATCAAACGTCAGCCCGGGCCAGCGACGACGGGCGAGGGCAACGCCGCGCAGCATGACTGCCAGCCCCTCATCGCCCCCCATCGCGTCGATGGCTAGTCGTGGCGCGTCTGCCACCTGATCCATCTCCCGGCTTGCTGGTGGGCCCGACTTAGCTTGAGATGCTGACGACTTCGCGGCCGTTGTAGTGGCCACAAGCCGGGCACATGTTGTGCGGCCGCTTCAATTCGCCGCAGTTGCTGCATTCCTGAAAGGCCTCGACCTTCAGTGAGTCATGGCTGCGGCGCATGTTGCGCTTGGAGGGCGTAGTTTTTCGCTTTGGAACGGCCATCGAGGCACCTGTCTCTTCGTCTGTTGAACCTGCTTGTAACAGGGCAAGTCGCGATGCAAAATGCTGCGCCCCCCGAAAAGGCCGCGTCCGCACGCGGCCGGACTGTCACATTGAGCGTGCGCCTATAGCGATTCCCGCAGGCGTTGCAAGTCCGGCGTTCCCATGGCAACCAGTGTTTCAACAACAACGGAGATGCCTGACAATGATCTTGCCTGTTTCACTGACCGCTGCTGCGGCTGCTGCCCTTATCAACCTGTGGCTTGGGATTCGAATCGGCCAGGTCCGAACATCGGAAAAAGTGTCAATTGGCGATGGCGGAAATGAAAAGGTCATCCGGCGCATGCGCGCGCAAGCCAACTTCGTTGAATTCACGCCTTTTGTGCTGATTCTCATTGCGCTGATTGAAATGGCTGCAGGGACCTCGACTCTGCTCTGGGCTGCGATGGCGATCTATATGGTTGCTCGTATCGTCCATGCTCTCGGCATGGACGGTATGGCCATGGGACGCCCCATCGGTATCATGCTGACCCTGCTGATCATGACTGGCCTTGCGGGTTATGCGGCCTATATTGCCCACAGCTCTGACGGAAAGGTCACTGCACCAGCGGAAGTGATCTCGGCAGGCTGATCAAGACAGGACATAGTCCGACACATAGCCATTCGTCTTTCGTTCATGGGCAAAGGTCGACATCGGCCCGTGCCCAGGAACAAAGGCGGTGTCATCGCCAAGCGGCCAGAGCCGCCCTGTGATGGATTCGACCAGCTGCTGGTGATTGCCCAACGGAAAGTCCGTCCTGCCAATCGATCCCTGGAAGAGCACGTCTCCGACGATGGCTAGTTTCGATGGCGCATGGTGAAAGACAACATGGCCAGGCGTGTGGCCAGGGCAATGGTAGACATCCAGCACCAGATTGCCGACGGTGACAGTGTCTCCATTGGCCAACCAGCGATCCGGCTCGAATGACTTTGCCTGCATGCCGTATCTGGCTCCATCATCGTCCAGCCGCGAAATCCAGAATCTGTCTGCTTCATGCGGCCCTTCGATCGGAACGCCCAGTTCTTCAGCCAGCAAGCCGGATTGGCCGCAATGATCAAGATGGCCATGCGTGATCAGGATTTTCTCGACCGTCACGCCATGCTGGGCGGCGGCGGCCTTCAGTCGATCCAGATCGCCGCCGGGATCCGTAAATGCGCCTCGCATGGTTTGTGTGCACCAGATCAGGCAGCAATTCTGCTGGAGCGGTGTGACCGGGATAATCGCGGCTTTTAGCGGAGGACCAGAGGACATGGGTCCCCCTCTGCCGCGATATGCCTTCACCGGTCAACACGATTTCGCTCCTTGCCAAGGTCGCTTCCGGTATCCTCAGGCCCGGAGTGCTTCATCCGGGCCATCATTCCGGGTTTTCCAGAGCGAATACCCAATTCCGCCGAGGATCAACCCGAATGTTACGCCAAGGCTCAGAACCGGCGGGAATTTTTCGCCGGCCATGAGGAAGTCCGAAACGAAGATCTTTGAACCGATGAATACCAGAACCAGTGCCAACGCATACTTCAGATACTCGAAGCGATGCACCATGGCTGCGAGCGCAAAATAGAGTGCCCGCAAGCCAAGGATGGCCATGATGTTCGACGTGAAGACAATAAACATGTCTGTCGTGATGGCGAAGATCGCGGGGACGGAATCGACCGCAAAGACCAGATCGGCAACGTTGATGATGACCAGTGCAAGGAAGAGAGGGGTCGCCGCACGGACCATCGCTCCTGTTTTCTGATCAGGGACCGTCACGAAGAAGCGTTCCCCATGCAGTTCCGGTGTCACGCGCATGTGCTTCGAAATCCATCGCACGACCGGGTTCTTCGCTATGTCGATCTCATGGCTGCCGGCAAAAAGCATCTTGATGCCGGTTGCGATCAGGAATGCCGCAAAGACATACATGACCCAGTAGAATTCGCCGACCAGGGCAGCACCAGCCGCAATCATGATGCCGCGAAGGAAAATGACGGCGATAATGCCCCAAAGCAGGGCGCGGTATTGATACTTTCTGGGAATTGCAAAGAACGTGAAGATTAGAGAGATCACAAACACGTTGTCGATCGAAAGGGCCTTTTCGATGAAGAAGCCCGTAAAATACTTGATGCCGGGATCGGCGCCCTTGGCAAGCCAGATCCATGCGCCAAACAGCAACGCAATACCGATGTAGAAGGCAGACAGTTTCAGGCTTTCGCCTATCCCCATCTCCCTGTCTTCCTTGTGAAGAACACCAAGGTCGAACGCCGTCAGCGCAACGACCAGCCCGAGAAAAACAAGCCAGAACCAGACAGGAGTGCCTAGCCAATCAGCAACAAGAAATTCCACGACGCGATTTGCCCTTTGCCAGAAGTTTGAGAAAATGCCTGACCGTCGCCATCAATGCGGGCGACGGTCAGAAAGAAGTTACGAAAATCAGGCCGTTCGCTGTTCGCTGTGCCCACCAGAGAGCCTGTGCAGGCGATCCTTGATGGATAGTTTCAGCTTTTTGAGCCGCTGCAGCCGCTGGACATCCTGCCAGCGCCTTTTCTGCTCGGCACGAATGCTGTCATCAATCTGCTTGTGCCTGAGCATCAGCAAGAACGCTTTGGTCGTCATCAAACCCACTCCATTTCAGTTTCCACTGGATCGGGAGCGCGTGTGTAGGGAAACGAACGTCTGGACCCATTGCACCGGATTCTCCCGATGCGGTCCGACATCACACGCAACGGTGCAAAGCATCCGTCACGCGCCAGAGGGGCCCGGCCCGCGCAGAGAGAATGGGAAGGGCGCGACCCGTTTTCAAGGGGTCAGCGGAAATTTTTTTGGCGATCAGTTCGCGAGCAGGCCATTCGCAGCACTGAGGACAGCGCGAACGCTTGCTGTCGCGACGTCTTCGTCAATGCCCACGCCCCAGACGGTCCGACCATCTGCCGAATGGCATTCGACAAAGGCCGCTGCCCGGACATCTGTGCCATGACCGATGGCATGTTCGCTGTAGTCCGCGATTTCGAGTCCGACTGCGAAGCTCTGGTTCAGCGTTGCCACCACACTCGAAATCAGCCCATTGCCGCGACCGCTCACAGACTGTTCGCTGCCGTCGATGGCAATTTTTCCAGCAAAAATGCGGTCGCCATTCGGTGCCCGTGTCTCATCATAGTCCACCAATTGGTAGTGCTGAGGAGTGTTGAGGCAATAGGTGCGCTGGAACACCTCCCAGATATCGTCTGCATGCAATTCCCGACCGACCTTGTCGGCGAGTTCCTGGACATGCCGGGAGAAATGCGCCTGCATTTTCTTGGGCAACTTCAGGCCCTGGTCCTGTTCGAGGACCCACGCAAAACCTCCTTTGCCGGATTGCGAATTCACCCTGATCACAGCTTCATACGTGCGGCCGAGGTCGGCAGGGTCGATGGGCAGGTAGGGAACTTCCCACAAGTCGTCATTGCGGGCAGCTTGTGCGGCAAATCCCTTCTTGATCGCGTCCTGATGGCTTCCGGAGAACGCGGTGAACACCAGCTCTCCTGCATAGGGGTGACGTGGATGGACAGGCAGATCGTTGCAATATTCGACGGTCTTGATGACTTGATCAATATCCGAAAAGTCGAGGCCCGGATCCACACCTTGTGTGTACATGTTGAGTGCAACCGTCACGAGATCCACGTAGGCCGTGCGCTCTCCATTGCCGAACAGGCAGCCTTCCACCCGATCCGCGCCGGCCAGCAGACCGAGTTCCGTTGCGGCCACGCCCGTGCCGCGATCGTTGTGGGTGTGGAGGCTGATGATCACACTGTCCCTGTTCGGGATGTTGCGCCCGAAATACTCGATCTGATCCGCGTAAATATTAGGTGTTGCTGCTTCCACCGTTGCCGGCAGGTTGAAAATGATCGGGCGTTCCGGCGTCGGCCTGAGCACATCCATGACAGCAGAGCAGCATTCGAGACTGAAATCGAGTTCAGCCGTTGAGAAGGTTTCAGGAGAATATTCGAAGTGCCATTGGGTGTTCGGCTGCTTCGCTGCCTCGTCCCTGAGGACCTTGGCCCCCGCAACCGCAATTTCACGAATGTCTTTCTGTTCCATCTGGAAAACAATACGGCGCCACATCGGGGACACGGCATTGTACAGATGGACAATCGCCGCCCTCGCGCCGGTCAGTGACTCAAAGCTGGTGCGGATCAAGTCTTCACGTGATTGGGTGAGCACCTGAACGACGACATCATCGGGAATGCGGTCGGACCTGACCAGCCCTGAGATGAAATCAAATTCAGTTGCCCCGGCACTGGGAAATCCAACCTCGATTTCCTTGATCCCGATCTTGACCAGAAGATCAAAGAAGCGGGTCTTCTTCTCGGCATCCATTGGATCGACGAGTGCCTGATTGCCATCGCGCATGTCTGTTGAAAGCCAGCGCGGAGCGCGCGTAATGGTTTGCTCGGGCCATGTGCGATCTGGCAAGGCGATCTGGGGGAAAGGTCGGTATTTCTGTGATGGATTGCGCAGCATTTTTCTTCTCAATCTAAGCCTGGAGGGGTCTGGTTCTGGCCCTTAGGCAGCATCAGCGCGGAACCTGCCCACGCATTCACGACGCGCCTAAGGGCGCGTAAGTCGAAGGAGAAGAAGGGCGTGAGCCATTTGCATGATGCTGCGCATATGCCGTGCACCCAGAGGCTTGTCTAGCCCTCAAGCACTCGGATGAGGGCTCTCACATCATTGTCAATTTCGCTGTCTTCGCCCCGCAGGCGTTCAATCTGGCGGACAGCATGAATCACCGTCGTATGATCGCGGCCGCCAAATCGCCTGCCGATTTCCGGCAATGATCGCGGAGTGAGCTGCTTGGCCAGATACATGGCGATCTGGCGCGGTCGCGCCACTTCTCGTGCGCGCCGTGCCGAAACCATTTCGGCGTGTCGAATGCGGAAATGTTCCGACACCCGGCGCTGGATTTCATCGATCGTGATGCGGCGCCGGCTGGCCCGAAACATATCGGCCAAGACTTCTTCCGCAAACTCGATCGTGACTGGGCGATTGCCCAGAGATGCGTAGGCCAGCAGCCGGTTCAGTCCGCCTTCGAGCTCGCGCACATTGGTTGCCAGCCGGGATGCAAGAAGATCAAGAATCTGATCTTCGACCGTCACGCCTTCAATTGCCGCCGCCTTTGCGGAGATGATTGCGCGGCGAAGCGCAAAATCAGGCGGTTGAATATCAACGACAAGCCCCTGCGAAAGGCGCGACAATATCCGGCCTTCAACGCCATCCAAAGCCTGGGGTGCCCGGTCTGCGCTGATCACCAGCGTGCGCCCTGACGACATCAATTCGTCAACCGTATGAAGAAACTCTTCCTGCGTCGACTCCTTGCCTGCGATGAACTGGACATCGTCGATCATCAGCAGGTCCGCCGAGCGCAATCGCGTCTTGAAGGCAAGCGTGTCGCGCGCGCGCATGGCCGAAACAAATTCAAACATGAAGCGTTCGGCCGACATGTAGAGCACCCGTGCGGACGGATGAGCTTGGCGATATTCGTGCCCGATCGCATGCAGCAGGTGCGTCTTGCCCTGGCCCGTCTGCGAATGAATGAACAATGGGTTGAATTGCGTTGATCTGCCGCTGGCAACGGTCCTTGCGGCATTCGCTGCAACGATATTGGCGGGGCCGGTCACGAACGATGAAAAGGTCAGGCGCGGGTCAAAGATGTGCCCATCAGGCTTTGCGACCTCGGCAGCCAAAGACTGTTCAGGCTTCGGCTCGTAGCGCTCGGCAACTTCGCCTGCCGTTTCGATTCGAACGCCACGAACGCTGGGGTTGGCTACTTTCCACGCTTGGGTCAGCCTTTCCCCGTGGTGCGTCCTCACCCAACTGGCCATGAATTCAGACGGCAGGGTAAGCCGGACAACGCCTTCCTCTGCGTTCCAGCCAGCCAATGAGACCGGCTTGAGCCAATGGTCAAAGCTGCGCGCACCAATGCTCTGCCGAAGGGCCTTGCGTATGTCGGACCAGGCCTGCGCCAGCGCTTCGTTCCCTGATTCGTCAAAGGGAATGATGGA
>WBZL01000358.1_pt1 | contig 26035 bp, 18 predicted proteins | sample 5204291 | NCBI WGS metagenome assembly WBZL01 (sample SAMN12344345, study PRJNA552823) | activated sludge metagenome | biome: Activated sludge suspended growth; feature: Nitrification reactor; material: Wastewater; isolation source: activated sludge from nitrification reactor of wastewater...
ACCCTCCAGGCCATGACTGACCTGGAGCAACGCTTGGAGCGCTTGTCCGGTCTGGAAAAGTATTTTGTGCGTATCCCACCTTTACCGGCCTGACCTGTTGACGATTTATTTTCTTGGAACTGCCTAAGACGCGAAGGAAATTAATGGGCAAAAAATTGCATCGTTCAGGAAAGGTGCCGACTGTTTTTGTGAAATAGCCAAATAGAAAGAGAGCGAAGGAAAAAACTCCTTCGCTCTCTTTCTTAAAAACCTTTGCGACTCTGCGTCTTTGCGTCAAAGTTCTGAGGGCAAAGGATTCCTGAATTGGGTTTCGAAGAGGTCTTTGTACAGCCCGCCCTTTGCCATCAGTTCGTCGTGGGTGCCCTGTTCGACGACTTCGCCTTCGTTGAAGACGAGGATTTTGTCGGCGGCGAGGATGGTGCTGAGGCGGTGGGCGATGACGAGGGAGGTGCGGCCTTTGAAGAGGGGTTCGAGGGCGGCCTGGATGAGGGCTTCGGATTGGCTGTCGAGGTGGGAGGTGGCCTCGTCGAGGATGAGGACGCGCGGGTTTTTGAGGATGACGCGGGCAATGGCGATGCGTTGTTTTTCGCCGCCGCTGAACCGGTAGCCGCGTTCGCCGACGACGGTGTCGTAGCCGTTGGGGAGTTTCATGATGAAGTCGTGGATGTTGGCGGCGCGAGCGGCGGTTTCGAGTTCGATGGGAGTGGCATCTTGTTTGGCGTAGAGGAGGTTGGCGCGGACGGTGTCGTGGAAGAGGTAGGTTTCTTGCGTAACCATGCCGATTTGGGCGGCGAGGGATTCCTGGGTTACGTCGCGGAGGTCATGCCCGTCGAGGGTGATGCGGCCTTCGGTGGGGTCGTAGAGGCGGGGGAGGAGGTAGGTGATGGTGGTTTTGCCTGCGCCGGAGGGGCCGACGAAGGCGATGAGTTGTCCGGGGTGGGTGTCGAAGGCAACGTGGTGGAGTGCCCAACGGCGGGAGGAGATGGTGGCGATGGGAGATGGCGTCGTGGACGGGGAGATAAGGGGAAAAGGAGCGGGGGAGTCTGAGGGGGTTGGGTGGCCGTTCGTGGCGCGACGACCTGCGGGGGCCGGGGAAGGGGTGATGGAGGTGGGCGGTGTGGAGGGTGCGGGAGGCGCGTCGGGGGTGGGGTCTTGATCGGCGGATAAATAAGTAAAAGAGACATCTTCAAATTGGAGGCGGCCCGCGACATTGTTGAGTTCTACAGCGTTGGGTTTGTCTTCGATTTCGATGGGGAGGTCGAGGTATTCAAAAACGCGCTCAAAACTGACAAGGCTTTGGGCGACTTCGACCTGGACGTTGCTCAGGCTGGAGATGGGGCCGTAGAGGCGGAAGATGTACGAGGCGAAGGCGACGATGGTGCCGACGGTGATGGCGCCGTCGAGGACGAGCCGCCCGCCGACCCAGTAGATGAGGGCGGTGCCGATGGCGGCGGTGAGGCCGATGGCCATAAAAAACCAGCGTCCGATGAGGGCTTGCCGCACGCCGATGTCGCGGACTTTGGCGTTGGTGTTTTCGTAGCGGGCAATTTCGTGGCGTTGGCGGCCAAAGATTTTGACGAGCATCGCGCCGTTGATGCCGAGGGTCTCGCCGATGATGGTGCTCATGTCGCTGTTGTATTCCATGCTTTGGCGGCGGATGTCGCGCAGGATGGTGGCGACGCGGCGGGTGGGGAGCATGAAGAGGGGGACGACGACGATGGAGAGCAGGGTGAGCCGCCATTCGATGCCGAGCATGACGACGAGGGTGGAGACGAGGGTGACGATGTTGGTGAGGACCCCGGGCAGGGTGCCGGTGATGGCGGATTGTGCGCCGACGACGTCGTTGTTGAGCCGGGAGATGATCTCGCCTGCTTTGGTGTTGGTGAAGAAGCGGATGGACATGCGCTGGAGGTGCCCGTACATTTGCTGGCGCAGGTCGTAGATGATGCCCTCGCCCGCGCGGGAACTGGCCCAGCGGTTGAGCACGCCGATCAGTTCGCTGAGGATGGGCAGGCCGATGAGGGCGACGGCGACCCAATTGAGGCGGGCGTAGTCGCGGTTGGGGATGACAACGTCAATCAGGTCGCGGAAGAGGAGGGGGGAGATCAGGCCAATGATGGACGAGATCAGGATGGTGACGAGGACAACCGCCACAAGGCCCCAGTAGGGCTTGGCGTAGGTGAGGACGCGGCGGAGAAGTTGCCGGTCAATTTGGGGTTTTTTTGCGTTGGGGTCGTGGCGAACGTATTGCCACCAACCCCCGCCGTGGAACATCATAGGGGGACTCCGGGGGGGAAAGGTAAATAGGGTAAAGAGAGTAAATAGGGTAGATAGGGTAAATACCGTATCTACCCTATTTACTTTATCTACTTTGTTTACCATTCTACCCTGTCCGGCGGGGGGCGGGGACTGGACGAATGGGTAGGATTTGGGAAAATGGGGACACAGAGAAAACCGGGATTCACAGAGCATCTAAAAAAACGCTGTGAATCTCTGTGCCAGCGCGTTTTACCGCTTTATCAAAGGTATATACATGTATGTCGCAGGGGTGAAGGTGAAAGATCGTTCGCTTTACTCAACTCGCTTACAAATTGCTTTTTGAATCACGGATAAGGCGATCGCGGATGGTTTTCTAAAACATATCTGTGATCGCCTTATCTGTGATTCAGCGGCTGGTTAATGATAAAAAAAGCGCAATTGGTGACCGTTGACTGTATATCTAGAAATTCGTTGCCGCTCCGGGCTGGTGATGCGCCCTTTACCCCCCGCCATCCAAACAATCCACCCCCTCGGCGACGGTTTGCTCTACTTCATTAAAAATCGAGCCATTCCATTCGTAGGTGGTGATCGTGCGGGTACAGCCGCCGTTGACGAAATCGCGCACCAGGCTTTGGGTGGTGATGCGGAACGGGTCGGTTCCCCCCGCGGAGGGGGAGAAAACTTCGGTAGTGTATCCGTTGGCGTCCAGTACGCGGTCGAAAGTGGTACCGTTCCACCGGTACAAGTCCACCCCAGAAAATTCTGAGGTTCCCCCAAACAGACTCACGGCCAAAAAGCCTCCACACTGGGATTCGGGGTAAATGACCGGCAGACCAAAAAAGGCGACGGGGAGATCGGCAAGGGTCAACTCCCAAATCGGCCAGAATTGGTCGCCTCCGGGCGGAATGGCCTCCACCACCACGCCAAAGTTGGCGGACAAATCCAACAGATTGGGATCAGGAATTGCCCGGACGCGTTCCAAAAGCCCGTCGCAGTTCAAATCCACCTCTGCGACGGTTTCTCGTCCAGTGGGCAAGGGGATCAAAAGGATTTGGTCGGTGACGATGAGATCGCAGTTTTCCATTCGGTTGAACTCGATAATACGCTCCATTGTGGTGCCATAACGGAGGGCGATGCCGATGCAGGTGTCCCCCTCTTGAACGGTGTAGGTTAACAGAGTGGGGGGATCGGATTGGGCGGCGAGGTTTTCGGCGAGGCGCACGAGGTCATTCAACGTCAGGTTGTTTTCGTCATATTGAATGAGGGGAGTCTGAATTTCCATCAGGAAACTCCCCTGTATCCACCGGAGGCGCGCTTCCCCACTCGCCTGCCATCGAAAAATGGGTGATGCATCCGGGTTATCGAGATTATCTGCGAACGTTTGAATCCAGCTTCCGGCAACGTATTCCCCGATGATGCCGTTGATTTGAACGGGCTGGATCACTGCACTGGCCCCCACGATTTCCAGGTTGGGGGTGAGGTCATCCGCGGGAAGTTGGCGTTGGGTGATTCGGACCATCTTCCACGCAGGGCTACGATAATTCATCTCCACAACCGCGTTGAGGACGGAATATTTCCCCTCGACAAACGAATATTGCGCGGGGAGCGGGGACAAACTCAGCGCGGGGAACCCGACCAGGGCGTGAACGGGGTCGATGAATCCAATCGTGGGCGCTGACTCGGACGGGAGAACCTCCGTCAAATTGGTAGCTGTTCGGGTGAAGAAGCGGGATTCGGGCACGGCGGCGACAAGGTGGCTGACGTCTTCCACCTTCCATTGGAAAATCCCTCCATAAAAATTCCCGACCCAAAGTTCGTTCCCCGCAGAAGTGAACATGACGCGGTTGACCCCCTCGGCAATCGGAGCGGTGAGCGGTGCGGTGGCGAGAGTGCCATTTTCGACGTTCCACAAAAAAACCATCCGACTCGCGGATAAAGCACCTTGCGAAGAATCCTCAATATCCGAGACCGTGGCTAAAAGTTTTCCATCAAGTGACCAACTTAAATCGTTGATGAAGGATGGGTGTTGAACAACATAGAGGCGGGTGCCTTGAATTTTTTTGTCGGAGGTGGTGCTTAATGCGACGATTTCCAACCTGCCATTGAGAGAGACACTCGCCAGTTTTTTTCCATCCGGTGAAAATCCCAATTGTGTGACGATGTTCTTGCGGGTTTCTTCGGAATTGGACAGGATTTTGTAGCGCAGAAGGATTTTGCCGTCTGGAATGCTCTGAATCGTGATGTTCCCTTTTTGGTCCGCGACGGCAAGCCAGGCATTGTCCGGGGAAAATGCCATTCTGCCGGTGGTGTTATAGGCGATGGTTCGTACCCGGATGACTGTTTTTTCTTTGATTTCCCACACCCAAACCCCTTCTTTAACCCCTACCGCCAGATACTGCCCATTCGGGGAGAACGCAAGACTCCAAATCTGCCCCGGATGATCTTTGAGGTGAAAATGCAGGCTTCCATCCGCCGTATTCCAGATCAAGACGTTGCCTTCCTGATCCCCCGAAGCGAGTGCCGTGGCAGACCGCGAGAACTCAATGGTGGTGATGGGGCTTTCGTGGCCGGTTAATGTCGTCTGCGGATTGGTTTCGGCAAGTTCCCATAAAATGAGGTCGTTTTCCACGCTATATGCGGCGTAGGTCCCCGGATATGAGAAGGTAACAGAAGCATTTGTCGGGCTTTGATTTGCTGTGCGAACATCGGTGAGGGACCAGATCACATGCTGACCTGCGGAGGGGTTTGCGAGTGCGCTTGAGATGGGATCGCTTTGGCGGAAGACGGTGGTGAGATTTTGCGCCTGGGGGAGGGCGGGCGTGACTTGTGGGGTCGGTGTGACGGCCGGGGGCGGCGAGGAAAAGTACGGGTTGAGCCAGCGCGCGAGGATGAAAAAAACGGCGGCGGCGATCACTACCCACGACATCTCGCGGATCGGCAAGCGGGTGAGAAAGGCTGGGGTCTTCCACTTGCGTGTAGGCACAGGGATTTCGCGATTGAGCACGGCTTGAAGAATGGCTTGGGTTTGTTCTTCGGGAAGTTGAGACTCGCGAAACAGTTGGGTTCGGAGATCGGTTTCGAGGTCGGTGAATTGTTTGAGATGACCCTGACACGCCGGGCAGGTGTCCACATGGTCGCGGAATGCGCTTTCGGCGGCGGGATCGAGAAGGTCATCCAAAAAGCGCTGGCTTTCCCGCGGAAAATGGGCGCGGGCAAACTGTTTTCCCATCGATTGGTCCTGCACAACCAATTTGCCCCGAGCCTTGCTCAGATGTTTGTGGATTTTGTCTTCTGAAGTGCGGAGAAGGTGAGCAATATCTTGGAGGGGGAGGCGGTGCCCGTAACGGAGGAGAACGGACAGAGATTCCTGTGTGGGCAGGGCGTCAATGTCGGACGAAGGTTTCCCCGCGGGGGTCGGATGCGCTTGTTGGGCGGGGGGCAATTCACGGGTCAGGCGGAGGGCCTGGGCATAGAGCCACGTGCGGATGTTGTCTTTTCCTGCAAAACTTTCCGGATCGTTGAGGGCGATGGCGAAGGTGTGCCGGGTAATCGCCCGGGTCGTCAGCGTGGCATCCGGGCGGCCATTGAGCAGACTCAGCGTCAGCCGCTGAACCCCTGGCGCAAATTGTTTGACCAGCGCGGTGGTGATGGCAGGGTCGGTGGCACGACCTTCCTGGATGTGGAGTGCGAGCGTGGTTTCATGGAAGTCTGTCATGGTGAGACAACGATGGGAAAATGGGATTGGTTCCTCTAGCGGAAACTTTCTGCAATTGTGAGCAGTTGTTCGAGCGTGAATTGTTCGGAACTGGCGATGCTTTGTTGGTTGTACGGTTGGTCGTATAACAACGAAAAAAACACGTCATCTCTTTGCCAGCGGAGCCACAGAGAGGCGAGTTCTTCGTCCCAAAAACGCTCAAAGGAGGCTATGCCATCGGCATCGGTGAGGGTGTTGGCGATATTCCAGCCCCCCAGTACGAGTTCGGCGCTTTCTCCGAAAACATACGCCGGGGCGACATGAGCGAGTTTTCCGATGGGGTAGTCAAATTGCAGGGGGTTGACGTTGCTTTGGGTAATGGTCAAAAACGAGGGTTGAAAGCTGGTGGTTTGCAGGTAGGTGATCGAAACGGCTTCAAACCCTGTGCCCGGGTCCTTGAACACATAAATGGAAGAGAGGGTAAACCCGGAAATAGACACCTCAGGTTCGCGCACAAAAAAAGAAACGCGTTGCCGGGCTTCATCCACGGAGAGGACACTTTCTTTCTGGGCCTGGGTTCCGTTGGGAACTGGGGCCAAATAGGGATCATCGGTGATCAAAGTTTCGTCATTTTTGAAGGCAAAAAAACTCGTGTTGGTGAAGGTGGCAGGGGTGGTTGGCCCATAAGCCCACAAACGCAACCCGCGCACCGTGCCTGCCGCGATTTGTTTCCCATCCGGCGAAAACGCGAGGTCAATCACCTGATCTTGGGTGGTGCGTTGCAAAGTTTGGACCGGTTGACCATCCGTGATCCGCCACAGAACGATGACGCTATCGAATGTCCCCGTCGCGAGAAATTGACTATCCGGGGAGAACGCCACCGCCCGAACCCATTCCTCGTGTTGAAAGGTCGCATGATATTCAAAACGCCACTCCGTTTCAGTTTTTTCTACCTTCCAGATGACTGCTGTTTGATCCTCTGACCCACTCGCCAGATATTGCCCATTAGGAGAGAATACCACATCGAAAATTTTGCTGTAATGCCCCTTCAACCGGGCGATGATTTCGCCAGTAGAAGTTTCCCGAACCCAGATTTCACTACTGACCGCGGTCGCGAGCAAATCCCCATCCGGGGAAAACGCGACACTTTCCACGAACCCGCCAGGGTACGGATATTCTCGAACGTGGAGGAGGTCCCCCTCCACAAACCGCCACACCCGGACAACTCCCCGCGCCCCCACCACCAAAAACTCCCCATCGGGCGAAAATGCCAGACTTCGCACCCCACCGGGGTGGTCGGACAGACAGCGGTACGTTTCCCCCGTCGGGATCGCGTACACACACACTGTCCCTTCCTGATCTCCCGCGGCGAGGAACCCATTCGACGAAAACGCCACCGCCATGATCGGCGTCGTTCTCGCGGATAAAGTTTGTTGGATGCGTTCTTCCGCCAGATTCCAGAGAAGGAGAGCCCCTTCCTGTCCTGCGGAGGCCAAAAATTCTCCGTTGGGGGAGATGGCGACCCCGTTGACCCAGGCGTCATGTCCTTCCAGATAGGTTTGGAATTGCCAGGTGGTGGCCATGTACACCACTTCGGCGACGGGCTTGGAAATGGAAAAACGCGTTTCCGTTTGAAGGTCGAACGAGTACACCTCGGAGCAGTTCCCCACCGGGCAGGTTGGAGACTTGTATAATTCGATGGCAGAGAAGCTCAGCCATTGCCCATCGTCGGAAATGGAGGGGGAATAGATCATGGCCTCGGAGAGTTTGAAAGGATTTGAGCCAGGGAGATTGACTTGGGTGGTCTTACCCGTTTGGCGGTCAAACAAAAAGATGCCGTAACAGAGGCGGGGAGTGCCAAAGTTAGGCGTGCACTGCGCCGTAAAATCGGTGGTGGTCAAATCTGCGGTAAAGGTATAAAACACTACCCAACGTCCCTCTGAACTCATGGACAGCCAGGATGACCAGGTGTCCCCAGGAATCATGCCGCTTGATCCTTCCAAATGGTTCCCATTCGGTAGGCGGCTGATCTGCTCGGTCTCTCCGGTTTGGAGATCGTGAAGGAAGACATCCGCCTCATTCCCATCCTGTTCATCCGATAAATTGGAGGCCTCGGAAACAAAAGCAACATACCGCCCGTCGCCGGAAATTTTCCCCAGGTGGGACGACCCGTTGCCCGGAGTCCCATCGCTGGCGAGATTCACCGGATGAAATTCCCCCGTCGGGAGATGTACAGCAAACACATCTTCTGGGTTTGGAGTGAGGTTCAAATCCTTTTCGACGACATCCAGGTTCGACAAGGTGAAGACCAGCCAGTCTCCATTCGTTGAAAGATCGAGATGAAACACCGATGAATAATTCTGACTTCGGCCTACCTGTATTCGTTGAATGGCCCCTGTTTGCAGGTCTTTTACAAAAATATCCCCGCAATTGTGGTCTTGAACTTGAATGGAGGTTCCCTGACAGATTTCCTCATCCCCCGGAACCAGTTTGTCTGCAAATGACCAGAAGGCTACATACCGCCCATCCCCAGAGATGACGGGGTAAATACTTTCAGCATTGCCAGGATTTCCTTCCAGGTCTGAGCTAATGATTTGCCATTCTTCATGCTCGCTATCATAAAGAATGATCTGTGAATTTGTAAAGTTGCCTGCCATGAAAACGACCCGGAGTCCATCATCGGATATATCAGGAGAGATGTTGTAATTATCTTGATTTTCTAATGGAAATAGATTAATGGGCGTGGATTTTCCATCCTCGCGGTCGTACAGATAAATATTGGTGCCGTTGTCGTTATTTACCGAATAAACCGTAAACCTTCCATCTGCGGAAGTTGCCGGATCGCTGGCAAAGGAGAAGGTAGAATCTCGACTCGCAGGCTGTTCAAAGATGGAAAGCGTGCCCGGTGCGATGGCTTCGGGCGGGGGTGGGGTTGGGGAGGGGAAAAGCGGCAGGGTGGTGTTCTCGGTGTCTGTCTGGTTGAAGACCCAAAAAATGCCTGCCAAAAAGAGAACGGCCAGACTGATCCAGGCGAATTCTCCTGAAAACGTGAACGGGGTCGGGAACCGCGTTCGGGCGTTACCCTGTCCCGTGTCGGACGTGATGCGCTCGATCAGGGCGGGGAATCCCTCCGCTGGTTCAGGCGGGGTGGGGTAACACCGGGCGATTTCCCCTTTCAACGCGTGGGTTTTCTCTTCCCGATCCAGTCCGGGAAGCTGACAGAGGGCACTCTCGATCCTGGTTTGGATCGTTGTTTCGCGGTGGTGTAAAATCTCGGCGATTTGCGGGATTTCCAGGTCGAAACCATACGCCAACATGAGGGGAAGACGGAGGTTGTCTGGGAGGGCGGTGGCGAGGGCTGGGGGTTCGCCCGCGGAAAGGGGGGCGGGCGCGGGCGTTTTTCTGAAACCTGTCTTCCACCACTTCCTGCGTTGGATGGTTCGACATTCATCCATCACGAGGGCGTATAACCAGGTGGCGAAATCGGTTCCTGTCGGATAACGGGACAGGGATTTGAGGGCAGTTTCGAGGAGCGTGGGCGTCAGCGTTTCGGCTAAAACGGGATCATCGAGGATGAGGGCGGCGAACTGGCAGACAGGGCGATACGCGATTCGGACAAAGGTTTCACCCACGCGTCGTTGCTGAACCCCGTGAGAGAGGAGGAGCGTTTCAAAATCCAAAAATGGTTGCATCATCTCACCTGAGTTCCTTTTTTTCGTTTTTCGGCGTACATCGCCTGGTCCGCCTGCGCGAGGAGGGTGTCTAAATCGGCGATGGGAGGCGGATAGGTCGCGGCCCCAAAACTGGCCTGGAGCGAAATGGTTACCTCGCCAAAGGACAGGTGGGTTTCAGAGAGAATTTTTCGGATGGCTTGTGTGAATTGGTTGGCTTCCGCTACCGGTGTCTCCCGCAAGAGAAAGACAAATTCGTCGCCCCCGTATCGGGCTAGTAGAGCGGTCTCAGGAAGAAAACCCCGACAAGCCTCACAAAAATGACGTAATATTTCATCCCCGATGCCATGTCCGTAGGTGTCATTAATCTGTTTGAAGTTATCCATGTCCAGGATGATGATGGAAAATGTGCCTCCCTGCTTTTTTGCTTGGGCGAGGGTTTGTTCGGCTAACTCAATGAAATGGCGTCGGTTGTATACCTGAGTCAGTTCATCGGTAATGGCGAGTATCCGGAGTTTTTCCTCGGCGGCATAGAGTTGGGCCATTAACGACAATTGAACCGAGGCAAAAGTTGGGGTCAACAGGGCCGGAACCAGAAAGGCGATAAACAGCCCGGTGAAACCGACGAATTCATGGTGGAACAGAAAGTTGATCAGGACGGTAATGGACACCGAAAGCAGAACTGAAAACACCGTAAATACGATGGTCAAAGGGACAGCGCCATATTTTTGGATTAATTTACGGAGCATAACGCAATGATAGTTCACTTCGATCAAATTGATTTTGACAATTCTACCCATCCATGAGATAAAATACAAACCATTGCGTATTGCATATTGAGTATTGCGTATTGCGTATTGAATCCGTAACCGTTCAGATATATTTGGAGAGTCCCCGAAAAAAAGATGGGTGGGGGATGTCCATCCCCCACCCATCCTTTTTGGGGAACTTTCTTCTTTTGCATGAACGGTTACTTGAATCCTACGGAATACGGATTACACAATACAGAAATCTTCCCCGAAATTTTTAATCCCAATCCCCGCCTAGGAGAGCCTTGATTATGAAATGTCCATACTGTGGAACCGAAAATCCTGAGGATGCCAAAGAATGTAGTAACTGCTCTGCTGACCTCGCCTCCCTCCCCAAGGGCACCCCGCCCCCCGAAAGCACAGCCCCCACGATGATGTCTTCCGCCGCAGAAATCGCCGCAATGTTGGCCGCCGCACAAGCCGAAAAAAGCGCGCCTGCCGAGGTCTCTCCAGAACCTGAAGCCGTGACCCCCCCGCCCGATTACGCCGCCCCGACGATGATGACCTCCGCCACAGAAATTGCCGTGATGTTATCCGCCGCAAAAGGCGAAGACCCCGCTCCTGTCGTGGAAGAACCCCCCGTCGAGGAAACCCCACTCGAAGAGGTCCCCGTACCCGAAGAGTCCGCCTACGCCCCCACGATGGTTTCCGCACTGCCCGCGGAAGTCGCCGCATTCATCGCCGCCACCCAGCCCCCTGCCGAAGAACCCTCTACCCCAGTGGAACCAGAACCCGCCCCGGAAGTGGACGTCCTCCCGAACGTTTGGGAACCGGAAGTGGAAGACATCCCCGCCCCGCCCGCGCTTTCTGAGTCGCCCGCGCCTTCTGAGTCGCCCGCGCCTTCTGAGCCGCCCATGACCTACGACGCGACGATGATGTCCGAACCCCCTGCCGAATTGGCAGCCGTCCTCGCCGCCGCCCGCCTCGGGCAAACCGCGGAAGAGGAAGAACCCCTCCCCTTACCTCCCACCCTCGTCGGCATCCCCGACCCGCTCGGAATTGAAGCCGAAGAACCTTTCCCGGTTCCCCTCGAACCCGCCCCAACCTCCACCGAACCCCCCGCGCCAAGTGCGCCGGAACCCGTCGAGTTTCATGCGCCCCCGGCCTCAACGCCAGTTTCGCCTGAGGAACCTCCGGCAAAAGATAACCGCAAGCTTTGGATCATCGGTGGCGTGAGTGGATGTATTGTGTTGTGTTGCGGGTGTTCTTTGTTTGGCGTTCTGATAAATTTCTTGATGAACCAGTAACTTTGAACGCCTCCGGATCACAAATTGCATTTTTGTGAATCACGGATCAGGCGATCACGGATAGGTTTTAAAAATCATCTAACCGTATAACCAGCATAAAAGCCAGCGAATTTTCGCTGGCTTTTTTACTGGGTTTTATGCTGGAACGCTCGCTTGTGCATCTTTTGCTGAATTTTCAAGCTCTTCTAAATATCTGGGTAACAATTTTTCCACAAACACCCCCGTCAAATGCGGATCAAAATGTGTTCCTGCCGCTTTCTTCAAAAACATCACCACCTCATCCAATGGGCGGGCTTTGCGGTACGGGCGCACCGTGGTGAGCGCATCAAACACATCCACAATTGCTAACAAACGCCCTTCGACGGGAATTTCCTCGCCACTCAGCCGGTTGGGGTATCCACTTCCGTCCCATTTTTCATGATGACAGAGCACATACGGAATCGTTTCCCGCAGGATTTTGATCTCCCGAATAATTTTCACGCCGCCCGCGGGGTGCTGTTGCATCAGGCCCCATTCCTGCTGGGAGAGTGGCCCCGGTTTTTTTAAGACCTCATCCGGCACCACGATTTTCCCCACATCGTGAAGTCTCGCCCCAAATTCTAACGCCCGCATCCGTTTGGATGACCAGTTGAGCGCTTCCCCCATCCAACGGGCGTACTTCGTCACGCGTTCGACGTGCCCGAACGTGTACGGATCGCGCCCCTCAATCGAATTCGCCAAAATCGTCACCGTATCCAGGTACGCCTGCCCAATATGGGCGATTTGCATGTCCGCCACCCGCAACAACCGGGCATTGATGATCGCCATCAAATCTTTGCTGTCCACGGGTTTGGTGAGGTAATCTTCCACGCCCAATTCCCGTCCGATTTGAATATCGTTCGGGGCGTCGTTTGCGGTCAGGAAAATGAATGGAATCCCCGCGAGCGCGGGGTTCGCCCGCAACGTTTTATAGAACGTAATCCCATCCATCGCGGGCATATTGATGTCCGACAAAATCAAATCGGGCCGCACCTTTTTCAAAATTTCCAACCCGTCAAACCCATTTTCGGCGATGAAGACCTCAAAATGCTCCATTTCCAGCATCCGTGCGATGGTATCGCGCACGAAATAATGATCTTCCACGAGCAAAATTTGTTTTCGGTTGACGTGAACGGGTTTTGGAGGGGCCATGAGGGTAGTATCCCATAATAAAAAATGCCGCGCAAGATGCCAGTCCCACTTCGCATTTAGGTAATTTGGGGTTTTCCCCGGACCTACCCGTTCTTCCAGGCCACAACTAGCCGTTTGGAGGAGGTAATCTCGTCCCCAACTGACTATACTTCGGATAACTTTCTAGCAAAAAGTCCTTTCCATGAACGTATTTCGTATTGCGTATTCCGTAAGATCAAAATACGGAATACGCAATACGAAATATGCAATACGAGAAAAAATTCACCTCGACAACCCTCAATCCCTATAAGGAAACCCTCCCATGTCCCCAACAAACGAACCCAACCCCTTCCTTTCCCTCTCCAATGCGATGGCCGACGCCGTTGAACGCGCCGGCTCCGCCACCGTCACTGTCCACGCCCGCCCGCGGATGCCCGCCAGCGGCGTGTTGTACACCACCTCCCTCATCCTCACCGCCGATCATGTTGTCGAAACGGACGAAGAGATCAAGATCGGTTTGCCCAACGGCGAAGAGGTCCCCGCGACCCTTGCCGGACGTGATCCCGGTTCCGATCTGGCGTTACTGCGTTTGGCAACTCCCGTGTCCGGGATCGCCACCCCGATCACGGGAGATGCCCGCGTCGGGCAACTGGCCCTCGCGTTGGGGCGTCCCTCCGCTTCCGGCATCCAGGCGAGTCTGGGCATCGTCAGCGCAATTGGGAACGCCGTTCGCGTGGTCAGCGATGAAAATCCTGGCGAAGGCGGTCACCACGAACACGGTGGTCATCCGTGGGGGCGTCGCCGCCGAAAGGGAAAAACCTCTCAGGTCGCCGAACAATTCATCCGCACGGACGCCATCCCGTATCCGGGTTTTTCCGGGGGGCCGTTGGTGGATGCGGAGGGAAATGTGATCGGGATCAACACCTCCGGTTTGGTTCGGGGGATGTCGTTGGCGATCCCTGTCTCCCGCGCGTGGCAAATTGCCGCTTCTCTGGATCAACATGGGAGCGTCAAACGCGGTTATCTCGGTATTCGCAGTCAGCCTGTGCCCCTGACCCCGGATTTGCAATCGGCGTTGGGCCGCGAACAAGCGACCGGTTTACTGCTCGTGTGGGTCGAAGAAGGCAGTCCCGCCGCGAAAGGAGGGCTGTTTGTCGGTGATACCGTCGTCGGCCTGGGCGGGGACCCTGTCGGTGATCCCGAAGAATTGCAACTTGCCCTCTCCGGCGAAGTCGTCGGGCAACCCACCGCCATCGAAGTCCTCCGCGGCGGCCAACCGGTCGTCCTGACGGTGACGATTGGGGCGCGAGGGTAGGCATGTTGTCTCTTCTCACCAACGCTTTTTCCGACCTCATCGCCCGTGTCCGGCAGAGTCTGGTGATGGTGCAAAACGGCCATCAGGGGGCGGGCGCGGGGGTGGTTTGGGGGGCGGGGCTGATTCTGACGAACAACCACGTCGCCGTGCAGGATACGCCTACGATCCTTCTGCCGGATGGGCGGGAGATGCGGGCGAAGGTGATGGCCCGCGACCCGGAGATTGATCTCGCCCTGCTCTCCGCCGAGATCAACGGGACCGCGTCGCTGACGTTTGCCGATTCCCGACGGGTACGCCCGGGGGAGTTGGTGTTGGCGATGGGGCACCCATTAGGCCAGCGGAATGTGGTGACGATGGGGGTGGTGAGCAGTCTGGAGACCGCACAAACGAACGGGCAACGGAAATCCATCCCGATCATCCGCTCGGACGTGGTGCTTCTTCCGGGGAATTCCGGGGGGCCGTTGTTGAACGCGTCCGGGGCGGTGATCGGGATCAACACCCTGGTCGTGGGGGGTGATCAAGGGGTCGCCATCCCCGCACATCTGGCAGATGGGTTTATCAATAGCTACCTTCGGGAGATGCCTCCTATTCCTGAAGGGGATTTGATGTAACGCCAAAACAACCCCTGGAGTCCCTCACGTCGGGGCAAATGGAAAAAAAGCCGCCCACAAGGGGCTAAACTGCATAAATCCGTGATCTACGAATTTGGATGTCATTCCGAACGCAGTGAGGAATCCCTACGAAACCCCGTGTATCCTGATCGCCCTAGGGATTTCTCCCTGCGGTCGAAATGACATGCCTTGTCCAAATTTGAAATAAGCGTAATTAACTTTTGGTGCTAGTTTTAGAGACTGAATTGGGCAATGGAAAAGTGGACACAGCCATTTTCATCCACCTGCAACCCGTCCCAGAGCACTAACACATTAAACAGCGCGAGCGTATAGGCCAGCCGGCTTTCAAAATACGCCCAGGTGCGATGCATCACTTTTTTGAAATGGCAAACCAACGTTAACATCGAGAGCACGGTTTCCTGAATCATGCGCGAATTCCATTCGACGGGCTGACAAATCTTGCGATTGGCGGGATGCCAATCTTTTTTAACAAAGCCGGTATCGGCAAATAACACCATCTCTTCCACATTCCGCTCGACTAACTCCTGAAAGGCGCTGCCATCATATACATTGGCCGTATCCAAGTCCCAATCCACAAACAAGCCAAGATGATTGAGGACAAAACATAGTTTTCCCCCCACGATCCAACGTTTATTCGAGATGCCTTTCTTCCCAATTTGACGCACACTCCGCCCTTCCCGGCGGGGATGGATCAGTTCAATCCCATAGCTATCAATGAGGCCCAACAAACTCGGGTCGGCCAGAAAGCGGTGTGTCCAGGTGCGATGGCTGTTGAACAGGCGAAACAGGCGCGTGCGTTCCGGCAAATGAGGAAACCATGCGCCATAATCGCGCATCAACCAGCGATAAAAGGCGCGATTTCCCACCCCTTTGAGGGCAAACAGGAACGCCAATGTCACGACTTCGCTGGGATACAGGCTGGCTTGCGTATGTTTTTGGGCCTCGGGCATAGCTTGATCCACGTGACAAAACAGGGTAATGATAAAATTGAGCGTAGACATGGGGTTCTCCTGGGTAGATGGTGTGTGATTTCATCTAGCTTAGGAGAACCTCGGTCTTTTGTCAACTAGCACCAAAAGTTAATTACTCATGGGGGTTCTCGCAAAAAAGGTGTGTGAAGGGGTAGGAATGCCTTCGCACACCTTTTTTGCGGATAAGTCCCTCGGTGGATACAATTAATCCGTCAAGATGCCAAGGATTAATGAAGTAAACTTGATTGCCCCTTATCATTTTTGATGATTTCATCCTCCCATGCCTTTGATTCGCCTCGTCCTCACGATTCCTGGTTCTGCTTTGCGGGCGGGTTTGCGCGCCTTGCTGGAGTCTGGCCCGGCGTTTGAGGTGATTCACGCGAGCGCGCGGCCTGAGTCCCTCGCCCAGGCGGATGTGTGGGTGGTGACGGAGGCCTTTTCGCAGGATGAACTACGGCAGGCGATTCTGGCGGCGCAGGCGGATGTTGCGTTGTTGGTGTTGGGCGAAGGGGCAGGCACCGCGCAGGAGTATGGCCGTTTACCCGTGCGGGCGTGGGGTGTTTTGCCTGTGGATGCCACCTTGGAGGAAATGATCGCCGCGATTCAGGCCGTTCACGTGGGGCTGATCGTCGTGTCCCCGGATTGGATGGATTTGCCGCTCACCAAACGGTTATCCGGCCCGGCGGGGCAGGTGGAGGCGTTGGTGGAACCCCTCACCGAGCGGGAAACGGAGGTTCTGCAATTGCTGGCGCAAGGCCTGTCGAACAAACAAATCGCGGTCCGGTTGCATATCAGCGAGCATACGGTCAAGTTTCACGTGTCTTCCGTCTATGGAAAGTTGGGGTCGACCAATCGGGCGGAGGCGGTGCGTTTGGGGGTGCAACGCGGTTTGGTGGTGTTGTAGGGTAAAATTTCGGGATGCACACGCCTCCCCTTCTTCCCAGTGTTTACGCCCTTCTTTCTCAAATCATAGATTACGCAGGCCTGTTTCCCCCGGCCAATTTGACGCTCATTGAAGCGATTCGGAACTTCATTCATTACCGGACTCTGCCCGAACAATGGATGCTGTCTCGTTTTATTCTCCCCGCCCATCGGATCGGTGACCTCTCTCGGTTGATCGACAATGGCCTGACGTGGGAAGGCACCCTGTCGTTTTCTATCCTCGGGCAGGGCGGGGCGGACCGCGCGGCTTTCCTGACCGGACTGGACGCCGATGTGCAAGCGGTATCCACCTTCCGCGCCCAGTACGGGGACCGCGCCCGGGCGGATGTGTACGAAACGCGCGTGCCCGCGTCCGAGATGGGGGAGGATGATCGGGCCAGGATTCTGCTTGGCGAAGCGCTTCCCCGGTTGGCCGGGGCGGGGTTGGTCCCCTTTTTGGAAACGCCGTTTGGGATCGGGTGGGAAGCCCGCGCGGGGGTGCTCATTCGGGCATTGTCCCAAGTCCCCGCCGCGCCCCGTGCCGGATTCAAGCTCCGAACCGGGGGCGTGACGGCGGACGCTTTTCCCTCCCCCGAACAAATTTCGTTGGTCTTGCGCTTATGCGCCGAGCAAGGCGTGCCCCTGAAATGTACGGCGGGTCTGCATCATCCCGTCCGCAGTTTTCGGGAGGAGGTGGGGACGAACATGCACGGTTTTTTGAATGTGTTTGTGGCGGGGGTGATGCTGGGGGCTGGGAGTTTGGACGCGGATCGGGTGGGGGATGTTTTGGGGGAAGAGGACCCCGCGCGGTTCGAGTTTTCTTCGGAAGCGGTCGGATGGCGGGGGATTTCCACATCGGTTGAGCAGGTGAATTTTGTGCGGGAGACACAAATGATTTCCTTTGGATGTTGTAGCTTTGAGGAGCCAAAAGCGGATTTGGAGGGGCTGGGGTTCGGTTTAATCAAATCCTAATCAGCTACACCGAACTTGTTTATGTGAGGTGGGGGTATCCATGTTATATTTTTTATTAATCTTCCCGTTGAGGTGATGTTTATGTCCCCGCGTTTCCGTTTTTTCTTGTTCGTGTCATTGTTGGGGGTGGTGCTTACGGCTTGTTCGGTGGTTAATGCGCCGTCGCCAACGCCCACTCAAGTCGATCCCAAAACTGTAGCCCAACTGTTGTTTACGCAGGGGGATCAGTATTTTGAGGCAGGTGAATTTGAAGAGGCGATTACGCAATATTCGGAAGCGTTATTGTTCGATTCGGAGAATGCCGATACCTATTACAAGCGCGGAATGGCGTATGTGCAACTGGGGAATGTGACGAATGCGTTGGCGGATTTGACGGTGGCCTTGGATATCGATCCGGAATATGCGGCGGTGTACAATGATCGGGGGTTGATTTATGTCAGTTTATCTGATTTTGAGAAGGCGTTGGATGATTTTTCACAAGCGATTGCGTACGAACCCACGTTCGGGACGTATTATCGGAATCGGGCGGGGGTTTATCTGGAAAAGGAGGACATCGAACTGGCTTTGGCGGATTTGAGTGAGGCCATTCTGTATTCGCCCGAAGCGGCTGGAAATTATAAAGATCGGGGTGATCTGTATTTTCAACAGGGGGATTTGGAGCGGGCGGTGGCGGATTATACGAAAGCGATTGGGTTGCAACCTGAGTATGTTGTGGCGCTCAGTAATCGGGGTGATGCGTATGCGTTGTCGGGGCAGTTTGAACTGGCGCTGGCGGACTTTGGGAAAGTTTTAGAATTGGTGCCGGAGGATGTGGGGGCGCTGTATAAACGAGCGGATTTGTACAATCAGTTGGGGGATTATGAAAAAGCCATCGAGAATTATTCGGCGGTGTTGGCGATTGAGACGGAAAGTGCGAAGGTGTACACGGACCGCGGGTTGGCTTACCGGAAGTTGGGTCAATTGGATTTGGCGGTGGCCGATTATACGAAGGCGCTTGAAGTGGGCCCTACTTATGTGATTGCGTTTATGAATCGGGCGGCGGTGTATCGGGAACAAGAAGATGTGGAGCGTGCCTTAGCTGATTATTCGGATGCCATCCGGGTGGTGCCAGAGTTTGAGCAAGCCTATCTGGAACGGGCGCGTTTGTATCGACAAATTGAGAATGTCGCGCTGGCTGTGTTGGACCTGGAAACAATTTTGGAAATGAATCCTGAGAATGCTGAAGCGTACAATGAATTGGGGTTACTGTATGCGGATCAGGATGATTATGAGTTGGCTTTGGACGCGTACTCAAAGGCGATTGAGTTGCTCCCGAATTATGCCAATCCGTATTACAACCGGGGGCTGGTGTATCATGTGTTGAGAGATTTTCTGAATGCTTTGGAGGATTACAATCACGCGATTCAACTGGCGTTTAGTAGCTCGGATGTGTACAACAGCCGGGGCTTGCTCCGATCCGATACTGGCCAATATGAGGCGGCGTTGACGGACTTTGACCTAGCTATTGAGTTGAACCCGGAGAACCAAAATGCTTACAACAACCGGGGGTGGGCCTATTACCAGCTGGCTCGCTATGAGGAAGCCATTGCCGATTATACAAAAGCCGTTGAAATTGATCCGTTGTACGGGCAGGTTTATGCCAATCGCGCGGTGGCCTATAACGACATCGGGGAATATGCGAAGGCGGTGGATGATCTGACCGTTTCCCTGGGGCTGAATCCTGCTAACTACATTGCTTACTATATCCGGGGAATTGCCTACGCTGGCATTGGCGAAAATCAGAAAGCGATTGAAGATTTCACCGCGATGATCGAAATCCAGCCTGATTATGCGCCCACGTACTATTATCGGGCCGTGGTGTATGAGCAAATTGAGGCAGTTGATCTGGCGATTGCGGATTATCTCCACTTCCTCACGATGGAGATTGATATTTTCGCCCGCACCCTCGCAGAGGATCGGTTGATTGCTTTGGGGGTGGACCTCCAAACGATTTCGCAACCCACCGCGGCGCCTTAAGCAGAGGACGTAAACCGACGCCTCTTCAATCAACTCCCTGAATTTTCAGGGAGTTTTTCTTTTTGCCATTGCGAATCCCTTTCAGATGTTGTAGAGTCTGCGGGAGAAAATACTGCTTCAGCACAGTAGAATTAATAGACTTCACCTCTCACTCGTGACGAATATTTTACCCCGGAGATCTAAATGACTGTTTTACCCGAAAATGTGATTTGTTATCCGCTTCCTGACACAGAAATAAACAGTGCCGTGACTTTTGCTTATCATGCGTTGACCCATCGTCATTCGAACCCTCGGGTGGACCCGCTCAATCGGTATATCCAGGTTGTGATGGATGAGTTAGCCGAGCGGATGGTAATTCAGTGGTTGCAGACGAATGGAAAATTTGCGGAATCCGCGGTAGATAAGGGGGCGACGAACCCCGATTTGAGCCATGAAATATGGGTGACAGATATTCGCGGCGTAAAGGTTCGGGCGGCCATTCACACCTTTCTCTCAACGAATAAGTCCGAGATGCCCGAAATGCTGGAGTCTCATTCATTGTCCGTAGAAACAGATCACCTATGTGGCATTAATTTTTCGGTGGTCTATTGGCTTCAGTTGCGCGAAAAGCCACGGGTCAAGTTGCCTTCTTTGCAACAAAGTGCCATCATCGGATGGGCGTCGGATAAAAATTTCCGGGAGGCGGCGAAAACGCAACCCGCAAATGGGGGAAAATATGCGGCCTTAAAATTCGGTGATCTGCGCCCGGTGGAAGAACTTCTGCAATTTTTGGTGTAATCGAGCGATGAGCGTGGTTTGCCTGCACGACAAAGCCGAGCTTGAAAGGTTTCTTCGGCAAGATGTCGCCTTACATCTATACAGTATCGGGGACCTCGATGAATTTTTTTGGCCTGCCACGCAGTGGTATGGCTTAAAACGTACAGGGGAACTTCGGGCTTTGTGCCTCCTCTACGGGACATTTGCCCCCCCCGTGCTCCTGGGGTTGGCCCCTCCCGAACAGCTTACGGAATTACGCGCTTTACTGACCGCATTATTGCCCCTGCTTCCGCGGCGTGTGTACACCCATCTGAGTCCTGGCGTGGAAGATATTCTGGAAGACGCATACCACTTGAAGTCCTATGGTCTCCACCACAAAATGATTCTCACCGATCCCACCCTGCCCAATCATTTTCTAAACCCCAACGTGGTGCAGGTGACCCCCGATCATCTTTCGGAAGTTGTCTCCCTGTTCGAGCATTATCCGGAAAACGCCTTTGATCCGCGTATGTTGGAAACCGGACAGTATTTTGGGCTGTGGGAAGACCATCAATGGGTGAGCATCGCTGGAATTCACGTATATTCGTCGGAATATCAGGTGGCCGCCCTTGGAAATGTCCTCACTCATCCCCAATATCGAAATCGTGGATATGGGAAATCCGTGACAGCGGCGGTCATTCTCTCCCTCCTCGATAAAGTCGATCATATCGGTTTGAATGTAAAGGCGGATAACCTGGCCGCGATCTGCAGTTATGAACAATTGGGATTTAAAGTTAACGCGTCTTATCATGAAATTTTAGCGACGGGACAGTAACCCTCACCATATCATTGCCCCTCCTTTCTGTATGAATCCATTTTCCCGCTTTTTAGCCCAAACCATTCCCCAGCATCAATTTTTGAGTTTTGTTCGTCAATGGGATATTGTCGAACGTATGGTGGTGGACACCTTCCGAGAAAAGGGAAACCTCACCGAAGATGCCCAAAAATGGCGAAAACTCAGAGGGGCATTGCGGCGGGAATATCCAACCTGGATGGACCGGTTAAAACCATTTTGGAAAATGGCGTTGATCGAAGGCAAACCCGCCCTCCAAGACCCTTTCCTGTTTTTATTGAGTTACGAAGACCTGCTTGAGTTCCGCCAAAATTGGGTGGCAATGCAGAATCTGCCTGTTGCGCGAGAAGCCATTAATCGGTTGCTGATTGAACTGCAAAGCGAGCGGGGCTAGTACTCAGGGGGGAGGCAACTCAGTTGTTTGCATGGTAGGATACCGCGATAGAGGATACTTAATTCGATGGCAAATATTTTGGTTGTGGAAGATGAACAAGATCTGCTTCAAGTCATGAGCCTCAAACTCAGACGTGAGGGCCATTCCGTGTTTACGGCGGAGAACGGCCAGGATGCCTTGATGAAAGTAGATGAATATGTCTTGGATTTGGTAATCTTGGATGTGATGCTTCCTGAAATGAGTGGGTGGGAAATTTGCACTCAAATTCGTCAACGTTCTGCGGTTCCCATTATCATGGTGACAGCCCTGACAGGGGATCAGGATATTGTGAAGGGTTTAGATTTAGGTGCGGATGAGTATGTCACCAAACCTTTCCAACTTCAAACGCTTATCGCCCGTGTGAATGCATTGTTGCGCCGTTTGCAGTGGGATCGAGATGTCGTGGAAAAAGAAGTGGATGATCTCAAACGTTCCATCACAGGGATGGTGAGCCACGAACTTCGCACGCCACTCGCGGCAATAATGGGAACGCTTGACCTCGCGTTACAGGAAGCGTTCAAAGATAATCAGGATGCCCAGCGCGATTTTATCCACGATGCCCGGATGAATGTTTTGTCCATGAGACAGTTAGTGGATGATTTATTGACGATGGTCCGCATCGATCAGGGATTGGAGTTACTTCGTCGCCCAACCTTGATTCATGCGGAGATCAAACGCGTGATTGACTTGTATCAGGATCACTTTCGGGAACATCACCTGTCTGCCAATTACACCTGCGCGGAAGAGTTGGTGGCGAATATTGACCACTTTTTATTCCGGCAAATCTTACAACATCTCTTTTTTAATGCAATCAAGTTCAGTCCTGAGGGGGGGCAGATTTGGGTTGTCGCGGAACCTTTGCCAGGAGGGGGTGTCGAGTTGGATGTTCACGACCAGGGATGTGGGATCGCCCCCGAGTTTCACGAAAAGATTTTTGAGCGGTTTTATCAAATCGAAATGAACGATCATCGTCACCATGAAGGATTGGGGATTGGTCTGTTCATTGCGCGTGAATTGGCGCGTGCTCACAGGGGAGATATCACGTTGATCAGTGCTCCGGCAAATGGGAGTATTTTTTCGTTGTCTTTACCAGGGGAAACGTCCGATACAAGCGACGAGACGTAAAAGGCTTTGTCTGCGGGGCGTGTTCAGGGGGATGTCAAAATCCGGCTAAGAAGATTCGCCGAAGGCGGGCCAACTACTAAATACCGAATCATCCATCCGCTCAAGTTCTTTGTCCAACCCCAGATTTTTGAAAATATCACGGGCCTCTTGCCAATACTGTTGGGCCACGTCTTTCTGCCCTTTGTTCAACTCGTATTTTGCCCATTCGCGCAGGGTGAAAGCTCTTTCGCGCTTAATGCCCAACTCCGTAAAGATTTGAAGGCTGTTCTTAAAACAATCCACAGGTTGGTAGTGATGCAGTTCCCCGGTGTAACGGCTCCGAAGTAATTTCCCTGTATCCCCCCCCATTAAGCGCCCCGTATATCTCCGTTCCCCCAGGGTGACGGGTTGGGAAATTTGGGATGAAATCATGCCCAAGGCCCGCCATGCCGCGGCAACAAATTCCATTTGTTCACGTTCCTGCCCTAACGCGAGGGCTTTTTCCGCGGCCGCGAGGGCATCGTTGATGTTCCCCTGTTTGGCCGAGGCAATCGCCAGATGATAATACGTCTCGCCCAGGCCCCCCCATCCGGTCGCTTCGAGCGCCTCGATCACTTGTCGCAAATCCTGTTCGGCGGAAACATATTCCCCAATCCCCACCTTGGCGGCTCCGAGATTGCTCATAAAGGTAATCTCCCCGTCCCGATCTCCGATTTCGCGAGCAATGCTTAATGCATCCTGATAATACCGGATCGCTTTTGAATAATCCCCGCGTTGTCGGGCACTGTCGCCCAGGTTATTCAGCATGTAGCCCACCTGGTTCCGGTTGTCCATATATTTGTAGAGGTCTAGCGCTTTTTGGAAATAGGTAATCGCCTTTGCGTAGTGGCCTAACGCATCATTGACCACGCCCATAATATTGAGGCTTTGGGCGACCTCCATCCGTGCATCCAGCGAGGTACTTAAAGCTAAAACGCTCTCGGCTACTTTGTTGGCTTCATCCAGATTCCCGGTTTTATATTCCATCCATCCAAGCACAACCAAAGATTTGGCGATCTCATTTTGATCGCCGGACATTTGGGCGGTTTCCACAGCGTGGCGGGCCAGTTCCAACGAGGCGGAATAATCCCCTAAATCATCCTGAACCTTTGCTAACCCGCATAGGGCACGTGCCTGTGCGCTGAGATTCTCGATCCCTTGCGCGACTTCATACATCGTATTGTAAGCCCGACTGGCTTCCGAATAGCGCGCTTGAATCACCAGGACTGATCCTAGCCCCTCATACAATTCGATAAAACTCTCTGGTGAGGTCTGGCTATTGGGTAGTAATTTCTCGGCCTGGCGAAACCAGTGCAACGCGCTTTGATACGCGTAGATTTCCTGCGCGTATTTCGCGGCTTCCAAACTATAAAGAATGGCCTTGTTGGTTTCTTGTGCCTGTAGGAAATGGTTGGCGAGTTGACTGGCGACGGGGGCTAAATGATTCGCATACCGCAACTCAAGAATTGCTCCAATATGCCGGTGGAGACTTTGTTTCCGGGGCACGGACAATTCTTCATAAATCACTTGCTGAACATCTGCATGGGTAAAGGCCAACATCGCGCCCCCTTCCACCTCGCGCAGGATGTTGCGCTCCATCGCTTCATCGAGGGCATCAAACATCCCTTCTTCGGTGATCTCACTGACCGCCAACAAATCATTCATCGAAAATTGTTGCCCTAACAAAGCGGCGCGCCGAATCAATTCCTGTGTGTTTTCGCTGAACCGCTCAAGGCGACTCATGACGATATCCTTGACACTTTTGGGGAGTTTGACATCCCCAATAGGGCGAAACTGCCATTTGCCCTCTCGAAAAAGGACTACGCCCTCCTCCGCCAGCCCTTTTACCACTTCTTTGACGTAAAAAGGATTTCCGCCTGTCCGGTTGAAAATCGCCTCAACCCATTCTGCCGGGATTTCCGTATTCCAGGTCGCCTCCAAAAGCTCCTGAACCCCTTCTTTGCTCAACCGCCCAATCGACATTTTTTGATAATTGGGATAACGGTTTAATTCCTGATCCAATTTGAGGAGCGGGTGATTTTGGCTCAATTCAATATCGCGAAACAGCCCGACAATTAAAATAGGGGTGGAAGAAATATTACGGAACAAATAAAACAGCACGCGCATACTGGCCGGATCAACCCATTGCAGGTTATCAATGACTAAGAGCCAGGGTTGCACGTTGGCCGCCCGTTTGATAAATTCTGCGATGCTTCGCATCAGGCGGGAGCGTTCTTGCTCGGGTTCCAACGGGGGAAGTTCGGGGAGGTTGGGGAAATGTTGGCGGATTTCGGGTAGAAGGGTGACCAGAATATTGGCATCCTCTTCGAGGTGTTCCAACCCATCCAACGGTGTGCGCCGGAGCAGATATTCGCGTAGGACATCGCTGAATGGTTGGTAGGGCGACCCGGTCTCCATTTCGCCACATTGCCCATTGAGCACAATCGCCCCCTCAATTTGTGAGCCAAGTTGTTCGATCAGAAACGACTTCCCGACCCCCGCTTCGCCCGCGACTAACACCATTTGCCCTCTGCCAATCTGCGCCAGGTCCCACAGACGAAGCATTTGTTCCAACTCCTGTTCCCGTTCGATGATCGTTTGCCGCCGCGAACTGCCAACGGCCAAACGTGTCAACGCATCCCCACTAGGCAGAGACATATGCCTCATGTTCGCAGGGTTGGTTTGCGTTTCCGGCGTCGCTTCCAGGCCAAGCAAAATTTGCCGAACCTGCGAGGCTGTTTCATAACGTTGTGCCGGGTCTTTCGCCAACAACTTTAGAATTAAGTGCTCCAATGACCGGGAGATATTGGGGTTAATTTGACGGGGCGTAATAGGTTTTTGATAAAGATGTTTTTCCAAAACGTACCGGATTTCGCCCAAAAACGGCCTCCGCCCGGTGAACAACTCGTACAGAATCAGGCCAAAGGCATACAAATCGGTGCGAATATCCACCCGTTTCCCTTCAATTTGTTCCGGGGCCAGATAGTAGGCATCCCCCAGCAGGAAGGGTAACTCTGTGAGCCGTTGCCCTTCTTCCGCCCACCATAAGCCAAAGTCGATCAATTTGACTTCATCCGAAACCATGACGTTTTCCGGTTTCAAATTCCCGTTGACCGCGCCCTTGTTGTGTGCGTACTCCAATGCGTAGAGAATATCGACCGCCATATCCATCGGGCTGAAGCCGCTTCCCTTGTTGATCAAATCCCGCAGGGATT
>WBZL01001347.1_pt1 | contig 26008 bp, 20 predicted proteins | sample 5204291 | NCBI WGS metagenome assembly WBZL01 (sample SAMN12344345, study PRJNA552823) | activated sludge metagenome | biome: Activated sludge suspended growth; feature: Nitrification reactor; material: Wastewater; isolation source: activated sludge from nitrification reactor of wastewater...
GAGCGACGCGGCACGTGGGTCTGGGTCGACCACGGGGGTGGCGAGATCACCCGGTACTACCACCTCGGCAAGCTCAGTGTGAGCAACGGCCAACGCGTCACCCCGGACACCAAGATCGGCGAGATGGGATCCAGCGGAGCGCGGCCACCGTGCGATGTCCCGTACCTGCACTTCGAGCGTCGCGTCACCAACATGACCAGTCAGCGGGTGGCGCCACCGCCCATGTGGGCGTGCCACAAGGGTCAGGCCGTGGCCTACCCCCGGGTGTGGGGCTACAGCAGTTGGGATGTCCCCATCTTCGCGACCAACAAACTCCGCGCCTGGTCCGAGGGCACCGCGTGCCTGGCTCGTCCGGGTCGCGCCGGTGCGCCGACCCTGGGAGCCACGGCGCCGACGGATGGGAACAACGGCATCACGGTGTCCTGGCAGGCTCCGGCGACGAACCCCGCGTTGGTACGTGGCTACCGCATCTCGGTGGCTCTGTGGCATCCCCGCACCAGCGATTGGAGCGACGCCTGGCACTACACCGCACCGGCCGCGTCGCGCCGCTTCACGATCCCGAAGCTGGACTTCCGGCGCACCTACCGGGTCAAGGTCGCGACCAGGGACGGAGCCGGATACTCGCCCTGGAGCGCCAATCGGGACGTCGTGGTGGCCGACCCCCCCGACAATCCGAAGTTCGTCAAGGTCGAAGGCAGCCGCCGCAGCGTACGCGCCGTGTGGCGCTTCCCTGGCAACGGCGGAAACCGGATCACGCGCTACGAGGCCACTATCTCCCGCAAGGAGGTTCCGGTGTCATCGGTGCGTATCTCGTCGCGGCAGCGGAAGTTCACGTGGGACAAGCTTCGAAAACGTACCCGATATTCGGTCACGGTGGTGGCCGTCAACCAGGTCGGACGCAGCACTCCGAGCGTTCGCAAAGTGAAGACTCAATAGGCCCGCAGTAGGAGTTGGACTACCCTGAGCCGGATGATCAAGCGCAGCCGAGTGACCGGGGCCCTAGCGGCTGCCGTCCTCCTGGCGCTCAGCAGCACCCTCGTCGGGGCCCTTCCGGGTGCTCCGGCGGGACCGGGTGAGGCCGCCGCCGCGGACCCCGGGACCCCCGATGTCATCGTCATCATGACCGACGATCAGCGCGTCGGCACCCACCGGGGCATGCCGTACTTGTGGGGCAACCTCCGGCAGCAGATGGTCAACTACTCCAATGCTCAGGTCCCGGTGAACAACTGCTGCCCGTCGCGTTCCACCTTCCTGACCGGCGCGACCAGCAACGAGACCAAGGTGTGGGACAACACCAATGCCGGGTCACCCGGGGGCTGGTTGCGGTTCCACAAGAGCGGCTTCGAGAACCGTACGCTCGCCGTCGCGCTGAACAAGCGCGGATATCGCACCGCGCTGCTCGGGAAGTACCTGAACCAGTTCGCGGCCCACAACAAAGTTGCGGCGGGAGCCCGACCGCCCGGCTGGGACGACTTCCGCACCTATCTCAACTCCAACGGCGGCTACTGGGCACCGGGAACGCCGGTGCGCAACGTCGCCCCCGGGTATACGACCGACACCCTCGGCGATGCCGCTGTCGACGTGATCGAGCAGACCCCGACTGATGAACCCCTCTTCCTGCTGTACACCCCGTACGCGCCCCATGAACCGTTCGACGCGGGCCCCTACAAGGGTTCGGCCCGCGACGCCGGGACGCTCGACGACTTCCGCCGGGGTGGCGAGTGGACCAATCCGTCCATCGGCGGCGAGAACCGGCGCGGCAAGCCGGCGTGGAACCAGCGGCTGGCGGGCCTGAACTCGGACGGCGAGAGCCCCAGCCCGTACCCGCGGGTCCGGCACGTGTCCGAGTCGCAGGCCGACACCCTGATGGGTGTCGACGCCAACATCCGCAAGATCGTCGAGGCGCAGCAGGGCATTCGGGACTGGAGCAACACCCTGTTCGTGTTCATGTCGGACAACGGGTACGGGTGGGGTGATCATGCCCTCTTCGACAAGACGACGCCGTACCGCTTGACCAACGAGGTCCCGCTCATGATCAAGTACCCGGATTCGCTGGGCGTCCCGGGCGGCACGGCCGACCATCGACTGGTCAACAACATCGACGTGACCTCCACGATCGCGGTTCTGAGCGGGGCGTCGCTGGCCACCAGTGGGATCCCCACGCTGTGGCCGCAGGGCCGGACCGGCCTATCGGTGCAGTCGCCCCAATCGAAGCGTGGTTACCCCTTCTGGCACCCGGCGTACTGCGGCTGGCGTACCAAGGATCACCTGTACGTGCGGTGGAGTGACGGCTTCGAGGAGCTCTACGACTACCGCACCGACCCGTGGGAGCAGCGCAACCTCGCCGGCGCCTCGGCCTATCAGGCGCTGCGGACCAAGATGTCCATCGCCGCGCACCGGGCGTGTGACCCGCTGCCGCCCAAGTACGAGCCCCCGTTGATCGCGGTGAAGCTCAACGCCGCGCGCCGGGGGACCTTGCAGGCCCGCATGGCCCCGGCGCTGCGACGCACCCCGGTGACCGTTCAGTTGTACCGCAAGGGCCGTTGGTCGACCGTCGGCGTGTGCCGTCTGCCCCGTGGAACCACATCGAGCCAGCGGCGCCTCACGGTTCCCGACAGCGGCATGTACCGCGCCAAGGCCCAGCCGGCGGGGGCGTACCGATCGACCTGGAGCCCTAGCGTCCCGGTGCGGGCCAAACCCAAAGCCACGTTCCGCTGCGCCTGACGCCGGCCAACCACCGGATGAGTGCAACCGCCCTCATCGAGGCCGCGTCAGCCGACGTCGCTTGGATCCCGCCGCTGCAACACTCGCGCGATCGTGCGCATCTGCATCGCCGAGGAGACGATGAGGCCGCCGAACCCGATGACCCGCAGGTACGTGTTCGCCCCGTCGTCGGAGGGGACCATGGCAGCCGCGATCAGGAGCAGTGCCGAACCGATCAACCCGGTCATGCCGATGCCGGACCAGATGATCCGGTCCAACCACTGGTCCACCTGCTGCCGGTCCTGACCACCGAACCGTTCGATCTGCAGGTTCAGGCGACCACTGCGCAGTTGCAGGGCGATGTCCTCGGTCAACTGCGGCAGGGGCCGCAGCGAGGGCAACGCGCGCAGTAGTTCCTGCTGGGCCATCTCCTGCGGCGTCCCGGCCGGCGGCTCGGCCCGCACCAGACGCTGGGCTTCGTTGGACATGCTGTACCCGGGCGAGACCACGCGCAGGGTGCCCTCCATCGTCACCGCCGAACGCCCGAGGATGGTCAGCGCCCGCGGCACCTTCACCTCGTGGCGCCGCAGGACATGGACAACTTCGGAGATGGCGGCGGGACCGAACCCGCCTCCCTCGACCTGGGTGAGGACCTGACCCATGTCGAACTCGAGACTCGGGATGTCCAGGTCTTCGGCGTTGCCACCGGCCAGGCGCCGCACGGCACGAGCGAGCATTCCAGGGTCGCGCAAGGTGAAACCGATGGCCATCTGCTGCAAGGCCTCGATCGTGATGGGGTCGATGTGCCCGACCGCGCCGAAGTCGATGAACCACATGACGCCGTCGGTGTCGATCAGGATGTTCCCCGGGTGCGGGTCGGCGTGGTAGACGCCGTCGTGCAGGACCTGGTCGAGGAACGACGACAGCAGCCGATCGGCCAGCTCGGTCCGGGGCACCGGCACGGCATCGACGAACTCGGCTTCTGATACCGGCTCGCCGCGCACCTGATCCATCACGAGCACCCGGCGCGTCGTCAGCAGTCCGATGACCTCGGGGAACGCGACCCCCTCGGTCTGCCCGGCGTGGCGGCGCATGGCGGCGTTGTTGGCCGCTTCGCGGGTGAAGTCCAATTCCTCGGTGACGCCGGCGACCAGTTCCTGGCAGAGGTCCACGATGCCCAGGGAACGGGCGGAGTCCGAGCCACGTTCCAGCTGCCGGGCACTCCACATCAGGACCCGACCGTCCCGGTCCACGGTCTCGTCGATGCGGGGTCGTTGGATCTTGACGATCACATCGCGGCCGTCGGCCAGACGGGCCCGGTGAGTGACCCCGATCGACGCGGCAGCCAGCGGCTCGTCGTCGAACCAGGCGAACGTCGTCTCGTACGCGTCCCCCAGTTCCTCCCGCAGGACCTGGTGCACCACCTCGGGCGGCAACGGCTTCACCGCAGTGCGCAGTTCGCCGAGTTCGGAGGTCACGGTGCTGGGCAGGAAGTCGTCGCGACCGGCAGCGATCTGGCCGAATTTCACGAACATGCCGCCACATTGCTCGAGCGTCATCCGGAGCGCCCGGGCCCCTTCAGGGCTGGCCAGGGCCGCCCGGGACGCGTACTTCCGCCCCACGAGGCCGTTGCGGCGGGCGGCCATGGCAATCTGCCAGAGCCGCTGGACCAGGGCGAACTTGGATCGGATCCAGCGGAACGGATGCGGGATCCGGATCTTGCGACTGCGGGACGAGCGCGGTCGCAGGATCGCCTCGATCACGATGCTGGTGAGCATCGTGACCAGCAGGACGTAGCCGAGGAAACCGATGCCGAGTTTCCCCCACTCCCCGAGATCGTTGTAGTCCTGGACCTGGCCGAACTGGACGTACACGAGGATGTAGCCGGCCATCAGCCCGACCAGCCCCGCGAAGAACGCCCGCCAGAATCCACGCTTGACGCCGAGCAGTCGGCCCGTGATCCATCCGAAGACGAACAGGAGCAGGGCGACCGACACCCAGTCGAAGTCCCACGTCAACTGCACGTTGCCGTTGTCCATGCGGCACCTCCCGCGCTGATCCTGTCAGGAGGCCGACGTCCGCGGTGCGGATTCGCTGCGCGTCGTGGGACCGGAGGCGTCATGCTGGTTCGGTGGATCCCCGCAAACTCCCCCGGAAGATCATGGATTCGGCGTCGAACAAACTGGACGAGGCGGTGCGCAGCGAAGAAGCCGCCAAGGCCGTGTCGGGGCTGGAGGCCAAGTACGCCTCCCACCGGCGGAGCCAGAAACTCGAGGACGGAACCCTGCGCGGGATCAGGGTCGTGGTGTACCGCGGCTGGGTCGCGCAAGGGGTGGCGCGCGTGCATACCCGGGTGATCGAGACACCCAAGTTGCCCGAAGGCGGGAGCCGGATCCCCTATTGGGACGTGCTCAACGCGAACCTGCGTCGGCATGTGGCGCTGGCCTTCCCGGACACCGAGGTGACGGTTCGCCTGGGCGAAGTCACCGGCACGGGGGTCACCGACCGTCATGGGTACGCCTCGGTCCAACTCGAGGTGCCCGGACTGGCTCCCGGTTGGCACGAGGTACAGGTGACCACCTCGGGCGACCACGATGATTCGACCGAGTTCACGGGAACGGGCCGAGTGCTGTGCCCCTCACCGAAGGCCAAGTTCCTGGTCGTCAGTGACCTGGACGACACCGTCATCCGGACGGGCCTCGACGAAGGCATGGTCGCGTTGCGTCGCACCTTGTTCCGCGACGCCCACACCCGGCGGGCGGTCCCCGGCATGGCGTCGCTGTATCGAGGGCTGCAGCGAGGCGTGGCGAGCAAGCGGGGCACGACCCCTCCTGAACCCGCGTTCTTCTACCTGTCGACCGGCTCGTGGGCGTTCTACGAGATGCTCACGCAGTTCCTGCAACTGCGCGGGTATCCGCGCGGCCCCCTGTTCCTCACCGACTGGGGGCCGAGTGATCGCTACATCACCCGATCCGGCGAGGAGCACAAGAAGCTGGCCCTGGCGCGGTTGCGCGAGGCGTACCCCGACACCCGGCTGGTCCTCATCGGGGACAGCGGACAGAAGGACCCCGAGATCTACCTCGATTTTGCGCGCGCGAATCCGGGCGCGGTGGCCGAGATCGTGATCATGCGAGCCAGCGACGCGTCCGCCGAACGTACGGAAGAGTTGCGGGAGCAGGCGGTCGGCTTCCGAGAGGAAGGCATCCCGTTCCACGTCGCCGACGACGCCATGGAGGCCGCCGAAGCCCTGCACGGCGCCCACCTGTGCGACGACATGACCATGGAAGAGGTCGAGACCGAGATGGGCGCCGTCTTCTGACCGTCCGCCAGGGGACCGCAAACCTCGGCCTTAGCCGCACACCTCGGGCGCAGCGGTGCTTCTACGGCCGAGGTGTGCGCCGGGACGCGAGTTTTGCGGTCCCCGGGGCGGTGGACACGGTGATGTCGCACAAAGGCTCGGTCGGGAACTGGGCGTAGTACAACTGCTGGACGGCGAGCCAGTGGGGCCAGTGGGGCTCGGTGAGTTCCCCGTCGCGGACCAGTACCCGTTCCGCACAGACCGCCGGGTCGGCCCAGACCCACACCCGCAGGTCGGCGATACCCGCCAACGCCGGGTGAGCACTGCCCACACCTTCGAGCACCAGCCGATCGCCGGGCGCCACGGTGACGTCCGGCCCGAAGCGGCCGTGCTCCCAGTCGTACTCGCGATGAGTGATCGGACCGCCGGCCAGGATCTGCGGTGCCAGGGAGTCCCGCAGGTAGGTGGCGAATCCAGGGTCGGCGGGGCCCTCCCAGCCGTCGTACAGATCGTCCATGCCGATCACGGTCGTGACTCCGGGAAGATCCGAGACGATGTCGGCGGCAAGACGCGACTTGCCGGCTCCGGCCGGACCGTCGATCACCACGACCGGCCTGGGCCGGCGGATCGTTCGCACCGCTGCCAGGACCTCCGCACTCATAGGAGGACCCTATGGCGGGGCAGACACCGGGACCACGTCTCTGGCTCGGCACCGGATCCGCGACCGAAACCGCGGAAGGCGACCAGTTGTTCCGGTCGCCACTTGACGTTTCGGTCGCTTGCGACTGAAACCGTCCCCCCGGCGAGGGGGAAGGGGGGTCGGCGGGGGGCGCCAGCCGATAGCGTGAGCGACATGGCACAGTCCGTGACCGACGACCGGCCCACCACTGTTGCTCATCCCTGGTGGGCGCTCGTGTCGCTGCTCATCGGGCTGAGCATGATCATCATCGACGGCAGCATCGTGAACGTCCTGCTGCCCGACATGGTCGAGGATCTGGGCCTCACCCAGACCGACGCCCAGTGGGTCAACTCGATCTACTCACTGCTGTTCGCCGCCCTGCTCATCACGGTGGGGCTGCTGGCCGACAAGTACGGGCGGCGCCTGCTCTTCCTGTCCGGCATCGCGGTGTTCCTGCTGGGATCGCTGGCGAGCGGGTCGGCCCAGGACCCGTCCTTCCTGATCGCCGCCCGAGCCGTCCAGGCGATCGGTGCGGCCATGATGCTGCCGAGTTCGATCGCGGTCATCAACGTGCTGTTCACGGGGCGCCAACGGGCGGTCGCCTTCGGCCTGTGGGGGGCTGTGTTCGGCGGCGCCGCGGGGCTGGGGCCACTGCTCGGAGGGTGGCTGGCAGAGGACTTCTCGTGGCGTTGGGCCTTCCTGGTCAACATCCCGGTGGGCATCATCGCCGCGATCATGGTGTTGCGCACCGTCCCGGAGAACCACGGCCCCCCGGTCAAGGGCTTCGACCCGGTGGGGGTGCTGCTGTCCGCGACCGGCCTCGGTCTCATCGTCTACGCCTTGATCGAGGGCCAGGATTTCGGCTGGTGGACCGCCATCGCCGACTTCGACCTGGGACCGATCCACTTCCCCACCGGTGGCCTGTCTGTCGTCCCCGTCGCCCTGGCCGTGGGTGCACTCCTGCTCGGCGCGCTCGTCTGGTGGGAATCGCGCCGAGCCCACACCGGCGAGGCCGCGCTGGTCGATCTGTCCCTGTTCGGGATCCGGCGTTACGGCTTCGGCAACGTCGTCGCCCTGGTCGTCAGCCTCGGCGAGTTCGGCATCCTGTTCGTCCTGCCACTGTGGATGCAGTCGGTCCACGGGACCGACCCGCTCACCACCGGCGTCATCCTGGCCAGCCTGGCGATCGGAACGCTCGCTTCAGGCGGCGCCGCGCGGCATGTGTCGGCGCTCATGGGTCCGACCCAGGTGGTGCGGCTGGGCATGGCACTGGAAGTCACCGGCATCGTCCTGATCGGCCTCACGCTGTCGGTGACGCGATCGCCCTGGTGGCTCGTCATCCCCTTGATCATCTACGGGCTGGGCCTGGGCTTCGCGTCGGCGCAGCTGACCAACGTCGTGCTGGCCGACGTCCCGGCGCTGAAGTCCGGCCAAGCGTCCGCCATGACCTCGACCTTCCGTCAGGTCGGCTCAGCGCTCGGCGCGGCCATCCTGGGGGCCGTCCTGTTCAGCGGGCTCGGCACGATCCTCGGTGACGACCTGGCCCAGGAGGCGGGGTTGACCGACGCCCAGCGCACCCAACTCACCGACCAGGTCCAGTCCAGCGCCGGACAGGCGATCATCGGTCTGGAACAGATCCCGGGCCTCGAACCCGTCGTCGATGATGCCAAGCAGGCGTACACCGACGCCGCGCGGGCGACCGCGTGGGTGGCGGCCGCCTTCGTGCTGTTCGGTCTGCTGGTCAGCTTCGGACTACCCAAGGACGATCCGGCGCGGGAGTCGACCCACGAGACACCACCAGCCTGACCGGATCACGCCGGTGGGTGGTCACCCTGCGCCTGGGCCAGCAGGGCACGCTTGATCTCGATGTACTCCTGCAGGCCCCGGGCCACCGCTGCCCGGGTCTCGGGCGACACCTGGAACCCCGGCAGTTGGTTGACCCGGCCCGCCACGGCATCGGCGAAAGCGCTGGTGTCGAACGGAACATCGAGAAACTCCCCCAACCGCCGCCCGAGTGACGGACTGGCCTGCGCCAGGTCGGGCAGGTCCACCGCCATGACGCGCGGGAAGACCTCCCGGTAGCGCCGCAGCGCGTCGTCGTAGTCGGAGAAGTTCTGCTGCTGCCGGACGAAGGGACTACCGATCGCCAGCTCCTCGAGCAAGGCCTCCTCGTCCAGCGAGCCGGGGTCGAAGTCCGGGTTGAGGAACGACTCGCGCAGAACACACGACGAGAGGAACCGATCCACCGGATCACGCCGGATCAACAGGATCCGGGCGTCCTCACCGACCGCGTCCCGCATGGCAGCGATGGCCGGGGGCGGCAACAGCTGGTACTCGGGCGTGATCTCACCCACGACCGGAAAGTCCGCCGCCTCCGGTCCCCAGAGTCGCTCGTAACCCAGATCGGCCAGTTGGAACCGGTCCGAACATTCCAGGTACAGCGCCGCCGTCCGCTGGGGTTCCCGCTGCCCCCCCGGCCACCACCGGGGTCGGCGCGGGCCGGGTGCCTGTTCCACCAGGTGCGTCGACAAGCGCTGCATCATGCGGAACGCCGTGGCCCCGGCGACGACGTCGAAGTAATGCAACTCCTTCATCGGGTGCATCCAGACCGGCGTGCAGGTGGCCAGCACCCGATGCAGCAAGGTACTCCCGGCCCGCTGCGATCCGATCCCGATCACATAGCGATGGGGCCGGCCGTGCATCCGGGAACTCTAGCCTGCGGCGTCGGAAGGCTCAGTCGGTCAACGCTGCGGAGACCACGTCCCGCGCCTCGGCCTGGATCCGGGCCAGGTGTTCTTCGCCGAGGAACGATTCCGCGTAGATCTTGTACACGTCCTCGGTCCCCGACGGCCGGGCCGCGAACCATCCGTTCTCGGCACACACCTTCAGCCCACCGATCGGCGCGTCGTTGCCGGGAGCCCGGGTCAGGGTCGCGGTGATCGGCTCGCCGGCCAGCTCCGTGGCGGTCACCTGCTCCGGCGAGAGGTCTTTGAGCCGCGCCTTCTGCTCGCGCGTGGCGGGCGCGTCCACCCGCGCGTAGACCGGCGCGCCGAACTGGTCGGTGAGCCCCCGATAGTGCTGCGACGGCGAGGTCCCGGTGACAGCCAGGATCTCCGACGCCAGCAGCGCCATGATGATCCCGTCCTTGTCGGTGGTCCACACAGATCCGTCGCGGCGCAGGAACGAGGCGCCCGCGGACTCCTCGCCGCCGAATGCGATCGACCCGTCGATCAGGCCCGGGACGAACCACTTGAAACCGACCGGGACCTCGATCAGTTGCCGCTCCAGCGAGGCGGCCACCCGGTCGATGATCGACGAGCTCACGACCGTCTTGCCCACGGCGGCGGTCCCCGGCCAGTCCACCCGGTTGCGGTACAGGTAGTCGATGGCGACCGACAGGAAGTGGTTGGGGTTCATCAGGCCACCGTCCGGGGTGACGATGCCGTGCCGGTCAGAGTCCGCGTCGTTGCCCGTGGCGATGTCGTACTGGTCGGCCTTGCCGATCAGAGAAGCCATCGCCGAGGGACTGGAGCAGTCCATCCGGATCTTGCCGTCCCAGTCCAGCGTCATGAAGCGCCAGGTCGGATCCACCAGCGGATTCACCACGGTGAGATCCAGCCCGTGCGCCTCGGCGATCGCCCCCCAGTACGCCACCGACGCGCCGCCCAACGGGTCAGCCCCGATGCGTACGCCCGCCGAGCGGATCGCAGCGATGTCGACGACGTTCGGAAGGTCGGCCACATAGGTGCCCATGTAGTCGTACGAGGCGGTGGTGTCGGCCGACCGGGCCCGCGCCAGCGGGATCCGCTTCACCCCGGCCAATTCCTGGCGCAGGTAGTCGTTGGCCCGGTCCTGGATCCACCCGGTGATGTCGGCCCCGGCGGGACCGCCGTCCGGTGGGTTGTACTTGAACCCGCCGTCGCGGGGCGGGTTGTGCGACGGGGTCACCACCACCCCGTCGCCGCGGCCCGGATCCGCCGTCGTCCGGCCGCGGTTGTAGTTCAAGATGGCGTGGGAGACGGCCGGGGTCGGGGTGTAGCCGTCCTGCGAGTCGATCATCACCCGCACGTCATTGGCGGCGAACACCTCGAGGGCCGTCGCCCAGGCGGGTTCGCTGAGCCCATGGGTGTCGCGGCCCAGGAACAACGGGCCCCCGATGCCTTGGCCGCCTCGGTAGTCACAGATCGCCTGACTGGTGGCCGCGATGTGGTCGTCGTTGAACGCCGCATCCAGAGCGGAACCGCGGTGGCCGGAGGTGCCGAAGGCGACCTGCTGCACCGGGTCAGAAGGGTCGGGGTGAACGGTGTAGTAGGCGGTGATCAACGCAGGGACGTCGACCAGGTCCGCCGCCGTGGCGACAGTGCCGGCGCGTTCGTGAGAGCTCATGGATCCTCCGGGGTCAGGACACCATCGTGTCGGGCCGCTGCCGGGGATGCGACCGCTTCGTCCGATCCTCGGCACCAGCACGCTCCGTGGGTCCGGCTGCCCTCCCCAGCGGGATGGTCACGAAGCGGCGTCTCCGCCGCCCACGGCCGAAACGGGGAGGAAACCGTCGCATAGGGTCATCGGGACCTGTTCCCCCGACTCCCGGAGTCCCGATGCCACGCAGTCTGCGCGCCCTGGTCGCCGCGGCGGGGGCGGTCGCCGTGCTGGCCGGATGCGGCGGAACCGCATCGCCTGAGCCGGGCGCGGACAGCGCCGCCGCGGTGCGGACCGGTCGGGACCCGGCGGCTCAGTTCACGGTCGCGGCGACTGATCTCGGCATCCACAGTTTCACGACCCGACCGGAGCTGCCGACCGCCTCCATCCGGCTGAACTGTTTTCCGGGGTGGAGTTGGGTCAACACGGCCCGCGACGAGTACAACTGGGTCGACTTCGACCGGGTCGTGACTCAGGCCGAACAGTGGGGCTATTCCGACATCCTGTACGTGTTCTGCAGCACGCCGCAGTGGGCGGGCGAACCCAGCGCCACCCCCGACCAGGGAGCCTTCGGCCCGGGCAGCGCCCAGCCGCCGGCCAACATGGCCGACTTCGACACCTACGTCCGAGCGGTCATGGAGCGATACCGGGGCCGGATCGACGGCTACGAGGTCTGGAACGAGCCGGGGAGCCCGCAGTTCTTCACCGGAACCCCGGCGCAGATGGGACAGATGACCGCGATCGTGGCCCGGGCTGCCGACGACATCGACCCCGCCGCCTACGTCGCATCCGCCGGTTTCCAGACCAACCGGCCGGAGTTGTACGAGGGCTTCATCCCCCAGTATTTCGCCGATCTGCGTCGCCGCGGCTGGCCGATCGATGTGGTGTCGGCGCACTTTTATCCCGGTGGCCGGGGCACCCCGGAGTCACGGGTGGACCAGATCCGACGGGTGAGAAACGATCTGGACCGCTACGCGGCGCCTGCCGACCTGGCCCTGTGGGACACCGAGGTGAACTACGAGGTCGACCGCCCGGGTGGGGCACCGGATGGCCGGATCACCGGCGACAAGGCCGCGGCATGGACCGCTCAGACGTACCTGAACGGATGGCGCAACGGTCTGCGGCGCACCTTCTGGTACTTGTGGACCGCCGACTACTACCCGTTCCCCGGCATCCAGATGCGCCCCTCCGACCCGTCGACCCGAGCCCTGCAGACGCTGGGCACCTGGGTCATCGGGGCCACCTACACCGGCTGCCGGACCGACACCGGGGTGGTCACGTGCTCGTTCGTCCGTGACGACGGGGGCACCTTCGACATCGCCTGGGCGACCGTGGCGCCCCGGGCCATCCGGCTTCCGGCCGAAGTCTCGGTGTGCCCTGTCACCGGGGATCCGTGCACCACCGAATCCGGTCGCTACCGGTTGAATGAGGTCCCGGTCCGTATAGGCTGACCGTCTCGGAGGTGGTGTTGGTGTTGTCTCGAGCCACGGTGTTGAAGGGTCTCGCGGTACTGACCGCGGCGACGATCGCGGTGCCTGCGGCCGCTGCGGCTCCCGCCAACGCGGGACAACGAATCACACCCGAATCCTTCGGCGTGCACTCGTTCACCACTGACCCCGAGGTACCGGCCGGTGCTCTTCGGATGAACTGCTGGCCCACTTGGCGCATGATGGAGCCCACCAAGGGCGACCGGCAGTGGGGCGCGATGGACCAGACCCTGAACCGGGTCCGCTCCTGGGGTGTCTCGGACGTGATGTTCGTGTTCTGCGGGACCCCGAAGTGGGCGGCCGGACCGGTGGCCGACCCGAGCAAGGAGCTGGACCCGCCGCTCTTCGGCAAGGGGTCGACGGCCGCGCCGAAGAACATGGCCTTCTTCCGCTCGTTCGTGACCGCCTTCGTCAAGCGGTATGCCGCCACCATCGACCACTACCAAGCCTGGAACGAGATCACCAGCCCGCAGTTCTACCAAGGCACTGCCGGCCAGATGGCGACGATGACCAAGATCCTGTCTGAGGTCGTGGGACAGTACGACCCGACCGCAACGGTTGTGGGCGGCAGCATCCAGACCCACGTGGCGACCTGGTACCGCTCGATGGGCCGCTCCTACATGAAGGCGCTGCGCTCACTCGGCTGGCCGGTCGACGCGTTCGCCGGACACTTCTACCCGCTGGCCAAGGGTGGACCGGATGAGCGCAACGTGCAGATCAAACGGTTCGTCAAGGACCTGCGCAAACAGAAGAAGCCGTCGCGGGTGCAGATGTGGGACACCGAGGCCAACTTCTACACGTCCGTTCCGGGGAACCCGCCCGCCGGCCGGCTGAAGGGAAAGAAGGCCGCGACCTTCCTGGCCCGCAACTACCTCGATTCGTGGGCCCTGGGCCTGCGTCGCTCCTACTGGTACCTGTGGTCCAGCCGGTACGAGGCGTTCGCCGGCATCCAGATGCGCCGGGGTGACATCGCCACCAAGACCTACCGCACGCTGGCCGGCTGGACGATCGGTTCCACCTTCAAGAAGTGCCGCACCAAGGGCAATCTGGTGAAGTGCAGTTTCACCGGCGGGCCCGGCAAGGCCACCATCGCCTACACGACCTCGGGCAAGGCAGCGCTGAAGGTGTCCGGCAAGAAGCGCGCCTGCCCCGTCAGTGGCAGCAAGTGCAAGAAGGCCAAGCGGGGGAAGGTGACCGTCACCACGCTGCCCGTACGCATCGCGTGACGCTGGGCCGACCTCCGTCACCGGGGCGGGCGGGTTGCCTATACTTGAGCGAATCTGTGGGCCGACGCCCAGCTAGGGGATCGTCATGAATGCGGCCGCGCCTCCGCGCATCCTGGTCACGGGCGGCGCCGGGTTCATCGGCAGCCACCTGTGCGAGGCGCTGCTGGCCACCGGCGCCGAAGTCCTGTGTGTGGACAACTTCTACTCGTCGACCCGCGGCAACATCCATCACCTGTTGCCCAATCCCCGGTTCGAGTTCCTGCGGCACGATCTGACCTTCCCGCTGTTCGTCGAGGTCGACGAGATCTACCACCTGGCCTGTCCGGCGTCGCCGGTGTTCTACCAGCGTGACCCGGTGCAGACGACCAAGACGTCGGTCCTGGGTTCGATCAACATGCTGGGGCTGGCCAAACGCACCGGAGCCCGCATCCTTCTGGCGTCGACCTCTGAGGTGTACGGCAACCCCGAGATCCACCCGCAGACCGAGGACTACTGGGGCAACGTCAACCCGATCGGCCCGCGCTCCTGCTACGACGAGGGCAAACGGTGCGCCGAGACCCTGTTCTTCGACTACCGCCGCCAGCACGGGATGCCCATCAAGGTGGTGCGCATCTTCAACACTTACGGGCCCCGCATGCGCCCCGACGACGGCCGGGTCGTCAGCAACTTCATCGTCCAGGCGTTGGCTGGCGAGGCGCTCACGGTGTACGGCGAAGGACAACAGACCCGGTCATTCTGCTACGTCGACGATCTGGTCGACGGCCTGCAGCGCATGATGGCCACCGACCCCTCGGTCACCGGTCCCATCAATCTGGGTAACCCCGAGGAGACAACCGTCCGTGAGCTCGCCGACCTGGTGCTGCAGATGACGGGTGGGACCGGCGGCGTGCGGTTCGAGTCGCTGCCGGTCGACGATCCGCGGCAGCGGCAACCGGACATCACGCTCGCCGCGTCAACGCTCGGCTGGCAGCCGACGACGCCGTTGGAGGACGGGCTGAAGCGGACGATCGAATGGTTCAGCGAAGGACCCTGATGGTCTACCAGCCGATCCGGACTCCGGTCGAGGATGCCACCGAGCGGGAGACCTCCCAGCGGCGGGTGATGGTGGTTGTCGACCTCACCGTCATCGTGGCGACGGTCGCGGCTGTTCTGGCCAGCGGTATCGGGGCGTCGGCTCCCCTGCGGTTGGACACGCCCCGGCTCATCGTGGCGGGTGCGGCGCTGCTCCTGTGGCCCACGATGTTGTGGGAGATGCAGTCGCGAGCGACGACTGTGCTGGGCAACGGTCCCGAGGAGTACCGCCGGGTCCTCGTGGCGAGCCTGTGGACCGCGTGTCTCGTGGCGGCCGGCGCCTACGCTGCCGGGACGTCGCGAGCTCGCGAGACGCTGCTCGTCATCATGCTTCTGGGCACTGTGCTTCTGATCGTCGGTCGCAACCTGCTGCGCATCCTGTTGCACCGTCAGTTGGCCCGCGGCGGGCCCTTGCACCGGGTCTTCGTCGTGGCGTCCGCCTCGCAAGCGGCGGCCCTGGACGAACAACTCACCCGAACGGGCGGAGTGTTCGCGGGCGTGGGCATGTGGCCCATCTCTGACGGCCCCGACCCACACCCCGATGACGTGGTGGCCGCCGCGATCGAAGCCGAGGCCGACACCCTGCTGTACTCCCCCGGCAGCCATGCCGACGCGACCTGGCCGAGGCGGTTGGGGTGGGCGATGGAGGACACCTCGTTGTCCCTCCTGGTCAGCCCCGCACTCGCCGACGTCGCCGGACCCCGGCTGTCCATCGAACCCGTCGAGGGGTTGGCGCTGGTCCGCGTCGACATGCCCCGGTTCTCCGGCCCGGCCCGGGTCGTGAAACGGACCGTCGACCTGGTCGGATCGTCGGTGGGTCTGGTGCTGCTGGCCATCCCCATCGCGATCATCGCCGTGCTGATCAAACGCAGCAGTCCCGGTCCGGTCTTCTTCCGGCAGCGCCGAGCGGGTGCCGGCGGCACCACGTTCATGTGTTGGAAGTTCCGCACCATGTGCGCCGACGCCGACACCCAGCGGGCCGCCCTGCGGGACCAGGCCGGGGCCGACGGCGCCATCTTCAAGATGAACGACGACCCCCGCATCACCGGTATCGGCCGCTGGCTGCGCCGGTACTCCTTGGACGAACTGCCACAACTGCTGAATGTGCTCACCGGAACGATGAGCCTGGTCGGTCCGCGCCCGCACCCCCTGGACGACGTCGAGCGGTACGACGTCATGGCGACCCGGCGCCTGTTGGCGAAACCCGGCATGACCGGACTGTGGCAGGTCTCCGGCCGGTCGGATCTGGAGTGGAACGAGGCAGTGACCCTCGACCTGTACTACGTCGAGAACTGGACCCTGTCCTTGGACATGATCATCTTCCTGCGCACCGTCAAGGCCGTCATCACCGGCCGCGGCGCCTACTGACAGGGAACGCCACTGCAGGATCACCGGCCGGGCACCCCGGCAACGCCATCGACAACCGTTGCGCACCAGGGTGGCTCAGCACCTCTTCGCGCCCATCACAATCTCGAAAGGGTCTCGTCGAACATAATGACCACTTGCATCGTGATACCGGAGTTCAATACCCGTCGCGCTCCCTACTCCGGGACCTTCCGTCTGCGCGGCAACCACTAGCTGGCTGGTCACGGACTGGGGAGCCAGACTCGCGCCTACCGCCGACGTCCGCTTTGTCCAGCGCCAACGGGGTGGTTCGCCGGAGTCCTTCTCTGTCTGCTCGGGCGCGTCAGTTGATTGGATGTATGTAGAGCTCGGCAGGAGATAGGCGCCGACCAGAGAAAGGTTCCGTGGCCCAAGAAGCGATACGGAATCGACGACTACTTCTTGGTCACCATTCACTTTCAGTGGTCCGCTTCCATACCAGCCGTGGGGGTATTTGGAGATGAAGCAGGATCCACGCGGAGCCATCGGGTCTCCGAGCGGATCGGGGCCCCCTCCCGGTTCGGGAACCGCGCACGCAACACACAGGATCACGGGGAGGGTCAGGAGCCCCAACTGCCGAATTCTATGAGTGAGAAACATCGGTCGGTCAGGCAGGAACTGCAACAGGTAGTCCCGAAGCACTCAGCGCCGGGCCCTTGAGCCCACACACTCTGATCGGGCCGGTCTTAGCTGTGAACCGCGTCTTGACGTTGGTGGTGAATCCAGCCTGCGACGACAACCAGGAACCGTAGACTCTCACGCCCCAAGAAAGGGTGTCCGCAACCCCGCTCGACACCCAGTTGCTATTCCCCTTGCGGATCCGGCCGCCGCACCACGCCCTGTGGGAGATGCGGGGCATGAAATCGCTCGAAAAGCGATGCTCTCCACCGTTGAAGCCTTCTGGTCGGACTTCCTGCCATGTGTAGTCATGACGGGTACAGCCGTTGCGTTGACAGTCATACCACGTCTTGGTGATCTCCCATCTCTTGTAGTTCACCTTTGTCGCGAGATCTCGTGTCCCCTTCTGTCCGCGCCACGGGGTGAACGGGATGCCCGCCGCTGCACTTTGATCACGGGTGCCTCCTCCGTGAAAACCCGTATCGCCGGGAGTCATCACAGCCCAGCCGAGACTGGACGAACCCCCCGATTCGAATTCGAATGAAACGGCTGCAGCCCTAGTTCGAGAGAACAACCGGGTCAGTCTCGCCCACGGGTTCCTTTCCGAAATGAGCCGGTACCTGATGTTCGACGCCTGGACCGCCGTCGGCAACCGTGACATTGAGCTCGTACGGAGACCTGCGCCGGTCGGAGAGTAACGAAGGGTCACTACCTTCTCGCGCGGTGAAACCGGACCAGAAGAGCGGCGCAGCGCTGTCAGGCCCCGTGCTGACTCACCCAGCGACGACACGTCCCCAAACGTGCTTCCGGTTGAGTAACCCTCCTTATGGACGGTGATAGTGAAGTCAGGCGAACCATTGGGGAGACTGACGTTCGGGAGCCAGTAGTTCCCGGCCGAGTCGGTCGTCGTCGTGTACGCAGACTGGAACGAGACGGACTGCCCCGGTGTCAGTTCTCGCACCTGGGATCGCGTGGGGCTCGGGAACACTGCAACCGTCGCTCCGGCAACGGGGTTACCGCGATCATCCAGGACCCGCGGTGTATTGCTCGCTGAGTCCGTTGCTGCCCCGCTCGCGGGGATTCCAAGTTGTGCCACCAGGGTCAGCACAACGCCGGTTACCGCAATCATTGATGGCGGCGAAAACCAGTTGGTGTTGAACATCAGCTACCCCCGCCCGAGACGGATCCATCGGCTGGAATCCGGTGCGACGTCAGGCTAGCAAGCCATCCGTAGGTTCCAAACAACTCGGACGAGCCTCAACGTGAGGCCAACGCACGGCCCGTGTGGTCGTACCTTCTGCCCCTTCCGACCACGTTGACCCACCCCACGCCATCAGCGCCTGTCGTGACATGTCCTCTACCAATGTGGCTTCGCATCACGGTTAGGGTGATCGACATGCACATCGAGGAACTGGACATCGAGGGCGCGTGGGTGGTTACGCCGCAGATCCACGGCGACGACCGCGGAGCCTTCCTGGAATGGTTCCGTTCCGACCGGTTCCGCGAGGCGACCGGCCACGATCTGAAGCTCACCCAGGCCAACTGCTCGGTGTCCGCTCGGGGCACGGTGCGGGGGATCCATTTCGCGGATGTGCCGCCCGGCCAGGCCAAGTACGTCACCTGCGTCAGCGGCAGCGCGTTGGACGTGATCGTGGACATCCGGGTCGGCTCACCCACCTACGGCAAGTGGACCGCCGTACCCCTCGACGCCGAGTCGCGGCGCGCGGTGTACTTGTCCGAGGGGTTAGGGCACGGATTCGCAGCCCACGCCGATGGCACCACCATCGTGTACCTGTGCAGTGAGGGCTACTCGCCCACCCGCGAGCACGAAGTGCACCCGTTGGATCCGGCGTTGGGGATCGAGTGGGGAGTCACCGAATTTTCGTTGTCTGCCAAGGACTCTGCGGCTCCGACACTGGCCGAGGCCCGGGCCGCCGGGCTGCTGCCGGACTACGACACCACCCGCCGATTCCGCGCCACTCTGTGACGGACCCGAGTGCGGCTCGCCCTCCTTCATAGCTTCTACGCTTCCGACCAGCCCAGCGGCGAGAACGAGATCGTCGCTGCGCAGGCTCGCGCGTTCATCGACGCCGGCCACGAGGTCCTGCTTCTCGGCCGGCACACGGATCGCGAGCGGGTGCAGCGCACCTATCCGCTGGCGGCGGCATGGCGCACTCTCACGAACGGCGGAGCCGACCCCAGTGATCATCTGCGCGCGTTCTCGCCCGACGTGGTGCACATCCACAACACCGTGCCGAACATCGGCACGGCCTGGTTGGCCGACTGGCCGACGCCGGTGGTCCACACGCTGCACAACTTCCGCCCGTTGTGCGCGAACGCCCTGCTGTACCGAGAGGGTCACAGTTGCACGCTGTGCCCCGACGGTGAACCGTGGTCAGCGGTGCGCTACGAGTGTTACCGATCCTCCGCCCTGGCGAGCCTGCCCATCGCCGTGCGCAACAGCCGAGGGGTGGGGGCCAATCCGTTGCTCCGCCGGGCGGACCGGATCATCACGTTGTCGGACTATGCCGCGCATGTGATGGCCACCTACGGGGTTCCGGGGCAACGCCTCGCCGTCGTGCCCAACGGCATCCCCCCGGTGCACGCGGGTGCCGCGTCCGTCCCGCAGGAGCCCCGGTTCGCCGCGGTCGGCCGACTGCGCGCCGAGAAGGGCTTCGCGGAATTGCTGGCGGTGTGGCCGGCGGGGACCCGGTTGGATGTCTTCGGCGACGGACCACAACTGGGCCGACTCCGCGAACTGGCGCCTGCCGGAGTGGTGTTCCGGGGCACCATGCCACGCGAGGACCTGCGCACCCTGCTGCCGAGGTACAGCGGCGTGGTCTTTCCCAGCCTGTGGCCCGAGCCGGCGGTGGCGCTGGTCGTTGTTGAGGCGCTCGAGGCCGGCGTGCCCGTGATCCTCGCCGCCGAGGGTAGTCAGACCCCCGATCTTGTGGCCGCCGGGGTCGGGGTCGCGGTAGATCGGGTCGACTCCTCCTTCAGCCCAGGTGCGCTCTCTGACGCACTGCGCTGGACCGTCGCCGGTGGCGCTGCCCTGCGGAGCCACTGCCGAGCGGTCTATTCGCAGCGGTACGACGTGGACCGCTGGGTGGCACGGCTCATTGACGTCTACGACGAGGCGAGGCGGTCCCGTGCCCACTGACCCCGCCATAACGGCCATGATGGCGGTGCGCAACCGCGTGACCCTGATGGACGAGTCCATCCGTTCGGTGTTGGCGCAGGACGATCCCGACCTGGAACTGGTGATCGTCGACGACTGCTCCGACGACGGGTCGTGGGAGTCCGCCCAGGCCTGGGGGGACCGCGATTCACGGGTCAGAGCACTTCGAATGTCCCGCCCCAGTGGGATCTCAGCGGTGCGCAACCGAGCGGTCGAAGCGGCGCGCGGGCGCTACCTGGCCACCTGCGACAGTGACGACCTGTCCCATGTCGATCGGTTCAGGCTCCTGCGCACGTACCTGGACCACCATCCCGACGTGGTCGGAGTGGGCGGGCGGATCCGATGTTTCACGACCGACCCCGCGACCGATGGCTGGTTGCCGGACTGGCACTTCGGACTGGCCGACGGGCGTTTGCCGTTCCACTTCTCGGCCGGGATGCTCCGCACCGACGGCGTGCGGGAAGTGGGCGGCTACGACCCGTCACTGCCGGTGGCCGAGGACCTCGACCTCGCCTACCGTTTGGCCACCCTGGGCGAGCTGGTCGAGGTGCCGGACCTCGTCCTGGACTACCGCGTCCACCCCGGCAACGTCACCGGCGATCTGCGGGTCCGGGAACGTGCGAACCTGCGGGCCCAACTGCGGGGTCTGCGGACGATGCACGGGCGGTTCTCGCCACGCGGCTACCTGGTGCTGGGCCAGTCGGTCGGCCGGGTGGTCAAGACGTCGACGTATCCTCGGGCCCGCAGAGGCGCCGGATGAGCCGGGAACCTTCAACGGGTACAGCCGGTCCGGGCAAAGCGGCGGGGGTAACCATGATGCAGCACCCCGGATGGCGGCGGTCGGACATCGCTCTGGCAGGCATCGCCGGCGTCACCGTCCTGATCTTCGGCATCACCTTCTTCATCTCCCCGCTCAATGGCGAGGACTTCGCCCTCACCCGTCAGTTCGGAGCGTTCGACCTCACCGAACGCCTCCCCTGGGTCGTCGACCGCTCCCTGCAGCAGATCACCGAGTTCAACGCCCGACTGGGAGAGCAGGGGGCGATCTTCTGGCTGAGCATGCCCAAAATCCTGTTCACCCTGGCCGCCGTCACCGCATTCCTGGCGCTGAGCCTTCTCCTCGGCAACTTCTTCGAACGAGGGGCGCAATGGCCCCGCAATACCGTGCTGGCGGTGGCGAGCGTCCTGCTGCTGTGGCCCAGCCTCGACGTCTTCTTCTGGGGTACGGGGAACGCCGGGTACGGGCAACCCATGGTCCTCAGCATCGCCCTGCTGTTCGCCTATGCGACGCAGGGACGCCGGCGGAAGATCGCCGACTCCCGGTTCGTCTCGCCACTGCTGTGCGTGCTGGGTCTTCTCGTTGGCCTGTCGTTCGAGAACGTCCCACCCGCCATCGCCGTGTTCATCGCCGGAGCGCTGTCCACGGACCGGCACGCCAGGAGGCGCATCCGTTCTTGGCTCCCGCTGGTCGTGACCCTGGCGGGGTGGCTGGTGCTGGTCACCGCGCCCTCGACGGTGATGCGTCGACAGTTCTACGCCGATCGTTCCGGCTTCTCGGGCTAGACCTGACGTACCTTCAGGAACGGATCCCATCCACTCTGTCGGCGTTCTTCGAGTTCTCGGCGGTGCTACTTGCCCTCACCGCGATCGCTGCGGTGTTCCTCTGGGTCACAGCTGTCCACCGCAAGACCCTCGTCTTGGCGCTCGCCACCACGCTGCTCGTCATCGCCTCCGTGGTGGCGGCGCCGTACACCGAGGTGCGGGCCTTCAGCGTGGCGTGGGCGCTCATGATCGCCGTCTGCCTTGCCGCGGTATCCGAGGCCATGACCCGCAGCCGGGTGGTACGGGTGGTGACGGTCACCGTGCTTGCGCTGGGCATCCTGATGACGCTGCGCGTCAACGCGGTCTACGCGAACTTCGCCACCCTGATGGACTCCCGCGATGCCTACATCAAGAGACTGGCGGTCACCGACCAGTGCCAGACCGGGATCGAGGTCGAGGCGATAGCGAACGCATACCCGCCCCGGATCCTGAACAACCGCTCCCAGTGGTTCGCCCAGTCGCCCTTCAAGGACAGCTACTACGGCTGCCGCATCGTCGTGATCAAGGATTCGGCAGCGACACCGGCCGGCGCGGTGCCGCCGAACCCCCGCTGAGGGTCAGCGGAAGCCGCCTCCGGCGAGGGCCTGCGCCAACGCGTCGTCCCACGACCGCATCGGCGCCAATCCCACCTGCGCCCACGCGTCGTGCCCCAGGACGCTGAACGCCGGACGCGGGGCGGGGCGGGGGAACTTGTCCGTGGTCGTGGGCTGCACCCGCTCCGGATCCAGGCCGGAAAGCCGGAAGATCTCCCGGGTGAGGCCGAACCACGAGGTGCGGCCGCTGTTGGTGCCGTGATAGATGCCCGCGGGTGCCTCCGCTTCCACGAGTAGCCGGATCTGCGCGGCCAGGTCCCGGCTCCACGTAGGCTGTCCGACCTGATCGTCGACGACCTCGAGGGTGTCGTGCTCTCCCGCCAGACGCAGCATCGTCTTGACGAAGTTCGCCCCGTGCCGCCCGTACAGCCACGCCGTACGCACGATGTAGGAACGATCCGGCAGGGCCTGAACGACAGCTTCCTCGCCCAGCAACTTCGACCGGCCGTAGGCCGAGCGGGGATCGGGGGTCGCCGACTCCGGATAGGGCTGCGTGGCATCGCCTGCGAACACGTAGTCGGTGCTCACCTGAACGAGCTGGACGTCAGCGCGGGCCGCACAGGCCTGCGCCAGCAGCCCGGGCGCGACCCCGTTGACCCGGTTCGCCGTGCCTTCGTCGGTCTCCGCCGCATCGACGGCGGTGTAGGCGGCGGCATTGACGACCACATCGGGAGTGGTGCCGTCCAGCACGTCGGCGATAGATGTGGGATCGGTGATGTCCAGGTCGGGGAGGTCGAGCGCGACGACTGGCTGGTCCGCCAGGACCTCGGTCAGGTCCCGTCCGAGTTGGCCGTTGCCGCCGGCGATCAGCCACGTGGCCATGTCAGCCCTGCTTCAGCGGGCGCCACCAGGCCTCGTTGGCCCGGTACCAGTCGACGGTGTCCTTGAGGCCGGCGTCGAACGGCACCTGGGGTGAGTAGCCCAGTTCTGCGTTGATCTTGCTGATGTCGACGGAGTAGCGCAGGTCATGACCCTTGCGGTCTTGCACCCGGTCGACCCGGTCCCAGTCGCAGCCCATGGCGCCCAACAGCAGTCCGGTCAGTTCCCGGTTGGTCAACTCCGTCCCCCCGCCGATGTTGTAGACCTCGCCGGCCCGGCCCCGGTCAAGCACCATCTGGATGCCGTTGCAGTGATCATCGACGTGCAGCCAGTCGCGCACGTTCAGGCCTTCCCCGTAGAGCGGAACGTTGGCGCCGTCCATGAGGTTGGTCACGAACAGGGGGATGACCTTCTCGGGGAACTGGTAGGGCCCGTAGTTGTTCGAACAGCGCGTGATGCGCACATCGAGGCCGAAGGTGCGGGCATAGGAGCGGGCGAGCAGGTCGGAACTTGCCTTGGACGCCGAGTACGGCGAGTTCGGCAACAGGGGATGATCCTCGGGCCAGGACCCCTCGTCGATCGAGCCGTACACCTCGTCGGTGGAGACATGCACGAAGCGGTCGATGCCCGCATCCAGCGCCGCCTGCAGCAGGACCTGCGTACCCAGCACGTTCGTGCGCACGAAGTCGGCCGCGCCGGTGATGCTGCGGTCGACGTGCGACTCCGCCGCGAAGTGCACCACCGCGTCGTGCTGCGGCATGAGTTCTGCGACCAGTTCGGCGTCGCAGATGTCCCCTTCGACGAACCGGTAGCGCGGCGAGTCGGCGATGGGCGCCAGGTTGGCCAGGTTCCCGGCGTAGGTGAGTGCGTCCAGGACGGTGACGTCCGCGTCGGCGAACGCCGGGTAGGCCCCGTCGAGCATCTGCCTGACGAAGTTCGAGCCGATGAATCCGGCGCCACCCGTAACCAGGATTTTCATGTCCGTCCTTACCGAGCGGAAGCTGATGTCGGAGATCAGGATACCGGCGTCCGCGCAGCGGGAATCCGCGTCGATACACTCACCGGTGTGAAAGGGATCATCCTCGCGGGCGGAACGGGGTCCCGGCTGTGGCCGATCACCCGAGGGGTGAGCAAACAACTCCTGCCGGTTTTCGACAAACCGATGATCCACTACCCCCTGGGCACCCTGATGGTCGCGGGCCTGCGCGAGGTCCTGATCATCACCACGCCCGAGGACCAGGAAGCCTTCCAGCGCCTTCTGGGTGACGGCTCTGACCTGGGTATGTCACTGGAGTACGTCGTGCAACCGCGACCCGAAGGACTGGCCCAGGCGTTCATCCTCGGGGCCGACTTCCTGGCGGGCCAGGGTGCGGCGCTGGTGCTGGGCGACAACATCTTCCACGGCCCTGGCCTGGGCAGCCATCTGCGGGCCCTGAACGACGTGTCCGGGGGTCACGTGTTCGCCTACCAGGTGGCCAACCCGAAGGAGTACGGAGTCGTAGAGTTTGACGACGCCGGCCGGGTGCTGTCGATCGAGGAGAAGCCGGCGAATCCGAAGAGCCACTTCGCCGTACCGGGGCTGTACTTCTACGACGCCGATGTCGTCGACATCGCCCGCAACGTCACACCGAGCGCACGCGGCGAACTCGAGATCACCGCCGTCAATGACGCCTACCTGCAGCAGGGACGCCTGGGCGTCACGGTGCTGCCGCGCGGCACCGCGTGGTTGGACACCGGCACCTTCGAGTCCCTCAACGACGCCGCTACCTATGTGCGGGTGTTGGAGGAGCGACAGGGAACCAAGGTCAACTGTCTCGAGGAGATCGCCTGGCGCAACGGCTGGATCGACGACGACGAACTCCTGCGGCTGGCCGAACCGCTCATCAAGAGCGGATACGGGTCATATCTGACCCAGCTCATCACCTGAGCGCAGCACGGATCCCTCGCCGTCGGCGACTCGGCGCGAGTCACTGCTGGTCTCGGCAACGAAGTACATGGGACGACGCTTCGTCTCCATGAAGATCCGACCCACGTACTCCCCCACAACACCGATACTGATCAGCTGCAGCCCGCCCATGAAGACGACCATGGCGATGACGGTGACATACCCGGGGGCTTCAATCCCGTTGACCAAGGTGACGACGATCACCCACAGCAAATAGGCGAAGGCGAGCGCGACGGCGACCCAGCCGATGTGGATCACCGTGCGCAAGGGACGACTGTTGAACGACAGCAGCCCATCGATCCCGTAGTTGACCAGTGAGGTGCGGTTCCACGACGAACTGCCGGACTCACGGAGGCGATTGGGGTAGGTGACGATCTCGGTGCGGAACCCGATCCAGGCGAAGAGACCCTTGGAGAAGCGGTTGGTCTCCTGGAGTTCGAGCACCGCGTCGACGGCCAGCCGGGTGAGCAGGCGGAAGTCTCCGTCGCCGCTCACCAGATCGATCTCGGTCAGCCGATTGGCCAGCCGGTAGTACAGGTTGCTGATGGCACTGCGGAGGGCCGGCTCTCCGGAACGATCCCGGCGCGCCACGACCTGATCGGCACCCGTCTCTGACTGACACCGCACGAGCGCCGGAATCACCTCGGGGGGGTGCTGGCCGTCGCCATCCATGATCACGACGAGATCGCCGCGGCCCACCGCGCGCTGCCGCTGGATGGCGAGGTCGAGGACGCAGTGGGGAAGATCCGCGCGCTCAAGCGGCAGCTGACGCTGCGCATCGGCCTCGGCTGGACGTCCGACGAGCTGGCGCTCGAAGGCGCGCTCGCGCTCCTGTCGTCGCTGGCCGTCGCGCAGGTGGAGGTCGCGACCTCGCTCGCGTCCCGCGAGCTCGAGGCGAGGTTCGGGGTCCCGAGCGGCGAGGCGAGCCTCGTGGTGGTCGGGCTGGGCAAGCTCGGCGCCGGCGAGATCGGCTTCGGCTCGGACCTC
>WBZL01001349.1_pt1 | contig 25982 bp, 22 predicted proteins | sample 5204291 | NCBI WGS metagenome assembly WBZL01 (sample SAMN12344345, study PRJNA552823) | activated sludge metagenome | biome: Activated sludge suspended growth; feature: Nitrification reactor; material: Wastewater; isolation source: activated sludge from nitrification reactor of wastewater...
CGTTCGAGGAGCGGGGATATTCCATTGTCGCATTTCCCACCGGCTGGAGCATGACCGAATGGACGGACGCAGACATCTACCCCGCTTATGGCAAATCGTTCGCCACGCTCACCGAGTTTGAAACCCTCTTCCTCGATACCACCATGCTCCGCGCGGCGACCGACTACGACCGCCTCACCTCGAAGACCACGCCGTACAGCCAAGCCCGCCGACTGCGCGTCCTCTCGATGATTCAAACGCTGAAAGAGATACCCTCGCGAGAGGGAAAGTATTTTGTCTTCGCGCACTTCGTCATCCCGCATCCGCCATTCTCGTTCGGCGCGGACGGCGAATGGCTGGAGATCAACGTGAACACCGCGTCGCGCGAAGAGATCGTCAACGCGTACATCAACCAGATCATTTATATCAACCACGAAATTTTGCAAGTCATAGACGCGCTTCAATCCAAATCGAAAATTCCGCCGGTCATCATCGTGCAGGGCGATCACGGTCCGCCGCCCGACCTGACGAACGACCCCGCCGCGCGCATGCCCATCCTGAACGCGTACTATTTGCCCGGCGTCGAATCGGCTGAGGCGTTGTATCCAACCATCTCACCGGTCAACAGTTTCCGCGTCGTGTTGAACCGGTATTTCGAGTCGCATCTTCCCCTGTTGGCGGATGAAAGTTACTTTGCCCCGAATCAGGATCATGAGCGGCTGACGCTTTATCCAAATGACTGCGAGTAAGCCCCGCTTCATCCCGGACCTTCAGTCTGCCTCGCCCGCGCCGGCGAATGCGCAATGTGATTGCAAGTATTCTCGTGTAACCTACCGCGCTCCTATTTGGTCACGTTGATGACGGTCAAAAGCCGATCATCATCCGAAAAGGAGCGCTCGATATGAAAAAGTTGTTTTTATTTTTGATGGCATTTGTCGTCACCGCCTCGTTACTGGGTCTGCGCACCACCCGCGCCCAAGCCGCCGATTGGATCGCCTACGAAGAAAGCGCCTACGTGTACGGCAAGGGAATCGTTTATATTTTTTCCGCGGCGGGGCATCGCACCCGGGATGTCAAAGGGGCTTCGATCTACGTTGGCTCCGATCTATACGACCTGTTCTGCTGGGTGACAACGGATAAACAACATATCGTGTGCAACGCCCAGGGCGGGCTGACGCAGTTCGCCGGGCAGACCGCCATCATCTACCTCGCCGGGCAGATGTTCTACGTGACCATCCCTCACAGGGGCGCTCCGCCAGAGGCTACTACTCCTGCGCCCCAACCGCTCGTTTGCCCAGACGGGCAAATTGCCGGCGCGGATGTATTGTTTGTGGGCGATGGTTTTCCGACCTTCATACCAGGCGACACGCTGGATGAAGTTGCGTCTGCGGCAGAGAGTTGGGAGGTCGATTTCGAGATCGTCAGTGAATTGTATTGCGGGCGGGAATACACTTAGCGTTGACGCGCGTCCAGTCTTAAAATGTAACCGGGATGGAGTAATACTCCATCCCGGTTTATTTTTGCAGGCAAAACCTAAACTCGATGCTCAACTCAGCGCAGGGTGAGTTCCCAGATATGGATCTGCGCCGGGGGCGGCGAGAACGGGTCGAATACCTCGATATGCAAAACTTGCGCGTTGATCGGTTGCGGCAGATCAAAGGATAGCACCGGCTCATTCTCCGACCCTTTCCCTTCGAAGGTATACGTCACCGGCTCCGCGCCCGACTCATTGCTGGCGGTCAGCGTCACCCGTATATTTGCCGAGCCGATCATGAGCGAAAAGCCGTTCAACGTGATCGGCGCGGGGAAGCTCAACTCAATGACGAACGGGTTATCTTCCAGCGTTTTGATATAAGTGTATTCATCGCCATCGAAGATCAAGGGGATCGTTTCAGATTGGCTCACGGCATCCAAATACGAGAAGCGGATGCCCACCTCCTGCCCGTTGAGGTTCACCACCGATTCCTGCAACACGGCGCGCACCGCCCGCTCTGCCGCGAAGATCTCGTCGATGTTATCTACGTAGCGCAGGCGCACAAAGTAGAAGGCTGGCGAACCGTCGGGGTATGCGACGGTCTTTTCGAGGCGGATGTCGGTAAGTTTCTCGCTGTCGGTCGCGATCGAGTACTCCAACGGCACCATAATGAACACGGTATTCTCGTCTACGGGGAATTTGCGCTGAATGTAGCCTTCGATACTGCCGCCGTCGAGCCACGACTGGTCGCCGATGAAAAAGCGGTTCAAAATATCCGCGCCGTTCGCCCAACTGGAGGTGAAAATGATCCGATCCTGCGGGTGTTCCTGATGATACTTTTCGATGATGTCGTAGATCTGGAATGAGCCGTATTGGGTTTCGCCGTAGTCCTTCCACCAGAAGGGACCGTTCCTCAACGCGTCAGCAAGAACGTAGATGTTCACGCCTGCCAAGATCGCAAACGCGAGAAGCGCGATCACCGTGGAGGGCAATCTCCAGGTTGGGAACCAGCCTCGCGCCCAGCGCTTGAGCGATGAAAACAATCCCAGAGCGCGCGCGCCGAACAGCCCAACCAATGCGACGACAAAGAGCCGGTCGATACTTTTCTCGAACATGCTAATGAGGAAGATGCAAGCGAGGAAAATGCCGAGGAAAAGGGCAAGCCGTTTCACTGTCGGGGGCGAGGCGGGTTCTGAATCCTGCAACGCTTCCGCAGGGTTTTCGATCCAGCGTAAAACGAGTTCAAGCCCGAGCGTGGTCAAGATCGCGGCAGGCACAACGAACACCAGACTGCGCGTGATGCCGATCTGCACCATGGCGCCGCCGATGGGCGACACCAGTATGATGAGCAGGAGCGCGCGGTTCGCCGAGTCGCGCAGGTTTCGCAGAATGTGCGCCAACCCCACAATGAAAAACGGAAGCGTGGCAAGCATGATGTGACCATAATCCTTCATGATATGACGGATCTGGTCGCGGTCGTTGGGAATGAACCAGTAGTACGCGCTCAACCCAAAGAAATATTCCGAAATGTACAACTTCACCTTATCGATCAGCGGCATATCGCTGACGAGATATGAACCCAGCAAGTGCAAAAGATCGCCCGGCGAATTGGGATGCCCGATGCGGTAACGAAGGTAGGGGATCGCCAGCAACGCCAGCAGGAGACCGCCCTTCCACACGGTGTTGCGCTGTTCCCAGTGATAGCGCCAATCTGAAACGAGCAGGAGCGCCGCCGTCACCGGCACCATCAACTGCGCGGGGTTATACGAGTAAAATGCCAACGCGCCGAATAGGGCGGTCCAATACAAATAATGCGGAGATCGATAGCGGTACAACAGGTAACAGCAAAACGCGGCGGCATAAAACGCCACGAACACGCCCGTTTCGAATGCCGTGCGCGAGTGCAAAAACCACGAGGGCGTGAACGAGAGGAAGATCACCCCCGCCCACCAATATTTGACGCGCGCAACGTCGCGCAGGATGATCCCCACAGCCAGCGCCGCGATCACCGTCACCACCGTCGAGACGGCGCGCGTCAACACCGCCGACTTGCCAAAAAGCAACAGCGGAAGCCATTGTAAATACACGGTGAAGCCCATGCCGTTGCCGAAATAGGCTGGCAGGAAGGTCCCATCCACATCGCGGTAATTCATGCGGATGAGTTCATCCATGGCTTGGGTTTGAAACGCTTCGTCGGTGAAAAAATAGATGGGGTAGATACTTAGCCCAATGAGACGCGTGGCGAGATATAGCGCAATGGCGCCGGCGAACAACCATTTCGCAAGCGATTCTGTTTGGATATTCGCCAGGCGGCTGAGATTCTTCCTCCAGGCAGGCGCTTCTTTCCGCGCCTGAGCCTGCGTCGCCAGGCGGCGGGCTTTCCCTCCCTCCACGCGGATGCGCACGGGCACCTCTCCCGCCTTCTCTTTGCCCGCTTCAATGGTAAAGGTGGTTTTTGTGCCGGGCTTGATCGAAAACTCAAACTCGCCCGCGGTCCGCGCGCGGCGCTTGGAGGTTTTCTTGGGCTGTGGTTTGGGTTTGCGTTTTGTAGGTGGCATAGGTTGCCTTAGAATTCGATTGTATCACCCGCCGTTTTTTCGAGATGCCGGTTAACTAATCTGCAATGTAGCCCAAGCCATGGGCGAGAGCGGCTGGAGAAAACTATCCGCGCGGTAAGGTGAAATAAAAGGTGGAGCCATGCCCCGCTTTGCTCTCGATCCAAATCCTGCCGCCGTGCAATTCGATGATGCGTTTCACCAGGGCAAGCCCAATCCCCGTGCCCTCGCTGGTAGGGTCGAGTTTATTGAAAAGCCCAAAGATGCGCTCGTGATGCTCAGGCGGGATTCCCATGCCATTATCGCGCACAAAGAAAATAGGTTTATCGTCCTCCACGCCCTGATGCCCCACCTCGATACGAGGTTTTGCCTGGGCGCCCATATATTTGGCGGCGTTATCCAGCAGATTTTGCATAACTTCGATCAGGCGCGGCTTATCCACGCGGACGGAGGGAAGGTTTGGCTGAATGTACACAACGATCCCTCTTTCATCCACCCTGCCGCGCGCCAGTTCCAGCGCCTCCCGCGTCAAGTCGCCAAAAGGGATGCTGGCTGGTTCGTTCATAACGCGGCCCAGGCGCGAAAGTTCGAGCAGTTCGCCAAGCATGTCTTGCATGCGGCTGACGGCGTCTCGTATGCGCTTCTTATCTTTCTTGAACCGTGCCATATCTCCTGTTGCGGCAGATTGCTCCAGAAATTCAAGAAAGCCGCTGATCGTCACCAGCGGAGACTTGAGATCGTGCGACACTGTGTAGGTAAACCGTTCCAGTTCCGCGTTCTTATTCTCCAGTTCGTCGATCAACAGCCTGCGTTCGGCAAGTTCCCGTTGCAATTGTTCGAGCAAACGCGATTTCTCGATGGTGATGGAAACCTGCGTTGCGATGGTTTCCAACAGGCGGATCTGCTCTTGCGAGTACGCCCCAGGTTGAAGCGATTGCACCGACATAATTCCGATCACGCGGTCATCCAACACAAGCGGGATGCCGAGATACGAACGGACCGGCGCTTCGACGATCACGAGCATATGATGGTCGCGCCGTACTTGGGGATCGTTAATATCTTCAAGATAGATCGTTTTCCTGCCGGAGATAACCTCCGCCGCCAGCCCCGGCTTCTCGAGCAATTTACGCGATGGCGGCTGGATATCTTCATCCAAATTGAGGAAGAGGGAATAAGAAAAAATATCGGTTTCCGAATCGTACAACCCGATGTGAAAGGCATCCGCGCTGATGACCTGCCTCAACTCATTCGCAAATGCGCGCAGGGCGTGATACAGATCATCCCCGCTGGCAAGCGCCAGCCCCAGGCGGTAGAGCAGGGTCACTTCACTGGCGCGTCGTTTGGCTTCCTGCTCCAACTGTTTGAGTTCGGTCAGTTCCATGATCGAAGCCAGAATGAGGGTATCCGCGCCCAACGTCAACGGCACCAACCCGATCTCGACCGGAAACAGCCCGCCATCTTTTCGCCGCGCCGTGAGTTCCCGCCCCATCATCGGGCGGGCGGAGGGTTTTTGGTTGAAAGCCGCGCGACTGCGCTCGTGCGCAACGCGGATATTCTCGGGCGCCAACTGCTCGATGCTTATTCCGATCAACTCGCCCGCCTCGTAACCAAGCAAGCGATGAGATTGCGCGTTCGCAAAAACAACCTGCCCCGCCGCGTTAGAAACAACAATAGCCACCGGGTTTTTGTCGAAGATCTCCAGAAAGGTGGTATCTGGAGACTGAGAGTTTTCCGTAGAGCGCATGGGTTAACGCCAAAAGTCCTTCGTTGCCGCCGAGTTGAGAAGCGCCGTGGTTTTATAATCGAGACAAATCATTTTGTTCCGGCATTATCTTACTGCACAGTTGACGCGGCTTCAAGCCCAAATTTAGTATTGCAACACTTCGCGCCTCATCATCCATCAGCAAAGCGAACTGTATCAATCGCCAGATTACCTTACACTATAAAAATTGGGACGCTGATCCACGCAGAAAACGCAGATTTTCTTTCTCAGGACTTACGCAGTTGGCGGGCAGTGGCGCAACAGGCTCAATTGCGTAAATCCTATTTCTTTTGAATCAGCGAAATCAGCGTTTACATCTGCCCTTGCGGGCGGTGCAAGGGTCTGCGTCCAACAAAACGGTTTTGCCTACTACAGCGAAAACCCGCTATCTTTTCCCGCTCGAACGGATAATATAAGTAGAGAATTCTCCCGAAAGGTCCGTGCATGGAAGATCGAATCGCAATCGCGCTACTCAAACAAGGCAAACTCAACGGTCTCGAAACGCTGGTCAATCGCTATCAGGCAAAGGCGGTGCATACCGCATACTTAATCACGCAAGAGCGCGCCTCGGCGGAGGATGCGGCGCAGTCGGCGTTCGTCAAAATCGCCGAACGCATCCATCAATTCGACGAAACGCGCCCCTTTCCCCCGTGGTTTTTCCGCATCGTCGTCCACGACGCGCTCAAACTCGCCAAGCGGATGAAACGCCACGCCTCGCTGGACGAACTGGATGAAGACGCTTCGGCTCTTTCCGCGCTGTTAGTTGATTCGGCTCCCCAGCCTGAGCCAACGCTGGAAGCGAAGCAGGCGCGCGAAAATATTTTGCAAGCCATCCAACGCCTGCCGCCCGAACAACGCGCCGTCATCGCGATGCGCTACTACCTCGACATGAGCGAAGCGGACATGTCCGCAAAGATGGATCGCCCGCTCAGTTCCATCAAATGGTGGCTGAGAGACGCGCGCAAACGCCTGAGTGAATTGATCGCCGACGACAGGAGATAATCATGGATCAGAAAAGCCTCCAAACCCTTTTACAGGATGCGTTGGAAAACAAAATCCCAGCTTCCGAAATTCGCCTGTGGCAGACCGTGAAAGCCCGCCTGGTTGAGAGCCATATCCAACAAGGAGCAAAAATGAACGCAATCAAATCGCGCCTCGCCTACGCCACCCTGGCGGTCATCGCCATGCTGACGCTCGCCTTCATCACCCCGCAGGGACGCGCCTTCGCGCAAAACATTTTCCAATTCTTCGCGCGCGCCGATCAAGACAGCTATCCGCTTCAAGACTGGCAGAAGACTCCGCCCGCGCCAACCTCGCCCGAGTCGCCTTTCAAATATTCAGTGCAAGAAGCGGAAGCGCTGGCGGGCTACGACGTTCTCAGCCCGATAGACGCGCCCGCTGGCATGCTATTTGTCGGCGCATCCTACGACGAGAAATATCACATCGTGGCGCAGGCGTTTGGTCCACGCGCGGAGTTTACCGAACTCTCGCTCTGGCAACAGCCGCTGGAATTTTACGCGCCCTGCGGCGACATCAGCCAACCATGCGAAACCATGCTGGGCGGCAACCTGGCTGGCAACAGCGCCGATATTCAAACCGCGCAGATCGGCGACCTGACAGGCGAGTACGTGGAAGGCGTTTGGGAATTGACCGACAGCGGTCCAGTCTGGAACCCAATCCCCTTTGCCAAGACATTGCGCTGGAAGAATGATGTCGCCATCTTTGAACTGGTCTACAACGGCATGAACCTCACCCGCGACGATCTTATCAAACTAGCGGAAGGGATTCGCTAGGGATAATAAACCGCGCCCAATTGTGAAACAACCGCCCCGAAGGCTTTTTCGATGCCAACCTTCGGGGCGGTTTTCCATATTGCCAATACAGTCTAATCATCAAGCCAACCGCTTGGATTCTATTTCGCCAGCAGAGTGAAATAAAATGTGGAGCCTTTGCCCAACTCGCTCTCCACCCAAATTCTGCCTTCATGCACCTCAATAATTCTCTTCACGAGGGCAAGCCCGATCCCTGTGCCGTCCGACGACGAATCGAGTTTATTGAACAAGCCGAAGACGCGCTCATGATATTCAGGCGCGATGCCGGTGCCGTTGTCTTTGACAAAGAAGATGGACTTGCCGTCCACTTCGCCGTATTGCCCGATCTCGATCTGCGGTTCGGGTTGCGCGCCCATGTATTTGGCGGCGTTATCCAGCAGGTTTTGTAAAACTTCGATCAGGCGCTGGCGATCTCCATGGATTGTGGGCAGGTCGGGTTGGATCCGAATCGTGACGCGTCTTGATTCCAATTGCCCGCGCGTGATCTCCAGCGCGTCTTTTACGATATCCGCAAAGGGAACATCTTCAGCCGCGTTCATCACTCGTCCGATGCGCGAAAGTTCGAGCAGTTCCGTGAGGAGCGCGTGCATTTTGTTGGTGGCGTCTTGAATGCGGCGGGTGTCCCGCATTAATCGCTTCAGGTTGCCGGAGCGCGCATCCTCTTCGATATAGCCGAGGTAGCCGTTGATCGTGACCAGCGGAGATTTGAGGTCGTGCGATACCGTATAGACGAAGCGCGTCAACTCCGCGTTTTTGCTTTCGAGTTCCGCGATCAAACGCGCCTGTTCGGCTTCTGCCTGCTTACGCTCGGTAATATCCATGGTCAACAACGTCAAGCCGACCACCTTCCCATCCGCAAAAATGGGGCTGACGTTGGTGGAATACCACGTCTGAGGACCGTGCGCGCCGGGTCCCTGCAATTCATAAGCCTCAGCCTTTTTATTTTCGATCACATTCCTGAACTTCCGCTTCACCATGCTCTGGGATTCCGGCGATATGAAATCATGGATACTTGAGCCTAGCACTTGTTCCAGGCTGTAGCCTTCCGCCGTGTGATTCATGAATTGCAGTTTCTCTTCGAGGTCGATCGTCATGATAATGATCTCGCGGTTTTCGACCAGCGAGCGGTATTTTTCTTCACTGGCAATGATGGCTTCCAGCGCTTGTTTGCGTTTGGTAATATCTTCCAGGGTGCCTTCGTAATACAGGATGTTTCCCCCGGCGTCGCGGACGGCTTGTATGTTCATGGAGATCCAGAACGTAGATCGATCTCTGCGATAATTGAGCATTTCAAAACCGGCAACCTGTTCGCCAGCCGCCAAGCGGCGAGCGAGTTCATCCCTCTGGCGCGGTTCCACAATCAATTGGGTTGCGATATCGGTGACCTCGCAGATCATCGCCTCCGGCGATTCGAACCCGTACATATTCGCCATTGCGGGGTTGATTTTGAGGAAGCGTTCCTCGGGCGAGCTTTGAAAAATACCGTCTATGGCATTCTCAAAAATGGCGCGGTACTTTTCTTCGCTTTCGCGCAAGGCAGATTCTGCTTGTCGGCGTTCTGTAACAATGCCCCCGGTCAACAACCCAGCCAGCGTGGAAGCAAGCAGGAAGAATTGCGCCTCCACAATGAGTTCTGGTTCGATCATCAAACCCGGCGCTAACACAAGAATGCCCGCGGTCATCACCAGAGACGCCCATGCCGCGCCAGTGATACCGCCGATCAGAGCCGCCCACAGAATGGGCAGGAGCGCCACGTACAAGCGCGATACTGATATGTCATCTTTTGTAGAGAAAGCGATCAGGATGGCGAACGGCATGCTTGCCAAAATCAACACTGCCTGGCTCTTGGTCCGGTAATCCGATAAGAACTCACGAGAAGTCCGTCCTTGCCGCCATAGGAGGATGACTATCGTCAGCGTAAGATAGGGAATGACATTGGAGATCCACCAGCCCGTTGCGATTGTGCCGAATGCTTCCCACGCGCTGAGCCCGGTCAGCACATAGACGGAGGCGGCGATCAGGCATTCGACCAGAACGGCAAAACACGAGACGAAGGAGAACCCCGCCACATCCCGCACGGTTTGCAGACGGATCGCGGCAGGGGAAAATTTTCTCAGCAGGGAAAGCGCAATGGCGGGCGAAACCATGGACGCAAGCCCGATGCCAATCACCGCGATGAGAGGAATGTCCGGGGAGTGAAGCGTAACCAGCACTGAAAAAACAGGGTTGATGAACGCCAACGGCAATGCCCGCCAGCCCAGTAAAAGGATTGCCGCCAGGTACAAACCAGCGGGAGGGTAACAGATGGCGAGTCCCGTTTGGAGGACAAATGCCCCGCTTGCCAAATCTAAAAATACGGCGAGCGCAGAGTACCCAATCACATACAGGATTTGTTTTCGATGCTTTTGGAGCCATTCCATTGCATATCTCGTGGGTCGGCAATGAGCGATCTTTTTCTGGGATACAATGCCGAGATGGACCAGCCGAGTTGTCCATTGATTTGATTAATGTATTGTACACGATACAGAGGCGCAGACCAGCCATTGTTAGACTTCGCCATTGCAAATATAATAGGCGTCTTGCAAAAGTCATTTTTGCCATAGAGAAAAGAGCGTTTCTACCTGCCTCGAAGGCGGCGCAGGTCAAGCGCCTTATGGACTGTGTGGTTGAGCAAGGGATCGAATAAGAAAATTCACCTTTGGAGTTGGTGTGATGAAACCGAATTTTGCGTGGTGGAAGCTGATTGCAGGCTACTTGTTGTTTGTCGTCTTCCATCAGATCTACGATATCTTGGGCGGCGGGACTCTCGCGGCGATCCTCGGCGAAGGCATCGAATCGGTCTACGCCCACATGAAGATGTATTTCTATGCCTATCTGGTTGTGAGCGTCATTGACTATTTCCTGCGCCGCAAGGATTTGAAACCCACTTTCTGGTATTCGCGCATGTTGATCGCCTCGTCTTTCCCGTGGATGTCCATTGTCATCTGGTTCATCCCCGATGCCTTGGGGATCAGTCTTGGTAGTTTTGAACTTCCCTACTCGCTGGCGCTAACTCTCGTTGGCTTGTTTTTCGCTTTTAGCCTGGATGACAATTTAGAAAATGTCGAATTTCGCCCCACAGCCAAAGCATTCGTTTGGATCGCTTTCGCCGCCGCGTTGATCACCTATATCGGCTTCTCATTCCACGTGCCCAATAATTTCTTCATTGTGGTGAAATAGAAATTAGACGCTCAGACTGATTACCTTACACTTTCAAAATCGGGACGCTGATTCACGCTGAAAACGCAGATGATTATTTTTGAATCAGCGAAAATCAGCGTTTTTCTGCGTCCCAAAAGCATTGTGTAAGGTAATCAAACGCTCAGAATAAAAGAGACAGTCACTTTCGAAAGTGACTGTCTCTTTTTGTAAGCGATCACTGAACCACGATGCTAAAGGTAACGGTTCGAGCAGGCTCAGTGACATTCGGGTCAGGCGGATAACTGCCGAGGGTGATCTGCGTCTGCCCTGCGGAAGCGGCTTTGAAGGTCCACACATCCACGCCGCCAGAGCCGGGCATGACCGGTTCGTCTGCCGTGTATTCGGTGGAGACAAATTCCACTCCGCTGAGTTCGCCGACAATGTCCCAGTGATAGCCCGTGGATGGGTTTGAGTCAACGACAATGTGGAATACATCACCCGCCCGCACTTCGATGGGTTGAGCAGGGTCTGTGAGCGCGGGTCTGGTGTTGCCTGCCGGGTTTGGAGTTGGTGTTGGAGTTAGTGTGGAGCAACCTATCAGCAAACTTGCGAGCAATATTATAGCGAAAGTTTTTTTCATAAAAGCCTCTGGGCAGGAGTATAACGGGAATTCAGCGCGAAGCAATTGGAAAACTGCGAACTACTTCGTCATGTCTGCAATAATAAATTCCACATCCTCTCTCACGCCCATCATGGTCACAGACTTGCGCGTGCTCAGCCAGTTCATGCCAATGAAGTACAGACCTGAGTATTGCGTCACGCCGCGCTGTGTAATGGGGAAGCCGTCTTCGTCAACGACGGGCAGTTTCACCAGACTGTAATCAGAGGTATAGCCCATCGCCCAGATGATCGAATGGACATTCACGGCTTTCAGATCGAGTTCAGTGACGATCTCTGCCGCATACCCATCCTGCAACTCAGGCAGGGATTCCTGCGGAGCGTCAATGCTGTTCGCTTCGATATATTTATCGATCATCGCGGCGATATTTTTCTCGCCCTGATCCGATTTGGCAAGGTTTTCTTTCAGGTCAGGTTTCACCATCACCTTGCCGCCCTGCGCATCCGCGATGTGACCGAGCAGGGTCACGCCGTCGCGCGCAAATTGATGTAGATTCAGGCTGTGCCCGCCGTTCTTTCCAGTCACTTGTGGGTTTCCGCCCAGCCGCGCTTTGAGCGATGGAAGTTTGTCGGGGGTCTGATCGTTGAATTTGGTATCGCGCAGCCAGTGAAAAATCTCCTTACCGCGATACCGACGCGGCGCGCGCGGCGCGGAACCCGTGCAAAGAAACACCTTGCGTCCGCTTTGATACAGTTCCTCCGCGATCTGCATTCCCGATTGCGCCGAACCCACAACGAGAACCGCACCCTCGGGCAGTTGGCTCGGATTCCGATACTTCCCCGAATGGATCTGCAAAATGTCTGCTGAGATGTTTTTACTGAACGCGGGAATCTTCGGCTTTTGGAAGGAACCTGTGGCGATGACCACATTTTTCGCTTGATAAACTTCCGCTTCAGTCCTGACCTGATACCCGCCTCCGTCCATTGGGGCGACTTCCAACACCGACGTTTTAAACCGCACAGGCAAATCGAACTTCTGGATGTATCGCTCAAAATAAGCGACGATCTCGTCCTTTGGCAGAAACCCGTCTGGGTTATCGCCATCGTACTCCGCGCCAGGGAGTTGGATCGTCCAATTGGGGGTGACAAAGGTGAACGAGTCCCAACGGTCGTTGCGCCAGGCATTGCCCGCTTTTTCCGCCTGCTCGAAGACCACATGCTCGCGCCCCAGTTGTTTGAGGTGATAACTTGTGGCGAGCCCCGCCTGCCCGCCGCCGACGATGATCGTTTCGATGGTATCCATTTTTCCTCACTTCACTCGATGCGGAGTTAAGTCTTTGCCAAACTCTTCTTTCATCGTTATTTCGTAATCGGACCAGTTACCGATACACGTACCGCAAAATTTATTTTGCGATTTGTGCGGGCGCAAAGTGAACTTTGCGGCGCTAGCGTTTCAATGTTCGATGCTTCACCCGATGCGGGGTTAAATCATTGCCGTTTCGCTTTTGTCGAGATGGTATCGCAATTTGTTTCATCGTCTATTTTACGGATGATAAAATCAGTCGCATGGTAAGCCCATCATATCATTTTACGAGGTTTAAATGGCGTCGTTTCCCGATCAAGTGAGTGTCGTGACAGGCGCCGCCAGCGGTATTGGACGGGCGCTCGCCGTAGAACTGGCGCGATGCGGTTGTCACCTTGCCCTGGTGGATGTGAACGTGGACGGCTTGCGGAAGGTTGAGGAGGAGTTAAGCCTTCTGGGTCGGCGGGTGTCGGCGCATGTTGTGGATGTTTCCAACAGCGAGCAGATGCAGAACCTGCCTGCAGAAGTCTTGCGTGAGCATGATCGAGTGGACATGTTGATTAACAATGCGGGCGTGTCTCTGGCTGGTCCGTTCGAGAGCTTCTCGATGGCAGATCTGGATTGGATCGTCAATATCAATCTATGGGGCGTGATCCATGGTTGTAAGTTTTTCCTCCCGCTCTTTCGCCAGCGCGGCGCGGGACATATCGTCAACATTGCCAGCGACTTTGGACTGTTCGGGCTTCCGACGAAAACAGCCTATTGCGCCACGAAATTCGCCATTCGCGGATTCAGCGAAGCCTTGCGGGCGGAGTTGTACGGATCAGGCATCCATCTGACCTGTGTGTATCCAGGCGCGGTGGATACGGAGTTGATCCGCGCTTCGAGGACGCTCGAATCGCAAAAGCGCGATTTGGAAGCGGCGTTCGTCGCTCAACGGGGAACGCCAGCGGAAAAAGTGGCGCAAAAGATCATTCGCGGCATCCAGAAAAGGCGGGCGCGTGTGCTGATCGGGCGCGAGACATACGCCATAGATTTTATGATGCGCTTCTTCCCGAACCTGACGCAAACTTTAGTAGGGCGGTTTCATCGTCGCATTCCGTTTTTGTAATGAGGGCGCGGACTTTGCCGATGATTTCTTGTGCCGCAAAATTCATTTTGCGATTTGCGCGGGCGCAAAGTGAACTTTGCGGTACTAGCGTTTCAGCGTTCGATATTTCACGCGATGAGATGTTAAGTCTTTGCCGAATGTTTCCTGCATAGTCGTTTTGCAATTGGACCAGTTGCCGATAGACATCTTCGATAAGGGTTTGTACTTCAAGTATAATCGGTAGAAATGAAGACCACGCAGTATTTTCAATATACTCGTCAACGTCCTGATCGCGCCGTAATTCAGGACGAATGGATCGAGCGGGTTATCCGAAACCCACTGCGTGAAGAAATTCAATCCGACGGCAGAATTCGTCGTTGGGCGCGGATCGCAGAAATGGAAAACCGTGCGTTGCGGGTCATCCTGCTTGAGGACGGCGAAACTGTTCACAATGCGTTCTTCGACCGAAATTTCAAGGAGTAAGCCATGCGTATCAAATACTTTGAAGATACAGACACCACGCTGGTTGAGCTTTCCGCCAACCCGCCTGTGGAGACGCGCGAACTAAGCGAAAATATCTATCTGGATTTGGACGGCAACGGAAACGTGGTCAGCATCACGATTGAACATGCCAGCGCATCCAGCGACATGCGGGAGTTTCTTTATCAAAGAATACCAGCGGGAATGTCCGCGTGAGATAAACCGTCCCGAAGGTTGAGAGCCTTCGGGACGGTTTTTTTTGTGCCGCAAAATTTATTTTGCGATTTGCGCGGGCGCAAAGTGAACTTTGCGGTACTAGCGTTTCATCGTTCGATATTTGACTCGATGCGGGGTCAAATCTTTACCGAATTTTCAATCATCGTTCCTTTGTCTATTCATCGAGGACGGCAACCTTGGTTTGCGGGTCGAACTTTACCTTGACAGTTTTGGCGGTGCGGAAGTAGGCGTAGCGTGCGCGGGGAAGGTGTTCTTTTATACGGGTGGTAGCGGTTTCCCCCATATATGTTATTTCCAAATCGAAAGTGACATTTCTATAGGCTGTGTTATTCATGGTGTTGGGGGCGTCCACTTTGACGATGTTTGCCGTGACAGATTCGCCGCGTGATTTGGCGCGTTGCCGCATCCAGGCAGAGGACGCGCTGGCGGCGACCTGTAAGGCTATGGAGACGGCAAACAGTCCGATGATCAACAAGCCAAAGCCGCTGAATAAGGCTCCGCTCGTAAAGAGAGAACGGATCATCGTTTCTGGGTCTTTGAAATCAATTTGACCCGCTGGCAGGCTGGCGAACATGAGGCAAAAAGGAATCCACATGACCAGCAAGGCAAGAAAACCGAATGTTCTCAATATGTTTGGGAGCCTGTACATGGATACCTCCAGAGTGTAGCGAGCGCAATTTTTGATTGGGACACACCGAAATCAAGAATTTCGTACTTTTTGCCGCAAAATTTATTTTGCGATTTGCGCGGCGCAAAGTGAACTTTGCGGTACTAGCGCTTCACGTACCGCAAAATTTATTTTGCGATTTGCGCGAGCGCAAAGTGAACTTTGCGGTACTAGCGTTTCAACGTTCGATACTTCACTCGATGGGGAGTTAGGTCTTTCCCGAACTTTTCTTGCATGAATGCTTCGTAATCAGACCAATTCCCAATATACATTTTTGCAACGGAATCGCCTTCGAAGACGATGAGGTGGGTGCAGATGCGGTCGAGGAACCAGCGGTCATGACTCACGACTAAGGCAACGCCTGCGAATTCTTCGAGGGCTTCTTCGAGGGCGCGGAGGGTGTTGACATCCAAATCGTTGGTGGGTTCATCTAAGAGCAAAACATTCGCGCCTTCGGTGAGGGTCTTGGCTAAGTGGACGCGATTCCTTTCGCCACCTGATAACACGCCGACTTTCTTTTGCTGGTCTGTGCCTTGAAAGTTGAAGGAGGCGCAATAGGCGCGGGCGTTGATTTTTCGTTTACCGAGTTCGAGCGTGTCGGCGCCTTGCGAGATTTCTTCGTAGACGGTTTTATCGGCGTCGAGCGTGCGCGATTGATCGGCGTAGGCGAGTTTGACGGTCTCGCCGATTTTGATCGAGCCGCTGTCGGGAGTCTCTTTGCCTGTGATCATCTTCAGCAGAGTCGTCTTGCCCGCGCCGTTCGGACCCACTATCCCGACGATAGAGCCTGGGGGAACTGTAGCAGAAAACCCGTCGAGAATGAGGCGGTCATCGTAAGATTTACTCACGTTATCAAATTCAAAGACGACGTCACCGAGGCGCGGACCAGGCGGGATGTATATCTCCAAATTTTCGCGGCGCGCTTCGGCTTCCTGATCCAATAATTTTTCGTAGGCGTTGACGCGGGCTTGTCCCTTCGATTGACGCGCTTTGGGCGACATGCGAATCCATTCGAGTTCGCGTTCGAGAGTCTTCTGTCGTTTCGATTCGGATTTTTCTTCGAGGCGGACGCGCTCCTGTTTTTGTTCGAGCCACGAGGAATAATTTCCTTTGTACGGAATTCCGTAGCCGCGATCGAGTTCGAGGATCCAGCCCGCGACGTTGTCCAAAAAGTAGCGGTCGTGCGTGACGGCGATGACGGTGCCTTTGTAGTCGCGCAGGTGATGTTCGAGCCACGCCACCGATTCGGCGTCGAGGTGGTTGGTGGGTTCGTCGAGCAGGAGGATGTCGGGTTCGGTGAGCAGGAGTCGGGTGAGGGCGACGCGGCGCTTTTCTCCGCCCGATAAAATGTTGATGGGCGAGTCGCTCGGCGGACAGCGCAACGCGTCCATCGCAAGTTCGAGTCGGCTGTCGAGATTCCACGCGTCGTGTTTGTCGAGCGAGTCTTGCAGTTTGGCTTGTTCGGCGACGAGCGCGTCGAAGTCGGCATCGGGTTCGGCAAACTTGGCGTTGACTTCGTCGAAGCGGGCGAGCATTTCGACGATGGGGGCGACCGCTTCTTTCACGACCTCGATGACTGTTTTCGTTTCATCGAGTTTGGGTTCCTGCTCGAGCAGTCCGACGGTGTAGCCTTTGGATTGCGAGATTTCGCCGATGTAGTCATTGTCCACGCCTGCCATGATGCGCAATAACGTGGACTTGCCCGCGCCGTTGAGCCCCAGCACGCCGATCTTGGCGCCGTAGTAGAAGCCGAGCGAGATGTCGCGCAGGATTTGTTTGTTGGGAGGGACTATGCGTCCCACTTTGTTCATGGAGTAGATTACGAGGGATTCGTTTGACATGGGGTTCCAGAGATTAGATGATTAGAGATTGGAGATTAGTAAGGCGGGCGTATTGTATCAGATGGAATGAAGAATGAAGAATGAAGAATGAGGAATGATGAATTTTTCGCTTCGTTCTTAACTGGAGGTTGGCTCGGTTTCGAGGGGATTTGTGCTACGCTGTTAGCCGCACGGGGGCATCAGATATTTCGAGTAAAATAGAAAAAATGTTTGCTTGACAGTCACGCTATTTGTGGCGATAATAGAGGCATATCCCCCAGTAGTAGTTTCGACGAACCTGGTGCGAGACCGCCTCACGGCGGTCTCTGTGTTTAAGGGCATATGAAAACAAACATCTACATTGACGGCTTCAACCTATACTATGGCTGTATCAAGGACACATCCTATCATTGGCTGGATGTGTCGAAAATGTGCGGTCTATTGCTCCCAAATGATCGAATCCACAAAATCAAATATTTCACAGCGCTCGTTTCCGCCCGCCCCAATGACCCTGACCAGCCTGTGCGCCAACAACTTTTCCTACGCGCCCTGCAAACCATCCCAAACCTTGAAATCATTCTTGGAACATTTTTATCTCACGAAGTAAAAATGCCGCTCTCGCCCATCGGAAGCGGCTATGCCAAAGTTATGAAGACGGAGGAAAAGGGTTCGGATGTCAATATTGCCACACATTTGTTGGTGGATGGTTTTAGAAACGATTACGAACTGGCGGTAGTGGTCTCGAATGATTCAGACTTACTCCTGCCGATTCAGGTCGTCACACAGCAATTCAATAAGCCTGTTGGTTTGCTCAACCCTCAAAAGCATACGAGTGTGGCGTTATTACCGCATGTTCAATTCGTCAAGAAAATTCGAGGAACGGTTCTCAAGAACAGTCTGTTCCCAGATGTGTTGAGTGATAAAGACGGACAATTCTCAAAGCCTGCGGGTTGGTAGGTCTTTATTTTCTTTCAATGAACTTGCCAAGACGGTAATAGTCATATGAACGATACGTATCTTCGCGATGGAAGAGCTCCAATCCCTTTGAAAGACATCACTTCAAAGGCTATGAGCGCTAATAAAGCAAAAAATACAACACCTGAAATCACATTACGAAAGTTGCTTTCACATGAAGGTATAAGAGGCTATAGATTAAACTGGAGAAAAGCGCCAGGAAGCCCTGATATTGCTTTTCCAAGCAAAAAGATCGCCGTTTTTATAAACGGATGCTTTTGGCACAGATGTCCATATTGCAAACCACGCCTCCCTAAAACCCACAGAAATTTTTGGGAACAAAAATTTGCCAAAAACAAAAGTAGAGATAAAGAGAAGGTCGCAACGTTACGCAAAGATGGTTGGAGAGTATTGACTATCTGGGAATGTCAAATTAAAAAGCACCCTAATCAATCGGTTGCAAAGGTCAAGAAAGTATTGTCAGTAAATTGAGGAATAGATGACTGATTTCACTGTAATAGATTTCTTCTGTGGTGCTGGTGGTTTTTCAGAAGGATTTAGGCAACAAGGTTTCAAGATAGTTGCAGGCATCGATAGTTGGAAGCCTGCAATTGACACTTTTAATTTCAATTTTGGTTTAGCTTGTGAAATGCAAAATATATTAGAGTTTGCAACTTCCATCAAACGAATCGAAGAACTGCCTGATACTGACATAATCTTAGGAAGCCCGCCGTGTGTTAGTTTTTCTTCATCGAACAAATCAGGCAAAGCTGATAAATCCCTAGGACTCAAACTTACAAAAATTTTTTTACGGATTGTCGCAGTAAAAAAATACAAACCAAAGTCCAGATTAAAAGCTTGGTTCATGGAAAATGTAACTAATTCAAAAGTACATCTTCCTAGAGAATATTCGTTTGAACAGTTAGGACTAAGCAGTTGGGCTATAGAACATAACTATGACCCCAAATCAATCGCTGTTTCCCTTGAAAACAACCGTTCGGTGCTAAACGCAGCTAATTATGGAGCGCCTCAATCACGAGTTAGAGTATTTTCAGGTGAAATCATTAAAGCAAAGAAGCATATAGCTCCCGCTTCTACTCACCAACCACCTGACCAGAACGAATCTTTGCCAAAGCACATAACACTAGAATTCATCAGAAAAAAACTACCAAGTCCAATCTCGCCAAAATCTGATAATCTAATAACTGACCCTTTATACCCAAATATCAAGATCAAAACATCAGAGCTGACCGATCAATTTTACGATACTGGTTTGTACAAGGCTGATTGGGAAGGTTCAAAGTTTCTAAAAACAAATCATCCCTATATGGGCTTTATGTTCTTTCCCGAGCGAGAAGATCGCCCGAGCAGAACAGTTACGGCTACCAAGATTGGAAATTCTCGTGAAGCAATAGTTCTTCGTTCCGAAGGCAATAGGATTGGAGACGGCGAATACAGAACCCTCACAGTTAGGGAAGCCGCTACTTTGATGGGGTTTCCTATAACCTATCAATTCATCGGTTCTGAAGGAAACAAATGGAAATTAGTAGGAAATGCAGTTTGTCCGCCGATAAGTAGAGCTTTTGCCAAAGAAGTTCGAAAAGAATATAAACTAGGAGAGTTCACAGAATACTTTCCTGTAAAGCCATTAGATACTGTACCAAATCTGAATGCGTTTCACAGAAAAGTATTCGATAACCCGCCGAAGAAAAAAAAGGGCACAAGATTCAGAAGACATCCATTCAAAGACGGAAATCTTACGGTTACTCTATCGAATTATGATATTGAAGAAAAAACCAGCGACAAATTAAAGTGGCGCACTTCTGTTCAATATGGAACAGGCGAAGGTTTTCCTGTACAGAAGTTTTCGGATGGCAATTTCAAAAAGCTGGAAAAGATCATTATTGGCTTCGAGAACGGGACAGAGTTTATTGAAATGATAAACAATGGCTTTTCAAACAAAATCGCTGACGCCGAAAAATTGCAGTCGATGTATGAGAATCAAAAAAATCAAGGGAAATATCTTAATCCAGTCGAGTTGGTTGACGCAGTTGGCGAGATCATCAATTCATTTGAGCTAGAATCGCCAAATTATGAACAAAAAAGCAATTACCCTTTAATCTATAAAAAGATTGTGCCCAAAAAACAACTTATGGCTTTGTATGCAATTAAAAAAATCTGCTCTGTCGCAAATGGAGACAAAAAATGAACAAAGAAACTCGCATTCGAAAAATACAAGAAATTATTGACAGAGAAAAGGATAACCCTTTCGGGCGTCAAGAGATTCCCTGGCAGGATGATTTAGTGCCAATGAATGTTTACAAAATTCCTTTAGATTTATTGGTCTACAATAAATACAATGGTAGGATTTTAAGCAGAACCAAATCTCTTGAAACACAAGGTCGCAAAATTGATGAGACTACACCTAAAGGAGATGAAATTATTGCAGATCTCCTTTGGAATTCTAGAGAGGACAGAAACAAAAAAACTCTCAAAAGTATCTCTGATTTTGGGCAAGAAAAAGTTGGGATCATTACAAAGGATGGAATAATCATTGACGGCAACAGGCGAGTTATGTTGCTCAAAAAATCAGGAAAATACGATTACTTCAAGGCAGTAGTATTACCAGTAACCTTAGAAGAAAACCCAATTGAAATCGAAGAACTTGAAACAAGATATCAATTAGGTGAAGATGAAAAACTTGGTTACAATGCGACTGAAAAATATCTAAAGGCAAAAGAATTATATTTGCGTCTTACAAGCCAAAAAGAAATAGATTTGAAAAATCTTGACGATGGTGCAATAACAAAGATCTCTGATTGGATGGGGGAAAATCCAGGAGAAATAGGGAAATACCTTAGAACCATGGCTGTTATGGATGAATATCTGGAGTACTTAGAGTACGATGGGATATATACTCAGCTTGATGATAGAGAAGACCAATTTTTGTTTCTCACTAAATGGTTAAACGGTTTTTATGGTGCAGAAAGCAAAAAAGCATTTGACGGTTATCAAAATGAAGATGTTGACGACTTAAAGGCGATAGCCTTTGATTATTTAAGAATTAGAAATCACTATGACGGAAAAGAGTTCAGAATTTTAGCAGATGGCAATAGCGAGAATCATTTTTTTGGAGATAAAGATATATGGCGGAGCTTTAGCAAAAAGCATTTTGAGACATTCCGTCGACTTCCTAAAGAAACCCCGATTGACTACAATTCAAATAACCTGAAAAAACACCTAGACAGTAGAGACAATGATTTTTTTGAAAGTTCGAAGTTTGACGCAGACGAAAGTAAATTTTTAGACAATCTCAATGAGCATAAAGATCGGATAAAAGACAATCAGGCTGCCGATCAGCCAGAAAAATTAGTAAGAAAAGCAACTTCGACTTTTGAAGCTATCAGAACTGGACATCCATCTTTCGCTAAGCCAGATGTTCAAAAACTGGTTAAATTGCTTGGAGAAAAAGTTTTTTCATCTTTGATGGATAAGTCACCCTCACGAGTGCTTTCTCATGTTATTGAGCTGTTGGAGTCGATTAATGTTGAGGAAATACCAGAAACAGAACTTGACGAAGTTGTTTCTAAAACCAAGAAGATACAGCAATTAAGTTATCAGATCAATAAGAATTTGTGACAATGAATATATCCATTGATGTAAATCTGCACTCGTTCATATTAAAAAGACGAGCGTCCGAATTGCTTGAAAACAAGAGATTGAAAATCTCTTTTTCAAGACTTCAGTATTCTGTCGATGCTGATGATTTGCTGATTCCTTATCAAAAAGAAACCCAGATACAAACTTTGCAGGAAATATTAAGAATCCTGACCAAGTTTGATTATGATGCAACATTATCTAGTGGTGCGGAAAAGGAAGTCGAAAATTACAACAGAGAAGAGCGATCGTTTGCAGACTTTGCCAGCGCGGCAAGGTCTATACGTAATGATGAATTTGATGAAACCCCAGACCTAGTTAAGAAATTTGACAACTTTCAAAGAACGCTTAAAAGCAGATTGGCAAGATCATTGTATCCTTTGCAGCTACTTTCAGCTTTTCACATGGCTTTTGCCCAAAATGTCTGCAACTTCTCGGTTCCAGGATCTGGTAAAACATCAATAGTATACGGAGCATATGCCTATTTAAATAGTCTCCCCCATGAAGACCCCAAGTATGTTGACAAACTTCTTGTAATCGGTCCTATATCATCTTTTGCGCCTTGGGAGAATGAATATATTGACTGTTTTGGCAAAGTTGTGAATTCTTTTCGAATATCTGGGAATAACGAGGTAACGAGGGATGGCAAGTTGGAGCATTTATATTCTTCAAAGCCTTCTGAACTCACTTTAATATTTCATGGTGGTGTGGATAATTACCTATCAGATATTATTGACTTTCTGAAAAGAAACAAAACAATGGTAATAGTGGATGAGGCGCATAGGATAAAAAATCCAGAAGGCGTCTGGGGACAAAGTGTCACAGAAATATCTAAACATGCAGTATCGAGAATAGTCCTGACAGGGACACCTGTCCCGAATGGCTATCAGGACATTTACAACTTATATAAATTTATTTACCCATTCAGATTCAAAGAGATTCTCCAATTTCATTACCAAAATCTAGAGGACATGACCAAAAATAGTTTGCCAAAAAGCGCTAGGGTGCAAAGACTGAAAGAAAATATATCTCCTTTCTTCATTCGTATCAAAAAAAAGGATTTAAATCTTCCTCCAATTCATGAAAAAATAATACCCGTCAACATGAACGTGATACAAAGAGAAATTTATGATTTTATAGAGTCGGAGTATATTCCTTCGTTTCAAAAAGATAACTCGGCGACAGCGAAGGATGTTCTTAATAGAGCAAGGCTTATACGGCTACGGCAAGCATCTACAAACCCCTCATTACTGTTTAGACCTCTACAAGAATCTCTGGAAGAATTTGACCCAGACTATAAGATCACACAAGATGCAGATGAGTATATTGGCGATTCTGAATTCATTGAAAAGGTAAAAAATTACCCTGTCCGCGAAACACCAGAAAAGTTCTTAGAAATCCTTCAACTCATTAATTCGGACATTCTTCCCAGAGGAGAAAAGGTCATCGTTTGGACGATTTTTGTTCAGAACGCAGAAGAACTTCAACTTTACTTGGAAAAAAATAAAATAACATCACGTCTTCTTATTGGGAAAATTGAACAAGCGCAGAGAGAGGTGACAATTGAAAAATTCAACAATCCTGACAATCTTGAGTTTCAAGTCGTCATCGCCAATCCCTTTTCGGTAGCTGAGTCTATTTCGTTGCACAGAGGGTGCCACAACGCTATATATCTTGAAAGAGATTATAACTGCTCCAACTTTTTGCAGTCAAAAGATAGAATTCATAGGGTTGGATTATCTGAAACCCAAGAAACAAATTACTATTATTTCATTTCAAAAAATTCTATTGACGAAGTAATTGACAACCGCTTACGCTTGAAGATAGAAAGAATGGAAGAGATTATCAATGACGAGATTCCTTTGTTCAACAGGATAGACAACGACGATGACACAGACATCATAAAAGACCTGATTGTCAATTATGCTAAAAGAACTTAAGCGTTACGATAATCTTGGCACACCATCTTATTTTTTCCAGCTACTAAAAGCCCTTAATGAAAACTCAGGGGCGGAGTGGAAATTAGATGATGTTAATCATTTGTTTTACAACAGAATCGTTGATGATAGGAAAATTTTTGATGGTTGCGTAGAACTGGCAATAAAAATCAACCTGCTATTTTTTCAAGACGGCTACTTATTCATTGACAAGAAACTCTCCGACTCATTAGAGAGCGAAACACAAATGAAGGATAGGTTTGTTGAATACCTGTTCAAGGCGCTCGTCGATGATGATGACTTTCATCAGATATTCAACTCTAAATATTTATCTTACGATATTATTTACAAATCATTTCAAATAAGTAATAGCGCATTTGGTTTTAAGTTCTCAAACTTCAAACAGTTGCTGATTGATTTTGATGTAATTAGATATCATCCTGCGCCAGAAATTAAACATTTCATAATTAATTCTCGGTTTAGAAAAATATTTGATAAAGCTGTCCTTCCTGAAATCAAAAGAAGAAAAATTGGGGTAGACGAGCTTGAAAGAGCAATGGAAGAGCAACAAGTATATGGAGAAGAAGCAGAGAAATTTGTTTTGGCATTTGAGGGAAAAAGATTGAATGGAAAAGACCGCATAGAATGGGTTGCTGAATATGTAGCAAATGAAGGCTATGATATTGCTTCATACAACAATAATTTCGATACTGAACATAATAGATTCATTGAAGTGAAATCGTATGCTGGCGATAAGCCGTATTTCTATTGGTCGAGAAATGAATTTTTGGTTGCCAAAAGAAGACGCGATAGTTATTGGTTGTATCTAGTTAATCGAGACAAGGTCGGCAACGATGAGTATGTTCCTCTAATGTTACAAGATCCTTATGAAAATGTTTTGAATGGCAGTCAATGGATTGTAGAGGTTAACAAATATAAAATAGAGTGGTCTGAGTGAAACGATATTTTCATCAAGTCCAATCCAAACGGGGGAGGGAAGGGAGGGAGAGACCTTTCCCCGATTGTGGTGATTGTTCGGCGTGTTGAGCGACCTATCCCCCCGCCCTTCCCAAATGGGAAGGGGGCTGGTTGCGTGAGGGCTGTGAAGATTTTCCAAAGGAAGGGGCTGGTCGGTTGATGATTGTGACGGCTTTCCAAGGATAGTTTTGTTTGAGGACGTCTGGGCTTCTCCCCTTTGTTCTAAAGCATTCATTTGACGTATTGCCAATTTGACACTACAATACGGGCATGCGATTCGAATGGGACGAAAATAAGCGGCTGATCAACATTCGCAAACATGGCATTGACTTTGCCGACGTCCCTTCGATATTCGAACTCGATACCGTCACTGTCATTGACGAGCGCTTTGAATATGGCGAAACGCGCTATCAAACGCTTGGGTTGCTAAAGACCCGCATCATTATGGTTGTCCACACCGAATCTGAAACGGTTATCCGTATCATCTCCGCCCGAAAGGCAAACAAATATGAAGAAGAAACCTACTTCAACGAAATCTCAAACTGATTTTGTTCGTCTCGACAAAATGAAGGACGAAGACATTGATTATTCCGACGCGCCAGCGATTACGCCTGAAATGTTTGCAAAGTCCATTGTGCGGCGCGGTCTAAAGCCGCGCACAAAAACGCAACTGACCTTGCGTGTGGATAGCGATGTATTGGAATGGTACAAAAAGCAGGGACGCGGCTATCAAACAAAAATCAATCTATTATTGCGCGCATACATGCAAGAACATCAGAGATAGTTATTTGAGTGCGTGCCAGCATTTTCCTATTCTCGTGCATGCATCGTAATAGACCTTTCCCCAAATGCGGCGATTGACGACTTTCCAAGTCAATGTTTTGTTTCAAGTTGGTATTAGCTTCTCCCCCTTGGGGGAGACGGGAGAGGGGTTAAAATGACAACATTGTGCCAGTCAAAAACATCATCCCAGGTCAACGCGTCACAAAAGAAAAACTTCAACGCGACCCCTCTGTCCCTCGGACATCTCCCCATTTTCAAAGAGCGAAAATAGGGAGAGCCGCCGCGAGATGACGCCTGCCGAGAAACCGCGAAGCGTGTGGCACGAAGTCCGCGCGAAGAAGTTGGGGATTCGGTTTAGGAGGCAACAAGTCATCGCGGGATTCATTGTTGATTTTTACTGTCACAAGGCGGCGTTGGTTGTGGAGGTGGATGGGGATATACATGACCTGCAACAAGAGGAAGATGCCAGGCGGGAGAAAGTGTTGACTGAGATGGGGTTGAGGATTGTCAGATTCGGGAATGATGAGGTGATGAGGAGTTTGTCCGCGGTGGTGGGGAGAATCAGAGAGTTGTAGGGCGATTGCATCTAAATTGAGGTAAAAAAGGGCTATCTTGAAGGAGGTAGCCATGACAAAGAAGCCATTGGAGGCGATCGCCGAGCATTTTAGCAAAGTGA
>WBZL01001350.1_pt1 | contig 25972 bp, 18 predicted proteins | sample 5204291 | NCBI WGS metagenome assembly WBZL01 (sample SAMN12344345, study PRJNA552823) | activated sludge metagenome | biome: Activated sludge suspended growth; feature: Nitrification reactor; material: Wastewater; isolation source: activated sludge from nitrification reactor of wastewater...
CCGTGGATCGGCGCGCGGCGATCGGGCGGGGCGCGGGCGCTGCCGCTCGGCCGCCCGCGCGACGTGATCGCCGAGCGCAACGTGGCGCTGTTGGGCGACGCGGCGGGGCAGGTGTTCTCTGCGCACGGCTCGGGCATCGCGGCGGGGCTGGGCGCGGCGCGGCTGTTGGCCGACGCGCTGGCCGAGGGACGCGGGCCCGAGGCCTACGGCGTTCGATGGCAGCGTCGGCACGGCGGCACGCTGGCGGCCTACGACGCGTTCCGCCGCTTCTCGCAGGGGCTCGCGATCGACGAGGTGGAGGCGCTGCTCGACGCGGGCCTGCTCGACGCCGCGTCGTCCGTCGCCGCCCTCCGGCAAGAGCTGCCGCGCCCGTCGCCGCGCTGGTTGCTCGGCAAGGCGCGGGGGCTGGTGCGATCGCCCCGGCTCGCGGCACGGCTCGCGCCGGCGCTGGGGCGCATGCTCGCCGCGCAGGCGATCTACCGCAGCTACCCCGACGATCCCACGCAGCGCGCCCGCTGGAGCACCTGGGCCGCGCGGCTGCTCGACTGACGGCCCTACGCGCGCCGGCGCCGGCCAAGGCCCAGCAGGGCGAGCATGGCCAGCAGCCCCGCGCTCGCGCGGCCGCCCTCGGTGCGGCAGCCACAGCCTCCGCCGTCACCGCCGGCCGCGGGCGTGCCGGTGGTGTCCGAGCCGCTGCTGCTGGTCGACGGGGGCGGGGGTGGCGGGGGCGGGGGCGGGGTGCCGGTGGAGTCGTCGGTGCTGCCGGGCACGGTCACCTCGATCGGATCGGAGAACTCCGGCTGACCGTCGTGCTCGGCGGCGGCGTCGAGGGTGTGGGGGCCGGGCTCGAGCTCGATGGTGAAGGTCTGGTCCTCGGTGTTGCAGCCCTCGGAGCCGTCCGAGCAGCTCATGACCGTCATGCCATCGACGCGGATGCTGACGCTGAACGGCGGGCGCTGGCTGCAGGCACACCCGTCGCAGCTGCAGGTGTACGGGGCCGTGATCCGCACGTCGGTGGTGGTGGCCACCGTAGCGCCGTTGGCCGGGCTGATGATCTGGACCGGGTCGGTGGAATCGATGCACTCGCTGCACGGCTCACCGCTCGAGCTGCTCCCGCCCGAGCCGGTGCCGGTGTCGCTGCCGCTGCCCATGCCGGTGTCGCTGCCGCTGCCCATGCCGGTGTCACTGCCCGTGCCCATGCCCGTGCTCGATCCGCCGCCTCCACCGGCGGATGCGACGGCGGGCACACCGAGCAGCAAGGCGAGGAGCGAGGGACGAAGCCAAGTGGAGCGCATGGCGCGACGGTAGCACGACGTCGCCGGTCGGGGCGGCTCAGGAGCAACCATCGGCGGTCATGGGGACCACGAGCTCGCCCTGGGCGGGGGTGAACGTCACGAAGTCGGTCTCGAAGAGGGTGCAGGCGTCGACCTCGGGGCCGTCGGCGTCGACGTCGGCCACGACGTAGTAGCCGAGCTCGGGTCGATCGTTGGGCACGTCGAAGGTCCACTGGAGGCTCGAGCCGTCGAGCGCCTCGCACAGCCCACCCACGCAGTCGGCCGAGGTGTCGGCGGCGTTGGGGTCGTACTCGAACAGCAGCACCCGCACCACGCCCGAGGGCGCGAGCGCCACGCCCTCGGGCACGACGAGCCGAACGTCGAGGGCGATCGTCTGCGTGGTGACGGGGTTGCACTGCTGCGCCTCGTCGTCGGCCACGCCGCGCTGCTGCGGCGCGTCGAGCTCGTCGGAGAAGGCCCAGGGCTCGCCCTCGAAGCCGCAGCCGGGGGCCGTGCCCGCCGTGCCCCCGCTCGAGTCGCTCGTGGCGGTCGTGGCGGTGCCGTCGGTGGTGGAGGTGCCGGCGCTGGGGATGCCGTCGTCGGTCGAGCCGTCGTCGCCGGGGCAGGCGGCCAGCAGCGCCGCCAGGGCGCCGCCGAGCGCCAGCGAGGCGAAGGCACGCGCGCTCGCGCGACGCGGCGGGTGGTGCAGCGTGGAGCGGATCACGGCCCCACGATACCCGCCGCGGTGCGGGTCGGGAAAGCATGGGCCGGGCTCGCGGCCGCGCCCGGGCGGCTGCGCGGGCTCAGGTCCACCCGAGGGCGGCGTGCACCCACTGCGGCCGCAGGATGTACACGAGATCGGAGGTGCCCAGCACGAGGTTGCCGAGCGCGTGCAGGAGCGTGGGGGCCACGAGCGAGCGCGAGCGGTCGTAGCACCACGCGAGCAGGAGCCCCGCGCCCAGGTGGTGCGGCGAGGTCACGCGCTCGAAGCTCACCCAGTGGTAGACCCAGAACACCAGGCCCGAGGCGGCGATCGCCCCCCAGCGCCCCACCACCGGCAGCAGCCGCGCCTGCACGATGCCGCGGTAGACGATCTCCTCGACGAGCGGGGCCCAGATCACCGCGAGCACGAACCATGGCCAGTACTCGTGGGGTGCCTGGATGTTGGCGGGCCGGAGATCCCAGCGCAGCCCCCCGAGGTGCGTGGCCGCCAGCACGCCCAGGGCCCCCACCACGTAGACCGCCACGCCGGCCAGCACCACCTTGCCCACCAGCCGCAGGCTCGCGCGCCAGCGATCCCACGCCAGCGGCAGCGGGGCTGGGCCGAGCCACGCCTGCAGCGCGAGCGCAACGCCGAGCACGAGCGCGAGCCGCAGCCACTGGCGACCCAAGAGCCACGGGCCGGCGTCGCGTGCCACGCTCCACCCGTCGGCGACGATCACCGCCGCGACGACCACGACGAGCACCCACCGGCGCGGGGCCGGGCGGGGATCGACGGGCGGAGGGCTGGCCATGCCCGAGCGTAGCGCGCGGGCGCGGGCTCCGTCGCTTCGACGCCGGCGCCGGCCCCTGCTAGCCTCGACGCCGCATGATCGAAGAAGACGCGACGGCGCCGCTGCCCGAGCTCGACGTGGACCACGTGCGCCAGGCCGCCGCGCGCATCGAAGGCCGGGTGCGCCGCACCCCGGTGCTGCGCGTCGAGGCCCTCGACGCGCGCGCCGGCGCCGAGCTGTGGCTCAAGGCCGAGTGCCTCCAGCGCATCGGGGCGTTCAAGGCCCGCGGGGCCATGCACGCGGTGGGGCTCTTGCCCGCGGCCGAGCGCGCGCGCGGGGTGATCACCTACAGCTCCGGCAACCACGCCCAGGCGGTGGCGCTCGCCGCCAAGAGCTACGAGTGCCACGCCACCATCGTCATGCCCACCGACGCCCCGGCGATCAAGGTGGCCGGGGTGCGGGCGCTGGGCGGCGAGGTGGTGTTCGCCGGCACCACGTCCGACGAGCGCAAGGCGGTGGCGCTCGAGCTCGCCGCGCGCACGGGCGCGGTCGTCGTGCCCCCCTTCGATCACCCGCACATCGTGGCCGGCGCGGGCACGGCCACCCTCGAGCTCGTCGACGAGGTGGCCGAGCGCACCGGCGGCGGCACGCTCGACGCCATCCTGGTGCCGGTGGGCGGCGGCGGGCTCATCGCGGGCGCGTGCCTGGCCGCGGCGCCGAGCGGCGCGCGGGTGTACGGCGTGGAGCCGCACGGCTGCGACGCGCTCGCGCGCAGCCTCGAGGCGGGCGAGCGCGTGGCGGTGCCGCCCGGGCCCACGCTCGCCGACGGCCTGCGCCCCACGATGGTGGGGCGCCTCAACTTCGCCATCGCGCGCGCGCACGTGGCCGGCTCGTTCCGCGTCGACGACCACGCGCTCGGCGACGCGCTGGTGGCCCTGCTCGTGCACGGCAAGGTGCTCGTCGAGCCCTCCGGGGCGGCGGGCCTGGCGGTGGCCCTCGCCGGGGGGCTGCCCGGGGCGCCGCGTCGCATCGGCGTGCTGCTGTCGGGGGGCAACGTCGATCCGGCCGTGGTGGCTGCGCTGCTCGCTGCGCACGGAGGTGCCGCGTGAGGAGCCCCGCCCTCGTGGTGGCCGCGCTGCTCGGCACGCACGGGGTGACCGCGTGAGGCGCCCCGCCCTCGTGGTGGCCGCGCTCGCGCTGGCGGCGTGCCCGGCCCGGCCCGAGGAGGGCACCGCGCCCACCACCCCGAGCGCCGAGCCCAGCCCGGCCGCGCCCGCCGAGCCCCTGGCCCAGGGCGTGCCCGCGCCCCCGGCCGACGACGCCGACGAGGCGGCCCACCACGTGGTGTTCGCCGATCGCACGAGCCAGACGTACCTGCTGCTGCTGCCCGGGGCGCCCAGCGCCGCGCCCACTCGCGCCGAGCTGGCCGCGCTCGTGCGGGCCAAGCTCGCGGGGGCCGAGCACGAGCCCGAGGTCGAGCTGCTGCTCGAGCTGGTCGCCACCGAGCCGCGCCGCTCCCAGAGCGACCCGTCGCTCGACCCGGCCGAGCGCGAGGCCATCCGCCACAGCGACCTGCTGGGCCTGCACGTGGAGCTGTTGCCGCTGGCCGTGCCCGGCGAGGACCCGCTCGTGTCCCCCGAGGCGCTGGCCGATCCCATCGCCACGCGCGAGCTGTCCGAGGCCGACCGCCAGGGCCTGCCCGCGCGGCGCTCGGTGCTGGTGCTGCGCGCCCACTACCGCAACCGCTACGGCGTCCGCGGGCTGCGGCTCCTGCAGACCCTCGTGCGCCTCGTGGCGGCCGATCGCAGGGCCCTCGTGCACGACCCCGACACCGGCGAGACCATGGACGTGGCCGCCTTCACCCGCCGCCGCCTGCAATCCACCGTGGGCAACGTGGCCGACCAGGTGGTGGTGGTGCCCTTCCCCGACCCGCGGCACGGCAAGGGCTTCGTGCGCATGAGCACCCGCGGCATGCGGCGCTTCGGCAGCGTCGATCTCGAGCTCGACGGCCTGCCCCGCGAGGGCCCCGCGCTCGAGGCCGCCACCCACCTCCTGCTGGGCCTGGCCTACCGCATGGTGCGCGCCGGCGAGTACGATCGCGAGGGCTACGCCGTCGAGGTCGACGAGGAGCTCGAGATCACCCACGCCGACGTGGCCCAGGCCTACGCCGGCCGCTCCGAGCGGGTGCCCCACTGCGACGGGTGCCCCGAGAAGGTGCGCGTGCACCTGGTCGAGCGCGCCTCCGAGCCGCACGACCCCGCCGAGCACGTGGTGGCGCGCGTGGTGGCCCCACGGCTCCTGAGCGCGTCGGGCGGGTACGACCACCCCGCGTGGGTCCGCAAGGCGCTCGGCGACCTGCTGGGCACCCGCTGAAATCGTGTAAGGTCCGGGGGTGACCGAGCAGCGCGCAGCGACGAGCCAGGAGCCGGCCCCGCTGGTGTGGATCGACATGGAGATGTCGGGGCTCGACCCCGACGCGTGTCGCATCCTCGAGATCGCCACCATCGTCACCAACGCCGGGCTCGAGGTCCTCGCCGAGGGCCCCGACCTCGTGGTGCACCAGCCCGACGAGGTGCTCGACGCGATGGACGAGTGGTGCACCCGCCACCACGGCGAGAGCGGCCTGACCTCCCAGGTGCGCGCGTCGGCCGTGAGCGAGGCCGAGGCCGAGCGCCAGACCCTCGAGTTCCTCGCGCAGTGGACCCAGGCCGGCGCCTCGCCGCTGTGCGGCAACTCGGTGCACCAGGACCGCCGCTTCATCGGCCGCTACATGCCGCGGCTCGACGCCTTCCTGCACTACCGCCTGGTCGACGTGTCCACGCTCAAGGAGCTGGGGCGCCGCTGGTACCCCGAGCTCAAGGCCCCGCCCAAGCGCGAGACCCACCGCGCGCTCGACGACATCCGCGAGTCGATCGCCGAGCTGCGGTTCTATCGCGGCGCGCTGTTCCGCTGAGCCACGCGGCCCGCGGCGCTCACGGGTCCTCGGCGAACGCCACCGCGAAGAAGCGCTCGCCGTGGACCCACGGCCCGCGTCGCTCGGCGTCGATCCCGGCCTTGCGGCAGAGCGCCGCCACGAATTGCGCCGGCTCGGGCAGGCCCTCCCACACCACCGGCAGGAACACCGCGCGGCGCTCGGCATCACGCAGCACCAGCCCGTCGCGCCCCGGCACCAGCGCCGCGGTGATCGCCGACAGGCCCTGCTCGCGCATCGGCTCGGGGGGCGTGAGCACCGAGATCTCGCAGCGCAGCCGGGGCAGATCGCTCGGCAGGGGCGTGGGCGTGCGCGGGTCGTGGAGCCCCGCCTGCACCGCGTAGTGCTCCACCGCCTCGGCCAGCGTCGCGTGCGACTCGAGCGTGCCGATGCAGCCCACCAGCCGCGCGCCCTCGTGCCACGACACGAACACCCGCGCCGGCGCATCGAGCCATGGATCGGCCGGCGGGGGCTCGAGCGCCGGCCCGGGCACGCCGAGCGCCTCGGCGAGCGCGTGGCGTGCCGCCGCCAGCAGCCAGCGGCGTGCCGCGCTCGACGGGCCGTCCGTCGTCGTCGTTGGACCGGCCGAGGGGGCGGTGGGTTTCATGCGCCCATCGTGCCCCCATCACCCCGCGCGCGGTCAATCCCCGCCCTGCGCCGCGTCGCCCGTGCGTGCCGGTGTGGTACGGTCGCGAGCCGATGCACCTCTCGCGAGCCCTTCGTCGCGCCTCCCTCGGCCTGGTCGCGCTCGCGGCCCTGGCCATCCAAGCGCCCGGTCGCGCCGACGAGGGCCAGTGGATGCCCAAGCAGATCGCCGAGCTGCCCGCCGAGCCGCTGCGTGCCCTGGGCCTGCGCCTCGATCCCGCCGCGCTGTGGAGCCCCACCGACGGCGGGCTCATGCGCGCGGTGGTCAACCTCTCGGGCTGCTCCTCGGGCTTCATCTCGCCCAAGGGCCTGTTGGCCACCAACCACCACTGCGCCTACGGGGCCATCCAGGCCAACAGCTCCGTGGAGCACGACTACCTCCGCGACGGCATGCTCGCGGCCACCCTCGCCGACGAGCTGCCCGCGCGCGGCACCACGGCCAGGGTGCTCGAGTCCACCGAGGACGTGAGCGCAGCGCTGCGCGCCATCGCCGAGGCCGAGCCCGATCCGGCCAAGCGCGCCCGCGCGGTCGACCTCGAGCGGGCCCGCCTGGTGCAGGCGTGCGAGGCGGCCCACGCCGGCCGCAGCTGCCAGGTGGCCGAGTTCTACAACGGCCACGAGTACCAGCTGCTGCGCTACCTCGAGCTGCTCGACGTGCGCCTGGTCTACGCGCCGCCCTCGTCCATCGGCAACTTCGGCGGCGAGGTCGACAACTGGATGTGGCCGCGCCACACCGGCGACTTCTCGCTGCTGCGCGCCTACGTCGCGCCCGACGGCACGCCCGCCCCGTTCTCCAAGGACAACGTGCCCTACGTGCCCGAGCGCCACTTCGAGCTCGGGCACGAGGGCGTGGGCCCCGGCGATTTCGTGGCCATCCTGGGCTACCCCGGCCGCACCGAGCGCTACCTGCCGGGCCCCGAGGTCGAGCGGCAGCTCGAGCAATTCCTGCCCGCCCGCGTGTCGCTCTACGGCGAGTGGATCGACGTGCTCGAGCGCATGGGCGAGGCCGACCCCGCGGTGCGCATCAAGGTGGCGGCCAAGCTCCGCGGGCTGCACAACCGCCACAAGAACGCGCGGGGCATGATCGACGGGATCGTCCGCAACGGCATCCTCGACCGGCGCAAGGCCGAGGACGAGGCGCTCGCCGCCTGGGCGGCCGGGCAGGGGGAGAGGCGCGAGGAGCACGAGGGCGTGCTCGCCGGCCTGCGCCGGCTCAGCGACCAGCGGCGGGCCACGTTCGATCGCGACTTCGTCGTCGACAACCTCGGCAGCGGGCCCAACCTGCTGCCGCTCGCCGTCGATCTCGTGCGGCGCGCTCGCGAGCGCGCCAAGCCCGACCTCGAGCGCCGCAGCGCCTACCAGGATCGCGGCGCCGACAAGCTGTGGTCGCGCCAGGAAGGCCGCCTCAACGACTACGACGCCGGCGTGGAGCGGGCCCTCATGGAGGCGCTGGTGCGCCGCGTGGAGGCGCTGCCGCCCGAGCAGCGCTTCACCTCGCTGCGGGTCGCCGACATCCCCCGGGTGCTGCGCGCCACCTCGCTCACCGACGTCGCCGCGGTCCGCTCGCTGTTCGACGCCGCCGACCCCGAGGCGCTCCGCAAGAGCCGTGACCCGCTGCTCGTGCTCGCCCACGCGGCCGCCGACGCGATCGAGGCCCGCGAGGAGCAGGAGGACCGCGAGCGCGGCGAGCTGATGGTGCTCGGCCCGCGCTACTTCGAGATGCTCAAGGCCGTGCGCGGCGGCCCCGTGTACCCCGACGCCAACGGCACGCTGCGCTTCTCCTACGCCACCGTGCAGGGCTACGCGCCGCGGGACGGCCTCGTGGCCACGCCGCAGACCGTGCTCGCGGGGCAGCTGGCCAAGCACACCGGCGTCGAGCCGTTCGACCTGCCCGCCGCGGTGCGCGAGGCGGCCCCGCGCGCCCCGTCGAGCTACTGGGCCGACCCCGTGCTCGGCGACGTGCCCGTGGCGATGCTCGCCAACGGCGACACCACGGGCGGCAACTCGGGCAGCCCCGTCATCGACGGCCAGGGCCGCTTCATCGGCCTCAACTTCGATCGCGTGTGGGAGAACATCGCGGGCGACTACGGCTGGGCCGCGAGCCGCTCGCGCAACATCATCGTCGACGTCCGCTACCTGCTGTGGGTGCTCGACGACGTGACCGACGCGACGGCGCTGCTCGAGGAGCTCGGCGTGGCCCACCTCCGCGATGCCCCCGCGCGGGTGGCCACGCCCGCCGCGGCCGCGACCGCCGGCGAAGCCCCGCCCGAGCCCGACGCGGGGGAGGGCCTGGTGGGCAAGCCGCTGGCCGCCACGACCCCCCGCGAGCCGCCGCACGCCCCTGCCGCGCCCGGCGGCTGCGCGTGCACGACCGGCCCCGCCAGCACCCCCACGTGGGGCCTGGCGGGGCTCGTGGCGCTCGCGGCCCTCGGCCGCCGCCGGCGTCGGGCCCGAGCCACCTAGGCGCGCGGGCCTACGCAGCGGTGCGCCCGTGCCGGCGCGCGCGCGCCCGCTCGAGCACGGCCCACGGGATCACCCGCTCCTCGGCCGCGATGGTGCCCATCGCGGGCCGCCCCGTGCTCGCCGCGGCGCGCGAGAGCACGGCCTCCTCGGCCAGGCACGGCGCCGGCGTGCGCACGGTCGCGGTGCGTCCCGTGCCCGCGTAGAGGCCGTGGCGACGCAGCCGCTCGCGCAGCACCTTGCGCGAGCAGCCCGCCCTTCGTGCCGCCTCGCTGAGGTTGTCGTCGGTGGCATGCAGCAGCTTGCGCAGGTACCACGCATCGACCTCGCGCCGCATGGCCGCGAACGTCGCGTCGCCGAGGGCCTCGAGCGCCGGCGGGGCCAGCCGATCGAGCTGCAGGTGCTGCGGCTCGAGCCGCGTGCCCGCCTGCGCCAGCCCGACGTCGACGGCCCGACGCAGCTCGCGGACGTTGTCGGGCCAGCCGTGGGTGGCCAGCGCGCGCCACGTGGCGGCCTCGAGCTCCACCCCGCTACGCCCGGCCCGGCGCAGCATGCCCTCGACCAGCAGCGGCAGGTCGTCGGGGCGGGCCCGCAGCGGCGGCACCTCGACCACGCGGCTGCCCCAGCGCTGCGCGAGCGCGGGGTGCAGCCGGTCCTCGAGGCGCAGCCGCGGCTCGCTCACGCGGCTGTGGGCCACCACGCGCACCGCCGGGCTGCGCAGCGACGCGAGCCGGTGGACCATGCGTGCCTGCGCCTCGAGCGACCAGTGCTCGAGGCCATCGATCGCGACGGTCCCGCCGTGCTCGTCGAGCGTGGCCCACGGATGGGCCGGGTGGATCGGCTGCGCAGCCGTGCAGAGGACGAAGGCCGCGCGCTCGGACGACCCCGCGGCGAGGTGGAAGAGCCGCCCCAGGAGCGACTTGCCCACGCCGGCCTCCCCCGTCAGGAGCACGCTCTGCTGGCCCTGCGACCACGATCTCAAGCGAGCGAGGGATCGCAGCACGAAGGGATCGCGGGTGACGAAGGGCTCGAAGGGCTCGTTGGGATGGATGGACGTGGTGATCATGCCCTCACCCAGAGGCAACATTCGATCCAAGCGTGCGCTCGAACGATCTCGGGCGCATGGACGACGCTCGCGCTCGGCGCTCGGCCCAGGCACGGGCCACCCGGCCCACCCACGAGCCACGCGTCGTCGTCGTGCCGTCGGCACGCGCCCGGCGATCTTCTCGAAAGCGCGAGCCCTCGGGTTTCACCGCGCGAGGCTCGGCTCGGCCCATGCAGCGCCTCGTGCCCGTCGATTGCGGTGTAGAATCTCGTTCCCGAGCCGCCATGCGCCGAATCGTCCCCCTCGTCCTGGGCCTCGCCGCCGTCGCGCTCCCGGCTCGCCACGCCTGGGCGCACTCGGGCGGCGTCAACGGCAGCGGCTGCGGCTGCCACGGCTCGGGCACCGTCGGCATCGACGTGACCACGAGCCCCGCGGTCATCAACCCCGGGCAGTCGGTGACGGTCACCGTCACCATCTCCTCGCCCACCGCGGCCGAGGCCGGCCTCTTCCTGCAATCCAATACGGGCGACGCCTCCACCCTCGCCGGCCAGGGCCTGGCCGAGGTGATGGCCGGGCTCACGCACACCCAGCCCAAGGCGCTCTCGGGCGACCAGGCGCAGTTCTCGTTCCAGTGGGCCGCGCCCGCGGCCCCCGGCGCGGTGCGGTTCGAGGTGTGGGCGGTGGCCGCCAACGGCAACAACGGCTCGTCGGGCGACGCGGCCGACGACGCCGCGTTCGACTTCGTGTACGGCTGCGCGCCGCAGACCTACTGGCGCGACTTCGACGGCGACGGGTTCGGCCGCACCAACCTGCCGCGCACCCACTGCGCCGGCGCAGCGCCCGAGGGCTACGCCGCCGAGCCCGACGATTGCGACGACAACCGCGCCGACACCCACCCCGGCGCGCCCGAGTACTGCAACCAGATCGACGACGATTGCGACACCGAGATCGACGAGGACGCGATCCCCGTCGACCTCTACCCCGACGGCGACGGCGACGGGTACTACGGCCAGGCCGAGTACGAGAGCGGCGACACCATCATGGGCTGCGTGGGCCTGCCCGGCTACGCCGGCCTCTCGGGCGACTGCCGCCCCGAGGACCCCGCCATCAACCCCGGCGCCGAGGAGGTCTGCAACGGCTTCGACGACGATTGCGACGCCGACGTGGACGAGCGCGTGCGCCCGCAGTGCGGCGAGGGCTGGTGCCGCCGCGAGTCGGTCAATTGCGATCCCGCCGCGTGCACCCCCGGCGAGCCGCGGGCCGAGGAGTGCAACTTCTTCGACGACGACTGCGACGGCATCGTCGACGAGGAGGCCGCCTGCCCCGAGGGCCAGGTGTGCCAGGCCGGCGAGTGCCGCAGCGCCGACGACCCGGGCGTGCTCGACGACGGCGGCTCGGTCGGCGGCAGCGAGGCCGGCGGCAGCGAGGCCGGCGGCTCGGCCACGGGGGGCGGGAGCGCGGGCCAGGCCGACGACGCGGGCGCTGGCGGCTGCGCGTGCGGGCAGGGCAGGGGCGGCGGGGCGGCGGGGCTCGCCGTGCTGCTCGTGGGGCTGTGGAGGCCGCGTCGCCGGCGAGAGCAGGAGGGCATCCGATGACCGAGGGCATGTTCGTGCACCAGCTCAAGCTGGGGCCGTGGGACAACTTCATCACCTTCATCGGCGACAAGGCGTCGCGCACCTGCGCGGTCGTCGATCCGGCGTGGGACGCCGCCTCGATCCTGCGCGAGGCCGAGCGGCTCGACGTCCGCATCACCCGCATCCTGTGCACCCACGGCCACTTCGATCACGTCGACCAGGTCGAGGCGCTGCTGCACTCCGTCGACGTCCCGGTGCACATGCTCCGCGAGGAGATCGAGTTCTCGGGCTTCCGCTGCGACAACCTCGTGCCCGGCCGCCCCGGCGACGTCGTGCGCGTGGGCCAGCACGTCGACGTCACGCTCATGCACACCCCCGGGCACACGCCGGGCTCCACCAGCTACCGCCTGCCCGGGGCCATCGCCACCGGCGACACCATGTTCGTCAACGGCTGCGGCCGCTGCGACTTCGTGGGCGGCGATCCGCGCGTCATGTACGGCACGCTCCGCACGCTCGCAAGCGCGCTGCCCAAGGACACCATCATGTACCCGGGCCACGACTACGGCGCCTCGCCCAGCTCCACCCTCGATGCGCAGCTCCGCGACAACCCGTACCTCCAGCAGCCCACCGTCGAGGCGTTCGTGCAGCACCGCATGCAGGGCAAGACGCCGGATACGGCGCTCCCGCCCAGGCCCGCCTGGACCCCGCCCACCGGGGCTTGAACCGGCCCCGCCGGTGTAGCAACGTTGGGCCTGGTCGGTGCTTGGAACGTTGCCGGCCGGCTGGTGTCCTCGCCCTCGCCGGGCGCTGCGCTCCCGCTCGCCCGAAGGCCCCCTCATGAACAGACCCTCGTCGTTGGCGTTGTGCGTCCTCCTGGCCTGTGTCCCGCGGGGAGGCGCGAGCCCCCCCGAGCCCACCACCCCCCCGGCCGCCGGTCGGGCGCCCGAGGTCGAGCTCGAGCTCGAGCGCACCGCGCCGGCCGGCGAGCCCTCGGTGGTGCTGCTCGCCTTGCGGGCCGAGCTCGCGCGGGCCCAGGCCGGCCTCGCGGGCCTGCCCAACGCGCCCTACTACTTCGGCTACCGCGTCACCGAGGCCGACATGCTCGAGCTGGTCGCCAGCCGCGGCGCCCTCGAGCTGTCCACCCGCAACCGCGAGCGCGTGCTCGACCTCGAGATGCGCGTGGGCGACCGTCACTTCGACAACTACCACTGGCGGTACCGCCCCTCGCCCGGCATGACCGGCAGCCGCTCCGCGGGCCTGTCGGGCCCGCCGCTGCCCATCGACGACGATCCCGAGGCGCTCGCCGCTGCGCTGTGGCAGGCCACCGACGCCGCCTACAAGCAAGCAGCCAGCGAGTACGAGCACGCCAAGTCGATGCAGCAGCTCGCGGCCAAGGCCAAGGACGACGTCCCCGACTTCTCCGAGCAAGAGCCCGCGCACGCGCTCGAGGCCAAGCCCACCCTCGAGGTCGACGCCAAGGCCTGGGAGGGGCGCCTGCGCAAGATCTCCCAGGCGTTCGAGGGCCACCCGCACGTCATCGCCAGCGAGGTGCGGCTCGTGGCCAGCGCGGGGTCTCGCACCGTGGTCACCAGCCAGGGCACCGAGATCCAGAGCGGCCAGGCCCACGCGCGCCTCATCCTGAGCGCGTCGGCCAAGGCCGACGACGGCATGGACCTCCAGCACGCCGACATCATCGACGTGCCCAGCGTGTCCGCGATGCCCGACGACGCGGCGATCATCGCCCGCGTCGAAGCCCTCGTGGCCCAGCTCGAGGCGCTGCGCAGCGCCCCGATCGCCGATCCCTTCACCGGCCCGGCCGTGCTCGAGGGGCGGGCCGCGGCCGTCTACTTCCACGAGGTCTTCGGCCACCGCGTCGAGGGCCACCGCCAGGAGGACGAGTCCGAGGGCCAGACCTTCGCCGACAAGGTCGGCACTGCGGTCATGCCCGCCTTCATCGACGTCTTCGACGACCCGACCATCGTGCGGCTCGACGGCGTGTTCCTCAACGGCCACTACCGCCACGACGACGAGGGCATCCCGGCGCAGCGGGCGGGCCTGGTCGACGGCGGCAAGCTCACCGGCTTCCTGATGTCGCGCATCCCCACCAAGGCGTTCGCCCGCTCCAACGGCCACGGGCGCGCCCAGCCCGGCGCCGACGTGGTCGCGCGGCAGGGCAACCTCGTGGTGTCGCCCCGCACGTCCCGCACCAAGGCCGACCTCGACGCCGCGCTCCTCGAGCAGATCCGCACGCAGGGCAAGCGCTACGGCCTGCGCTTCGTCGAGATCAACGGCGGCGTGACCAACACCAGCCGCTACATGGCCCAGGCGTTCCAGGTCAACCCCGTGGTCGTGTATCGCGTGTACCCCGACGGCCGCGAGGAGCTGGTGCGCGGCGTGACGCTCGAGGGCACGCCGCTGTCGTCGCTGTCCAAGATCGTCGCGGCCAGCGATCACTACGAGGTCTTCAACGGCTACTGCGGCGCCGAGTCGGGGCTGGTCCCGGTCTCGGCGGCCAGCCCCGCGCTCTTGCTGTCGCAGATCGAGATCGCGCGGGCCCCCGCCGCGCAGGACCGGCCCCCGCTGCTCGCCCCGCCCGCCTCGAACGCTGGAGGTGCCCGATGATCCCCGCGCTGCTCGTCCTCGCCCTCGCCGCCCCGCCGAGCCCCTCCTCCGACGTCGTCCTCGACGCCATGAAGGACGAGCTGGCCCGTACCCGCGAGCTCCAGCTCTCCGACACCCCCGCGCCGTACTGGGCCTCGGTCCAGGTGCTCGACGTCGAGGGCCTGGTCGTCACGGCCACGTTCGGCGCCCTGGTCCACTCGAGCGCCACCCGCAACCGCGTGATCTCGCCGCGGCTGCGGGTGGGCGATCCCAAGGTCGACGCGGTCGGCGTGGCGATGTTCGAGGAGCCCTTCGTCAGCATCGACGACGACTACGACGCCGTGCGCCACGCGCTGTGGCGCTTCACCGACGGCGCCTACAAGATGGCCGCCAGCTCCTACCGCCGCGAGCTGGTCGAGCGCGCGCAGACCACGGTCGACCCCGAGCGGCCCGACGCGTTCACCAGCATGCCGCCGGTGGTGTCGGTGACCGAGAGCGCCCCGCTTGCCGTCGATCGCGCCGCGCTCGAGACGCTCGTACGCCAGGTCTCGGCGGTGTTCCGCGAGCACGAGCACATCCACCACGGGAGCGTGGTCGTGGCGACCCAGGCCACGGGCCGGCGCTTCGTGTCGACCGACGGCGCGCTCGTCAAGGACGGCCGGCAGCTGCTCTCGATCGTCGTCGAGGCCGCCACCCAGGCCGAGGACGGCGAGATCATCGGGCGCCAGCTCGTCTACGTGATGCGGCCCGACCAGCTCCCGGCCGCGGCGGTGCTCGAGGCCGACGCCCAGGGGCTGGTCGAGGAGCTCGCGGCGCTGCGCAAGGCGCCGCTGGTGCGCGACTACAGCGGCCCGATCCTGTTCGAGTCCGAGGTCGCCGGCATGATGCTCGCCAACGTCCTGGCGCGGGACCTCGTGGCCAGCGGCCACTGGAGCGGCGAGGTCGACGGCAAGTTCGGCCAGTTCGTGCTGCCGCGCGGCGTCGACGTGGTCGACGATCCCCTGGCCACCGAGCACGGCGGTCAGCCGCTCCTGGGCGGCATGACGGTCGACGACGAGGGCACCAAGAGCGAGCGGGTCCAGCTCGTGCGCGACGGCCGGCTCGTGGGGCTGCTCGCCTCGCGCGCCCCGGGCAAGAAGGTCAAGGCGAGCAACGGCCACGGCCGCAGCGGGCCGTTCGGCATGGAGATCCAGCCGGGGGTCACCAACCTCGTCATCACCGCCAAGCAGGGCGCGTCGAAGGCCGCCATGGAGAAGAAGCTCCTCGCGCTGGTCCGCGAGCGCGGGGCCGAGTTCGGCCTGGTCTTCACCGCCAGCGGCAAGGGTCGCGGCAACGAGGTCGACGCGTACCGGGTCACCCTCGACGGCAAGCGCGAGCTGGTCCGCGTGGGGTACTTCCGGGGCCTCGAGCTCGGGCAGCTGCGCGAGCTCGCGGCGGTCGGCAAGGCCACGTCGGTGCGCCACGGGCAGCACATGGGCGGCATGCTGTTCCTCGGCGGGATGGTGCCCACCGAGCTCGCGGGCTTCTCGGGTGCGATCTCGGTGGTCGGCCCCGCGGTCCTCGTGCGTGACGCCGAGGTCCACGCCTTCTCGGGCAACAACCCCAAGCCGCCCGCCTATCCCCGGCCCGTGCTGCACCGAAAGTGAGCGGCGGGCGCGGGCCGAGCGCGCTCCTGCCCCGGCCCTGCGCTCCGACCCAGGCCGTCGAGCCCTGCGCTCCGACCCAGGGCCGCCGGGCCCTGCGTCCTTGCCCGTATTCGGGTCTCCGTGGCGGCCAGACGCGTTCCTGGTCCAAGGCTGGGCATGCGGGCCCCGTTGTGTATCCTCCGGCGCATGTCCACGCGCCGTCGCCCTCTGCTCGCGGCTCTCCTCTTGGCCGCACCGCTTGCGCTCGCGAGCTGCGGCAAGAAGCAGACCACCGAGGAAACCCAGCCGCCGCTCGCCCCCGTGGCCACGGCCCCGACCGGCGGAGGCCAGGGTGCGCCCGTCAAGGCCGAGCCGCGCCCCTCGGTCGAGCGCATCACCGTGTCGGGCAGCGTCGAGGGCATCGACGACATGATGGCGGCGTTCAAGAAGCTCGGTGAGAGCTACATGCCCGACCAGGCCACCGATCCCAAGGCCGAGCTGCAGGCGATGCTGCTCGGCATGGGCTTCGGGCCTGGCTTCCTGGGCAACGTGGACCTCGATGGCCTGCACGCGTTCACCACCCAGAGCCCCGTCACCGGCGGCGGGCCCAACGACAACTCGCTGTCGGCCAGCGTGGCCGTGATCGACGCGCGCAAGCTCATCGAGAACATGCCGCAGAGCCAGCGCCCCTCGCCCATGGGCGAGGGCATGTGGGAGCTGCCCATCGACTCCTCGCGGCTCTTGCTGCGCGAGCAGGGCAAGGAGCTGCTGCTCGGCATGTCGGTCGCCGACGTCGACGCGGCCGGCAAGCTCCGCGGCAGCATCAAGTCGGGCCGCCGCCTGCGGTTCGAGGCCCTCAACGTGCCCACCGACGACATCGATCCCGGCGCCGTGCTCGAGGACCTGCCCGGCGGCGGCGCGCTGGCCAAGCAGCTGTCCGAGATCGTGCGCGAGATGAACGCGGTCACGCTCGAGGCCGACTTCGGCACCACCCGCGACCTGCAGGCGCAGATCGGCGCCACCGCGCCGTTCCACAAGCTCGGCCTCGGGCCCATCGGCACCCCGCGCACCGCCCCCACCGCGCTCGAGGGGCACCTGCCGCCCGGTCCCGTGTTCGTCACCGCGCTGTCGTGGGGCGACCCGGCGCTGCTGCACAAGCTCGTGGACTCGGTGCCCATGAGCCAGGTGCCCGATCCCATCAAGGGCATGGTCGAGAAGGCCGTCCAGAGCGCGCACGGCATCCTCGATCAGCTCGCCAGCGACATCGTGCTCGCGCTCTACGTCGACGCCAAGGGCCGCGCCACCATCGTGCTGGCCGCCAGCGTCAAGGACGAGGTCAAGACCAAGGCCGCGCTCCAGGGCGTGCACCAGGTGCTCGACGAGGGCGTGCGCACCCAGGCCACCATGGCCGGCAAGAACAAGGACGGCGCGTTCGCGGCCAAGCTCGCGCTCGACGGCCTCAAGGTGCCGGGCGGCAAGGCCGATCACCTCGCGATCACGATCCCCAAGGACTTCCAGGGCGACGTGCGCAAGGCCAAGATGTTCCTCGGCAAGAACACGCTCGACCTCGTCTCGCACGTGACCGACGGCACCGCGGTGCTCGCCATCGGCGCGGGCGCCAAGGCGCTCGTGACCGACGTGGCCAAGAACGCCGGCAAGCCCCGCAAGGAGAGCCTCGCCACCCACGCCGGCCTCGTGGCCCTGCGCAAGTCGATGGGCGGCTGTCAGATCTGCATGTCGGGCGACCCGCTCGGGTACTTCCGCTTCCGCCTGCTGCTCGTGCGCGACGAGAGCACCGACAAGGCCGTGGTCAAGCAGGCCGGCGATCGCATGGCCAAGCTCGCCAAGATCGCCTCCATCGGCATGCCGGGCTTCGGCGTCAAGATCGAGCCCCAGCAGGCCGCCGTCGGCGTCGTGGTCCCGCAGGCCACCGTGTTCGCCCCGCGCGCCTCGGTGGAGAAGCTGGCCGACATCAACGCGTTCGTCGACGACCCCGAGTCGGCCATGAGCGCCAAGAAGGAAGAGGCGCCGTCCGCCAGCGCCAAGAAGCCCGAGGGCAAGAAGCCCGCCGCCAAGGCTGCGCCCAAGAAGGCGGGGTAGCGTGGGCACGAGGCTGGCCGCGGTGGTGCTCGCCGCCGGGGCCTCGTCTCGCATGGGCCGGCCCAAGGCGCTGCTGCGGTGGCGCGGCCGGCCCTTCGTCGTGCACGTGCTCGGGCAGGCCCGCGCCGCCCGAGCCGAGCCCGTGGTGGTGGTCGAGGGGGCGGTGACGCTGCCGCCGGACGAGCTTCGCGGCGCGCTGCTCGTGCGCAACGACGCCTGGGCCGAAGGCCCGCTGGGCAGCCTCCAGGTGGGGCTGCGCGCGGCGGCCCGCGCGGGCGCGCGGGGGCCGGTGCTGGTGCTCACCGTCGATCGGCCCCACGTCGCCGAGGGCACGCTGGAGGCGCTGGCGAGGGCGGCGGAGGACGATCCGAGCGCGGTGTGGCAGCCACGGCTCGGCGACAGGCGCGGGCACCCCATCGTCTACCCGCACGATCTCGTGCCCATGTTGCTCGGCCTGCGCCCGCCGAGGACGCCCCGCGATCTCCTGGCCGAGCCCGACGTCGCTGCGCGCCGCTGCCTGGTCGAGGTCAGCGATCCGGCCGTGCTCGACAACCTCGATGCACCGGAGGACCTCGAGCGCCTTCCACCGTGAGGCGTTGGTGGCCCCGGATCGTTCCCGTAGAATGATGGCGCCACCATGCTGACGCGCCTCTACGTCGACAACTACAAGTGCTTCAGCAATTTCGAGCTGGCGCTCGGGCCACTGCAGCTCCTGCTCGGTGGCAACGGCACGGGCAAGTCCTCGGTGCTCGACGTGGTCGAGGAGCTTCAGTCGCTGCTCACCGGCAGGAGCGCCGTCGCGTTCAGCCCATCTCTCACGCGCTGGGAGTCTCGTACGCGGCAGACGCTCGAGCTCGACGTGCTCCGCCCATCGACCGGTGCCAAGTATCGCTACCGCGTCGAGCTCGAGCTCGACTACAAGCGGGGCACTCGCCTGATTGCGCGGGAGTCCCTGCTGTGCGACGACAAGAGCCTCTATCGGACCGAGGGCGGGATCTCGGAGGCTTGGCTCGGCGGCGCGTGGAGCAGGGTCCTGGTCGGCCCGGGCGCGTCGGGCATTCCGCTGCTGCCGTGGGGGGACGGGGCGCTCGACTGGTTTCGCGCATTCATGGGGCGCCTGGTCGTCCTTCGGCCCTCCCCGATGATGATGCTCGCCGCCGGCAAGGAAGACGACTACCTCCACCGCAATGCGAGCAATTTCGTCGCGTGGTACCGCAACGTCGAGCCCCATCAACACTTCACCAAGAGGCAGGCGCTGCACGAGAAGCTGAGCGCCACGCTCCCGGGCTTCGATTCCATGCAGCTCATCAAGAGCGTCGAGCAGCAGCAGCGCATCCTCGCGACCACGTGGCGGACCGACGAGGGCGCCGAGTCGAGCACCTACGACGTCTACTTCGGCGAGCTCTCCGACGGCCAGCGCATGCTCATCCTCCTGTACGCGCTCAGCTGCTGGTTGCCGGCACCAGGCGACGACCTCGTCACCCTCATGCTGGACGAGCCCACCAATTTCGTCTCGCTCGCCGAGATCGAGCCATGGTTGCGAGACGTCGAGGACCTCACGGAGGAGAAGAAGCTCCAGGTCACGGTGGCCTCTCATGGTGCAGAGGTCGTCGATGCCTGGGCGAGGACGCACGGGGTTCGGCTCTCGCGGAGGGCGGCTGGCCCCGTTCGTGCCGAGCGCTTCCAGACCCATGACGACGATCCTCTGACCCCCGCCGAGCGCATGGCCCGAGGCTGGGACGACGAGCCGCTCGACCTTCGCGGCCTGGGGGTGCGGCTCGTGCCGAGCGAGATCTTCGCGAACGGGCTGTGAGGGTCGCGTAGTGGCACGCGCGCCCCGGCGGTGAGGCGACGTCTCGGCGAGCGGCGAGCGGCGATCCACGCCCGGGGCAGCGAGCCTGCTACCCTCGCCCCGCCATGGATCTCGCCCCCATCGCCGCCCTGCACCCCGTGCTCGACCTCGAGCGCCGCCTGCTCGTGCTCTCGCTCGATCACGGCAAGGCCAACGAGATGGGGAGCGCCGAGCTCGATGCGCTCGCGCGCCTGTGCGCGCTGCTCGAGGGCGATGCCTCGGTGGGGTGCCTGTGCACCACCAGCCGCCGCGTCTCGAGCAAGGGCACGCCCATCTTCATCGCGGGGGCCAACGTCACCGAGCGCGTGGGCTGGGACGACGATCGCATCAAGGCCCACGTGCTGCGCCAGCGCGAGCTCATGCGGAGGGTGCGGCGGCTGCCGGTGTTCCACGTGGTGCTCACCCACGGCGTAACCCTCGGCTGGGGCACCGAGTATCTGCTCACGGCCGACTATGTGCTCGCCACGCCCACCGCGACCCTCGGGCTGCCCGAGACGGGCCTCGGGATCATCCCCGGGGCCCGCGGCACGGCCGAGCTCGCGCGGCTGGTCGGGCCGGCCCACGCGCTGCGGCTGGGCTGCACCGGCGAGACCATCGATGCCGACGAGGCGCAGAGGATCGGCCTCGTGCAAGAGGTGGTGCCCGACGTCGAGGCTGGCCTCGGGCGGGTGGCCCTGCTGGCCGAGCGGCTGCGCCAGCGCTCGCCGACCGCGGTGGTGGCCTTCAAGCGCGCGCTGCTCGATGGCCTCGGCCAGCCCGAGGCCGTGCGACTCGAGCTCGAGCGTCGCGCGTACGAGCACACCGTCGACACCGGCGAGGCCGCGATCGGTCGTGCCGGCTTCGCCGCGATTCGCGACGGCAAGGCGCCCGAGTGGGGCCCGCGTCGCTAGCTCCACCGCGTGGCGGGCATGGCCCTGCTCGCCGCGTGTGCTCGTGACGAGCGCGCGTGATCCGTGGGTGAGCGCTCGGCGGCGTGCGCTATCCCAGCATCCTGCGCACGGCCCTCACGGTGCCCGCTCGTGGCGTACGATATCCTACCTCCGAGGAACACCGTCCATGGCGGCGCTCCCTCCTGTCCCTTGCTATGATGGGTGAGCGCTCGCCCAGCGGGTCACGACCGGCGACCCCTTGCTCCACCAGGCAGCCCGGCCCACCGCCCACATCATAGCGGTTGTCGGCTCGTGGTGCCGTGGCTACAGTCCGCGGCGTTTTTCCCCGTTCCCTGCCCCCGTGAGCCCGATGACATCCCCGGATGCCAACGACGAAGCAGCCCAGGTGCTCGGCGACGCCAAGCCGAAGCGCCCCCTGCCCGGGCGCATCGGGGGCCGCTACCGGGTGCAGGGCCTGTTGGGGCAGGGCGGCTTCGGTGCGGTGTACGAGGCCTACGACGAGCTCGAGGATCGGGCGGTGGCGGTCAAGCTCATCCGCCGCGACATCACCTCCAACCCCCAGCTCACGCAGACCTACGACAGCTCGCAGCACGCCTTCGGCGAGCTCAGCCGCGTGGTGCGGCGCCACCAGACCCGCAGCTTCGGGCCCCCCAGCACCCACGGCGGCGACAACGTCACCCAGGCCTTCAAGGACGAGTTCCGGCTGCTGACCCAGCTGCACCACCCCAACCTCGCGGCGGTCTACGATTTCGGGCGCTGCACCGACAGCGACAGCTTCTACTTCACGCAAGAGCTCGTCGACGGGGTGGAGCTCACCGAATTCCTGCGCGAGGCCACGCGCGAGACGGTCGTCGAGGTGATGGTGCAGCTCGCCCGCGCCCTCGACTACATCCACACCCTGGGGCTCGTGCACGGCGACATCAAGCCGTCCAACGTGCTCGTGTGCCGGCCCGAGGGCGAGGGGGCCGCGCCCCAGGCCAAGCTCATCGACTTCGGCCTGGCCCGCGTGCTGCGCGAGCCCGAGCCCGTGGTGCCCGACGACACCCCCGACGGCCTGGGCTACACGGTGCTCGGCACCCCTGGCTTCTCGGCGCCCGAGAAGGTCAAGGGTCAGCCCACCGACGCGCGCTCCGACATCTACTCGCTGGCCGCCACCATCTACGCGGCCATCCGCGGGGGCCACAAGCCGTTCGCCGGCAAGACCTTCAAGGAGGTGCTGCGGGCGCAGCGAGACTGGCGGCCCGAGCTGGCGGGGGCGCTCTTGCAGCAGACGGGCCCCATGGTGGCGGAGCTGGTGGGGCGCATGCTGATGCCCGACCCCAACATGCGCCCGCAGAGCGCTCGCAGCATCGTGCTCGAGCTGCTGCGGCGCGAGGCGACGCACCTGCCCGATCGCCAGCAGAGCGAGCGCGACCGCCACGAGTTCGCGCGCGTGCTGGTGGAGCACCTGCCGTTCGTCGACCGGGCGCGGTACCTCGACCTGCTGCTCGACAAGGCCACCGAGATCATCGGGCGCACGGCGGCGGTGCGCGGCAGCGCAGCCGCGCCCGCGCTGCCCGCTGCCCAGGACGATCCCGCCGCGACCACCCTCGAGGACGGCCCGGTGATCACCGGCGAGGATCCGGCCGCCAATTCGGGGGTGTCCTCGAAGGCGCGGCTCATCCGCACCGTGATCGTCAAGGCGCCCGAGGGCATGGGCAAGGCGCGGCTGCTCGCGGAGCTGCGCCGCGAGGTGCAGCTCGGCGACGGGCTGTTCGTGCACGGCAGCTGCTGGGCCACCGAGTCGTCGGCGCTGGGGCCCTTCGCCAACGTGGTCTCGCAGCTCGCCACCGCCCTGGGCGAGCGCTCGCCCACCATCCAGCGGTTCCCGGGCCTGGTCCGGGCCGCCCGCTCGCCCGCCTCCCCGGGGGCCGACGCCGCCGCCCAGCAGCTCAGCGAGCTGCTGCTGTCGGCCGCGCGCGAGCGCCCCTACGTGCTGCACCTGTCCGACCTATCGCGCGCGCCCGAGCCCATCCGCGTGGCGTTCGAGCAGCTGTGCCGCGCCATCGATCACAACGACGCGCCCATCCTGCTGTGCGCCACCACCGAGCCGCACAGCAAGCTCTCGCCCATCCTCATGGCGCTCGGGCGCGATCAGGTGGCCGAGGTGTGGAGCCTGCGCCCGTTCACCAGCCGCGAGATGTTCGACGTGCTGCAGGGCATCCTGGGGGAGACCGCCACCCTCAAGGAGCTGTCGACCATCCTCGACAAGCTCACCGGCGGCCACCCGCTGTCGTTCCGCGAGACGCTGCGCGTGCTCATCGAGGAGGGCATCCTCGTGCGCGAGGCCGACAGCTGGGTGCTGCGCGGGGCGTCGGCCGCGGCCGAGGAGCTGCACAAGACCCTCGCCCAGCGCTCCGAGGCGCGCCTCGATGGCCTGGGCGTGTCGGGCTGGGAGGTGGCCAGCATCCTCTACCTGGTCGAGGCGCCGCTGCCCGAGTCGCAGCTCGCGGTGCTCTCGGACCTGCGGGCCGAGCGCTTCAAGCGCACGCTCGATCGCCTCGAGGGCGAGGGCCTCATCACGCGCAACGCCATCACGGGCGAGAGCATCGTGTCGCTCGCCCACGAGTCGGTGCGCGAGGCGGTGCGCAGCCGCTACGCCGACTCGCTCGACGAGACGCGGCTCGACCTGGCCGATCGCATCGAGGAGCTCGAGACGAGCGATCCCCACTACGTGTTCCTGCGCGCGCGGCTGCTCGACGACGCGGCCGAGAGCATGGAGGCGGTCGACGAGCTCGAGAAGGCCGCCGACGCGCTGTTCGAGGCCGCGCAGCCGCAGCTCGCGGCGCAGGTGCTCGAGCGGCTCATTCGTCGGCTGCGCCGCTTCGGCCGCGCGGCTGCGCTGCCGCGGCTCTTGCGAGCGCAGCTCAAGCTGCTCGATCAGGCCGCGGGCGCGCTCGAGGACCCGCGGCGTGAGAAGAGCCACTACGAGGCGGGCATCCTGGTGGCCGAGCTCGTGGGCGACTTCCGGGCCGAGGCGCTCTTCTGGCTGGGGCTCGTCGACCGCTACACCACGGCCATGTCCGACATCGATCAGGCGCTCGAGCGGCTCGAGCACGCGTCGGAGGCGGCCCGGCTGGCGCGCGATCGTGCGCTGGAGCTGCGCATCGACAACCGGCGCGCCGAGGTGCTCCTGGGCGCGGGCGAGATCGAGAAGGCCAGCGAGTGGAGCCGTCAGGCCATGGCCATCCTCGAGGTCGACGACGCCAGCCCCGTCGACAAGTGCCACATCATGGGCGTGCGCCTGCGCTGCCTGTCGCTGTCGGGCAGCCTCGGCGAGGCCCGGCGCCTGCACGCGATCGCGCAGCCCATCGCCGACAAGGTCCCCGTGGTCCAGCGCCAGAGCTACCTCTCGGGCATCGCCTACCTGGCCGTGCTGGGGGGAGAGCCCCAGCAGGCGATCCCCGAGACCGAGAAGGCCATCGAGGAGATCCAGGCCGCCAAGCTGCCGCGGCTCTTGCTCACGCCGCTGCACAACGTGGGCGACCTGCGGCTGCGCAACGACGAGTTCAAGAAGGCCGAAGAGGCCTTCCGCGAGTGCATCCGGCTCGCCGCCGTGTACGGCTTCGACTACCACGTGCACCTCAACCGGGGGTTCCTCGGCTACGTGCTCGCGCGCCAGGGGCAGGCCCACGAGGGCGCCGACATGCTCGCCGAGGCCAAGGAGGGCATGATGCAGATCCAGGGCGAGCACCTGGCCCTCCAGCAGCTCCGCCTGCTCGACGCCGAGGTCGCGCACATGCTCGGGCAGAGCGCCCGCGCCCGTCGCGAGCTCGAGGAGATGCTCGCCGACTTCAGCGCCGCCAACGAGCTCTCGCTGGCCCACTGGGCCCAAGAGGCGCTGGCCCGCATCGAGCGGGACCTCGGGACGAGCTTCATCGAGAACGCCGGCGAGGCCGACCTCGACACCGATCCCGAGCAAGACACGGTCCGTACCAAGCCCATCAAGTGACCGCCGCCGGGGTCGCCTGCCCCGTGGTCCTTGCCTCGGCGGCCCAAGGGCGTGGTGAGCGGGGTGCCCGCGCCGTTTGCGCAATGGAGCCACGACCGTAGCGGCGGGCCCCTGATGTGCAACGCACCCCACGGCACGGTGGCGGGCCTCTTGCTATCCTCGCGGCGTCTTCATGAGCGAAGTCCTCGAGAGCCTGCACCCCACGCTACGGGAGTTGCCGGGCAAGACCATCGTGGACCGCTATCGCGTCGACGAGGCGCTCGGCGTGGGTGGCATGGGCGCGGTGTTCCGCGGGCGCCACCTGGGGCTCAAGCGCGACGTCGCCATCAAGGTGCTGCACCCCGACCTCACCCGCGACCCCGAGCTGTCCAAGCGGTTCGACCGCGAGGCCCACTCCGCCTCGCGGCTCGACCACCCCAACTGCCTGCGGGTCACCGACGTGGGCAGCACCGAGGACGGGGTGAAGTTCATGGTGATGGACCTCCTGTCGGGCGGCGAGCTGGCCACCCGGCTGGGGCAGCCCATCCCCCCCGATCGCGCCATCGGCATGGCGCTGCAGATCGTCCGCGGCCTCGAGCACGCCCACGAGCACGGCGTGATCCACCGCGACGTGAAGCCCGAGAACGTGTTCATCACCCGCGACCACGAGGGCCGCGAGGTGCTCAAGCTCGTCGACTTCGGCATCGCCAAGCTCGCGGGTGGCGGAGGGGGCAACAACGACACCCGCATGACCAAGGCGGGGCTCATCTTCGGCACGCCGGCCTACATGAGCCCCGAGCAGGCCATGGGCGTCGAGGCCGACGCCCGCGCCGACCTCTACGCGGTGGGCGTCATCCTCTACGAGATGCTCACCGGCGCGCCGCCGTTCGAGAGCAACGACCCGGTCAAGCTCGTGCGCATGCAGGTCAGCCGCGACCCGCCGCCGCTGCCCGAGTCCGTGCCGCCCGCGCTCTCGGCCGTGGTCATGAAGCTCCTGGCCAAGGATCGCGACGATCGCTTCCAGTCGGCCACCGAGGTCCGCGAGCACCTCGAGCTCATACTGCAGACCCTCGTGGGCGGGGTGTTCATGGCGCACTCGCCCACGGGCCCCATCCCCATGGTCATGGGTCACCCCGCCACGGGGCCCATCCCCGTGATCATGGCGCACTCGCCCACGGGGCCCGTCCCCATGGTCATGGCCCACGCCGTCACGGGCCCGTTCCCCGTGCTGCCCGCGGTGCCGTCGGCCGCGGGCTCGTCGGTCTCGGCGCCCATCAGCGTGTCGATGCCGATGCCGCCCGAGATGGCATCGGGGACCTTCTCGCCGGCCTCGCTGCCCACCCTGCCGCCGGGCGCCGCCCTGATGCGGCCCCAGGCGACCGATCGGCGGCGCAAGCAGCTGATGCTCGGGGGGGCGGCCGCGGCCGTGCTGGCGCTGGGCGTGTGGGCCATGGCACGCGGTGGCGACGACG
>WBZL01001351.1_pt1 | contig 25971 bp, 26 predicted proteins | sample 5204291 | NCBI WGS metagenome assembly WBZL01 (sample SAMN12344345, study PRJNA552823) | activated sludge metagenome | biome: Activated sludge suspended growth; feature: Nitrification reactor; material: Wastewater; isolation source: activated sludge from nitrification reactor of wastewater...
GCCGTGGGCTTCACCCTCGATGAGATCCCCAACGACATCACCGGCAAGACCTACGCCGCCTTCGAGCCGACCCTCGACTACACGGTGGTGAAGATCCCGCGCTGGGCCTTCGAGAAGTTCCCCGGCACGCCCTCGACCCTCGGCACCTCGATGAAGTCGGTCGGCGAGGTGATGGCGATCGGCGGCACCTTCCGCGAGGCGCTGATGAAGGGCCTCGCCTCGCTCGAGCTCGATGGTGACCTCGCTAGCCGCGAGCGCCGGATGTCGGACCCGGTGCGCCTTGCCAAGCGCCTCTCCGAACCCAACTGGGAACGCCTGTTCGCCGTCTTCGCCGCCCTGCGCCAGGGCTGGACGGTGGAGCAGGTGTCGCAGGCCACCAGGATCGACCGTTGGTTCCTCCAGGAGATCGCTGAGCTGGTGGAGCTCGAGGCCGAGCTGGCCTGCTGGGACTTGGGCTCGGTGCCGCTTCTCCTGCTGCGCCGTGCCAAGGAGGACGGCCTCTCGGACGCGCGCATCGCGAGCCTGCTCTCCAGCCGGTCCGAGGCCCTCCGCGAGAAGCTCGCCGAGGGCGGCATCCGCCGCACCTACAAGCGGGTCGACACCTGCGCGGCCGAGTTTCCCGCCGAGACGCCCTACCTCTACTCGACCTTCGGCAGTGAGGACGAGAGCGAGGTGAGCGGGCGCCAGAAGGTGGTGATCCTCGGCTCGGGGCCGAACCGCATCGGCCAGGGCATCGAGTTCGACTACTGCTGCGTGCACGCCGCCTACGCCTTGGCCGAGGCGGGGTTCGAGACGGTGATGATCAACTGCAACCCGGAGACGGTGTCGACCGACTACGACACCTCCGACCGCCTCTACTTCGAGCCGCTCACCCACGAGCACGTGATGGCGGTGATCGACAACGAGAAGCCGGCCGGGGTGATCGTGCAGCTGGGCGGCCAGACCCCGCTCAAGCTGGCCCGCGGGCTGGCGGCGGCCGGGGCACCGATCTGGGGCACCTCCCCCGAGGCGATCGATCTCGCCGAGGACCGCCGCCGCTTCGGGGCGCTGCTGGCCGAGGAGGGCATCCGGCAGCCCCGCAACGGCTCGGCGACCTCGCTCGAGGAGGCGCTGGCGGCAGCACGGGAGATCGGCTTCCCGGTGATGGTGCGGCCGAGCTACGTGCTGGGCGGCCGGGCGATGGCGGTCTGTTACGACGAGGCGAGCCTCGAAGGCTACGTGCGCAAGGCCGCCGAGGTCTCGGACGGTCACCCGGTGCTCCTCGACCGCTTCCTCGACGGCGCCGTCGAGCTCGATCTCGACATCCTCGCCGACGGCAAGGACGCGGTCGTCGGCGGCATCCTGCAGCACATCGAGGAGGCCGGCGTGCACTCCGGGGACTCGGCGGCGGTGATGCCGCCGCAGAGCGTCGGCGACGAGCAGCTGGCGGCGATGCGGGACATCGCGCTGCGCCTCGCTCGCCGCCTCGGCGTGGTGGGCTTGATGAACGTCCAGTTTGCCATCCACGAGGGCGAGGTCTACGTGCTGGAGGTCAACCCCCGCGCCTCGCGCACCGTGCCCTTCATCGCCAAGGCGGTGGGCGTGCCGCTGGTCAAGCTGGCGGCCCAGGTGATGGCCGGCAGGAGCCTCGCGGAGCTCGGCTTCACAGCCGAGCCGGCGGTGCCGCTGGTCGCCGTCAAGGCGCCCGTCTTCCCCTTCCGGCGGCTGCCCGGCGTCGACCCGGTGTTGGGGCCGGAGATGAAGTCGACGGGCGAGGTGATGGGGCTCTCGCCCCGTTTCGGCCACGCCTTCGCCAAGGCCTGGATCTCGGCCGGCCACCGCCTGCCGATCACCGGCTGCGCCTTCCTCTCGGTGACCGACCGCGACAAGGAGGCCCTCGTCCCCGTCGCCCGCCGCTTCGCCGAGATCGGCTTTGAGCTCGCCTCGACGGCCGGCACCGCCGCTTTCCTCGAGGCCCGCGGCCTCAGCGTGCGCACGGTGAGGAAGGTGCACGAGGGGCGACCGAACGTCTCCGACCACCTGATCAACGGCGAGATCCAGCTGGTGGTCAACACCCCCCTCGGCCAGGCCCCTCACGACGACGACGCGATCATCCGCATGACCGCGCTCAAGTACAGCGTGCCGGTGGTCACCACCCTCTCCGGCGCCCTCGCCGCCGCCGAAGGCATCGCCGCCGTCCGCGCCGACCGCCTGACCGTGCGCAGCCTGCAGGACGTGCACGCGCGCTAGCGGCGAGCGCGGCAGGGCTGCTAGCCTCTCGGCATGCCCGTGCACCTGACGTTTCGAGAGAGCCTCGACGCCGGCACCCGCAGCCGGCTCGTGGAGCTCTGCCACCGCTGGCAGATCGCCGAGCTCGCGCTCTTCGGATCGGTGCTGCGGGACGACTTCCAACCCGAGAGCGATGTCGATGTGCTGGTGACTTTCGCGCCACAGGCGACCTGGAGCCTCTGGGACTTCCTCGACCTCGAAGAGGAGCTCTCGCGGCTCCTCGGCCGCGAGGTCGACCTGGTGAGCAGGGGAAGCCTGCGCAACCCGATCCGGCGGCGGGAGATCCTCGGCACCCGGCAGGTCCTCTATGCCGCCTGAAGGCCGCGACCTCGCTCATCTCGTCGACATGCTGGAGCATGCGAAGGAGGCCCTCGAGTTCGCCGGCGAGAGGAACCTGGCCGAGTACGTCGCCGATCGCCGGCTCCAGCTCGCGGTCGAACGCGCCCTTGAGATCGTCGGTGAGGCGGCGCGGCGGGTGACGGCGACCTATCGCGAGGCCCATCCCGAGCTTCCGTGGCGCAAGGTGGTTGCGCTTCGCAACGTCTTGGCCCACGACTACGGTGACGTCGACCCCGTGCTGATCTGGGGCTTGCTCCGCAAGCAGCTACCCGACTTGGTCAGGCAGCTGGAGGAGCTGCTGGCGGAGTAGGCGAGGCTGCGCCCGCCAGGTCGCCCGGCCACCAACCGTCGTCGCCTCGGCGCTGTGAAATACTCCACCCGATGGCCGGTTCGGACGACGAAGTCACCGCTTTTCTGCAGCAGTATCTGGCCTTGCGCGGCCCGGCCACCGAGGGCCAACCCGGCGCCGTGCCGGGCGGCTCGCATTTCGAGGTGCGCCGCCGCGACTCCGGTGAGCACGAGGTGTGGCGCCAGGGGGGAGAGGCGCCCCTCGCCGTCTTCGTCGAACGCCGGACGGCCTTCCTCGCCGCTGCCGTCTTCACGGCCTTCGGCGGTGTCGCCGTACCGTCCGGGCCGCCACCCGGCACCGGCGCTGTCCGCGAGGTGCGGGAGGGTGGGCCGGCGCTCGCCGGTGCGCCCCGTGAAGCGCTCCTCGCGAGCCTGCTGACCGGCCTGCTGCGCAACCCCGGTGCCCTCGAGCTGTTGCTGGCGGCGGCGGGTGCCGAGCGCACCGCCGAGGCCCAGGCCACGGCGCTCGACTGGCTGGTGCCCGGCGACGGCCCCGTGCACTGAACGCTTCCCGCGAAAAGAGCCTCCAAGGAGAGGACCGATGGCAGATTCCACCCCCGGCGCGATGCGCACAGAGAAAGACAGCCTGGGCCCGATCGAGGTGCCGGCCCAGTTCTACTACGGGGCCCAGACCGAGCGGGCCCGCCGCAACTTCCCGGTGAGCGGCCTCACCTTCCCGCCGCGTTTCGTGCGCGCCCTGGCGGCGATCAAGCGCGAGGCGGCACGGGTCAACGAGGAGATGGGCATCGTCGACGCCCGCGTCGCCGGCGCCATCGTGACGGCAGCGGACGAGGTGGTGGCCGGCAAGCTCGACGCCCACTTCCCCCTCGACATCTTCCAGACCGGCTCCGGCACCTCGACCAACATGAACGCCAATGAGGTGATTGCCAACCGGGCGATCGAGGTCCTCGGCGGCGTCGTCGGCTCGAAGGCGCCGGTGCACCCCAACGACCACGTCAACGCCGGCCAGTCCTCCAACGACACCATCCCGACGGCGATCCACGTCGCCGCCTACGGGGCCGTGGCCGAGGACCTGGAGCCCGCCCTCGAACGGCTGCGGGCGGCCCTCGCCAAGAAGGCCGAGGAGATGGACGACGCGGTCAAGATCGGCCGCACCCATCTGCAGGACGCCGTGCCGGTGCGTTTGGGCCAGGAGTTCTCGGGCTACGCCCAGCAGGTGACGAACGGCCTCGCGCGCCTGGCGGCCGTCAAGCCGCGCCTCGCCGAGCTCGCCCTCGGCGGCACCGCCGTCGGGACCGGCCTGAACGCCCCGCCTGGCTTTGCCGACGCGGTGATCGCCCGCCTGGCCGCCGCCACCGGCCACCCCTTCGTTCCCGCGCCCAACAAGTTCGAGGCGCTGGCCGGCAAGGACGCCTGCGTCGAGGCCTCGGGGGCTCTCAAGACCATCGCCGCCTCGCTCGCCAAGATCGCCAATGACATTCGCTGGCTGGCCTCTGGGCCGCGCTGCGGCCTCGGCGAGATCATCATCCCCAGCCTGCAGCCCGGCAGCTCGATCATGCCCGGCAAGGTCAACCCGGTGATCCCCGAGATGATGCTGATGGTGGCGGCGCAGGTGGCCGGCAACGACGTGACGATCACCCTCGGTGGCATGGGCGGCAACTTCGAGCTCAACGTGATGATGCCGGTGATCGCCTACAACCTCCTGCAATCGATCGAGATCCTGGCCAACGGCTCGCGGCTGCTGGCCGAGCGCTGCGTCGAGGGGATCGAAGCGGACCGCGAGCGAGCGCGGGCGATGGTCGAGAACTCGCTCGCCATGTGCACGTCTCTCGCCCCCAAGATCGGCTACGACAACGCCGCCGCGATCGCCAAGGAGGCCTACGCCAGCGGGCGCACGGTGCGCCAGGTCGCCCTCGCCAAGGGCGTGCTGCCGGAGGCCGAGCTCAACGAGGTGCTCGACCCCTGGGCGCAGACCCTGGGTGGCATCCAGGGCGACGGCTCGGCCGGCGGCTAGACCACCCATCCCGCACGACCCTGGCCCGCCAGGCCCGCTGCTGGAGCGGGCTGGCCAGGGCGCGGCGGGCTCGCTTTCCTGTCATCGAGTTCCATGGAGGAGCCTATGAGACGCATCATTTGGAGTCTCGTCGTGTTCGCCGCCGCGGCCTCGGCCGCCCAGGCGGCAGAAACTAACGCCTGCGTCGACTGCCATTCCCGCACCTCGCCCGGCATCGTTGCCGATTGGAAGGCCTCGAAGCATGCCGGCAACGACGTGAGCTGCGCCGACTGCCACGGCTCGGCCCACACCAACGCGAGCGACGCCGCCAAGGCGGAGATCCCCACCCCGGCGACCTGCGGCCAGTGCCACGCCGAGCGGGTGGAGCAGTTCTCGAAGGGCAAGCACGCCGCCGCCTGGGCGGCGATGAAGGCGATGCCGACCGCCCACTGGCAGCCGATGGCGATGATGGAAGGCCAGAAGGGCTGTGGTGGCTGCCACAAGATCGGCCTCAAGAGCGAGGAGGAGATCCGCGAGCTGGCCGCGACCTCGGGCGGCTTCGGCGCCGCGTCCTGTGACGCTTGCCACACCCGCCACACCTTCTCGGTGGCCGAGGCCCGGCAGCCGGAAGCTTGCCAAACCTGCCACATGGGCTTCGATCACCCGCAGTGGGAGATGTACTCGTCGTCGAAGCACGGTGTGCGCCACGCCCTCAAGCGGGCCGGCGTGCTGCCGGCGGACGCCGCGGCGCCCACCTGCCAGACCTGCCACATGGGTGACGGCAACCACGAGGTGCGCACCGCCTGGGGCTTCCTCGCCGTTCGCCTGCCGATGCCGGACGACCCGCAGTGGGCCGCCGACCGCGCCACCATCCTGCAGGGCCTCGGCGTCCTCGACCCGGCCGGCCAGCCCACCGGGCGGCTGCCCGTGGTGCAGGCCGCCGACCTGGCGCGGCTCACCGAGGAGGCGTGGCAGAAAGAGCGCACCAAGATGCTCACCACCTGCGGCAGCTGTCACTCGCAGGACTTCGCCAAGCAGCAGCTCAAGCAGGGCGACGAGATGATCCGCCAGGCCGATCACCTGATGGCTGAAGCGGTGCGGATCGTCGCCGATCTCTACAAGGACGGCGTGATCGCCAAGCCGGCGAGCTACGCGGCGCCCTTCCCCGACCTCCTCACCTTCCACGACGCCACGTCGACGGTCGAGCAGAAGCTGTGGGTGATGTTCCTGGAGCACCGCATGCGGGCCTTCCAGGGCACCTTCCACGCCAGCCCGGACTACGCCCTGTGGTACGGCTGGAGCGAGATGCAGCGCGACATCGTCGAGATCCGCGAGCTCGCCGCGCAGATGCGCCGCGAGCACGCCGCGGCGCACTAGCGCCCGACCGTGGTCAACGCCAGAGCGCCAGTAACCAGGCGCCAGTCGCGAGGGCCGCGAGCAACCGCATCCCGACCACCCGCCGTTCGAGCAGCTGCGCGAGCGGCGGGTGGATCCCCGCCGCCAGTTCCACCGCACCCGCGACCGCCAGTATCGCCAGCCAGGCCCAGAGCGGCGCGCCGTGCACGGCAGTGCCCGCCGGGGTCGACCAGGCGCGCCAACCGAGCAGGACGTCCGGCAGCCGGAGCCAGGAGTAGAGCGCGCCGGCCGTGCCCCCCAGGGTGAGCAGAGAACCGCGCCAGAGCCGCTGCCGCACCTGGGCCGTGCGTACTGTGAAGGGCTCGCGCTGTGCCTCGCTCTGGCGGATGGCCTCGGCGAGCACGTCCAGCAAGCGCTGGCCGTCCGGGGTGAGGAAGCCGTCGTAGACGCTGCCGGCGGCCTGCTGGGACGGCCAACCCGAGAAGTCCAGGAGCCGGCGGTCATCGAGCGAGCCGATCGCCTGGCGGATGGGCACCTGCTGCGCCTCACGGATCACTTCGGCAAGCTCCCGCGCCGCCTCGTCGGCCCGCTCGGCGGCGAGGTGGCCGGCGAGGGCCTCGGTCAGCAGGGCCGGGAAGCGGGAGCCCAAGCCTTCAGGCTCCAGGCGATAGGAGAGGGTGGCGACGAGGCTCTGGAGCAGGGCCGGGCTGCCGAGGCGAGCCGACCAGCTTCCCACGCGGGCGACCACCTCAGCCATGGGCCACCCCCAGGCGAGCGAGGATGGCGGCCATCTCCCTGCGCCGGCCGGCCTGGCGGACGGCGAGCAGGGGCAGGGCCAGGAGCGAGCCGAGAGCGACCGCGACCCCCACCAGGCCGAGCAGGAAGCCTGCGGCGCCGAGGGCCCCCGAGACACCGAGGGCGTTGGGGTCGATCATCCAGTCGGCGCACAGCACGAGGCGGGTGTCGAGGTTCGGCACCCGCTGCCGGAGGCGGGCGAGGGTCGCCGGCGGGACTCCGACCTTCTGCGTCTCCATCACCACGCCAGAGCCCACCTCCACCTCGGAGTCGCTGGGCCAGTAGGCACTGCGCCCCACCATCACCAGCCGGAAGCCCTCGGCGGCCTTCGTCCAGGCGAGCTGGGCCTGCCGATCCAGCGGCTTGCGGACCTCCCTGGGCACGGTGGGGGAGAACAGCTCGTGGTCGCTGCCGGCGACCGGCAGGAAGCTTTGGAGCCTCAGGCGCTGGCCGTCCGCGGCCGGTGCCGCCAGCCAGGCCTCGGCTGGCATGCTCACGGGCATCCCGGCCGTCACCTTCCCTCGGTAGGCACTGCGGCCGAGGGTGAAGGCGCCGCCGCCGACGAGGGCCGCCACCAAGGCGCCGGCGATCCACGGTCCCAGCTTGCGGTGGAGGATGGGCAAGGCGTCGGGCCTGCGCACCTTGCCGGGCCGCTCCTGGAGCAGCTGCGGGAGCCACTCGGCCGGCACCTTGCCGGTCCGCCAGAGCTCGACCAAGGCCTCGGGCAGCAAGCGCTCCGTGCCGTCGGCCTCCGAGCGCAGGAAGTAGACGGTGCCGCCACCCAGCAGCCGGCGGGCCCGCGGCGAGCTCACTGCCGTGCCCTTGGGCAGGAAGACGCATTCCTCGACGCTGTGCTCGACGGGCGAGCCGCCCCGCCAAGGGTCTACTGCCAGGAAGCGGGCCGCCGTGCGAACGCGCTGCGGGATCAGGCGGACCCAGAGGAAGGGATAGATGTACACGTCGAGGGCCTCCAAGGAAAGGGAGCCCGGCATGGCCGGCAGGTGATGACCCACGGGAGCCGGGGCTGTGCCAGATGTTCAAGAGACGGCGGGCCGTCTCCGGAGTATTAGGGCCGTCCGCTCCAGGCGGCTTGCGCCGCGAGAACCGGCGCCTGCGCCGTCGGCTGCCGACTACTGAAACCACTTGCCGCGGGTGCGGCGCCAGAGGAGCATCTGCCAGAGGCTGAGGCCGACTCCGGCCCAGGCACCCAGGAAGAAGAACCAGCCGAGCAGGCCAGCGGGAGCGAAGTCGCCGTCACCGGCCCAGAGACCGCTCCACAGCACCGCCACGATGAAGGTGACGAGGAACAGCACCTGCCACAGCGAGAGCGAGGAGCGCGCCTGTTGCCGGCCCTTGAGGAGCGCCAGGACGAGCGGGGGGAGGTCTCGTCGCCGCCGCGGCCGGATGATGAAGACGTGGAGCCCGAGGACCAGGATCAGCGGATGGAAGAGCCCGGCGAGGAGGTAGAGGCCGCGGGGCGGCTCGAGGTAGCGGTCGATGGTGGCGAAGAGCTGCAGGCGGACCACTTGGTTGAAGGGGGACGTCGCCAGAGCGCGATGGAGCAGCTCGATGGCCTCAAGGGGCCGGCGGCGTTTCTCGAAGGAGACAGCGAGCCGATAGTGGGCGTTCAAGTCCTCCGGGTTGAGGGCCAGCGCCCGCCGGCAGTGCGTCTCGACGGCCGGCCAGTCCTTGCGCCGGAACGCCAGGTGGGCGAAGAGATCGTGGGTGAGCGTGTCATCCGGGGCCAGCGCGCGAAGCTCTTCGGCGATGGCGGTGGCTTCCTTGAGCTGCTTGCGCTCGAGCAGCACCTCGGCGAGGTTGTAGAGCACCCGGGCGTTGTCCGGGGCCACCCGCCGCGCTTCGCGGAGGGCCGCTTCGGCACCGCGGGGGTCGCCTTGCGCGTTGCGGACGAGCCCCAGCAAGCGGTGGCCCCACTCCTCGGCGGGATCGGCGGCGATCGCCTGCTCGGCATAGCTCTTCGCTTCGCCTAGCTGGCCCAGGCGGTAGTGGCAGAGCGCCACCTCACAAAGGAGGTCGGGATCTCCCGGCGCGCCGGCCAGGGCCTGGAGGAGGAGAGGCAAGGCCTCGGCGTGGCGCCCGACCTCGGCAAGCGCCCCGGCGCGCGCGGCGGCGTCGCTCATACCAGCCGGCGTTCGCGCAGATAGACGACGAGGTCGTCGTAGACGCCGCCTTCGTTGGCGAAGAGGGCGAAGTTGCGCGCCGACTCGAGCCACGGGCGGATGCTCGGGCGGACTTCCTTGAGGGCCCGTTTGAGGTCCTGGTCGGTGATCGGCCGCGGCGTGCCGCTGGCGAGCGAGTCTTCGAGGGCGAGCTCGGTCGCCACCTCGACCAGGTGGGCGAGGTCAGCGCCCGAGTAGTCCTCGGTGCGGCCGGCGATGGCGGCGAGGTCGACCTCGCCGGCCGGCCGGTCGCGCAGGTGGTAGGCGAGGATAGCGGTGCGCGCCGGGCGGTCGGGCGGCAGCACCAGGATGGTGCGATCGAGGCGGCCGGGCCGGCGCAGGGCCGGGTCGACGTCCCACGGCTGGTTGGTGGCGGCGAGCACGAAGAGACCGTCGTTTCTGCCCTCCATACCGTCCATCTCGGCGAGGAACTGGTTGACCACCGTGCTCATCGCCGCGGCATGGCGCATCAGGGAGCGCTTGCGCCCGAGGGCGTCGATCTCGTCGACGAAGAGCACGCTCGGTGCCTGCCGGCGGGCCGTCTCGAAGAGCTCGTGGAGGTTCTTTTCGCTCTGCCCCAGCCACATGTCGAGCACCTGCGACAGGCCCACGGAGAAAAACTTGGCGCGCAGCTCGCCGGCGAGGGCGCGGGCGAGGAAAGTCTTGCCGCAGCCCGGCGGCCCGTAGAGCAGCAGGCCGCCGCGCATCGTCTTGCGGTAGAGCCGGCCGAGCTCCGGGTTACGCAGCGGGGCCAGGAAGGCAAGCTCGATGCGGCGTTTCACGGCCTCGAGGCCGGCGACATCGGCGAGGGTCACCGTCGGCTCCTCGGCCTCCTCGGTGAGCTCGTCGCTGCCGAGGTCGTCACCCCGCACCAGCCGCAGCTGCACCCGGCGGGAGGGTTCGTCGCCGGACGGCGGTGTTTCGCGGGGAGGCACGGGTGAGTCGGTAGGGGAGCGAGGCTCGGGCGCCTCTCGCGGCGCTGCCTCCGGCGGCCCGCCGAGGGCCGCCAGCAGCTGTCGGAAACCGGCTGCGGCGCCGTCGCCCACCGCCTCGGCCGCAGTGGCTGCCACCGCCATGGCCTCGCGATCGGCCGGCTCGCTCGCCAGCACGAGGCGCGCCTCGGCCAGTGCCTCGGCGGCGCGGCCGGCGGTCAGCAGCAGACCGGCAAGGTGCCGGCGTACCGGCAGTTGCCCCGGGTCGGCGGCGAGCGCCGCCTGCAGCGCTGCGATCAGGGCTGGATCGATCGTCATCCGCTCGGCATGCTAGCTTCGCGGCCGGCTGCTTGTCGATGGAGGACGCGAGATGGACGCAGCGCGCGAGCGGGTGCGTCGCCTGGTGGCCGAGCACGTCGGTCGAGGCGATGGGAACGGCTGGTTCGAGCCCCTCTACGCCGGGGCGGCGGGCGATTGGTCGCAGATCCCGTGGGCGGACCTCGAACCCAACCCGCACCTGCTGGCCTGGTTTGCCGGCCGGCGCGGGGAGGGCGACGCCGTCGTCGTCGGCTGCGGCCTGGGGGACGACGCCGAGGCCCTCGCCGCCCTCGGCTACCGGGTGACGGCCTTCGACTTTGCGCCGACGGCGATCGCCGCTTGCCGGCGGCGTTTCCCTGCCTCGTCCGTGCGCTACGAGGTGGCGGACCTCCTGGCCCTGCCGGAGCCCCTCCGCGGAGCCTTCGACCTCGTCGCCGAGGCCTACACCCTGCAGAGCGTGCCGGCGACGCTCCATCCCGAGATGCTCGCCGGCCTCGCCGCCCTGGTCCGCCCCGGCGGAGCGCTGCTCTTGGTTTGCCGCGGCAGGGAGGACGACGAGCCCGCGAGCGGCCCGCCCTGGCCGCTCAGCCGCGCCGAGCTCGTGCCCCTCGCGGCCGCGGGCCTTCGCCTCGAGACCACCGAGGACCTGCGCGACGAAGCCGATGGCGTGCGCCGCTTTCGTCTGCTCTGGCGGCGCTAGGGCGAGCTGCTGGCCGAGGCCTTCCGCCTAGCCGCTCAGCGGCCTCCGCCGGCCTGCCGGGGCGGTGGGCCGGCCGCGGCCGGATAGATCACCACATCGACCCGCCGGTTGCTGGCCCGGCCGCCGGCATCCTCGTTGGAGGCCAGGGGCTGGCTCGCTCCGGCGCCCTCGACCTGGAGCTGCTCGGCGGCGACCCCAAGGCGCAGCAGCTCGCGGTACACCGCTCGCGCCCGTGCCGCCGCCACCCGTTCGTTGGCGCCCGGACTGCCGAACGCATCGGCGTGACCCACCAGGCGCGCCGTCGCGCCGCTCGTGCGCAGCTCACGCGCCGCCTGGGCGAGGGCCTCGCTGGCCGTCGCGTCGAGGCTCACCCGGCCGAGGCCGAAGAAGACGCGGAGGGGCTCCTGCGGCGCCTCGGCCGGCCGGTTCACCGCGAGCTCCGGCATGGGCGCCAGGGCGAGCCCGCTCGCCACGAGCGGCACGAAGCCGGCCTGCGCCACGATCTGCTGCCCGTCGCTCCCGAGCACGAAGCGCAGCATCTCGGCGGCTGCGCCGCCCACCTCGCCCCGCGCGTAGAGATAGAGGGGGCGGAAGATCGGGTAGCTGCCGTCCTGCACGCTGGCAGCCGTCGGCAGCACGGCGGGCCGGCCGCGGCCCAGGGCCACCGGCACGACCTTCACCTCGCCGTGGGAGAAGGCCATGCCACCGTAGGAGATGGCACCCGGGTCGGCGGACACGCGGCTCACCAGCGCTGCCGTGTGCTCGACCCACAGGGTGGAGGGAGCGTAGTTCTCCGGGCCTTTTGGGTTGCCGTGGCGCAGGACCTTGTCGCGGAAGAAGGCATGGGTGCCGGAGTAGCTGGGCCGGCTGTAGGTCTGGATGGGCAGATCCGGCCCGCCGACCTGGCGGAAGTTCGTCACCTTACCCTGGAAGATCCGCGCCAGCTCGTCGAGGGTGAGCGAGGCGAGCGGGTTCGCCGGATGGACGAAGACGGCGACGCCGTCGTAGCCGATCACGTGCTCGCGAAGGACCATGCGCAGCCGCGCCGCCTCGGCCAGCTCGGCCTCGTTGATCGGCCGTGAGGCGGCGCCGAGATCGGCCGAACCGTCGAAGAGGCCGACGAAGGCGGTGCTCGAGCCCAGGCCCCGCCACTCGACGGCGACCGCTGGGTGCTGGCGGTGGTAGGCCTCGGCGAGCTCGATGCCCAGCCGGCTGCCGATGGTGTCCGAGCCCTGGACAGAGAGGCGCTCGCGGGGGCCGCCCGCGGCGGGCGTGCCGCTAAGGCCGGGGTCCGCCAGGGCGGCGAGCGAGAGGGCGGCGAGCAGGACGCAGGTGAATCGGCATCGCGACGGTGCTCTCATGGCATTTCCTCGGTCTCCCTCACGGGGTTTGGCCGAAACTCGACCGGCCAGTTGATCCACACGGCGACGGGCCGACCCTGGTGTTGGGCGGGGGCGAAGCGATAGCCGCGGACGACCCGCAGCGCCTCGTCCTCGAAGCTGCCGAGCTCGACGCGAGAACGGTAGATGCGCGCCTCGCGCACCCCGCCGTCGCGGTCCACCAGCAAGCGGCAGACGATGGTCGGGGCGAGGGCGAGACCCGCCACGGGTGAGATGGCCGCTTCGCCAGAGAGCCAGCGGGGAGGCTGGTCGCCGGCCGCCGTCAGGCCGCTCGCTTCGAGCACGGGCTCTTGCGGTGCGGCGGCGGCATCCTCGGGCGGCGCTGCTGGCAGCACCAGGCGCAGCGGCACCACCGCGAGCAGCGCTGCAGCAGCGAGCGCCACCAACCCCCAGCTGGTCCAGCGGCGGCCGGGCCGCACCTTGGAAGGCGCCAGAGCCGCCGGCGCCGGGGCCCGCGTCGGGGCAGGCGGCAGCCGCGGCAGCCTGCCCTGGGCGCGCCGCTGATCGAGCTCCAGCAGGAGGTCGGGCAGCGACCGCGCGATGGTGCGCTGCGCGGTGCCCTGCGGGTTGACCTCGAAGTAGCCGGCCGGGTGGGCGAGAAGGGCGAAGAAGGCATCCTCGCCGAGCAGGCGACCGAGCTCGGCATGCACCAGCTTGCCGCGGTCGAGGAAGAGGGCACCGGGGCCGCTCGGCCCCGTCACCTTGATGGCCGACGTCTTGCCACCCAGGCTGTGCACCTGGATGAGGTCGGGGAGGGAGAAGTCGTTCAGATCTCCGGCGAGCTTCATGTTTGGGCCTCGTCGTGGCTGTGGGGGCTCGGAAGGCAGGTCCGCCGCACGCGGCGCGGGCGGCAGCTTGACGCTAGCCGCCGCCTGAGACGATCGGATGGCGGGGAGGTGAAAGCAGCCCGACGGTGAAGGCGGCCGTGCTGGCCCGGGAACGCCGGGCTCGGCTGGGACCTAGGTCAGGCTCTGCACGTAGTGCTCGAAGCCTTTCCGCACCGGTACGACTTCTTCCGCTCGCCGCAACAGCACCTGGAACCGCGCGACGGCCTGGTCATCCCACTCACCGGGGGGTAGTACGACCTCGACGCGCGGCGGGCCGAAGCCGTTCTCCTCGCGAGCGATCAGGGCCTTGAGGAGGAGGGCGTGGAGCGGGTAGTCGTCGGCAGGAAGGGAGTAGCCGGCGAAGATCCAGCGGTCGCTGGCGACCAGCGCACGGTGAGCGCGAGCCCAGATGTTCTGCAGGTGCCTGTTCCGGTACTGCTTGAGGTACGTCGGGGTGATCAGGAGCTCGCGGAGCTCCGTCTTGCAGTCGTCCTCGCAACGGCTCGCGTCGCCCTTGCTGAGGCCCTCGTCGACCCCAGCGCGGCTCAGGGCAGCGATGGTCACTCGCGGGTTCACCCACAGGCGCGTGCAGCGCGGGCAGTAGAGCCAGGTCAACGAGCCGTGGAGCTTCAGGAACAGCGGATGCTCCAGGCCGGGGCTAGAGACGGGCTTGCCCATGAGGTCCACCACGGTGGCATCCGTCCCCAAGTCGCTCGGGGTGGGGCAACCCTTCTTCATCGCGAGCGCGCGGTCGAGAAGGCCATCCCAGTTGGTGGTCACTACGGTGTCCTGCACCGTCAGCTTGGCGGCCAGGGCCTCGCAGGTGGAGCCTGGCCCCATCTTGGTTGCCAGCCGGCTCATCGCGACCGTGAAGGCGCGCACGATTCGCGTGCGCAGGCGGTCGAGCTCCCGCGCGTGGAGCGGGCGCCTCGCCAGCTCGCCCCGGCGGGGTAACTGCCCGCGACGCCGTCCTCGGCAAGAAGGCAGTCGATCAGGCTGAGGACTTCCGTGATCGTGGGGAGCGGCGGCGGCGTGCCGGTACCGCCCTTGGGCCAGAAGCCGGAGGCGGCCTTCAGGTCCCGACGGGAGACCCCGTAGAGCCTCTCCAGGAGCTCGGGGATGCCGCGGAACGGGCCCTTGACGCTGTGGTGCGCCGGATCGGCCAGGGAGGCGGCCACGCCGAGGATGAGTTTCGAGGTGAGCGGCACTCCGTCCGCTACCGAGGCGCCGGCGCCCAGAAAGAAGAGACGTCGGGTCTCTGCGCTCATCGCCATCCCTCCACAGTGGACCACTTGAGACCGTCGGTGGCCGACACTCTAGGACATTGGACGGGCCAGGGCCGTGACTTCACGCCTCCCCGCGGCTGGCCATGGCCAGCCAGCTCCGGTAACCTCGCGGCCACGCCCGGCAGCGGGAGAAAGGAGGTGGGATGGCGAAGTTGAAGTCGGTCCCGGCGGCGGCCCTGGAGACGATCCGCGAGTTTCTGGCGCTCGAGAGCGCGGGTGGCCTCTTGCTGGTGGGGGCGGCTGCGCTCGGCATGGTGTTCGCCAACTCACCCCTGCGCGGCCTCTACGACCAGCTGCTCGCCCTGCCGCTCACCGTCAAGCTGGGCGGGCTGGGAGTCGACAAGCCCCTCCTGCTGTGGATCAACGACGGGCTGATGGCGGTCTTCTTCCTGCTCGTCGCCCTCGAGCTCAAGCGCGAGATGCTCGAGGGGCAGTTCTCCGACCGCCGGCAGATCACTCTGCCCGCCGCCTGCGCCTTGGGTGGCATGCTGGTGCCGATGGCGATCTACGGCCTCCTCAACCGCGGTGACGCCACGGCGATGGCCGGCCTCGCCATCCCGGCGGCGACCGACATTGCCTTTGCTCTCGGCATCCTGGCCCTGCTCGGCGAGCGGGTGCCGATCGCCCTCAAGCTGCTGCTGATGGCGATCGCGGTGCTCGACGACCTCGGCGCTATCGTCATCATCGCGGTCTTCTACACCGCGAAGCTCGCGGCCCCGGCCCTCCTGGCGGCGGCCATCGCGTTGGCCGTGTTGATCGTCCTCAATCGCGCTGGCGTCGCCAAGCTGACCCCTTACCTGCTGGTGGGTGCCGTGCTCTGGCTGGCGGTGCTCAAGTCCGGCGTCCATGCCACGCTCGCGGGGGTCGCCCTCGGCTTCCTGATCCCACTCACCGACCGCCGCCAGCCGGGACGCTCGCCCCTGCGCTCGCTCGAGCACGACCTCCATCCGGCGGTCGCCTACGCCATCCTGCCGATCTTCGCTTTCGCCAACGCCGGCGTGTCGCTCGCCGGCCTCTCGCTCGCCACTCTCGCCGAGCCGGTGCCGGCGGGGATCGCCCTCGGCCTGCTGCTCGGCAAGCCCCTGGGGATCGGTCTCCTCGGTGGGCTCTGTGTGCTGCTCGGCCTGGCCCGCCTGCCCGCGGGCGTGGGCCGCGGCGCCTTCCTCGCCATGGGGGTGCTCTGTGGCATCGGCTTCACGATGAGCCTCTTCATCGGCTCGTTGGCTTTCGAGAACGCGACCCCCGAGCTGATGGTGCAGAACCGCCTGGGGATCCTCGCTGGCTCGCTGGTCGCCGCCCTGGTGGGCTTCGGCCTGCTGCGCTGGCAGCTGCGTGGCCCGCGCGTGGAGGCCGCCGGTGGCTGAGGCGCCGGCCGTCAACACGGCCGGCGACCTGGCGGCAGTCGCGGCCGCCTGGGCCGCCCTCGACCCGGTGTTTCGCGACAGCCCGCAGTTCTGCTGTGAGCCGCTCGCCGCGGCCCTGGATGTCGAGCTGGTGCTCAAGGTGGAGACGCTCAACCCGCTGCGCTCCTTCAAGGGGCGGGGCACGGAGACCTTGGTCCGGGTGCTGGTCGCGGACGCCGCGGCCGGCGGCGGCGCTCCGCTCGCGGGCCTGGTTTGCGCCTCGGCCGGCAACTTCGGCCAGGGGCTCGCCTACGCCTGCCGCAAGCGGGGCCTCGACCTCGAGGTTTTCGCCGCCGAGAGCGCCAGCCCGCTGAAGCTCGAGCGCATGCGAAGGCTGGGGGCGACCGTCACCCTCGCCGGCGCGGACTTCGACGCCGCCAAGGACGTGGCGCGCCGAGCCGCGGCGGCGAGCGGCCGGCGTTACATCGAGGACGGCCGCGAGCCGGCGATCACCCTCGGTGCCGCCACCATCGCCCACGAGCTCGGGCGCTGGGCGCAGCCGTTCGCCGCCGTTCTCGTGCCGGTGGGCAACGGCGCCTTGATCAACGGCGTCGGCGGCTGGCTCAAGCAGGCGCGGCCCGCCACCCGGGTGGTCGGCGTGGTCGCCGCCGCGGCGCCGGCGATGGCGCTTTCCTGGCAGGCGCGCCAGCCCATCACCACGGCGAGCGCCGCCACCATCGCCGACGGCGTGGCAGTACGCACCCCGGTCCCCGCGGCCGTCGTCGAGACCCTGAGCACGGTCGACGAGTACCTGCAGGTCAGCGAGGAGGCGATCGAGCGGGCCATGCGGCTCGTCTTCGCGCACGCCGGGATCGCCGGCGAGCCGGCCGGGGTGCTCGGGGTCGCTGCCCTCCTCGAGCACGCCGGTCGCTTCACCGGCCAGCGCCTGGCGACCCCGCTCTGCGGCGGCAATCTCACGCCGGAGCAGGCGCGGCGCTGGCTGCTGTAAGGGGCGGCGGAGCGCTCGCCTCGCGACGCTGCCTCTGCTACACTCCCGGCGTGGCGGAAATGAGGCGTATCCTCCACTGCGACATGGACTGCTTCTTCGCCGCGGTCCACATGCGCGACGACCCCTCCCTGCGGGGCAAGCCGCTGGTCATCGGCGGTGATCCGGGCGGCCGTGGGGTGGTGGCGGCCGCCAACTACGAGGTGCGCAAGTTCGGGGTCCACTCGGCGATGCCGGCCTCGCGCGCCTACCGTCTCTGCCCGCACGCGATCTTCCTGCGCCCCGACTTCGCCCGCTACAGCCGCGAGTCCGAGGCGATCTACGGCATCTACCGCGAGTACACGCCGCTGATCCAGACGGTCTCGCTCGACGAGGCCTACCTCGACGTCAGCGACCACCTCGGCCGCTTCGAGACGGCCCGCGCCCTCGCCCAGGAGATCCGCCGGCGGGTGCTCGCCGAGCGCGGCCTGACGGTTTCCGTGGGCGTCGGCCCGAACCGGCTGGTGGCGAAGATCGCCTCCGACTTCCGCAAGCCCGATGGCCTCACCGTGGTGCCGCCGGCCCGCGTGCTGGACTTCCTCGCACCCCTGCCGGTACGTCGGCTGCACGGCGTGGGGCCGGCCACCGAGCGGGCCCTGGCCGAGCTGGGGATCACCACCGTCGCCGAGCTGCGCGAGCGCACACGAGAGGAGCTCGGCGAGCGCTTCGGCCGCTACGGCGAGGTGCTCTACCATCACGCCCGCGGCGAGGACGAGCGCCCGGTCGAGACCCACCACGAGCGCAAGAGCCTGGGCCAGGAGCGCACCTACCAGGAAGACCTCGCCGACGTGCCGGCGATGGAGGCCGAGATCGAGCGCCTGGCCGAGCGGGTGGCGGCCGGCCTGGCGCGGCGCGAGCTCGCCGCCCGTACCGTGACTCTCAAGGTGCGCTACGGGGACTTCACCACCGTCACCCGCTCGCACAGCCTCGGCCATGCCGTCAGTGCCGCGGCCGAGCTGGCCGAGTGCGCCCGGGAGCTGCTGCGCGCCACCGAGGCGCCGTCGCGCCCGGTGCGCCTGCTGGGCGTCACCACCTCGCGGTTGATCGACCGCCACGGCGCGGTGGCGGAAGGGTCATGCGCCGCCGGCAGCTCCGCCCAGCTCGCCCTCTTCGCCTGAGCGCGCCGCCTGGCTGGTCCGCCGCCGGGCATGCCGCTCGAGCTCGACGCGTATCATCCGCGAGGCTTCATCTCCTGTTCACGCTCTGCTCGCTGATCTTCTGCCGGTGCACCTTCTGCTCGTTCACCTTCTCCTCGGAGGGCCCACGATGGACGACCAACCGCTCGCCTCGCCACCGCGCCGCTTCTGGCAACGGCTGGACCCGGCGTTCCTGCGCCTGCTGGTCTTCTTCGGCGGTCTCGGGGCCCTGGTGCTGACGATGATCTTGCTACGCCGGATCTTCGCCCCCCTGCTCTCCGGCCTGGCGATCGCCTACCTCTTCGACCCCTGGGTCTCCTGGTTCGAGCGCCGCGGCCGCTCACGGGTCTTCGGCGTCATCGTGCTGGTGCTCGTGCTGCTGGTGGTGCTGGCGGGTTTCTTCACCTATCTGGTGCCGGCGATCGGCGACCAGGCCGAGCGGCTGGGCAGTCGCCTGCCGGAGTACCGCGAGCGGTTGAAGAGTGAGCTGCTGCCGATGTGGCAGCGGCTCGAAGGCCGCTTTCCCGAGGAGCTCGGCCATTGGGAGGAGAAGGCGCGGGCGGCCGTCTCGGAGAACCTGCCGGATGTCGCCGGCAAGGCCGGCAAGCTCCTCGGCAACCTGTTCTCGAATCTCCTCCACGGCCTCCTCTTCGTGCTCAACCTGATCTTCGTGCCGGTCTTCGCCTTTTACCTGCTGGTGGACTTCCCGCAGGTCAAGCGCGGTGCCACCGAGCTCGTGCCGCTGCCCTACCGCGAGACCGTGCTGGCGCGGGTCGGCGAGGTGGACCAGGCGGTGGCCGGCTTCGTGCGCGGCCAGCTGACCATCGCCCTGGTGCTGGCGGCGATCAACGCGACGGGCCTCGCCATCATCGGCGTGCCGATGGGCATCCTGCTCGGCATCCTCGCAGGGCTCGCCAACATGATCCCCTACATGGCCTTGGTGGTGGGCCTGGCGCCGGCCCTGCTGCTGTGCTGGATGGAGCACCAGAGCCTGGGGCGGTTGGTGGCGGTGGTGGCCGTCTTTGCCGGCGCCCAGATGCTCGAGGGCACGGTGCTGTCGCCGCGCATCCTGGGCAAGAGCGTCAACTTGCACCCGGTGTGGGTGCTGCTGGCGGTGATCGCCGGCGGCAGCCTCTTCGGCTTCGTGGGGATGCTCCTCGCCGTGCCGGTGGCGGCGGCGATCCAGGTCTTCGCCCGCCACTGGCTGGCGCTCTACAAGGCCTCGGCGGTCTACCGGGGCAGCAGAGGAGAGGAGAAGGACGGCGAGGGGGCACCGAAGGCAGCGACCAGCTAGCGTGCTCGCCGTGCCTGGCGTGGGCAGTTCGATCAGAGGCCGTGAGCTTCCGGGTCCCAGCCGAAGGCGCGGACCATCGTCTGCCGGTCGAGCCAGAGCGCAGCGCCTCTTCGGCGGCGGGGGACGTATCGACGAGGGGGTGCGCCACGACCGGCTCGATACCATCGGGCTCGCTGCGGAGATCGGCGAAGGCAGCCCCTACTCGTCGAAGATCCGCTCCAGCTGCCGGCGCTCTTTCTTGGTGGGGCGGCCGGCACCGCGGTCCCGCAGCACCGGCGCCCGCCGGGCCATGCGCTCGATGGCGTCGAGCTGCGGCCGCGGCGGCGAGAGGTCTTCGAGCAGGCGCTTCGCTTCCTCCTTGGGCAGGGGCTTGTCGCGCAGCTCCTTGACCACCAGGATGCGCGTCCAGTCGCCGACCTCTACCTCGATGCGATCTTCGAGCGCCAGCGCCTTGTGTGGCTTGGCGACCCCGCCGTTCACCTTGACCCGCCCGAGGGTGCAGGCATGCGTCGCCTGCGAGCGGGTCTTGAACACCCGGGCGACCTGCAGCCACTTGTCGAGACGGACGCTCATGGCTCCGCAGGGGACCAAACGGAATGGGGCCAGACGGTGAGCACCGTATCGCGGGCCACGACGAGCCGGCCGGGCCATGAGTTGGGGGGAAATCGTGCCAGGACCTGCACGATGCGCTCGTGGAGGCGGTGCCGGTTGGGCTTGCGCAGACGGACGATCAAGACGCCGAAGTGCGGGGCGTGGCGCTCGCTCGCAAAGCCGCGGTCGGTCGTGATCAGCAAGCGGCCCTGCCCCTGGGCCAGGCGCCAGAGTGCCGCGTCGGAAGCGCCTTCGAGGGCGGTGCCTCGGACATCGACGACATCGTGGCCTCGCTGCCGCAGGGCCGCCAGCGTCATCAACGGGATGTTCTCGTCGACCAGGATCGCGAGCATGACCGCAGCGGTGTCGACAGCGATCGTCTATCGCGTGGAGCTTGCCGTGCTCACGCCGGATCGAGGTCCGTGACCTGCTCTTCGGCAAGCTCCGCGGCGTAGTCGAGGCAGGCGAGGATGGCCGCGCGGTCGAGGCTGGGGTACTCCCGCTGCAGGTCTTCGATCGAGTCCCCGTGGGCCAGCATCCGCACCACCTGGTGGACGGGGATCCGGGTCCCTCGCACGCATGCCTGACCGTGGCAGATGGCCGGATCGAGCGAGATCAAAGGGTGCTTCTCCGGACTGGCCGTCGCTTGCCTCAGCATCAGTGGTTCCTCGTTCCTGGATGATCATAGACCACGCCGCGGTCCCGCTCGGTACGCTTTCCCCTCCGAGTATCATCGCCCCATGTCCAGCCGCTTCCCCCGCGCCTCGCGGCGCCACCGCCTGCTGGTCAGCGAGGAGGATTTCGAGAAGCTCGTCGAGCAGGCCTTGGAATCGCTCCCGGAGGACTTCGCGGCCCTGCTCGACAACGTAGTGGTGACGGTTGAGGAGGAGCCGGCGGAGGAAGACCTCGCGAGCCTCGAGGACGACGATCCCGCGGACCCCGAGCGCGGCGAGCTCTTCGGCCTCTACCTCGGCACGCCGCTCACCGAGCGCGACAGCTTCTACCAGTCGATGCCGGACCGCATCGTGATCTACCGCGGCCCGCTGCTGCGTGCCTGCGAGAGCCGGCGCGAGGTGGTGGAAGAGGTGGCGAAGACGGTGCTCCACGAGCTGGGGCACTATTTCGGGATGGACGAGGACGACATGCCCTACTGAGGGCGTGGCCCTCGGCCGCCTTGCCGAGCTCGAAGAGGCTGGCGTCGTCTAACCAGCCGCCGCACGCTTGGAACTGCCGGCCCGCGAGCCTCGCCCCGGGGCCCTCTCCCGCTTCCTCGCGAGTCGCGATTGAAGGTCGCCTACGTCGATGCTTCCTGTCTCGTCGCCCTCCTCCTTGCGGAGCCGGCAGCCGAGACCGTCCTCGCCGTGGTGCTGGGCTTCGACCGTCTGCTGGCGAGCTCTCTCCTCGAGGCTGAGCTGCGCTCGGCGCCTGGGCTTCGAGACGTTGCTCTAGGGGCGCCGGCGGCGCTCGCGCTGCAGGTGGCGGGTGACGACGAGCTTGGGCGTGTCGCGCTCGCTGCTCGCGGCGTAGCCGCAGTGGGCGCAGAGCTCCTCGATGCGCACCCGGCCTGCTTCCTCGCGGGTCGGCTCGCGCAGCAGGCTGGTGACGGCCAGCCGCGTGCGGGCGCCGCAGCGCGGGCAGACGGTGTGCGCCGACTTGAGGTTGCGGCGCTGCCGCTTCTCGACCTCGCCGCAGCGCCGGCAGGCCCAGACCTCGTGCTGCACGCTGCCTTCCTTTTCCTCGTCCATCTCCGCGGTGGTCAGGTGCAGGTCCTCGACCGCCTCGGAGAGGAGCTCCATCGCCTGGCCGCAGCGCCGGCAGCGCGGTGGTCGCCGGCGCCGGCGCAGCACGAAGACGATGGCGAGGACGAGGGCAAGAAAGAAGAGCAACGACCCGAGACAGCTGAGGGCCAAGACGCCGACGGCGCGGTCGGTGCCGGCCGAGCTCCCCGCCACCGGCCCGCGCGGGCGCGGCGACGCAGCGGTGGGCGGGGCGGCAGGGAGACGGGCCGCGGCGAGCGGCTGCGGCGCGAGCCCCAGGATGCGCTCGGCAGCCGCCCGGCTGCCGGCGAGGATGGCGCCGGCCGGGTCGTCGGCCCGGAAGCGGGGCAGCATCACCTCGTCGATCACCGCCTGGGTACGGCGCATCATGGCGTCGGTGGTGATCCCCTCGCCAAGCGCGAGGTGGACCTCGCCGTCCTCGTGGGCGACCAGCACCAGCAGGCCATTCAGCCAGCGGTTGCCGCCCAGCTGCCAGCGATCGAAGAGGGCGCGGGCGAAGGCGGCACCCGGAGGCGGCTCGGCGCGGCCGATCACCACCACGCAGAGCTCGGCGCCGCGCTCGCTCTTCACCCGCTCGCCGAGTGCCTCGAGCTCGGCGACGACCGGAGCCGGCAGCAGGCCGAGGAGGTCGACGACCGTCTTGCCGGCCGGCGGTTGCGGAACGGCGGCGACGGTGATCGCACCGGCGGAAAGCGCCGTGGCGAGGGCGACAAGCAGCAGGGCCAGCGTGCCGAGGCCGGCGCGCGGCAGCCGGTGGGTCCGGCCCACGCGCTGCCTCAGGAGCTTCCCGCCCGCAGCTTGGCGAGCTTGGCGTCCCGCTCGCTCTCCACCCGGCGGCGGTCGATCTGCAGGTGCTCCTCGGCCTCGGCGCGGGCCAGAGGATCGGCGAGGGCCTTGAGCTTGTCGCGGTGGAGGATGTCGAGCTCGGCGAGGCGGGACTCGGCTATCCGGCGGACCTCGGCCATCTGCTCGCGGACCTCGACGGAGAAGGCATCCTCGCGGGGTGGCTCGATACCGGCCGCGGCGAGGCGTTCGAGGGCGAGCTCATAGGCGGACTTCATCCCGGAAGACTTGTTGGAGCTGGACATGGTGCCATTCTAGCGCTCGCTCGGTGTGCGGCCTCGCGGCTCGGTGGCCGAGGCGAGGCACTGGATTTGCTTTCGTAGCCCCTACCGAACGCATCGGCGGCCGTTTTGACGCGGCTGCCAGGAGGGGAGGAGCAGCGCATGATCGAGGCGCAGAACCTGTCACGCCGCTACGGCGACTTCGCTGCCGTGAGCGGCATCTCGTTCCGCATCGATGAGGGCGAGATCGTCGGCATCCTGGGGCCGAACGGCGCCGGCAAGACGACCACCATCCGCATGATCACCGGCTTCCTGCCACCGAGCGGCGGCCGCGTCCTGGTCGGCGGGCACGACCTCCACGCCGAGCCCCTGCCGGCCCGCCGGCAGATCGGCTACCTGCCGGAGAACGTAGCGCTCTACCCGGAGATGCGGGTTGGCGAGTACCTGGCCTACCGCGCCGCCCTTGAAGGCATGGGGCGCACCGACGCCAAGCGCCAGCTCGCCGAGGTGGTCGAGCGCTGCTTGCTCGCGGAAGTCTCCGGGCAGATCATCGGCACGCTTTCCAAGGGCTACCGCCAGCGCGTGGGCCTGGCCGCCGCGATCCTCCACCAGCCGCCCGTGCTGGTGCTCGACGAGCCCACCGTGGGCCTCGACCCCAAGCAGATCATCGCCATCCGCGAGCTGATCCGCGAGCTGGGGCAGAGCCGCACGCTGCTGCTCTCCACCCACATCCTGCCCGAGGTCGAGCTGCTGTGCAGCCGGGTCTTGATCATCGACCAGGGCCGGTTGATCGACGAGGGCACGCCCGAGGCCCTGCGCGAGCGCTGGCGCGGCAACGTCACCTTGCGGGTCGGCCTCAAGGGCTCACCGCCGGAGGCGGCGGCTGCCCTCGGCAGCCTGCCCGGGGTGCTGGCCCTGGCCGGCGACGACGGCAGCTTCCAGCTCGAGCATGGCCGCGAGCACGACCTGCGCGAGGAGGTCTTCCGCCTGGCGGTGGCCAAGGGCTGGGTGCTCCTCGAGCTCGCCGAGCGCAAGGCCTCCCTCGAAGACATCTTCGTGCGCCTCACCACCCGTGACGAGGCCCACGACGACGAGCCGCCCGCGAGCCCGAGCACAGAGACCGCGGAGAACACCGAGATCGGAGGTGCGGCATGAACGGCGTCCTCGCCACGCTCAAGCGCGAGCTGCGCGCCTACTTCTTCTCGCCCCTCGCCTACATGGTGGCGGCCTTTCTGTTGGTTGCCAACGGCATCGTCTTCGCGATCATCATCAGCTACCTCGCCGACCCCCGCTTTCCTGCCGGCCGCCCCCTCGACCTCTTCTTCGGCGGCACCTGGCTCTTCTGGCTGCTGCTGATCTTCACCGTGCCCGTGCTCACCATGCGGCTGATCTCCGAGGAGCGGCGCAGCGGCTCGATCGAGTTCCTGATGACGGCGCCGGTCACCGAGACCCAGGTGGTGCTCGGCAAGTACCTGGCCTCGCTCCTCTTCTACGTCTTCCTTTGGGTGCCGACGGTGGTCTACGCGGTGATCGTCGACCTCCACGGTGAGCTCGATTGGCGCACGGTGGCGGCGGGCTACCTCGGGGTCTTTGGCCTCGGCGCGATGTTCATCGCCGTCGGTCTCTTCGCCTCGGCCTTGTCGAAGAGCCAGCTGGTGGCGGCGGTGACCACCTTCGCCTTGCTGCTCAGCTTCTTCTGCGTCGTCTTCCTCGAGGGGCTGGTGAACGATCCCGGTATCAAGGCGGTGGTCGACTACCTGTCCGTGCGCCGGCAGATGGTCGACTTCTCGCTCGGCATCGTCGACACCCGCTACCTGGTCTTCGACGCCTCGCTGACGGTGTTCTTTCTCTTTCTGACCAGCCGGGCCCTGGCGGCCAAGAAGTGGAGGTAAGACAATGGCCAACGCCAATCCCCAGGCCCGCCAGCGGTTGATCGAAGGCTCGATGCTCTCGGCGGGAGTGCTCCTCGCCGCCGCCCTCCTGGTGCTGGTCAACTACTTCGCGGCCCGCTACTACCAGCGCTTTGACTGGACCAAGACCAAGCTCTACTCGCTGTCGGAGAAGAGCCTCAACATCACCAAGGCCCTCACCAAGGACATCAAGGTGGTGGTTTTTACCAGCCCCGGCGCTCCCCTGGCCGACGAGACCCAGGAGCTGCTGTCGCGCTACCAGGCCGCCTCGCCGCGCATCCAGGTCGAGATGGTCGATCCGGTGAAGAACCTGGCGCGGGCCGAGACGCTGCTGCAGCAGTACGGCACTCGCTACGCCGAGGGCTCGCTCAAGGTGGTCTTCGATTCCGGCGCGGACCGCCGCATCTTCTCCGAGAGCGACCTCGCCGACCTCGACTACTCGGCGATGGAGGCGGGCGGCCGGCCGGAGATCGCCGCCTTCAAGGGCGAAGAGGTCTTCACCGGCGCCCTGATGCAGCTCGCCGAGGGCCGGAAGCCCAAGGTGCTGTTCACCACCGGCCACGGCGAGAAGCCGCTCAACGATGCCTCCGGCCGCGGCTTGCAGGGCGTTCAGGAGCTCCTCGGGCGCGACAACGTGAGCGTCGAGGAGTGGGGCACGCTGGGCAAGGGCGAGGTGCCGGACGGCACGGACCTGGTGATCGTCGCCGGCCCGACGACGGGCTTCGTGCCACCCGAGCTCGAGACCTTCGGCCGCTACCTGGCCAAGGGTGGGCGGATGCTCTGGCTGCTCGACCCGCTGCTCACCGCCGACGGCCAGCTGCGCGACCTCGGGGTGACGCCCTGGCTGGCCGGCTATGGTGTGAAGCTGGGCAACGACGTGGTGATCGACCCCGGCCAGACGGTGCCCTTCTTCGGCGCCGAGACCTTCTTCGTCACCAGCTTCGACAGCCATCCGGTGAGCCAGGCGCTGGCGGCGGCGCAGCTGCAGGTGATCTTCGCCCTCGCCCGCTCGGTGGCTGCCGGCGAGGCCAAGGGCTACGAGGTGACCGCGCTCGCCCGCACCAGCGCGGACGGTTGGGGCGAGACCGACCTCAAGGCCATCGACCG
>WBZL01001352.1_pt1 | contig 25941 bp, 25 predicted proteins | sample 5204291 | NCBI WGS metagenome assembly WBZL01 (sample SAMN12344345, study PRJNA552823) | activated sludge metagenome | biome: Activated sludge suspended growth; feature: Nitrification reactor; material: Wastewater; isolation source: activated sludge from nitrification reactor of wastewater...
CCTCGCTCGACAGCTTGACGACCGGTGCTCGCGGGCCTGGGCTCATGAGCGACAAGTTTACTTCGATCGCTCATAACTGCAAACTTATTTAGGGGATGTTGTACTAGCTGTCCAACAGCGAGCCATCGTCAACTACTGGAACTGGCCGTCAGCATGCGTCCAGACCAGAGGGCCCAAAGGTCGGCGAAGGGCCGTTCTCCGCGGCTCCTTGTCATGCGATCGAACGCAGGTCCTTTTCACAGCTTGCGCGCGATCAGCTCCTTCATGATCTCGTTGGTGCCGCCGTAGATCTTCTGCACCCGCGCGTCGGCGTACATGCGCGCGATCGGGTACTCGTTGATGTAGCCGAAGCCGCCGAAGAACTGCAGGCATTCGTCGAGCACCCGGCACTGCTGCTCGGTGCACCACCACTTGGCCATGTAGGCGGCCTCGGCCTCGAGCTTGCCGTCGACCAGGCGCTGGATGCAGTCGTTCAGGTAGCAGCGCATGACGTGCACGCTGGTGGCCACCTCGGCCAGCTTGAAGCGCGTGTTCTGGAAGTCGAACACCGCCTGGCCGAAGGCCTTGCGCTCCTTGGTGTACTCCAGCGTCAGCTCCAGGGCGCGCTCGGCCGCCGCCACCGCGCCGGCGGCCACCAGCGTGCGCTCGAAGGGCAGCTGCGTCATCAGCTGGAAGAAGCCCTGGCCCTCGACCTCGCCGATCAGGCTGGCGGCAGGCACGCGCATGTCGTCGAAGAACAGCTCGGCCGTGTCCGAGGCCTTCATGCCCATCTTGTCGAGCAGCCGCGCGATGCGAAAGCCCGGCTGGCTCTTGCTCTCGACCGCGAACAGCGACACGCCGCGCGCGCCCTGGGCGGGGTCGGTCTTGGCGACGACGACGACCAGGCTGGCGTTGTGAGCGCCGGTGATGAAGGTCTTGGCGCCGTTGATGACGTAGTGGTCGCCGTCGCGCACCGCGCGCGTGCGGATCGCCTGCAGGTCGGAGCCGGCGCCCGGCTCGGTCATCGCGATCGCGGCCAGCCATTCGCCGCTGGCCAGCTTGGGCAGCCAGCGCTGCTTCTGCGCCTCGGTGGCGCAGTCGAGCAGGTAGTGCGAGGTGATCGCGTGCACCGACGCGGTGCCGGTGTTGACCTCGGCGCGCGCCAGTTCGTCCTGCACCACGAACTGGTGCGCCACGCTGGCGCCGGCGCCGCCGTAGGCCTCGGGCAGTTCGGGCAGCAGCAGGCCGAGCTCGCCCAGCCGGCGCCAGGCGGCGGGGTCGCTGCGGCCCTCGCTGCGCCAGCGTTCGAGCTGCGGCACCATCTGGTCGGCGATGAAGCGGCGCGCCTGCTCGCGCACCATCGCGATGTCCTCGGTCATCCAGGCGTGCTGGTGCGGGGTCGGCAACATGGGCTACCTGCCTTTCTTCGGCGCCGCCAGGAACTGCGCGACGCGGTCGTGGAAATGCTTGCTGCCGACGCAGCCGGTCTGCACGCGGCGCTCGGCCTCGAGCTGCTCGACCAGCGACGCCGACGGCGCCGCGTCGACCAGCGCCCGCGTGGCGCAGACCACCTCGGCGGGCAAGCCGGCCAGGTGCGTGGCGATGCGCAGTGCTTCGTCGGCCAGCGCGGCGTCGTCCACGCACTGCCAGATCAGGCCCTGAAGCGCGGCCTGCTCGGCGCCCAGACGCTCGCCCAGCAGCATCGCGCCCAGCGCGCGGGCGCGCCCGAACTTGCGCGGCATGAACCAGGTGGCGCCCATGTCGGGCACGATGCCCAGCTGCGTCACCTGCGGAATCAGGAAGTAGGCCGAGCGCGCGGCCAGCACCACGTCGGCCGCCAGCGCCAGGCCGACGCCGCCGCCGGCACAAGGCCCGTTGACCGCGCACACCACCGGCAGCGGCGCTTCGGCCAGCGCCTGCGTCAGCGGGTTGAACATCTCGCGCATCTCGCGCGCGATGGCCTGCGGCACACCGGCCGGGTCATGCTCGATCAGCGTTTCGAAGAGCTTCAGGTCGGCGCCGGCGCAGAAGGCGCGGCCGGCGCCGGTGAGCACGACCGCGCGCGCTCGTGCCGCCACCGCTTCGTCCAGTGCGGCGATGGTGCGCTCGCCCAGCTCGCGGCCCAGCGTGTTCAGAGCCTCGGGCCGGTTCAGCGTGATGCGCGCCACCGGGCCGAGGTGCTCGAGCCGGACCACCGTCATACCCCCGTCAGGCCGCCGGTGCACAGCAGCGTCTGGCCGCTGACGTAGTCGGCCTCGGGCAGCGTGAACAGGTAGACCGCACCTGCAGCCTCCTCGGGCGTGCCGCCGCGGCCCAGCGGGATCATCTGCTCCATCGCCGACAGCAGCCCCGGGTTGACGCCGACCTTGATGTCGCGCCCGTCGATGTTCTCGGTGGCGCCTTCGTTGGCGCTGACCGTCAGCCGCGTCTTGATCAGCCCGTAGGCGACCGCGTTGACGGTGACGTTCATGCGCCCCCACTCCTTGGCCAGCGTCTGCGTCAGGCCGACGATGCCGGCCTTGGCCGCCGCGTAGTTGGCCTGGCCGGCGTTGCCGAACACGCCGGCCACCGACGAGATGTTGACCACCTTGCGCATCACGCGCCGCCCGGCCTCCTGCTCGGCCTTGGACAGCTTGCGGATCACCGGCTGCGCGGCGCGCAGGATGCGAAACGGGGCGGTGAGGTGGCAGTCCAGGATGGCGTACCACTGCTCGTCGTTCATCTTCTGGATCACGTTGTCCCAGGTGTAGCCGGCGTTGTTGACGATGATGTCCAGGCCCTGGTAGCTGTTGACCGCGCTGCCGATGAAGCGCTCGGCGAAGTCCGGCGCGGTGACGCTGCCGGCGCAGACCACCGCCTGCCCGCCGGCGGCGCGGATCTCGGCCGCCACCTCCTCGGCCGGTGCGGCGTCCAGGTCGTTGATGACCAGCCGCGCGCCTTGCGAGGCGAACTTCAGCGCGATCGCGCGGCCGATGCCGCGGCCCGAGCCGCTGACCAGCGCGACCTTGCCGTCCAGGGTTCCACTCATGTCTCGTTCCTTTCGTTTCAGGGCAGTGCGACGACGGCGTCGCCGCTGATCTTGGTTTCGCCGTACTGGTTGGTGCTGCGCAGCTCGATGCGCACGCAGTTCTCGCCGTTGCGCTGCAGCTTCTCGGCGACGCGGCCGCTGCAGCTGATGACGTGGCCGAGCTGGGTGATGCCGGCAAAGCGCACCTCGAAGCCGCGCAACTGCGCCTGCGGCGCCCAGTTGGTGATCAAGCGGCCCAGCCAGGCCATGCCCAGCATGCCGTGCGCGAACACGTCGGGCATGCCGGCGCGGCGCGCGAAGTCCAGGTCGATGTGGATCGGGTTGTGGTCGCCCGAGGCGCCGGCAAACAGCGCCAGCGTCGTGCGGTTCACGGCCGGCAGTTGCAGGCCGGGCAGCTCCTGGCCCGGCTGCACGGCATCGAAGGTCGGAGTGCTCATGTCCGTCCCCCTTCAGTTGCGCACGACGATCACGCTGCGCAGCTCGGCCACCAGCTCGCCGCGCTGGTTGTGCGCGGTCGCGGTCTTGGTGATGAACTCCAGCGCGCCGTTCTTCTTGTCGTAGATGTCGGTGATGCGCGGACGCACCGTGATGGTGTCGCCGGCGACCACCGGGCGGTGGTAGCTGAAGCCCTGCTCGCCGTGCAGCACGCGCTCCAGCGGCACCTGCAGGTCGGCGAGCAGCCGCGCGGTGCCGCCGGCGTCGAGCTCGGCGGCGAACAGGAAGGTCGGCGGCGCCGGCAGCGCCGCATAACCGGCGTCGCGCGCGGCGGCTTCGTCCAGGTACACCGGGTTGCTCTCGCCGATGGCCTGGGCGAAGAACTTCAGCCGTCCGGCCTCGATGGGCAGCACGGCGGTGGGCAGCTCGTGCCCGATCCACTTCTTGTCGATCACGTCGTTCCTCCGTCAGACCCGTTCGTACAGCGTGACGACGCAGGCGCCGCCCAGCCCCAGGTTGTGCTGCAGCGCGAGCCGCGCGCCTTCGACCTGGCGCCGGTCGGCCTGGCCGCGCAGCTGCTGGACCAGCTCGGTGCACTGCGCCAGCCCGGTCGCGCCCAGCGGGTGGCCCTTGGACAGCAGCCCGCCCGAGGGGTTGGTGACGTAGCGCCCGCCATAGGTGTTGTCGCCGTCCTCGATGAACTTCTCGGCCCCGCCCTCGGGGCACAGGCCCAGCGCCTCGTAGGTGATGAGCTCGTTCTGCGCGAAGCAGTCGTGCAGCTCGACCACGTCCAGGTCCTCGGGGCCAATGCCGGCCTGCGCGTAGACCTGCTGCGCGGCGGCCTTGGCCATGCTGAAGCCGACCACCTCGCGCATGTCGCGCGCCTCGAAGGTCACCGGCGTGTCGGTGGTCATGGCCTGGGCGCGGATGCGCACGCGCGCATCCAGGCCGTGGCGCCGGGCAAAGTCGGCCGAGCAGACGATCGCCGCGGCGCCGCCGCAGGTGGGCGGGCAGGCCATCAGCCGCGTCATCACGCCGGGCCACATCACCGGCGCGGCCAGCACCTCTTCCTCGCTGACCTCGCGCTTGAGCAGCGCCAGCGGGTTGTTGGCCGCGTGGCGGCTGGCCTTGGCGCGCACCTTGGCGAAGGTCGCCAGCTTGGTGCCGTACTGCTGCATGTGCGCGAGCCCCGCGCCGCCGAAGTAGCGCAGCGCCAGCGGCACCTCGTTGTTGCCCACCAGCGCATCGGCGGCCTGCTCGAAGTGGTCGAAGGGCGACGGCCGGTCGCTGAACACCGCGCCCAGCGCACCCGGGTTCATCTGCTCGAAGCCCAGCGCCAGCGCGCATTCGACCGCGCCGCTTTGCACCGCCTGGCGCGCCAGGAACAGCGCGGTCGATCCGGTCGAGCAGTTGTTGTTGACGTTGACCACCGGGATGCCGCTCATGCCCACCTCGTACAGCGCACGCTGCCCGGCGGTGGAGTCGCCGTAGACGTAGCCGACGTAGGCCTGCTCGATCTGGTCATAGGCCAGGCCCGCGTCTGCGAGCGCGGCGCGCGTCGCGCGGGCGCCCATCAGGTGGTAGGGGTCGCTGGCCCCGGGCTTGGTGAAGGGGATCATGCCGACCCCGGCGACGCATGCATCGTGACGCATCGATGGTTCCTTTCGGTGAAGTGGCGCCTCAGGCGACCTGCCGGTCGCGGCCTTCCCAGTAGGGCTTGCGCAGTTCGCGCTTGAGCACCTTGCCGGCGCCCGACAGCGGCATCGCCTCGATGAAGTCGACGCTGCGCGGGCACTTGTAGCCGGCGATGTGCTGCTTGCAGTGCGCGATGATTTCCTCGGCGGTGGCCGACTGGCCCGGCTTGCACACGACGAAGGCGTGCACCGCCTCGCCCCAGCGCTCGTCGGGGATCGCGACCACCGCGCTTTGCGCCACCGCCGGGTGCAGCGCGATGGCGTTCTCCACCTCGATGGTGTAGACGTTCTCGCCGCCGGTGATGATCATGTCCTTGACCCGGTCCTGCAGGAAGACGTAGCCCTGCGCATCCATGTAGCCGGCGTCGCCGGTGTGCATCCAGCCGCCGCGCTTGGCCTCGGCCGTGTCCTCGGGCAGCTTCCAGTAGCCTTGCATGACCCCGGGGCCGCGCACCAGCACCTGGCCGGTCTGGCCGCGCGGCAGTTCCTGGTCGGTGGCATCGACGATGCGCACTTCGCAGCCGATCATGGCGCGGCCGTTGGACTTGTGCAGTCCTTGCTTGCGGCCGGCCTCGCCGTGCATGGCCTGCAGCAGCAGCGTGGCCACCGGCGACAGTTCGGTCTGCCCGTAGGCCTGCACGAAGCCGGCCTGCGGGAACGCCGCCATCGCGCGGTCGAGCAACGCCTCGGCAATCGGCGAGGCGCCGTAGAGGATGTTGCGCACGCTCGACAGGTCGTAGTCGCCGCGCTTGGGGTGGTCGACCAGCATCTGGATCATCGTCGGCACCAGCAGCACGTCGCTGATGCGTTCGCGCTGCAAGGTCTCGAGCACCGCCACCGGCTCGAACTGCGGCACGATGACGTGGCAGCCGCCCACCGCCAGCATGGCGTTCATGAAGGCGCCGTCGGCCAGGTGGAACATCGGCGCCGAGTGCAGGCCGACGCAGCCGTGGCTGACCACGCCTTCGGCCACCATCGCCACCGCGTTGCTGAAGATGTTGGCGTGCGTCAGCATCACGCCCTTGGCGCGCCCGGTGGTGCCGCTGGTGTAGTAGATGCCGGCCAGGTCGTCGCCGCTGCGCAGCGCGTCCTCGGCGGGCTCGGCGCCTTCCAGCAGCGCTTCGTACGACAGCAGGCCGTCGGGCGCCGGACCCTCGCCCGCGTAGATCAGCGCCTGCAGCTTGGGGCACTGCGCACGCAGCTTGGCGGCGGTGTCGACGAAGTGCTGGTCGACGATCAGGAACTTGCTGTCGCAGTCGTCGAGCATGAAGGCCAGCTCGGCCACCGCCAGCCGCGTGTTCAGCGGGTTGACGACGCCGCCGGCCCAGTAGGTGCCCAGGTAGTACTCCAGGTAGGTGTCCGAGTTCAGCGCCAGCATGCTGATGCGATCGCCCGGGCGCAGGCCCAGCTTGTGCAGCGCACCGGCGTAGCGCGCCACGCGGGCGCCGAATTCGGCGAAGCTGCGCTGGCGAGCGCCAAAGCGCGAGATCGGCGCGTCGGGTTGCTGTTGCAGCGCGCGGTGCAGGTTCTGCGTGAGGTACATGGCCCTGGTCTCCCGGTTCGGTGGTCTCGATGTGCCCCGCATCATCGGCAAAAGCGCGCTGGTGGGCCATAGCCGAAGCCCTTCTTCCGATTGCAGAATGCCTCACCCATGGGCCCCGCTTACGCCACCCGCCCGAGCTTCACGATCTCGATCGTGTTCGTGCGCGGCATGCTGTCGGCGCTGCGCCTGCGCGGCGACGACCTCTTGCCCTGGCTGCAGCGCGCCGGCATCGCGCCGGGGCTGCTGCACGAGCCGGCGGCGCGCGTCACCGCCGAGCAGTACAGCGCGCTGTTTCGTGCGCTGATCGAGGGCCTGGACGACGAAGGGCTGGGTTTCTTCTCGCGGCCGCTGCGCCGCGGCAGCCAGGCGCTGGTGATGCGCAGCGTGCTGGGCGCGCGCAGCGTCGGCACGGCGCTGCGCCGCCTGGTCAGCGGCTTCAACCTGCTGCAGGACGACGTGGTGTTCAGCCTGGCCACCCAGGGCACGCAAGCCGCGATCCGCATCGACGTGCCGGCGCGCTACCTGCCCGATCGTCCCTTCATGCACGAGATGCTGCTGCGCGTACTTTTCAGCCAGCTGAACTGGCTGGTCGGCGCACGGCTGAAGCACCTCGCGTTCGAACTTGCCATGCCGCGGCCCGGCCATGCCCACGAGTTCGCCAAGCTGTTTCCGGGCACGCTGCGCTTCGAGCGGCCGTGCACCGCGCTGGTCTTCGACGCCGCCGTGCTGGTGCAACCCTTGCTGCACGATGCGGCGTCGCTGCGGCTGTTCCTCGAGCGCATGCCGCAGGGCATCATCGTGCCCGAGCGCAAGCTGCCAGGGGTCAGCGAGCGCGTGCGCCGCTGCCTGCTACAGGGGCGGCCGCAGTGGCGCACGCTGGAAGAAGCTGCGGCCACGCTGCACCTGGCGGTCAGCACGCTGCAGCGCCACCTGGCCCGCGAGGGCACGAGCTTCCAGCGACTCAAGGACGAGTTGCGCCGCGACCTGGCGATCCAGCACCTGCACGCTTCATCGACCGCGCTGACCGCGCTGGCGCTGGAGCTGGGTTTTTCCGACAGTGCCACCTTCCAGCGCGCCTTCAAGACCTGGACCGGCAGCCCACCCGGCGCCTACCGGCTGCGCTTCGGCCCGGGCGTGCGCCGAAGCTGAGGCCGACGCGGGCGGCGACGGTGATCGCGGGCCGCGCACCGCGACCAAGCAGGCACGCGCGCAGGCTTCGTCGTTCAGCGCAGCGCGGCCTCGTCGGCCACGATCCAGGCCTGTGCACTGCGCACGCGGCCGGCGGGAATGCCGGCGTCGCCGGCGCGCAGCCGGGCGAGCGCATCGCGCTTGTCGGCGCCGCACACCAGCCACAGCACGCAGCGCGCGCGGTTCAGCGCCGGGTAGGTCAGCGTCATGCGGCGCTGGCCCTGGTAAGGGCCGCTCAGACCGACCTCGGTATCGGCGAGCTCGAGCACCGGGTCTTGCGGCACCAAAGACGCGGTGTGGCCGTCGGCGCCCAGCCCCAGGTGCACCAGGTCCAGTACCGGCGGCGTGCCGCACACGCGCTGCAGCGTGGCGGCGTAGTCGCGCGCGGCGGCCTGCAAGTCGGCGGCTTCGACCGGCATCGCATGCAGGTTCGCCGCCGGCAGTGGCGCGCGCTCCAGCAGGCTGGCCTGGATGTGCGTCAGGTTGCGCGCCGCGTCGCCGGTAGGCGCGACCCGTTCGTCGACCTGGAACAACTGCAGTTGCGCCCAGGGCAGGTCCTCGCCGGTCAGTGCGCGCAGCATCGCCCACGGCGTGCGTCCGCCGCTGAGCGCCAGCGTGAACTGCCCGCGCGCGCGCACCGCCTCGTGCGCGCGCGCGGCGATGAAGGCCGCCGCGCGCTGCGCCGCGGCGGCCTCGTCGGGCAGGACCTCGAGCTGCATCGCCTGGCTCGCCACGGCTCACGGCGCCGGGTCGTGCCAGCCGCCGGGCGGCGCCAGGCGCTGCGCGTCGGCCGGGCCCCAGCTGCCGCTCGCGTAAGGCTGCGCTGCGGGCGGCGCGGCCAGCGCCGGGTCGACGATGCGCCAGGCTTCCTCGACATAGTCCTCGCGCGCGAACAGCGTGGCGTCGCCGTGCATCGCGTCGCCGAGCACACGCTCGTAGGCGTCCATCTCGCCGGCCGCGGGGTGCCGGCTGGCCAGCATCTCGGTCGGCTGGCTCAGGTCGTCGTCGTCAGGCGATAGCACGTTGACGCCGATGGCCAGCGCCACGTCCGGGCCGATGCGCATGCGCACGTGGTTCGGCGCCGGCGCGGCGTCGGAGTACACCGACGGCGTGCGCTTCAGCCGCACCAGCACCTCGGTGCAGGTGACGGGCAGGTTCTTGCCGGCGCGGATGAAAAAGGGCACGCCCTGCCAGCGCCAGTTGTCGATCCACAGCCGCAGCGCGGCGAAGGTCTCGGTGGCGGAATCGGCGGCCACGCCCGGCTCGTTGCGGTAGCCGTCGAACTGGCCGCGCACCAGCTCGACTGCGTCCAGCGTGCGCACCGCGCGCAGCAGCCGGATCTTCTCGTCGCGGATCGATTCGCTGTCGGTGCGCACCGGCGGCTCCATCGCCAGGTTGGCCAGCACCTGGAACAGGTGGTTCTGCACCACGTCGCGCACCGTGCCCACCGCGTCGTAGAAGGCGCCGCGGCCCTGCACGCCGAAGTCCTCGGCCATCGTGATCTGCACGCTGTCCACGTGGCTGCGGTTCCACAGCGGCTCGAGCACCGCGTTGGCGAAGCGAAAGTGCAGCATGTGGTGCACCGGCGCCTTGCCCAGGTAGTGGTCGATGCGGTAGATGTGGCGCTCGTCGAAGCTGGCCAGCAGCACCGCATCCAGCGCCACCGCCGAGGCCTGGTCGCGGCCGAAGGGTTTTTCGACGACGACACGCGCGCCCTGCGTGCAGCCGGCGGCCGCCAGTTGCTGCACCACCTGCGGGAACAGCGCCGGCGGGATCGCCAGGTAGTGCATCGGCCGCTGCGCCGCGCCCAGCGCGCGGCGCAATGCGGCGAAGGTGTCGGCTTGCGCGTAGTCGCCGTCGACGTAGCGCAGCTGGCACAGCAGCTTCGCTGCGGCCTGCGCGTCGAAGCCGCCGTGTTTTTCCAGGCTGTCGCGGGCGCGCGCGCGCAACTGCTCGATGCTCCAGCCGGACTTGGCCACACCGATCACCGGCACGTCCAGATGGCCGCGGCGCGCCATCGCCTGCAGCGCCGGGAAGATCTTCTTGTAGGCCAGGTCGCCGGTGGCGCCGAAGAACACCAGCGCGTCGGCGGCGGTAGCTCGGGCGCGGCTCATTTGTCGGCCGGTTTTTCGTGGTGGCCGCCGAACTGGAAACGCATCGCCGACAGCAGCTTGTTCTGGAAGTCGGCCTCGCCGCGCGAACTGAAGCGCGCGTTCAGCGCGCTGCTCAGCACCGGCGCCGGCACGGCCTCGTCGATGGCGGCCTTCAGCGTCCAGCGGCCTTCGCCGGAATCGGAGACACGCCCGGCGAACTTCGACAGGTCCGCGTCGTCCGCCAGCGCCGCTGCCGTCAGGTCGAGCAGCCAGGAGCTGATGACGCTGCCGCGGCGCCACAGCTCGGCGATGTCGGGCAGGTTCAGGTCGTACTGGTAATGCTCGGGGTCGCGCAGCGGCGTGGTCTCGGCATCGGCGGCGTGCTCGCGCTTGCCGACGTTGGCCGCCTTCAGGATGCCCATGCCCTCGGCATAGGCGGCCATCAGCCCGTACTCGATGCCGTTGTGCACCATCTTCACGAAGTGGCCGGCGCCGTTGGCGCCGCAGTGCAGGTAGCCGAGTTCCGCCGTGCCTTGGTTGGCGGATCGCCCCGGCGTGCGCTCGATGTCGCCCGCGCCCGGGGCCAGCGTGCGGAAGATCGGGTCCAGACGCTGCACGGCGCCCGCGGGCCCGCCGATCATCATGCAGTAGCCGCGCTGCAGGCCCCACACGCCGCCGCTGGTGCCGACGTCGAGGTAGTCGATCTTCTTCGCCGCCAGCTCCTTGGCGCGGCGGATGTCGTCCACGTAATAGGAGTTGCCGCCGTCGATCAGCGCGTCGCCGCTGTCCAGCAGGGGCAGCAGTTCGGCGATGCTCTGGTCGACCACTGCGGCCGGCACCATCAGCCACAGTGCACGCGGCTTTTGCAGCTTGGCGACCAGATCGGCCAGCGACGCGGCGCCGGTTGCACCTTCTTGGGCCAGCGCCGCCACCGCGTCGGGCGAATGGTCGTAGACCACGCAGGGGTGGCCGCCCTTCATCAGCCGGCGCACCATGTTCGCGCCCATGCGGCCCAGGCCGATCATGCCGAGTTGCATTGCCTTGCTCCCTACGCGATCGAGGCTTCGTAGATGCCCTGGATCGACGCGTCGAGATCGGCGTCGAATGCCTCGTCGGTCTGCCCGGCCGACAAGCCTTCGACCAGCGCGCGCGAGAAGCTGGCGACGACGCCATGGTTGCGCGCCAGCAGCTTGTTGCCGTCGGCGCGGCTGTAGCCGCCGGACAGCGCCACCAGCTTCAGCACCCGCGGGTCGCGTGTCAGCTCGGCGTAGAGGTCGTCCTGGCTCGGCAGCGTCAGCTTCAGCATCACCTGCTGCCCGGCGCTCAAGCCCTCCAGCGCCTTGTGCAGCGCGGCCTTCAGCAGACCTTCAGCCTGCGCCTTGTCGGGGCAGTGGATGTCGACCTCGGGCTCGACGATCGGCATCAGCCCCGCCGCCAGGATCTGCGCCGCCACCTCGAACTGCTGCGCCACCACCGCGCTGATGCCGGCGGCGTTGGCCTGCTGGATCACCGAGCGCATCTTGGTGCCGAAGACGCGCTTGGCGTTGGCGCGCTGCAGCAGCGCGTCCAGCGCTGGCATCGGCTTCATCAGCTGCACGCCGTCGCGCGCTTCGGCCAGGCCCTTGTCGATCTTCAGGAAGGGCACGATGCGCTTGGCGCCCCACAGGTAGTCGGCCGTCGGCTGGCCCTCGACCTCGCGGTCCATCGTGCCTTCGAACAGGATCGCGCCAAGGATGCGGTCGCCGCTGAAGCCCGGGCTGGTCATGATGCGCGTGCGCATCTGGTGCACCAGCGCGAACATCTGATCGTCGTTCTTGAACGCGGTGGCCGGCACGCCGTAGGCGGCCAGCGCCTTGGGCGTGCTGCCGCCGCTTTGGTCGAGCGCGGCGATGAAGCCGCTTTGCGTGCGGATCTTGCGCGCTTGCTGCGCCTTTAGGCTCAACGGGTTCATGCGGCTCCCTTCAATTGCCGGTAGCGCCGGATCAGCGCGTTGGTGGAACTGTCGTGCGCGAGTGCCGGCTCGTCGCTGGCCTCGAGCTGCGGGATGATGCGCTGCGCCAGCACCTTGCCTAGCTCCACGCCCCACTGGTCGAAGGCGTTGATGCGCCACAGCGCCGCTTGCGTGAACACGCTGTGCTCGTACAGCGCCACCAGCTTGCCCAGAGCGCCGGGCGTGAGTTGATCCAGCAGCAGCGTGTTCGACGGCCGGTTGCCCTCGAACACGCGGTGCGGCACCAGAGCCTCGGCCATGCCTTCGGCTCGCACCTCGTCCGCCGTCTTGCCGAAGGCCAGCGCCTGGCCCTGCGCGAACACGTTGGCCAGCAGCATGTCGTGGTGCCTGCCCAGCGGGTTCAGCGGCTTGGCGAAGGCAATGAAGTCGCAGGGGATCAGCCGCGTGCCCTGGTGGATCAACTGGTAGAAGGAATGTTGGCCGTTGGTGCCCGGCTCGCCCCAGTAGACCGGGCTGGTGTCGTAGTCGACCAAGCAGCCATCCAGCGTGACGTGTTTGCCGTTGCTTTCCATCGTCAACTGCTGCAGGTAGGCCGGGAAGCGCTTCAGGTACTGCTCGTACGGCAGCACGGCCTGCGTCTGCGCGCCGAAGAAGTCGGCATACAGCAAGGTCAACAAGCCCATCAGCACCGGCATGTTGCGCGCGAAGGGGGCGCTGCGGAAGTGCTGGTCCATTTCGTGGAAGCCGGCGAGCATGGCGCGAAAGTGCTCGGGGCCGATTGCCAGCATCGTCGACAGGCCGATCGCCGAATCCATCGAGTAGCGCCCGCCGACCCAGTCCCAGAAGCCGAACATGTTGTCGGTGTGGATGCCGAACTTCGACACGGCGTCAGCATTCGTCGACACCGCGACGAAGTGTTTGGCCACCGCCGAGGCGTCGCCGCTGAAGTGCGCCAGCGCCCAGTCGCGCGCGCTCAGCGCATTGGTCATCGTCTCCAGCGTGGTGAAGGTCTTGGACGAGACGATGAACAGCGTCTCGCCGGCGTCCAGGCCGTGCACGGCTTCCGCGAAATCGGTGCCGTCGACGTTGGAGACGAAGCGAAACACCAGGTCGCGCGCGCTGTAGTGGCGCAGCGCCTCGTAGGCCATCACCGGGCCCAGGTCGGAGCCGCCGATGCCGATGTTGACGACGTTGCGGATGCGTTTGCCGCCGTGCCCCAGCCAGGCGCCGCCGCGCACGCGCTCGGCGAAGGCCGCCATGCGCTCCAGCACCGCGTGCACTTCGGGCACGACGTTGACGCCGTCGAAGCGGATGTCGGCATCACGCGGCGCACGCAGCGCCACGTGCAGTACCGCGCGGTCCTCGGTGGTGTTGATGCGCTCGCCGGCGAACATCGCATCGATGCGCTGGTGCAGACCGGCTTCGTCGGCCAGCGCCAGCAGCAAGCGCAGCGTCTCGTCGGTGATGCGCTGCTTGGAATAGTCGAGGTAGATGCCTGCTGCCTGCAGCGTCAAGCGCTCGCCGCGCTGTGGATCGGCGGCGAACAGCTCGCGCAGGTGCATCGTGCGCAGCGCAGCGGCGTGGGTCTGCAGCGCCTGCCAGGTCGTGCTGGCGGTGAGGCGAGGGCTCATCAGCGTCGGGCTCCGGTCTTGCGTGCGGCGGCCCACAGCCTGAAGCCGCCCGTGAAGGCATTGGCGTTGTCGCCGGCGCGGCAGCCCGCAGGCAGCTCTTTCAACAGGCGCACGTTGCCGCCGCCCAGCACCACCTCGTCGGGCAGCAGCGCGGCCTGCAGTCGCGCCACCACGTCGGCCACGCGCTTGCGCCACTTGCGCTTGCCGTCGCGCTCCAGTGCGTGCTCGCCGACGTGGTCCTCGAAGGTGGCGTCGCGGTAGGGCAGGTGGCCCAGCTCCATCGGCACGATCACGCCGTCGACGATCAGCGTCGTGCCCAGACCGGTGCCCAAGCCCAGGAACAGCATCTTGCCGTCGTTGTAGCTGCCCAGCGCCTGCATCGCCGCGTCGTTGACCAGCTTGACCGGCTTGCCGAAGGCCTTGGCAAAGTCGAAGCCGACCCAGCCCGGCCCCAGGTTCGGCGGCTCGCCCGAGGGCTTGCCGCCGCGCACTGGGCCGGGGTAGCCGATGGACAGGGCGTCGAAGCGCCAGCCCTCGGCCAGCGCCTGCACCTGTTGCACCATGCGCGCAGGCGTCAGCTGCGGCCCCGAGTCCACGCGCCGCGGCTCGGTCTGGCCGCTGGCGAGGATCTTGACGTGCGAGCCGCCGACGTCGACCACCAGCACCTGGGTCATCTTGCGGCGCCGCCGAGTGCGGCGGCCTTGGCTGCGACGCGCGCCAGCAACTCGTGCCACGACTTGACGAAGGCTGCCGCGCCGTCGCGCTGCAGCCGCTCGGCCAAGGCGCCCAGATCGATGCCGGCCTGGCTCACCGCGGCCAGCACCGCGCTGCCATCGTCGGCGTCGGCCGGCACGCCTGCAGCAAGCTGGCCGTGGTCGGCGTAGGCCAGCAGCGTGGCTTCGGGCAAGGTGTTGATGGTGAAGGGCGCGGCCAGCGCCTCGACGTACAGCGTGTCCGACGCCTTCGGATCCTTGGTGCCGGTGCTGGCGAACAGCAGCCGCTGCGCGGTCGCGCCTTCGTTCATCACCCGCCTCAAGCGTGCCGAGGCGAGGAAGTCGCCGTAGGCCTGGTAGCACTGGCGGCCGACCGCGATGCCCAGCTGCATCTGCAGCTCGCTCGGCAGCTTGCCGACGACCGCCACGTCCCAGCGGCTGATGAACACCGACGCCACCGACACCACGTCGGGCGCCAGCCCGGCATCGAGCCGGCGCTCGATGCCGCGCAGCCAGGCCTCGGCCGACGCACGGTACTGCGCGGCGTCGAACAGCAGCGTGACGTTGATCGGCACGCCGGCGAAGGTGGCTTGCTCGATCGCCTCGAGCCCGGCGCGGGTGCCCGGAATCTTGATGAACAGGTTCGGCCGCGCCGCGCGCGCGTGCAGCTCGCGTGCCGCCGCCAGCGTGGCCTGCGCGTCGTCGGCCAGCAGCGGCGAGACTTCCAGCGACACCCAGCCGTCGACGCCGCGGGTGCGCTCGTGCGTTGGGCGGAACAGCTCGGCGGCGCGGCCCAGGTCGAGCAGCGCCAGCTCGAAGAACAGCGCTTCGGGCGACAGCCCGAGGCCGAGCCGGGCACGGATGTCGGCATCGTAGTCGTCGCTGTCTTTCAGCGCATGGTCGAAGATCGTCGGGTTCGAGGTCAGGCCGCTCAGGCCCAACTCGTCGATGTAGCGCTGCATCGTGCCGCGGTCGAGCAAGGGCCGCGTGATCGTGTCCAGCCACAGGCTTTGGCCCAGCGCGCGCAGCGCCGAGATGGCAGAGGATTTGTCGTTCATCGGGGTGGGGTGGCGCGCGCTGCATTGACGTTTGGCGGCGATGCCGATGCTGGCTGGTCAGGCCAGCGGGCCGGCCGAGCGATTTCGTCGATTCGTGCGCGTTTTTCCTGGTTGCGGTGAGCGCTTCATCTTAGGCCCGACCGGGCCCGACTGGGGGGTTGCGGATTCCAAGACCACGCCACTAGACTGCCGGCCTGTGTTTACCCTGTGCTGCCCGATGGCCCGCCGCCATCAACTTGCCATCGCCGCCTGCCTGGTCGCGGCGTGCACGGCGCTGGCTGCGGCACCACTGCCAGACTCGCAGGCGCCGACGCTGAGCCTGGATGCGCTGCCGCGGCCGAAGATGCCGCCGGCCGAAACCGGACCGGTGGTGCCGGCGCAGGTGCAGCGCTGGCGTCAGGAGGCGACCGACTACGAGTACGGCCAGGGCGTGCCGCGCGATCCGGTGCGGGCCGCGCAGTTGTACTGCCGCGCCGCGCGCTTTGGCGATGCGCAGTCGCAGTACAGCCTGGGCTGGATGCTGACCAATGCGCGCGGCATCGAGCGTGACGACGCCCAGGCCGCGCACTTGTTTGCCGCCGCGGCCGAGCAGGGCATGGAACAGGCACGCAACATGGCCGCCAGCATGGGCACGCCGCGCGGCGCACCACCGCCGTGCCTGCGTCCGCCCGACGGCGACCCGCCGCCCGTGGTGGCGCAGGACGCTCGGGGCAAGGCGCCGATGTCGAGCCGCGCGCCCAGGCCATGGACCGGCGTCGCTGCGGCGGCGCCGAACGCACCCGAACCCATCGTGCACTTCGTCAACCTGATCGCGCCGGAGTACAAGCTGGCGCCGCAACTGGTGCTGGCGGTGATGGCCACCGAGTCCAACTTCGACCCGCTGGCGCTGTCCCCGAAGAAGGCGCAAGGTCTGATGCAACTGATGCCCGACACCGCGACGCGCTTCAAGGTGCGCAAGATCGACGATCCGGCGCAGAACATCCGCGGCGGCATGGCCTACCTGCGCTGGCTGCTGGCCTACTTCGAGGGCGACTTGCGGCTGGTGCTGGCCGCCTACAACGCCGGCGAGGGCGCGGTCGAGCGCTACCAGGGCGTGCCGCCCTACGCCGAAACCCGCAACTACGTGCAGCGCATCCTGGCGCGGCTGGACGGCCAGCGGCTGCACCCTTTCGACCCCACCGTCACACGGCCATCCGGCGCGCTGCGCGCCGCGCGCGACGCCACGGCAAGCGTGCGCTGACCATGAAGATCGCATTGCCCATCGACGGCAGCCGCTACACCAAGCGCATGCTCGGCTACGTCGCCGCGCACGATGATCTGCTCGGCAAGGGCCACGAGTACTTCTTGTTTACCGCGGTGCCGCGGCTTAGCAGCCGCGCCGCCGCGTTCTTCGATCGCAGCACGCTCGACGAGCACTACGCGAGCGAGGCCGACAAGGTGCTGCGCCCGGCGCGCAGTTTTGCCGAAAGACGCGGCTGGACCGTCCACACCGCGCACGCCGCCGGCCATGCGGCCGACGAGATCGCCGCTTTCGCCAAGGCGCGCCGGGTGGAGCTGATCGTGATGGGTGCGCATGGCCACTCGGCGCTGGCCAGCGTGGTGCTCGGCTCGGTGACCCAAGGCGTGCTCGCGCGCTGCAAGCTGCCGGTGCTGCTGGTGCGCTGAGCGCAGCCCGAGCGCACGGCGCCCGGGCGCGTCACCGGTGTTTCAAGCGCGCGGCACCGCCCGCGCATTGCCCGTGCGCTCAGGCTTTGCTGCGCGGCACGCGGCCCATCAGGTAGAACTCGTCGTTCGGGCGCATGCCGCTCAGGTTGGCCAGCCGGTTGCTCAGCCCGAAGAACGCGGTGATCGCGCCGATGTCCCAGACGTCCTCGTCGTCGAAGCCGTGCGCGCGCAGCGCGGCGAAGTCGGCGTCGTCGATCGCGCCCGAGTTGGTGCACACCTTCATCGCGAAGTCGAGCATCGCGCGTTGGCGCGGCGTGATGTCGGCCTTGCGGTAGTTGGTGGCCAGCTGGTCGGCGATCAGCGGCTTCTTCTCGTACACGCGCAGGATCGCGCCGTGCGCGACCACGCAGTACAGGCACTGGTTCACGCTCGAGGTGGCGACGATGATCATCTCGCGCTCGCCCTTGCTCAGGCTGCCCGTGTCCTTGACCAGCAGCGCGTCGTGGTAGGCCATGAACGCGCGCCACTCGGCCGGCCGGTGCGCCAGCGCGAGGAACACGTTGGGCACGAAGCCGGCCTTGGCCTGCACCTCGAGGATGCGCGTGCGCAGGTCTTCGGGCAGGTCGTTCAGTTCGGGCACCGGGTAGCGGCTGATCGGGGCTGTGCTCATGCGATTTCTCCTTGGGCTCCTTGGGTCTTGCCGCCGAACTGCATCGCGTGCAGCCGGGCGTACAGGCCGCCGTGCGCGAGCAGCTCACGGTGCGTGCCTTGTTCGACGACGCGGCCGGCGTCCATCGCCACCACGCGGTCGGCGTGCTCGATCGTCGACAACCGGTGCGCGATGACCAGCGTGGTGCGGCCTTGCATCAGCCGCTCCAGCGCTTGCTGCACCGCGCGCTCGGATTCGCTGTCCAGCGCCGAGGTGGCCTCGTCGAGGATCAGGATCGGTGCGTCCTTGTAGATCGCGCGCGCGATCGCCAGACGCTGGCGCTGGCCGCCCGACAGCTGGCTGCCGTTGTGGCCGATGTAGGTGTCCAGCCCCTGCGGCAGGCCGTCGGCGAAGTCGAGCAGGTTGGCGCTGCGCAGTGCCGCGCGCACCCGTTCGCGGTCGAGCGGCGCGCTGCCGCCGGCGCCGAGCGCGACGTTCATCGCCACGCTGTCGTTGAACAGCACCACGTCCTGGCTGACCAGCGCGAACTGGCGGCGCAACGCGGCCACGTCCCACTGCGCCAGCGGCACGCCGTCGAGCAGCACTTCGCCGGCGCTGGCGTCGACGAAGCGCGGCAGCAGGTGCACCAGCGTGGACTTGCCCGCGCCCGACGGGCCGACCAGCGCCACCGTCTCGCCGGCGTGCACGCGCAGGTTCAGCCGGTCCAGCGCCAGCGCGTGCTCCTCGCCGTAGCGCACGCTGACCTCGCGCAGCTCGATCTCGCCGCGCACGGTGCCGGGTGCATGACTGCCGTGCGGCTCGCGCGGGCTGGAGTCGATCAACGTGATGCCGCGCTCGAGCGCGGTGGTGCCGCGGGTGATCTGCCCGCTGACGTCGGACAGCTTCTTGATCGGCGCCAGCAGCATCAGCATCGCGGTGATGAACGACGCGAAGCCGCCCACCGTGGTGCCGCCGGTTCGGCTTTGCCACAGCGCGACGACGATCACGCCGGAGATCGCGAAGGCGGTCATCGTCTGCGTCACCGGCGTCATCAGCGCGCCGGCGGCCACCGACTTCATCATCAACCGGCGCAGCAGGTGGTTCTGGCGGTCGAAACGCCGGGTCTGGTGCGGCGCTGCGTCGTGCAAGCGCACGATGCGCCAGGCCAGCACGTTTTCCTCGATCACGTAGGCGAGCTGGTCGGTGGCCTGCTGGCTGGCCAGCGTGATGCGCCGGATGCGCCGGCTGATCAGCCGCACCGCCACCGCCACCAGCGGGAACATCACGCCGACGAACAGCGTGAGCTTCCAGTTCAGCCAGATCAGGTAGCCCAGCAGCGCGGCCAGCGTCAGGCTCTCGCGCACCAGCGACAGCAGTGCGCTGACCAGCAACTGCGCGCCGTGCTGCACCTCGTAGACCAGGATGTTGGTCAGGCGGCTGGCGCTGTGCTGGGTGAACAGGCCGGGATGCGCGTCGAGCAGTCGCGCGAACATCGCGCTGCGCAGGTTCACGACACCTTGGTTGGCGGTCCATGCCAGCGCGTACTGCGCGACGAAGCTGCTTGCGCCGCGCAGCACGAACAGGCCGATGATCACCGCCGGCACCATCCACAGCGCCCATTGCACGTTGCCGAAACCCTGGTCGAGCAGCGGCTTCATCAACGCCGGCAGCACCGGCTCGGTGGCGGCGGTGAGCAGCGAGGCCAGCGCGGCGACGCCGATGCCGCGCCGGCCGGACTTGAAGTACGGCCCGAGATAGGCAAAGCGCTGCATCAACTTGGGCATGGGGCGGGGCGGCCGCGGTGCCGGCGAGTCAGGCCGCGGCGCGCGGCGATTATCGCGTTGGCGCTGCACGGCGCGGCCGGCGCAGGGATGCTCGTACCGGGTTGCCTACAATCGCCGGCCAACGGCGAGCGCGCAGGCGACGCAACGACCCGCGGGAACTGCGTGAGGCCGTCGCGCTCTGAAGCTGCTCAAGGCCCCGCGTGGGCCATCGACGAACCCAACCACCCGCCACCCAGTGAATCGACGCCACCGCCACGCCGAGCCCGTCCTGTGCGCGCCGCGCCGCCGCTTCATCGGCGCCTTGGCCGCCACCGTGGCCGCGCCGGCGGCCGCGCAATTTCGCGTCGAGATCGCCGGCATCGGCGGCACCCAGATCCCGGTGGCCATCGCCACCTTCCGCGACGAGGCGCAAGCCCCGGTGCCGGTGGCTGCGGTGGTGCGCGCCGACCTGCAGCGCAGCGGCCTGTTCCGCGTGGTCGACACACCAAGCGGGCTGGACGAGCGCAGCAGCATCAACATCGCCGAGTGGCGCGGCCGCGGTGCCGATGCGCTGGCGGTGGGTTCGGTGGCGCGGCTGGCCGATGGCCGCTTCGACGTGCGCTTCAAGCTGTGGGATCTGGTCAAGGGCGAGGAGCTGGTCGGCCAAAGCCACGCCGCGCTGCCGGCCGACCTGCGGCTGGCCGCACACCGTATCGCCGACTCGATCTACCAGAACCTGACCGGCGAGCGCGGCATCTTCGCCACCCGCATCGCCTACGTCACCAAGGCCGGCAACCGCTACGCGCTGCACGTCACCGACGCCGACGGCGAGGGCGGGCAGATCGCGCTGGCCAGCCCCGACCCGATCATCTCGCCGGCCTGGGCGCCGAGCGGCAAGGAACTGGCCTACGTCTCGTTCGAGAGCCAGAAGGCGGTGGTGTGGGTGCAGGACATCGCCTCCGGCCAGCGCCGCATGATCGCCAACTTTCGCGGCTCGAACAGCGCGCCGGCCTGGTCGCCCGACGGCCGCGAGCTGGCCTTGACGCTGTCGCGCGATGCGGTGGCGCAGATCTACCTGATCGGCCGCGACGGCGGCACGCCCAGGCGGTTGACCCACAGCCCGGCGATCGACACCGAGCCCACCTTCACGCCCGACGGGCGCCAGATCTACTTCGTCAGCGACCGCGGCGGCGGCCCGCAGATCTACCGCATGCCGGCCAGCGGCGGCAATGCCGAGCGCGTCAGCTTCACCGGCAACTACAACGTCAGCCCGGCAGTGAGCCCCGACGGGCGCACGCTGGCCTACATCACGCGCCAAAGCGGCGCGTTCAAGCTGGTGGTGCAGGAGCTCGGCGGCGGCACGCCGATGACCATCACCGACACCAACGACGACGAAAGCCCGAGCTTCGCGCCGAACGGCCGCTTGCTGGTCTACACCAGCCGCGCGCAGGGGCGCGACGTGCTGATGACGACCACGCTGGACGGCAAGATCAAGAGCCGGCTGCTGACCACCGGCGCGGACATGCGCGAGCCCGCCTGGGGGCCGTTCGGCCGCTGAAGTTCCATCACAGGAGAACAACGATGCAATTCGACAAACGATCCAACACGCGGTCCTTCCTTGGTGCGGCCGCGCTGGTGCTGGCGCTGGCGCTGGCCGGCTGCAGCTCGACCAAGCTGGACGAAGCGCCGGTGGAAAGCCGCAACGTGCCGGCGTCGGCGCCGGGCGCGGGTGGCGCCGGTGCCGGTGGCGCCGCGCAGTCCAACGTCGCCACCGTCGATCTGGCCAAGCAGAACGCCGACGCCGCGCGCGCCGCGGCGCTGGCGCAGCGCACCGTGTACTTTGACTTCGACAGCTTCGTCGTGCGCGACGAGTTCCGACCGATGCTCGAGGCGCACGCCAAGAACCTGGCGGCCAACCGCGGCAAGCGCATCGCGCTGGAAGGCCATACCGACGAGCGCGGCAGCCGCGAGTACAACCTCGCGCTCGGCCAGAAGCGCGCCGAAGCCGTGCTGCGCACGATGGTGCTGCTGGGCGCGCCCGAGGCGCAGCTTGAGGCGGTGAGCTTCGGCGAAGAGCGTCCGGCGGTGCCGGGCGGCGGCGAGGACGCCTGGGCCAAGAACCGCCGCGTCGAGCTGCGGGACCGTTGACGGTGCGCGCCGCTGCCGCGCTGCTGTGGCTTGCGCTGGCCGCCTTGCCGGTGCAGGCCCAGCTGTTCGCCGACGACGACGCGCGCAAGGCCATCCTCGACCTGCGCTCACGGCTGGCGCAAAGCGAGGAGCAGGCCAGGGCGCGCCAGGCCGAGACCAACGAGCAGTTGCAATCGCTGCGGCGCAGCCTGCTCGACCTGAACACCGAGCTCGAAACCATGCGCGCCGAGACGGCCCGTTTGCGCGGCAGCAACGAGCAGCTGACGCGCGACGTGGCCGAACTGCAGCGCAAGCAGCGTGACGTGACGCAGGCGGTCGACGACCGGCTGCGCAAGGTGGAGCCGCAGAAGGTGACGATCGAAGGCCGCGAATTCCTGGTCGACCCCGAGGAAAAGCGCCAGTACGACGATGCGGTCAACCTGCTGCGCAGCGGCGACTTCGACAAGGCGGCGCAGGCGCTCAGCGCGTTCCTCGCGCGCTGGCCGGCCAGCGGCTACGCGCCGTCAGCGCGCTACTGGCAGGGCAATGCCTTGTACGGCAAGCGCGACTACCGCGAGGCGATCAACGCGTTTCGCATGTTCCTGGCAAAGGCGCCGACCAGCGAGCGCGCCGGTGAGGCGATGCTGGCCATCGCCAACAGCCAGGCCGAGATGAAGGACAAGGCCGGTGCGCGCAAGACGCTCGAGGAACTGATCAAGTTCTACCCGCGGTCCGAGGCCGCGGTCGCCGCCAAGGAACGGCTGGCGGCGCTGAAGTAGCGCGCTGCAGCGGCGCGCCGCGTGAGCTCCGAGCCCTCATTGCCGGCCGATCTCGAGCGCCGCTTCGGCGCTTTGCGCCGGCTCTATGGCGATGCGGGCTACGCCAGGCTGCGCGCGGCGCGTGTCGCGGTGGTCGGCGCCGGCGGTGTCGGCTCGTGGGCTGCCGAGGCGCTGGCGCGCTGCGGGGTGGCCGTGCTGGCGCTGATCGACCTGGATCACGTCGCCGAGAGCAACATCAACCGCCAGGTGCAGGCGTTGGGCGCCACGCTGGGGCAGGCGAAAGTGCAGGCCCTGCGCGAGCGCATCGCCGACATCCATCCGGGCTGCGAGGTGCTGACGGTCGAGGACTTCGTCGACGAAGCCAACTGGCCGGGGCTGCTGCCGACGCCGGTCGACGTGGTGATCGATGCCTGCGACCAGGTGCGCGCGAAGGCCGCGATCAGCGGCTGGGCGCGCGCCGCATCCCGGCCGCTGGTCGTCGTCGGTGCGGCCGGAGGCAAGCGGCTGGCGCAGCGCATCGAAGTCGCCGATCTGGCCGAGGCGACGCACGATCCGCTGCTGGCCGCGCTGCGCCAGCGGCTTCGGCGCCACCATGGCGCGCCGCGACAGGGTGCGATGCGCCTACGCTGCGTCTTTTCGCGCGAGCCGGTCACACCGCCCAGCGGTGCCTGCGGCGTGGTCGAGCCCGGCCTGAACTGCCACGGCTATGGCTCGAGCGTGACCGTCACCGCGAGTTTCGGCATGGCCGCGGCGGGCGAGGCGATCGCGCAATGCCTCGCGCCAGCCTTGCCGGGCGCCGCCCCGGCCTGTCTATAATGCGCGCCTCTGCTTGACGGGTTGTTAGCTCAGTCGGTAGAGCAGCGGACTTTTAATCCGTTGGTCGCAGGTTCGAATCCTGCACAACCCACCACTCGAGACATCGAGCGGGCTCTTAGCTCAGCTGGTAGAGCAGCGGACTCTTAATCCGTTGGTCGTAGGTTCGAATCCTACAGGGCCCACCAAATTCTTCAATTAAATCAACGGCTTGGAGAGAAAATCGGCCAAGCGCAATTCCCCTATCTCGCGGCGTTGCCAGATCATTGCCAGAATCTTCTGGGATGAATTGGTACAACTCAGTGGATGGTGTGGTGCGCGCTGGGCTTCGGTGGGTGGCAACGACATTCGGCAGGTTGAGAGCGTCGCAGCCCTTCGCTGATCAGTGGCGCCGTGGACTTGACGTTGCTGACAGAAGTCCAAGCGATCGCCGCATCCAGTCGGACATGGGCCGCTCGGGTGCCAGTGCCTGTTCGATGGACGTGCGGGCCAAGTCCGTCTGCCCCGTGCTTCGGCCGGCTTCGCTTGCAAGTCGGTGTGCCTCCATGACTTCGAAGCCGGTAAGTTCATAGCCGTGGCCCAACGACATCCAGTGCAGCGCCGCCAGAGCCGCCTGCAGGGCGAAGTCGGGCTGCTTGACCAGGTTATCGCGCGCGGCACGCGTCAAGGTCTTTGGGTCGCAAGGTGAGGCCCAGGCCAGGACGGTCGCCCGATCGAACAGCTTCAGCGTCTTGGCGGTGGCGAACCACTTGCCGGGTTCCCCGGGCGTCGCGGCGACGAGGTGGTCCAGGAGTTGCGCGGGAGCCAAGTCCGGGTATTTCTTCGCCAGCGCTCTGAAGGTGGACAGATTGGAGTTGGCCTGGTTGGCCAGCAGCGCGTACTGGTCGAAAGCCTCGGCACGCCGACCTGCCTGGAGCAGCGCGTCCTCGGCGAAGCGCGCGATAGCTTGTAGGCTCGTCGTACTGCCCGCGCGTTCGCGCACGTAGGCGATGGCCTCGTCGACCTGACCGCGCGCGACGAGCACGCGAGCCCCCCAGATCATGTACGGCCAGATCGGACGTGGATCCATGGCCAGCAGCTCCAGCAACTCGTCGTGGCGGCCGGCCTTGAACAGCGCGCTGTAGCACAGGGTCGTGCCGGGGAAGAAGGCGTAGGTACCTCGTTTGCGTTCGCGCAGCACGTTGCGCAGGATCGGCAACAACTGGTCGGCCCAGCTCGATGCCAGTTCCGGGTGGCGGCCGACAATTATCTTGAGCGCTCGTGTTGCCTCACGAAGGGATGTTACCCAAGCGATGCGTGTCGTTTACGGGGATTCGTCGCTTCTGTTCTCTGTTGTGGTTGAAGGCGGTGGGCATGTGGGCGAAGGCGGCGACGGTGGGCAACGCAGCGCGTTGTCCACGGGCGCTGCCGGTGCGCCGCAGGCGCATCGTCCACATGTCCATGGCCTGCCGGGCGCGAAGCGCCCGGCCCACCGCGGCTCGATCGTTTCGAATGCGTTCAGCCTTCCATCGGAGCCAACCCCGTGGCGTGACGCAGGCTGCCCAGGATCAAGTCCTTTGCCTTCTCCGCGCGCCACGCCTTGACTCGCCGCTGCAGCGTTCGCAGGTGCGCCTTGCTCGCGTAGACGTCCGGCACCATCGCGGCCAGTCGATCCATCATCTCTTTGGCGGTGACTGTGGGTTGGGCGATCAGCCAGCCCTCGACGACCGGCCAGGCGTCGGCGAACGGGTCGGCCCGAGTACGCCACGTACGCTCGGCAGTAGGCCGTTTGCGGTGCGTGGGCCGTACCTCGCCGTCGCGCCACGCTGTGGCCAAGCCGGCGAGGAACGCCTTCACGTCGGCTACCTCCGGCGCCTGCGCCGCGGCAGCGTTGGGGCCATGCGCGATGATGTCGCTCAGGGCTTGCTGCGCTGCGCGGATCTCGCGCAGCAACAACACGGGGTCCAGCTGCTGCAGCTGCGCCTTCAGCGCGTCCTTCACGCCCACGCTGACACCGTCGTGTGCCAGGAGCCGCTCGCAAGGCGTGGCCGGCGCGTGGTAGCGCTTTTGCACCCGCGCACCGTCGCGCGTCTTGGACTTCAGCTTGAACGAGGGCTGGAAGAAGTTGATGTACAGCCGCGAGACCTCGTACAGGTGCGCCAGTGCACTCGTCGCCTTCATACCGCTCAGTCGCCCATAGCCGACGAGCCGCCGCACGATGGCGCCGTTCTTCTGCTCCACCCATGCCTGGTCGTTCTTCTTGTACGCGCGCGAACGCGTCTGCTCCAGACCCCTGGCGCGGCAGTAGTCGAAGACGGTCTCGTTCATGAAGGCGCTGTCGTTGTCGGAGTCCACGCCGCGCATCGGAAACGGCAGATCGCCCGCGGCCTTCGCCAGGCCTTGCACGACCAGCGTTTGGTCCCGAACGGGCATTGCCACGCACTCGGTCCAGCCGCTGGCGATGTCGGTGAGCACCAGGCTGTGGACGTAGTCGCCGTCAGTCTTCGGGCCGCCGCAATGCTCGACCATGTCGATCTCGAAGAAGCCCGGCGGCGGATCGCGCCAGTCCGAGAAGGTCCGCACCGGCACGCTGCGTCGGATGGCCGACCCAACGCCCTTGCGCCGCTTGCGTTGACCGTCGATGTGCAAGCGCGCACCTTCGAGCGCTCGATCGATCGTCGCGGCGCTGACCTGAAGCAGCGCATCGTGGATCTTCGGATCGAGATCGAGATGACCGTGGCGCTGCATCGCCTCGATCAGCGTCGGCAGCAGCGCCTTCAGCCGCTTTCCGCACACCCGGTCCGCACACCCGGTCGGCCGCCTCCCACACGATGATCAACGCCTGTCGGACGG
>WBZL01001353.1_pt1 | contig 25921 bp, 20 predicted proteins | sample 5204291 | NCBI WGS metagenome assembly WBZL01 (sample SAMN12344345, study PRJNA552823) | activated sludge metagenome | biome: Activated sludge suspended growth; feature: Nitrification reactor; material: Wastewater; isolation source: activated sludge from nitrification reactor of wastewater...
AGAAGTCCGGGAGCCGCGGATCGAGACCGCGACGGACGTGGTCGTTCGCGTCGACCTCGCCGCGATCTGTGGGTCGGATCTGCACGTCTATCGCGGTGTCGAGCGGGGGCTCGACCCCGGGACGGTGCTCGGGCACGAGTTCCTCGGACGCGTGGTCGCGGTGGGCAGGGCGGTCGAGCGCTTCCGCGTGGGGCAGCGCGTCGTGAGCCCCTTCAGCGTCAACTGCGGCCGGTGCTGGTTTTGCGCGCGGGGCCTGACGAGCCGCTGTGAACAGAGCCGGCTCTTCGGTTGGGTGGAGAAGGGCGAAGGCCTCCACGGCGGGCAGGCGGAACTCGTCCGCGTCCCCTTCGCGGACGCCTCGCTCGTGCCGGTGCCCGAGGCCGTGGCCGACGCCCCGGCGCTCCTCGCCGGCGACGTGCTCTCGACCGGCTTCTTCGCCGCGGAATCCGCCGCGATCGGGCGGGAGGATGTCGTGGTGGTGCTGGGAGCCGGGCTCTTCGCCGCGGTGAGCGCGTTCGCGCTCGCCACGCTCCTGTGGCCCCACCTGCCGCGCCGGTGGGCCGTGACCGTGGTCGCGGTCTGGGACCAGTCGACCTTGCGATCCTCGGTGGCGTACGCGATGCCGTGCCCGATCGCCTCCTTGACCGACATCCCGCCGAGCTCGAGCGCCTCGACGGGCGGCAGCGCCGTCGCGGTCGCTCCCGCGGGCAGGGGCTTGTGCGGGGGCGGCATCGGCTGCCCCGCGCGGCGCGGCGTGTCCAGCGTTGCCCACTCCGCCTCGCCCCCGCGCAGCAGCAGGCGTCCTTGCGCGAGCGTGATCATGGGCTCGGCTCCGCAGCGTCGCGCGCGGCGAACAGGTGGGCGTACTCGGGCTGGTTGAAGTAGGCGCGCCGAATCTTCGACTTGGTCGAGGTCACGGCCGGGGTCACCCAGTTGCTGCAGTGGCCGCGACGCCACCGATCGGACCGGTTGGGGTACGAGACGTGGAGCGTCTTGGAGTGGTGCAGCACCACCCCGCCCCGCCGCACCCGCGCCGCCGACTCCGGGCGGCCGGCGAGCAGCTCCGGCGCCGGCGTCCAGTCGCGATCGCACTCGGGGTGGGCCGCGTGTGGCAGCACCGGGCCGCGGTGAGATCCGTCGACGTAGTGGAGGCAGCCGTTGTCCTCGTCGGCGTCGTCGAGCGCGATCCAGGCCGTGAGCACGCGATCCGCCGGCTCGCAGCACAGGTGGAAATTGTCCTGGTGGTGGCGCTTGATCGACCCGCAGCGAGGAGGCTTGAGGAACAGCATGTCGCCCAGCACGAGCGGCACGTCGCCGAGCAGCGCCCCGACGATCGCAGTGAGCCGTGGCGAGAGCACCAGCTCGCGATACTCGGGGCGGCGAGGGAACAAGCCCTCGAGCTTGCGCAGGTAGCGGGTGCCGTCGGCGTCGATGTCGACCAGCGCCTCGGAGGTGCCCGCTTGCAGCTCGTCGGCAGCGTCGGCCATGAGCAGGGCACACACGCGCTCGATGTCGCCGGGTGGGAACACGTCGTCGACGACGACCCAACCATTCTCCCAGTAGTGCTCGTGCTGCTCGCGAGAAACCTGCATGGCTCGCTCCTAGTCCCCGCCGGCGCCGTGAAGGGCCGACAGCACGCGCAGGCGGTGGCGCGTGAAGTCGTCGATCGCGTGGTGGTTGCGGCCGAGCAGCTCGAGCAGCGCCTCCACGAGGGGCAGCCCCAGCGCGCCGGGCTCGCACGCGGCCGCGAGCACCTCGCCGAGCTCGCGGCGAGCGTTGGCCACGCCGAGCGCCCGCCAGCCCTCGGGCGATGGCAGATCCCGCAGTCGATCCCTCGCCTGCCGCATGACGGGGGTGAGCCCCACCAGCGCGTCCATTGCCGCGCGCACCAGCGGCTCGCCGCGCGCGACGTGACGTAGCGACCGTCGCACCGTCGCCACCGCCGCCAGCGCCTCGTGGGGCCGCGCGGGCCGGGGCACCCGCGGGTCGGCCACCATCCCCGCGAGCGCCACGGCCATGCAGCGAAGCAGCACGTCGAACGGGTGGCTCTCCTGGCGCAGCGGTGTCGAGCCCAGCAGCAGCACGAGCGCGTCCTCCGGCACGGGCTCGGGCTCGCTCGCGAGCAGCAGCTCGAGCCCCGCGCGCCCCATCACCTGCTCGCACAGCGCCACGAGCTCGGTGGGCTCGTCGGGCGAGTGCACGAGCGAGAAATAGCGCTCGGCGATGGGCGACATCCCGCGGATCGACTCGGGCACGCGCTCGACGTAGCTGCTCGGGCCCTTGTGAGCGTTGATGCGTGCCTGCACCGAGGACCCCGCTGCGGGCCCGTGCACCACGAGCAGCACGCTGCCGCCGAGCTCGAACAGCGAGAGCGACAGCCAGCTGCTCGGCCGCCGGTCTCGCGCCCGCGACGCGAGCGAGGGCGAGTAGATCGTGCTGGTGTCGTGGCGGGTGAGGATGCGTGGGATCGCGGCCACGACGGCGAGCTCCAGCCGCTCGAGCTGGGCCAGGAGCGCCGCCTCGAGGCCCTGCGGCAGGAAGTCCGGGCCGAGCAGCAGCGCACCGAACGACGCCAGCCGCGTCGTCGTGCCGGCACCGAGCGAGTCGCGCGAGCGATCCTGGCACGTCGCGGTCATGCGCTCGGTGGCTCCTTCTGCGCCACCAGCACGCGGTGCAAGAACTCGGTCGCCTCGGCGAGCACGTGATCGAACGCGGGCGCCCCGATCTCGTCGGTGCCCGGGTCGAGGTACGCGCGCACGTGCTCGATCGAGGCTTCGGTCTCATGGAGCCCGAACTTCTCGATCGCCGCACGGAGCACGAACTCGCCGACGTCGCGCGATCGGGCGATGCGGCCGCTGAAGCTCGCCACGTCGCGATCGAGCAGCTCCGCATGGATCGGCGCGCCGATTGCCGCGGCGGTGGCGAGGATCCACGGCCGCGAGCCGAGGCCCGTGCCGCGCCCGAGCGCGCCCAGCCGCGCCACGATGTCGGCGAGGTACCCGTCGTACTCGCCGGTCCGAGCGAGGTGGATGTCGATGGCGTACTCGACCATCGAGTGGGCGAACCCCCGCCGGGAGTCTCGCGGTCGACTCGCATCGCGCAGCCCCGAGGCCTCGGCGACCGCGAAGAACTCGTCGTAGGCGCGCGCGAACCCGCCCATGTTTCGATAGGCCCACCCGTGCTTGATGCGGCCCCGATCCCCGCCGTAGTGCACGAACCAGTCCCCCAGCACGTGCGAGCGCAACAGCGCGGCCTCGCGTCCCGGCGCGCTCGGATCGAAGCAGCAGTCGTAGCCCCAGTCGTGGCACCGCAGGTAGTCGGGCATCATCACGGCATACAGGCCGTCCCCGAAGATCGCTGCGTCGGAGAAGAGCCCGGTCCGCTCGGCGGTGACGCAGTGTCCTAGCACGTACATGGTCTGCTACCTCCCTCGGGCTCGAGCGCGATGCCCTGGCTGGCCCGCCACGCCTCGTCGTAGATCGTGCTGAGGTACGAGCGGCCGCCGTCGGGCAGCACGGCGAGCACCCTCTGCCCCCGGTTCTCGGGTCGGTCGAGGTAGCGGAGCGCCGCTGCCAGGATGCAGCCGGACGACGCCCCCACCAGCAGGCCCTCGCGTCGCAGCATCTGCAGGGCCGCACCGATCGCGTCGGCGTCGGACACGGTGATGACCTCGTCGACCAGCGCGAGCTCCACGTTGCCGGGCACGAAGTCGCCGCCGATGCCCTCCACGAGGTACGGGCGCGCATGCACCGGCCGGCCGCCGTGGAGGTCGCCGAAGATGCTCCCGTGCGGATCGGCGAGCACGATGCGGATCCCGGGCTGGCGGCTCCTCAGCAGGCGCCCTACGCCGGTCAGCGTGCCCCCCGTGCCCGCCCCGCACACGAACGCGTCGAGCTCGCCCTCCGTCTGCTCCCACAGCTCGGGGCCCGTGCCCTCGAAGTGAGCCCAGGTGTTGTCGGGGTTCGCGAACTGATCCGCGTACCAGGCGTCGGGGATGCTCGCGGCGATGCGGCGGGCGTAGTTGATGAACGCGTCGGGATCGTCGGGATCGGCCCCGTACGACACCACGACCACCTCGGCCCCGAAGGCACGCAGGAGCGCGAGCTTCTCCCGGCTCGCCTTGGACGTCATCACCGCGACCATGCGGTAGCCCTTCTGGGCAGCGGCCATGGCGAGGGCCACCCCGGTGTTGCCCGCGGTGGCCTCCACGATGGTGCCACCCGGCCGGAGCTCGCCTCGGCGCTCCGCCTGCTCGACCATCGCGAACCCGATGCGATCCTTGATGGAGCCGCCTGGGTTCATGAACTCACACTTCCCGTAGAGCGCCCGCCCGTCGCCGAGGCGATCGAGCCGCACGATCGGGGTGTGGCCCACCAGCTCCCGCACCGAGCGCGCCTTCATGGCAGGGCCTCCTGGCGCTCCACCTCGCGCGCCGCCGCGATCGCGTGCGCGGCCAGGGCCCGAATGGTCGACGTGGGCTCGACGCCGAGCGAGACCCGCAGGTAGCAGGGCGCATCGTCCTGGTTGAGCCGGCTCGACTCGTAGACCCGCGCCGAGGTGTTGATCCAGCCGAAGCCGGCGCGGATGTCGAGCTCGAGGCCCGCCGCACGGGCCCGCGCCCGCCAGCGCCGCAGCACCTCGCGGTGCCGGGCCTCGAGCGTGGCCGCGCCCGTCGAGCGCGACGACAGGGCCAGGAACACCAGCGCGCCCACCCCCGCGCCGAACGGGAACCCGCGGCGCTCCTCGTCGGTGGCGCACGAGTCGAGCGTGTGGACCAGCGCGAACGAGCCGGCCTCACGCAGCTCTGCTGCGAACGCGCGTGCGTTGCTCGAGTGGCGCGCGAGCTTCTCGCCCACCCGCTCGAGCTCGGCCTCGCACAGGTAGCTGAAGGCCTTCTCCTGGAGCTGCTGCCCGGTGGCCCGAGCGAGGTGCCGCGCCGCCGCGAACGCCTCGCCGCCCCCGTAGACGACCCCGGCCATGCACTCCTGCGTGAGGTACTTGGTGCCGCTCTCCACCACCAGCGCGCGATCCCAGGCGCCCTCGAGCACCTCCGACCACCGCGTGAGGTGCCCCTGCGCCGAGTTGTCGATCACGAGGAACGTGGAGCCGCCCTCGCGCGACCACTGCTCGATGCCCCGCGCCACCGGCACGCTCGGCACGTTGGTCACCGTCTCGAGCAGCGCCACCTCTGGTCGCAGCTCCCGCAGCGCGGCAGCCAGCACCCCCGGGCGCTCGATCGGAGCGCGCACCACCTCGATGCCGCAGGCGCGAACGAAGCGCTCGAGGTAGTCGGTGGTCTCGAAGTACGAGCGCTCGCCCGTGAGCAGCCTCGCCCCGCTCCGCAGCGTGCGGCTGCCCAGCGCCACCGCGACCGCCGACATCCCGGAGTTGAGCAGGAGCGCCTCGGGTGCGCCGTAGATCCGCGCCAGCTGGGCCTCGAGCCCGCGCCGGCGGCCGTGCTCGTACGTGTCCCAGAACGTGCGGGGGCTCGCTGCCGCGACCTGGGCGTCGGCATCGGCCCAGAACTCCTCCATGCTCTCGTAGCGCTGGGCGATCTCGGCGCCCGCGTTGAGCAAGGCGGCCTTGGCGTGGACCAGCGCGCCGTACCGCTGCCACCTCGCGCGCCACGCGGGAGGATCGAGCCCCGCCTCTGCTCGGTCCTGGCACTCGCGCTCGAACGACGCGATCGCGGCGAGCAGCCGCTCCCTCTCCGGCGACGGCGAGACGAGCCGCCGCAGCTCCTCGGCGAGCCCACGCGCGAGCGCCCGCTGGTACGGCAGCGGCTCGTCGACCGCGAGCGCGCGAGCGTGGGCCGGCTGCATCTCAGCGCTCCTCGGCCGGGCGCTCGCCGAGCGCTCGCGGGGCAAGGTCCACCGTGAACAGGTGGTGCCCGAGCGGGATCCCCGGCACCGACGGTCGCTGCTCCACCATCCGGACCCGCCCGAACGCCCCGAGCAGGCGCAGCCACTCGCCGGGCGTGCGGTGCTGGGCCGGGATGTCGATGTCGATGCGGTTGAGGCAGTGGTTGAAGAACACGTCCATCAAGAGGTGGAAGCCCTCTCCGTGGTCGCCCTCGAGGCAGTTCTCCACGATCACGAGCCGGCGCGCCTGCACCCGAGTCGCCTGTGCCAGGAGCCACTCGGGATCGACCTCGTGGTGGAGCACGGTGCACAAGAGCACCGTGTCCGCGCAGCACGAGCCGAGCGGATCGGCCCCGTCGACGAACGCGAAGTCGTGGGAGGGCTCGTCACCGAGGTACGCGCGATAGGCCGCCGCGCGCTCGGTCGCGACCACGTCCCAGCCGGCCGCCGCGAGCACGCGCCCCACCGCCCCGCACCCCGACAGCAGGTCGAGGACCCGCCCCCGCAGGTACGGCGCGACCCAGGCCGCGAGCACCTCCGCGCGGTCTCGTGCCAGCAGCGAGTTCCAGCGCTGGCGCACGCCCGTGCGCTCGAGCGCCTCGGCGATCTGCGGCAGGGCACCCAGCGCCTCCGTGCGCAGCCGCGCATGGGCATCGGCGAGCAGCGCGTCCGTCCCCTCGACGCCGAGCCCCCCGAGCAGCGCGCCGACCTGGCGGCGGAACACGGCGACCGCCCCCTCCGAGAACGCATCTATATCTTGCGCATGATGCATCGGTCGTGTCCCACGAGCGTGCGAATCTCATCGGCGAGCGCGTTGGAGCCCTCGAGGTGGAGCCGCACGAATTGCTCGAGCTGGCCGTCGCGCGCCGGTGCGAGGTGCACCTCGCGGTAGCGGGCCAGGAAATCCGAGCTCCCCTGCGCCCGCAGCTTGTGCAGGCGCCACTTCCAGCGATCGAGGCTCCCGCCATGGGCGAAGAGGTACGCGTCGGCGAGCGCGTCGTAGCGCCGGCACAGCGTGAGGTACGCGTTCTCGGGGTCGCCGCCCGCGAGGTAGCGCTCGACCCCGCGCCGGCCCGCCTCCGCGAGGATCATGTTGTACGTCACGTTCCAGAGCAGGTACTTGTCGCCGTCGAGCCGTCGCCTCAGCACAGCGAGCTGCTCGGCGCCAGCGATCGGCTCGGCCACGCGCAGCCGGTGGAGCAGCTCCACCGCCTCGTAGTGCTCGAAGCGCCCCAGGAACGCATACGAGCTGCGCACGCTCTCGTAGTCGGCAGGGCGGTAGGCATCGAGCGCCGCGAGCAGCTCCTCGAGCTTGGCGAGCAGGTGGCACTCCACGTCGAGCTCGGTCGTCCCCACGTGCACGTAGAACATCCCGAACCGCTGCGCCGCCTGCTGGCTGCGCTCCTCGTTGGTGTAGAGCGGCTCGCGCCGCTCGAACCCGCGTGCGTCGGTGAGCACGTAGACGTCGAGATCCGACGATGCGTCGCCCACGTCGTCGAGCAGCGAGCCGGTGACGTAGGCAATCTCGCCCGGCTCGAGCTCCAGCCGCTCGCGGAGCTCGGCGAGCGTGAAGCCGCGCGCCGCTGCGAATGTATCGACGATGCGTGACATGGCGGTCGCGGGCTCGTGCACGGGTTGGTTGCCTCTCGGCATCATCGGTTCCACGATGATTCGAAGAAATCCACATGGGCCGTTTCGCCCATGTGCTGCGGGCGTGATTCCCGATCACGCGGCATTTCTCGGCTTGCGTACTCCGTCACCGTCGGTCATGGTTCGACGTCGGTGACATCGAGGATGCGCGTCGAGGTGGCGGGTGCCAGAGCCCTCGCCCATCGCTCGCCAGTGGTACTGCGTCACCGCTCACCGAGGATCGCCCGATGGACATCGTGGGACACTGCGTGGTGGCCGAGCTGAGCGGGGCCTTCCAAGAAGAAGAGATCTACGGCCCCGGCATCGTCGAGCTGATGATGCCCAATTACGTGCACTGCCACGACTGGGCCTACCGCTCGGTCTGGACCCCCGAGGCGTTCCCGGCCGAGGATCGGCGCACCGTGGAGCTCCTCCGCGCGCACATCGTCAACGACTGGGTCGTGCACTACGGGACCCGCCACACCCACGTCAAGGAGAAGTGCGGCTGGGCGTTCCGCCGCTCGGGCTTCGCCGAGGGCCTGGCCGTGGAGTTCTTCGAGGGAGCCGCGGCCGCTGGCCTGCTCGAGAGCGGCGGCGCCGACCCGCGCGGCTTCGACGAGCGGCAGCTCGTCGACTTCGGCCACACGTTCACCGAGTACGCGGGCGACATGCTCCTGGCCGACGAGTTCGTCACGCCCGCGCGCCTGCAGGCGATCAAGCGCGGCTTCGCCCAGCTCGAACGCCAGAGCGGCCACCACAGCCACGGCTGGGTGCTGGCCACGTGCGACCGCCTCGGCATGACCACCGATCACCCGCGCTCGTTCGTCGAGGACAGCATCCGCTGGATGGCCCACGACGCCGCCCAGGCCGAGACGATCGTCGATCTCCCCGTGCGCACCGCCATGCGAAAGTGGCGGTTCCACGACGATCCGCGCGCGCGTCGCTACATCCACGAGAGCCTCGAGCGGATCGCCGCGCGCCTCGATCGCAGCGAGCTGCGCGAGCTGCTGACGGACGCGGGGCGCATCGTCGCCGACCCGGCGCGCCTCTACTCCGGCCCGTGGGTCGATCAGCGCCCAGCCCCGATCGTCGTCGCCCGCGAGTGAGCGAGAGCACCCCCATGGAGAGCGAGACCACGGACATCGGTCGCGAGCCGGTAGGGTTCATCGGCCTGGGCCGCATGGGCCGAGGCATGGCACTGAACCTGCTGCGCGGCGGCGTGCCGCTGACGGTGTGGAACCGCACCGCCGAGCGAGCGGAGCCGCTGCAGGCCGCGGGCGCGGCGGTGGCCGGCTCGGCGCTCGAGCTGGCACGGCGATGCCGCGTCGTGCTCGTCTGCGTCAGCGACACCCCCGACGTAGAAGAGGTCGTCGAGGGTCCGCAGGGGATCCTGGCTGGCGCCGTCGCGGGCACCCTCGTCGTCGATTGCAGCACGATCCGCCCGGCGACGGCGCGGCGGCTCGCGACCAGCCTCGCCGCGCATGGCTGCGCCATGCTCGACGCCCCGGTCAGCGGCGGCAGCGAGGGAGCGGAGCAAGGCACCCTCTCGATCATGGTGGGTGGCGAGCCCCATGCCCTCGAGCGTGCGCGGCCCTACCTCGCGCTCATGGGGCGCAACATCGTGCACGTGGGCGGCAGCGGAGCCGGGCAGCTCGTCAAGCTCGTCAACCAAGTGCTCGTGGTCGGCCACGCGCTGGCCATGTCGGAGGCGCTGCTCTTGGCGGAGCGGAGCGGGGTCGAGCTCGAGCCGACGCTCGCGGCGGTGGCCGCTGGCGCGGGCGGGAGCTGGATGCTGACCCACCGCGGCCCGCAGATCCTGCGGAGGGACTGGCGACCTGGCTTCACCATCGACCTCCAGCAGAAGGACCTGCGCCTGGTGCTCGAGACCGCCGCCGAGCTCGGCGTGCCGCTGCCCGGTACTGCGATGATCCAGCGGCTCTACGCCGCGCTGCAGGCCCGCGGCCTCGGCAGCGACGGCAACCACGCGCTCTTCCGGGCGCTCGAGCACCTCGAGGCGCTCGAGCCCGCACGGCGCACCCACCCACCCACGCCGAGATCGACGCCATGAAGCTACGCCTGGGCCTGAGCGCAGAGGAGATCGCCGATCCCATGTCGGACACGTTCGACGGGGTGGGCCTGCTCCGCGGCGAGTACCTGTGCCGCAAGATCGACATGTACATCCCACGCGCGGAGTGTCGCGACTTCATCCGTGGGTACCTGCGGCGGATCTGCACGCTGTTCGCTCCACGACCGGTCTGGTACCGCACCACCGAGATGGAGACCGCCGAGGTCAACGTGCTCGAGGGCGCCGACGAGATCATCGAGGAGAAGACCACCATGCTCGGCTGCCGGGGCGTGCGCCGCGGCATGCGGCTCCGGGACACGTTCGTGCAGGAGCTGACGCTCGTCGCCGAGGTGGCCGCAGAGCACGACAACCTGCACCTGATGATCCCGTTCGTGTCCGAGGTCGAAGAGCTCGTGTTCACGCGTGACACGCTGCGCGGCCTGGGCTTTCGCAACCAGCTCGGAATGATGGCCGAGATCCCAGCCGCCGTGCTGTGCCTCGAGGACTTCCTCGCCGCGGGGGCGCAGAGCATCACGCTCGGCATGAACGACCTCTCGAGCCTCACGACCGGGGCGCAGCGCAACCCCGAGCTGCACGCCACCCACCCCGGCGTCCGCAAGCTGGTGGAGATGGCGCGCGAGAAGACGCGCGCGGCCGGGGTCCCGCTGTCGATGGCGGGCTACCTCACCCCCGCGCTCCTCGAGATGGCCCGCGCCTGCGAGTGCGACTTCGCGGTGCTGCACTACAGCAAGCTCGGTGAGGTGCTCGGCGAGCGATTCGCGAGCCTTCCCCACCAGGAGGACCTCCAGGCGATCAAGAACCACACGCGCGACCTCGTGCTGCGTCGTCAGGAGCGGCTGGTGCTCGACCGCGCCCGTGCCCGCGTGGCGTGAGCACGCCCGGGCTCGAGCGCGAGGTAGATCCGAGATGGCCTTGATCGTCGTCGTCGAGCACGGCCACCGCCTGGACGCCGCAGCGCGCGTGGCCACGCTGCGGGCCAGGGGGCACGAGGTCTACGTGGCCGACGCGGACGACGAGGCGCTGGCCGAGCGCGTGGCCCGGGCCGAGCTGGTGGTGGTGGGCGAGCTCGCCGGGTGCCCACGAGAGCTCGCCCTCACGGCGTGGCTCACCGGGCACGCCCGCCGCCTGGTCTACGCCCCGGCGACGCGCCCGGCGTGCGCGAGCGCGTGGCCGACGGAGCCCTCGTGCCCCACGCGCCCGGAGTGCGAGCGCTGCGATCGCCACGCGGTGCTCACGGCCCTCACCGCGCGAGCCGACGGCGTCGTGGAGCCTACGTCGCGGGCCGCGGCGCTGCAGCAGGCGGTGGCCGATGTGCTCGCGCAGCCCGAGCGCCCGCCGCTCGTGAGCGCGAGCCGGCGCCGGCGCTACTGGATATGGGGGCACGCGCTCGGGGTCGGCGACTCGATCTCGCTGCTGCCCATGGCTCACGCGCTCGCCCGCCACTGCGAGCACCCTCCCGCGCTCGTCGTGCCGCGCCACCACGCCGCGCTCCTGCAGCCCGCGTGGCCACAGCCGCTCCTGCCCCACGAGGGCTTCGATCCGCGCACGCTCCCTGCCGACGCCATCATCCTCGAGATCACGGTGGGCCAAAACGCGCGCCACGTGGGCCGGCTGGCGGCGCGGCTCGTCCACCTCGACCTCGCGCGACAGGCAGGAGGCGACGGGCTGGTCCACGAGCGGCTCCTGGGGTTGTTGGCGCACGCGGGGATCGGCGCGTGCGTGCCCGCGCCGCGCATCCCGGTGCCCCCCGCCGAGCTCGAGCACGCCACGCGACGCCTGGCGGCCCACGGCCTGCGCTCGCGAGAGCGGCTGGTCGCGGTGCACCCGGGCACGAGCCGGGCGGAGAAGCGCTGGCCCGCCGAGCGCTTCTCCGCGCTGATCGCCGGGATCAGAGCCGAGCTCCGTGCCGAGGTGCTGCTGCTGCTCGGCCCCGGCGAGTCGGGGCAGAGCACGGCCATGGCCGATGCGAGCTTCGTCAGCGACGGTGACCCGCTGCGCGAGGTCGCGGCGCTCGTCCACGGGTGCCGGGCGTTCGTGGGCAACGACAGCGGCCTGGCCCACCTCGCCGCCGCGGTCGGCGTGCCCACGGTGACGATCGCGGGGCCCATGTCTCCTCGCATCTGGCGACCCGCCCACCCGCGCGGGCGGGTCGTCGACCGCGGCGGGGACGTCCTCGCGGTCGAGCCGAGCCAGGTCCTCGCGGTGCTCCGGCCGCTGCTGGAGGAGCGGGCGGCATGAGCCCTCGCTGCGCCCATGCGGTCGCCGCCGGCGTCCAGCACGTCGCCGCCGTGCGAGCGCTGCTGCGCCGGATCGACGCCCCGGTGTATGCGACTCGCGGCGTTGCTGGGCGTGCGCTCGCCGGCGAGGCGACCGTCGTCGACGTGGGCGACGGCGATCTCCACGCGGCGCTGGCCGACGGAGCCTTCGACGTCGTCTTCGTCTCGGGCCCGTGCCTCGAGCCCGCGCGCCTCCGCGCCCACCAGCCTCGCACGTTCGTGGTCTCGCTCGGCGGCTCCGAGCGCACGCGCTCGCCCGCGGGCTCCGACGACGTGCTCTCCGCAGAGGCCGATCTGGTGCTCACGGCGACCAAGCCCTTCCACGCGCGGCTCGTGGCGCGCGACAAGGCGCTCGTGGGCAGCTTCCGCCACGATCTGGTGGTCGCAGGCGGCCTGGATCGCCTCGCGCCGCTCCGCTGCGTGCTGTGGGCACCCGGCGAGGGTCCCACGGGGTCGCTCGCCGCCTGGGGTCCCACGGTCGTCGCAGTCACCGCTGCGCTCGGCATCGAGTGCTGGATCCATCCGCACCCGGCGAGCCACCGCAGCGAGCCGCACCTCGTGCGCTGGGCCCATGCCCAGGTCCTGCGCCACGAGCACGTCACCGTCCTCCACACCGACCAGCTCGAGCGCCCGATGTCGAAGGCTGCCGCGCTGCTGACCGACGCGTCGTCGGTCGTGCTGGACTGGCTGCCCTTCGATCGCCCCACGATCGTCCTCGATCACCCCGGCCTCGATCCCGTCGCGCGAGCCGAGCTCGCGACGAGCGTGATGGCGCGCGACGCCGTGGAGCTCGAGGCGGCCCTCCACGGCGCGCTCGTCGATCCCGAGCGCGACCGGGTGCTTCGCGCAAGCGCCCGCAGCCGCCTCTTCGAGGCCCTCGATGGGCACGCCACCGACCGAGCGCTCGATGCCACCTGGGCGGCATGGGAGCGCCGGTAGTCCCGCCCGGCGATTGCACCGAAGCGACTAGTTGCAGCTCGGGTCCTCGTAGTCCTTGGGCGTGCCCTCGCCGGCCACGACGCCCTGGTGCTCGACCTTGCTCGAGCACGTCCAGGTGAGGCCGGGGGCCGAGCAGGCGTCGCAGCGCAGGTCCACGACCTTGCCGTCGGCGGCGCCGTCGAAGCGCACCCCGGCCTGGCCGCCGGCGTTGCGCAGCACCACGTGCTCGAGCACGTTGCCCTTGGCCTTCTCGAACAGCACGATGCCGCCCCAGCTGCCGGGCTCGTCGCGCAGGCCACGGAAGGTGATGGGCGCCTCGGCGGTGCCGCGCAGCTCGAGCCCGGCGTTGTCGTAGTAGCCCACCTGCACCTCGACGCCGTCCTCGACGTGGACGGTGGTGCCCGGGTCGACCACGAGCCGCGTGCCCGAGACCTGAAGGGTGCCCTCGAGCTCCACCCTGGCGCCGACCTGCCGCTTCCAGGTGGCGTCGGCGTCGAGCTTGTCGGCCTCGACCACGAGGCGCGGCTCGCCGGCGGCCGAGGGCCCGTAGACGTTGGCGGCGCCGAGCGACCCGAGGTAGCGCGCCGCGGCCCGCAGCGCCACGGGCGTGCGCTCGAAGGTCACGCGATCGAAGGCCTGCAGCTTGGCCTCGGTGCCCTGCACCACCACGCCGACCGCGTCGTCGCTGAAGGTGGCGTCTTGCAGGCTCACGCGCGCGGGGCCGTCGACGAGCAGCACGCCCTCGGCCTCCTGCTTGCCGCCGTGGCGCAGGCGCACGTGCGAGAGCGTGGCCTCGGTCTTGCCGAAGAGCTTCACCGCCCCCCACGCCCCGGGCTCCTGCCGCTCGTGCGCGCCGAAGACGATCGGCCGGTCCGCCGTGCCCTCGGCCCGCAGGCCCGCCTCGTCGTAGTAGCCCACGTCGAGGCTGCCGTCGCCGCCGAAGCGCAGCTCGGCCCCAGGCGCGAGGGTGAGGGTGGCGCGCTGGCCCGGAGCGCCGTTGACCTGCACCTGCCCGGCGATCATCCACGGCGCGCCGAGGGCGTTCCAGGTGGCGCTCTTCCCTAGCACCCCGGGCTGCACCTGCACCGCCGCGCCCGCCGGCAGCACGTTGTCGGCCGCGATGCCGCCCGCCGCCGCCGGGGTGACCCGCATGGCGAAGGGGCCCACCTCGGCGATCGTGGTGCCCGAGATCGTGGCCATGCCCTCGCCCATCACGTCGATGGCCACTCCCTTGGCCGAGCGCACGGTGGAGCCGGTGACGGTCACGTCCTGGGCCTCGATCGACAGCGCGGTCTCGTGGTCGTGGCCCGCGTGCTCGAGCACCAGCCCCTGGATCGCCGAGCGGTTGGCCTTGGCGTAGAGCCGCACGCCCTGCCACATGCCGGGCACCTTGTCGGCGGCGCTGGTGGTGAAGGTGACCGGAGCCTCGGCCGTGCCCTCGACCACCAGCTTGGCGGGCTCGTAGTAGCCCACCCTGAGCGCGGTGCCCTCGGCGAACGCCAGCGTGGCCCCGGCCTCGAGCGTGAGCGTGGCGCCGTCGATGGCGTAGTCGGAGGTGACCGGCACCACGCCGCACGCCTTGGTGATCACGCGATCGACCTTGTCGGTGCCGGAGAGCGACTGGGGGCACTCGGTGACGGGGGCGCCCGCGACCGGGGCACCGCCCGCGGCGCTGGCCTTGGGGTCGGCCGCCTTGCCGTCGCCCGCCTTCGCCTCGCCCGCCTTCGCGTCGCCCGTCTTCGAGGCCTCGTCTTCCTCCTTCGAGCAGCCGAGCAGGAGCGCCGCAGCGCACGAGAGCCGTAGGGTGAGGTCGCGGCCGTTCATGGGGCGGGCTTCTAGCGCGGCGACCGAGCGCGGTTCAAGGGCCATCGTCGCGTCGCGCCCTCGGCACCGGAGGATGCGCGTCCTCACGAGGCCGCGCGGCGTCTCGCGCGACGACTCTCCCTCCGCCGTCCACTCAAGGGAAGGATGATTCACTTCACGTCTCGATTCTTCCTCGTTGGCCTCTTCGTTCCGCTCGGGTGCTTCGGGCCCGAGCGAGGCGACGTCGCCGATGCCGGCTCGTCCGAGGACGGTACGTCCTCGGACGAGCCATCGAGTGACACGCTCGGGCCACCGGGTCCCTCGACCACCGGCACGCCGCCCGACGATCCGGGCGCCGACGCCACGGGCACCTCGGGGAGCGAGCCGCCCCCGGGCGGCTCGGAGGGCGGCGAGCCGTCCGCGTGCGCCGACGCCTGCGACCCCGATCTCACCGCCCCGTGCGCGTTCAACGGGACGGCCGCCGTCCAGTGCACGCAGGGCCCCTCGGGCTGCCTCGAGTACGCGGTGACGGAGTGCGGCACGGACACGTGCGTGCCCGACGAAGGGTGCGTGCCGCGGCTGCCCGCGAGCTGTGCCGAGATCCTCGCGCACGATCCCGACGCCGCCGACGGCAGCTACTCGATCGACGTCGACGGCCCCGGCGGGCTCGCGGCGCTCGAGGCCGTGTGCGACATGAGCTCGGACGGCGGCGGCTGGACCCTCGTCGCCCGCAACGACGCCACCGACACCTTCGTGACCTTCGACCGCTCGTGGGCCGAGTACAAGCAGGGGTTCGGCGAGCTCGTCGACATGAGCCGCGGCTGGCTCGGCAACGATCGCATCCACTTCCTCACCGGCGGGGGCAAGGACCTGCGGGTGCTGCACGACCAGGGCGCGCACTACTACGCCGACTTCAGCGTGGCCAACGAGGTGTCGCAGTACCAGATGGTCGTCACCACCACCCCGAGCTCGCAGGACGCCGGCATGTTCGAACAGAGCCAGGGCGGGCAGTTCTTCTCCACGTACGACGAAGACAACGACAAGCTCGCCGACGGCAGCTGCGCCGAGCTCCACGGCACGGGGTGGTGGCACGACGACTGCTACGACATGTCGATCGCCGGCTCCGACGACGGCGGGGTCTACTGGCGCAACGCCGCGGGCGCCCCCGTGTTCGTGGAGTGGATCGAGCTGTGGGTGCGGTGAAGGGAGACGATGCAGAGCGATCGCAGAGCGTCGGCGGTGGGCGCCGCCGGCGAGCGCCTCAGCCCGCGGCCTTTGCGGCCTGCGCCTTGAGCCAGCGGCGGCCCGACGGCGACAGCTCGGGGTCGCCGCTGGTCTCGAAGAAGTTGATGCCCTCGGCCTGCGCCTTGGGCCGCTCGTGGGTGATGTCGTAGACGTCGTCGACGTAGGGCTGCGCGAGCCACTCCACGTAGCTCTTGGCCGGCTGCACGTTGTAGCGATAGTCGGTGTTGACCTGCCAGATGAGCAGCGTGCGCAGCACGAGGGCGTCCTCGTGGAACGGCAGCGCGGCGAAGACCTCGCGGTACGACCTCGGGTAGCGCGGCCAGTACTCCTCGGCGTTGCTCAGGTAGAGCAGGCGGATGGGCACGCCGAGCTGCTTGCTGGCCTCGCCGATGCCCTGGAGGCCCTTGCGTTCCAGCAGGTTGACCACCATGGGCCGCACGCGCCGCTCGGCGAGCATCTGCTTGATGAAGTCGTAGTGCTCCTGGTCGGTGAGGTAGCTCGGGATCTCGGCCTTGTCCATGGTGCGGGTCACGGCCACCAGGCGGCGGTGGATCCAGCCCTTGTAGCCGAGGTACCAGCGGCGCAGCGTCTTGAATTCGCGGTCGTCGTGGGCGGCGTCGATGATGGCCAGCGCCTGCTCGCGCGCGGGCTTGTCCCACAGCGCCACGAACTCGTCGGGGGTGGCGGCCGCCTCGAAGAACAGGCGGTACAGCTCGTGCACCTCGATGACCGCGGGGTCGTAGTCGACCAGCCACGCGATCTCGGGCCGCGCCCAGCTCATGAAGAGGTACGCCTGGTCGGTGCCCACGCCCACGTAGCCGCCGCCCACGTCCTTGATGACCGGGTAGAACGCGTGCAGCGAGCGCTCGTTGCCGGCGAGGTAGTGCTTGTTCTCGCGCTCGGGCGTGATGCCGCCGCGGTACTCGGGCGCCTCGTCCTCGGCGGTGCCGCGCAGGATCTCGACCTGCGCGTCGGTGAGCGGGCCGCGAGCGCCGGGCGTGGGCTCGGGCTCGCTCGCGACCGCCGGGTTGCTCTCGGGTGTGGGCTCGCTCGGGGGCGCGGGCTCGGTGGGCTCGCTCGGCTCGCCGGGCGGCGCGGGCTCCTCGACCACGGGCCCCGCGGCCACGGCCGGCGACGCGGTGGCCGGGCCGCCCCGCGTGGTGCAGGCGAGCAGCAGGCAGAGGGCGAGCGGGCGGGAGCGAGTCACCATGGGCACGACGTATCCTTATCGACCGGGCCCGGGCCGCAGCGCAAGCCGGCGGTGCATTGGCAGCGGCGAAGAGCCCGAGCGCGGCCCGGCCCCGACCGCGTGCCGATGCTCACGAATTCGCCCCTCGGTCCCGGACCCTGGGTCTGCGACCACCCCGCCGGCCCCATCCCCCTGGCGATGGGATTCTTCGACGAGGCCAAGGCCTTCATGGGTGGTCACGGGGTGACGGTGCAGCTCACCCGCATCGAGCAGTAGCCCGCCAGCGACGCCTCGATGCCGATCGACGACACGGTGATCAAGGACAACCTCGACAAGCCGACGGCGCGGATCTGCACGAATGTGGCAGTCGTGGCCCCGCCAGCGCCATCGACCCCTGACGCGCTGCGCTCCTCACCGCTCGTCGATGCATCAGCGAGCGCCGCGCTAGCGCTCCGCGAGGACGCGCTCGAGCGTGGGCCGCAGCGCATCGCCGCTCAGCGACTCACCCACCTCGAGGATCGTTCCCTGCTCGTCGACCAGGATCACGGTCGGCACGCCGAGCAGCCCCATCGCCTTCATGACCGCCGCGAAGTCCTTGCCGACGAAGGCGTGCGTCCAGGGCATCGACCACTGCTCATCGCGATAGCGGGTGACGTCCCCGGGATCCGCGTCGAACGACACGAACACGAATTCTACTCGCGGGTGCTCGACCGGCCTCAGCCTGCGCAGGTCGACGTCGCTCGTGCCCGCCTTCGCCCCGTTGATCGCCGCATACACCCGATGCAGCTCCGGCATCTGGGCCACGCAGGGCTTGCACCACGTGGCCCAGAACTCGAGCACGTAGAGGCGCCCCAGCCGGCTGTCCCGGGTGATTCGCGGGGACGCCCGGCCCAGGGTCGCGTAGTCGAACGACGGCAGCGTCTTGCCCGGCTGCAGCACGCGCGCGGGGTCGAAGCGCTTCTCGAGCGCCATGGTCGCGCGAAGGCTGCGGAACCGAGGATCGGCCAGGCCCGCGAACAGCTCCGCCACGCGGTCCGGCTCGCGGCGCTGCTCGGCCAGCGCCAGCCTCACGGCCAGCCCTCCCAGCGCCGCGCTCGGCGACGGATTGTCCGCCACCCGTCGCGCGCACCAGGCATCGACCCGAGCCGCCCTCGTGTCGTCGCCGCGGGCGATCCGCGGGAGGACGTGGTCGAGCTGCGGCAGCAGGGCCAGGTGGACGTCGTCGGGCGATACCTGCTCGAGCACCGCGTCGAGGTCGTCGCGGAGCACCTGCTCGGGCGCGGTGCCGTCGATGCGCGCCCCGAAGGTGGCGAGCTCGAGCGCCCGGACCAGGCTCCTCTCGCCGGGGTCCTCGATTGCATCGACCTCGGCCCGCGCCTCCTCGAGCAGCGCGTGGTGCTCATCGACGCTGCGGCTCGCGAGCGCGTCCTGCCAGCGCTCGCGATGCGCATGGATTGTGGCGGAGGCCGCATCCTCGCCGGCCCACGTCAGGCGCGGCGGCGTCGACGACGGATCGGACCCGAGTCGGCCCCGAACCTCCACATCACCGGTGAGCACCGTCCACCGCACGACCGGTGCATGGTCGAGGGCCGCGACCGAGACGACCCAGGCGCCGGGCCGAACCCGGGCCTCGAAGCGCCCCCGATCGTCGATCGCGACGTGGGCCTGCGGCTCGAAGACCCCTGGCGCCTGGAGGGTGACGTGTGCCTCCCGAAGCGGCCCGCCGTCGCTCGCCCGCAGCTCTCCGGTGACGGCGACGAGCCCGTCGTCGAGCCTCGCGCGCTCGGGAGCGGCGACGTCTTCGGACGGCGCGATGGCGACCGGCCCGTGCCCCGCGGCACATCCCGCGATCATCAGCAGCGCCCACGAGACACCGAGCTTGCGCATCACGGCCTGCACGGTAACCGAAACCACCCGGACCCGTCGCGTGGCGGACGGGCGTCGCAGTGGGCTCGCGCTCATCGCACGCGGCGACGCGAGCACGGGTGGAGCGAGCTGGGGGCTCGTGTCGGCGGCGGCGAGACTGTCGAGCTACGCGTATGCATCGGCGACGGAACGGTCGCCGATGCCGAGATCTCGCGTTCGGCTCCACGCACCTGCGTGCCGCAATTCGGCGCCGACGGCACGGCCAGGCCTCCGGCGACCAGGTGCACGGCGGGTCGCGGGTCGATCGATGCGGGTTCGGCTGATGCCCACCCGGCTACTCGATGGTCAGCTCGGCCTCGATGGCCACCCATGCCGGCGGGCTCGCCGGATCGAAGCCCCACACGCCGCCGAGCAGGGCGAGCGTGCCCGCCTCGTCGAAGCCGGCGAGCTCGATCGCGGCGTCGACGATGTCGGCCACCTCGAGCTGGCCGTCGAGCACGAGCGGGTGCACGATCCCGGCGGCGTCGACCGAGCCCGACAGCTCGGCCTGCGCGATGGTGATGGTGAGCGCCTTGCCGCCGGCGGTGGTGCCCACGGGCAGCTCGAAGCGGACGGCGGCGGTGCGGAAGGCCGCGGCGTCGCCCTCGACGACGGGGGCGTGCACGAGGTCGGCGTAGCCCACCGAGCCGTCGCCGTCGCCGTCGGGCGCGAGCACCAGCGCGGCGGGGTCGCCCGGCGCCTGCGCGCCCTCGGGCAGCCAGGCCCAGCGCAGAACCGGCAGCACGCCCGACAGCACGCCCTCGGCCGATGGATCGTCGGGCTCTCGCAGGGCCATGCCCTTGGCCGGGGTGGTGGCCCGCACGTCGCTGCGCGCGACGCCGCCGGCGATGGCGAGCGGCTGCCCGTCGACCACGAGCTCGCCGCTCACGGGCCAGTAGCCGGGCCCGTCGCCGAGCGCGAGCGTGGTGGTGGAGGGCGGCTCGAGCTCGTGGCCGCCCACGTCGACCATGCCGCCCGGCGCGGTGCCGTCGGGCCACTGCACCGACAGCGGCGCGCCCTCGCCGTCCATCGCCTCGCGCAGCACCAGGCCCTCGTCGTCCTGGCCGACGAGGATGCCGGTGACCTGCGCCTGGCGCCCGAGCCAGTAGGTCATGAGGTGCGCCTTGGTGTAGAGGCGATAGGGGTAGGTGGTGCCGTTGGCGACGGCGGTGGCGTCGGTGAGGCCGCCGCCGTAGGTCTGCGCGGGGGGGTAGCGGTAGGCCGCCTCGCGCCGCGCGATCACCTGCTGCGCGCGCGCGAGCACGTCGAGCGCCTCGTGCCACGCGGACCGGCCTGCGAGGCTCGGGTCGTCGTCGTCGCGCAGCTGCGCCTGCCGGTAGCGGACGACCGCCTCGTAGAGCAGCGCCGTGTGGGCGGCGCGCAGCTCTACGATCTCGAGGCCGTCGAGCACCTCGCGCAGCCACGGCTGGCCGGCCTCGGGCACCTCGGGCGCGATGGCCTCGAGCCGCCCGACGAAGCCCTCGTAGGCGGTCGCGGCCTGCCGCAGCGCCTCGAGGTCGGTGCCCTCGAAGTGGTCGAGCGCGGCCGCATCCCAGCCGAGCAGGGTGGTGAACGGCACCCGCACGGGGCGGAAGCCGAAGCCGCTGGCGTCGGCGAGCACGTCGGCGTCGTCCTCGCCCGCGAGGTAGGCATAGACGCCGCCGGGCCGGCCCTCCCAGTCCTCGCGCTCGAGGAAGAGCTCGCGCTGGTGGTCCATCACCTCGTGCAGCACGGCGATCGCCTCGCGCTTGGCCGTGCAGCCCTCGCGCCACGCGGCCGGCTCGCACAGCGGGTCGAAGATCTCGCCGAGCACCTGATCGAGGGTGGCGTCGGCGTTCCAGGCCAACAGGCCCACGAGGTAGTCCTGCTGCCAGTAGCCCCACTCGTGGCCGGTGTCGAACATGCGGTGGCCGCGGAGCGTGCCGCCGCGCGAGGCCAAGAGCGGCCGCACGAGCTCGATGTCGCGGGCGCGCGACCAGAGGTAGAGGGGCAGGTACAGGGGCACCGAGTCGTCGAACGAGATCCAGTAGGCGCCCTCGGGGAACCACGACAGCGGCCGACCGGCGGCCGACGCCCGCTCCATCAGGCAGCGCTTGTGGGCGAAGCTCTGCTGGTCGTAGACGCGCGCCGGGCCCTCGAGCGGGTAGAACATCACGGTGTGCACCGACACGCCCAGGCGCGGGTCGGCGTGGTAGGGCAGGTCGTAGTAGTCGACCAGGCCCTCGTCGTTGGTGCCGCTCGGGCAGCCGAGGTCGTCGTAGTGGGGGCTGGGCTGGCTGCCGGTGACGTGGCTGTTGATCTCCACCTCGATGTCGGGCCGCAGGCGCAGCGCGGCCTGGCCGGCCCAGTCGATCCACTGCACGGTCTCTTCGTCGGGGGTGGTGGTGAATTCGGTGGGGCCGAAGTGGATGCCGAACCAGCGGGCGTCGGGGACCTGGGCGAGCTTGTCGGCCACCACGGCCTCGATCTGCGCCTTCACCGGGACGCTCGAGTCGGGGTCGATCTCGGCGCTGGCGCCCTGCTGCTGGTTGTGCAGGGCGATGCCGGTGCCGGTGGGGAAGCCGAGCAGCACGCGGAGCGCCTCGAGCTCGTCGGCCCGCTGGGCCTGCGCCGCCTCGGAGACGACGCCCCGGCCCGCGCCGCGGAAGCGGTTGCCGAAGCCCTTGACGATCCAGTCGTTGACGCGGGCCGCCTCGTCGATGGGGAACGCGGGATCGGAGAAGGACTCGAGGTGCTCGAGGGGGTGCGCCGAGTGGAAGGACCACGAGCGCCAGGCGAAGTCGGGCAGGTAGTCGCGCTGGCCCGGCCGGTGCAGCAGCGTGGGCCGCCGCGCGAGGTCCCGCAGGTCGGCGGGGTCGTGCACCGGCACGTGCTCCTCTTCGGGGTGGAAGAACCGCACGCCCAGCCGCCGCAGCAGCTCGTAGGCCGCGTACTGCGTGGCCAGCCGGCTGCCGCCGGCGGTGAGCACCACGGTGGCGCCGGGCTCGTCACCCAGCGGGCTCGACCAGCGGCCCACGTCGTGGGTCTCGAGCACGAAGCCCTGCTCGCCCAGGCTCGCCATGCGCTCGGCGTCGACCTCGGCGCTGGCGAGGCGATCGGCCGCGAGCACGACCACCAGGCCCGCGCGGTGGCGGGCCGCGAGCGCCTCGAGGTCGGCGAGCGCGTCGTAGTCGGCGTCGGCCACCAGGAGCGGCACCACCGGGCGCTGGGCGACGACGGCGAGGTAGTCGGCGAGGGACTCGGCCGTGCGTGCCTCGAGGGGGTCGGCGTCGTCGGGCATCACCACGAGCACCGCGCTGCGGTAGAGGCCGGCGCGCGCGTCCTCGCGGCAGGCGGTCGAGGCGAGCAGGCCAGCCGCGAGCAGCCAGCGCGTGGAACGGAGGCGGTCGGTCTTCGGCATGATGGTATGACCACCCTACCAGATGACGAGATGATCCTCTACCGATGGAGGTCTCGACCAACTCATCGTCACTACTGGAGATTCTCGGCGCCAAGGGCGGGCTCGCGCGGACCGTAGAATTGCGCGAAAAGCGCGGGCGGGCACGAAGACGCGTCCGTCCGCGTGGCGGGATCCACCTGGCGGCCTCGCGCCACAGGGACCACCACCGCGCCGATGATCGATCTCGATCCGCTCCCACGCGGTGGGCTCGACCTGCCTGGGCACACCGCGCTCGTCGACTGGCGTGCAATGCCGTGCTGCCCCTGCGAGGTCGCAGCGATCATGGCGACACCACGCTCGACTGGTGGTGCTACCTCGATGACGGGTGCCATCACGCCCGGTGGCGTGCCGGGGGATGGGCTGCGGTTCGCCCACGGCGGCGTGGTGAGGGTGATGCTATCGTCCGCCCGACGAGGCCATGATCGAGGCGATCACCATCGAAGGGCTGCGAGGAATCCGTGAAGGGATCCTCGAAGGCCTCGGCGCGCTCACCATCCTGACCGGGCCCAATGGATGTGGAAAGAGCTCGGTGCTCGATGCGTTGCTCATCGCCTCGCACCCACGGCCCGATGTCGGCGTCGCGCTCGCCGTGAGCCGCCGCAAAGCGTCCTGGAACGCGGCACAGTGGCTGGTGGCCAACTTTGCGACTGCCGCCACGCTCCGTTGTCGCAGCGATCGAGGCGAGCGCGTCACCACGCTCACCCTGGATCACGAGGTCACCCCGGCCGAGCGCCAGATGCTCGAGGACAAGCGCCTGCGCGACCCTCATCGCCGGATCGTCATCGAGGTATCCTCGCCGCTCGGCAGCGACACCGGCAGCGTGGCCTTCGCCGGAGACAACCGCTACGTCCTTCCCGAGCCCGGAGCGTTCGGGTTCCTCAAGGCACGGGGACACTTCGCGCGCTTGGTCGACCCCGGCCGCCCCAAGCCCGTGCACGAGGAGTTCTCGGCCGCGGTGCGACAAGGCCACAAGGGCATCATCCTCGACACGTTGCGAACGCTGGTGGATGTCGACGATCTCGACATCCTCACCGAGGAGGGCACGCCCGTGCTCTACGTCGTGCCCAAGAAGGGCGGCGCCATCCCGGTCAGCATGGCGGGCGACGGCATCCAAGCCGTCGTACAGATGGCCGTCGAGCTCGGCTCCCTCGCCGCCGGCGTGGCCTTCATCGAGGAGCCCGAGGTCTATCAGCACCCACGAGCGCTGCTGCAGACCGCCCGCTCCATGTGGGCAGCGGTCGAGCGGGGCGTACAGGTCGTGATCTCGACGCACAGCCTCGAGCTCATCGATTCCGTCATCGAGGCGGCGGGCCCCGACGGCATGCCCAGGGTGGTGCTCTTCAACCTCGCGCTCGACGATGGCCTGCTCAAGGTCGCGCGGCATTCGGGAGCGCAGCTCGTGCTCGCGCGCTCCGACATCGAGAGCGACCTACGATGAGCGGACCACGACAGAGCATCATCCTGTGCGAGGGCTACGACGATCGCTCGTTCTGGGCGGGCTGGCTCGTCGTTGGGCTCGGCTGTACCGAGGCCAAGGGTCGCGATCCTTGGGGTCGCATGGTGAACCAGGGCAAGTACGCCTATCGCAGCAAGACGGACGCGTTCTTGTTGGTCCACCCGTGTGATGGGCGCGAGCGGTTGACCGAGCAGGCCCGCTTCTATCTCAGCGGTCACCCCACGCACCCGCTGGCGCACCTGCTCATCAACCACGACTCGGACGAGGACGCACCGGGCTGGGGAGACCGCGAAATCGAGCTGAAGAAGGTGACCGGCGCGGCAACCATCCCCGACGACGTCTCGCTCTCGGTCGTCGTCTGGGGCTGCGACGATGGTGCCGAGGCCGTCGGGATCCCGATCGAGCAGACGCTGGAGCGCTTGGTGGCCGCATCGATCGTCGCGGCCTACCCCGACCGGGGCCCGGTCGTGCGAGACTGGCTTGCTCGCCAACCTGCCACCATCGGGGCGCCCCACAAGGCCCACACCTACTCGCTGCTGGCCAAGTGGTACGGCGACTTCTTTCGAGCGATCTGGCGCGACGATGCCGTCCGTCGTGAGCTCGAGGCGCGGCTGCATGCGAGCGGCGCGTGGTCGCCCGTCGCGGCCCTCGTGATGGGTCGAGGCGCCGAGCGGCTACTTGCTGGGCGGGCCGCCGAGGCCGGCGGCCACGCGCGTGGCCTCTTGGATGGTGCGCGCCAGCACCGAGCGGATGCGGCCGTCCTCCATGATGAGCAGGCCCGCGATGGTGGAGCCCGCGGGGGTGGTCACCTGGTCCTTGAGCGCGGCGGGGTGGAAGCCGGTGCCGAGCACCATCCGCGCCGAGCCCTGCAGCACCTGCGCGGCGATCTCGAGCGCCACGGCCCGCGGCAGGCCCATCATCACGCCGCCGTCGGCGAGCGCCTCGAGCATCACGTAGGCGAAGGCCGGGCCGCTGCCGTTGAGGCTGGTGACGGCGTCCATGTGCTTGTCCTCGAGCTCGAGGCAGCGGCCCACCGCGGCGAAGATCTCGCGGGCGAACGCGCGCTGGGCCTCGGTCACGCCGTCGGCGGGGGCCAGCACGGTCATGCCCTCGCCGATGAGGCACGGCGTGTTGGGCATGGCGCGGACGATGGCGGTGTGCGGCAGCCAGCGCTCGAGCGTGGGCACGCGGATGCCGGCGGCGATGCTCACCAGCAGCTTGCCCCGGAGGGCCTGTCGCATGTCGTCGTGGTCGAGCACCTCGCCCATGCGCTGCGGCTTGAGGGCCACGAGCACGGTGCTCGCCTGGTCGCACGCGGCCCGGTTGTCGGTGAGCGCGGTGACGCCGTAGCGCTCGTGCAGGCGCCGCGCCTGGTCGGCGCGCCGGGCCGTGACCACCACCTCGTGCGGGGCGAGCTGCTCGACCCGCAAGAGGCCCGCCAGGATCGCCTCGCCCATGGTGCCGCACCCCACGATGGCCAAGCGGTGCTCTCGATTCGACATCGCGCGCCGTCTACCACGAGCCCCCGGCGTCGACCAACCGCCGGCACCCGGCGCGGCGAGGCGACGGCTCAGCTCGGCTCGACGTCGTCGGCGGGCCCGTCGACGGCGAGGTACTCGGAGGTGGACTCGTCGCGGACGCGAGACGGCCGGCGGGCGCGTCGCAGCGAGGGCGCGTCGGCCTGGCGCGCCGGGGCCGGAGGGGCAGGGCGAGCCGGGGCGCGCCCCCGCAGCATGCCCGTGCTGCGCTCGCGGGCCTCGGGCGCCGGCGGGCGCTCGGGACGACGCCCGGCGCCGAGCGAGCGCGGGGGCTCGGCCGGCGGGTCGTCGTCGTCGATGCGCGGCGTGGTGCGGGTCTCGGAGCGCCGCACGGGATCGTCGGCGGCCACGGCGGGCGCTCCCTCGGGCTCGATGCGCGCCGGCCCGCGCCGGGCGACGGGGGCGTCGGGCTCGGTCTGCTCGTCGGGGCCCAGGCGCGAGCGCTGGATGTGCTCGTAGGCCGACCACACGTCGAGCTGGAGCGGAGGCTCGGGGTCGAACGGCCGATCACGCCCGTAGGCAGGGGGCAGCCCGTCGAGGTCGAGCTCGCTCGCC